>Ga0265301_10005475_pt1 | contig 12456 bp, 7 predicted proteins | sample AusTroGonzalo_MG_2_FD_193488 | JGI IMG/M metagenome (GOLD analysis project Ga0265301, IMG submission 193488) | Bovine rumen microbial communities from tropical cattle in Woodstock, Queensland, Australia - Gonzalo_04 | ecosystem: Host-associated > Mammals > Digestive system > Stomach > Rumen ...
CGGGGGAGCCGCCAAAAGAACAAGCGCAGTCCAGAGGGTTGTCAATAAGTTCATGCCCAAAGATAAGGGATGGTATGGGAAGTGGCCGACAGAAACAAAAATACTTTTTGCAGAGTTTTCACGCAAATAAATTTTTTTATTATAAATGGCGGGAAATGTTAGCTTTATCCCTCCTCCCGCGTGCTGCACATATCCGGTATGTACAAGAAAACTAGCGTAGAGGTCAGTTTTGAGGTACATACCTCCGGCCGAAAGGCCGATATGGGCCGATGCGTGCGAGGTATGTACAAGCGCACTGCGCTGCAAGGCAGATTCTGCGTACATACCGGATATGTGCAGCCCACAGAGGAACAAGCTCAACGTCCACCCCGTACATATGAAGTTTGTGCTCCCCTCAAAGAGGAACCAACCTGCCTCGGAGACTCTTCCTCATGCCGCAGGTGCTTGTCTAGCCGTAGTACGTCCAGGAGCCAGGGGCTCCGGAGGGCATCGGCCACCTGTTAGGCCCTCCCGGGTCCCTGGTTCCTGGATGTACATACCCCGTATGTGCAGCTCAAGCCATGTCCCATATCTATACGGGGAACCTGTACATACCAGGTATATGCAAGCAAACTGACGTATACCGGCAATTTCCGGTACATACCTCAGGCCGATGTGTCCTAGATGCTGTCCCCGCGCGAGGTATGTACAAGCGCACGGCGCTGCAGGTCAGATTCTGTGTACATATCAGGTATGTACCACTTTGCAAAAGATTGATTGAGGAACGCGCTGTACATACCAGATCTGTGCACCCCGTACCCAAGCGTTTAGGTCACGGAATAGCAGAGGGGATGTACATACCACGTATGTACACCCCCACTCACAGTTCTAAAATAAAGGCGTTCCCGTACTAGACGTTAAATAAGAAGTGCATTATGTCGCCGTCTTGAACGACGTAGTCCTTACCTTCGATGCCCATCTTACCGGCGGCGCGGACAGCGGCTTCCGTCTTATACTGGACGAAGTCCTCGTACTTGATCACTTCGGCACGGATGAAGCCGCGTTCGAAGTCGGTGTGGATGACACCGGCGGCGCGGGGCGCCTTGTCGCCGGCCACGATGGTCCACGCGCGGCATTCATCGGCCCCGGCGGTGAAGAAGGTGCGGAGACCCAGCAAACGGTAAGCGCTCTGAATCAGGCGCACCACGCCGCTCTCGGAAAGCCCCATCTCTTCCAGAAACATCTGGCGGTCATCATAGTCCTCGATTTCGGCGATTTCAGCCTCGGTCTTGGCGGCGATAACCAGGATTTGGGCGTTCTCGGAAGCCACGGCGGCGCGGACCGCCTCCACGTAAGCATTGCCCGTAGCGGCCGAAGCCTCGTCCACGTTACAAACATACAGCACCGGCTTGTTGGTTAACAAATACAGCTCGTGCGCCATCTGCTCTTCCTCGGCATTTTCCGGGACCACCGTACGGCAGGAAAGGCCCTGAAGCAACGCCTCCCGGTAACGAAGCAGGAGCGCCAGCAATTTTTTCGCTTCCTTATCGCCGCCGGTAGTAGCTTGCTTTTCTACCTTCTTGATGCGGTTTTCCACCGTTTCCAGGTCTTTGATCTGGAGCTCGGTATCCACCACTTCCTTATCGCGGACGGGGTCCACAGAGCCATCTACGTGTACGATATTTCCGTCGTCAAAGCAGCGGAGCACGTGCAGGATGGCGTCGCATTCGCGGATATTGGCCAGGAACTGGTTGCCCAGACCCTCACCCTTCGATGCGCCTTTCACCAAGCCGGCGATGTCCACGATCTCCACCGTGGCGGGAATGGTGCGCTTGGGCTGGCATATCTCCGTAAGCACCTCCAGGCGCTTGTCGGGAACATTGGTGGACCCCACGTTGGGGTCGATGGTGCAGAAAGGGAAATTGGCGCTTTGGGCCTTTCCGGAGCTCACGCAGTTAAACAGAGTAGATTTGCCCACATTGGGAAGACCTACGATTCCGCATTTGAGTGACATAGATTCTTCGTTTTAAAAAACATGCCCGGTCGGGGGGCCGGGCATGACTTTATAGCTTTTCCTTTCTATTAATAGAAACGGGCGCGGTTGTCCTTGACATTCTTGTCCATCATGATGGGCAGGAGCATCTGGTCATAGTAGTTGATGAAACGGGTCTGGGCGGCCTTGGCGTCGTCCTCGGTAAAGTAGGAACCCATTTCACGACCATTCACCTGGAACACATAGGCACCCATGATACCGGCTACCGGACCAGTGATGGCACCTTCCTTGGCGGAAGCCACGGCACCGACGAAAGCGGGCTCGGTGGTAGGGGCCGATGTGGTGGAGAAGGTAACGTCGGAGAGGGAGGACACGGTGGTGTTCAGCTTCTCGGCAATAGCCTCCAGGGAGGAGAGACCCTCGATCTGGGCAGCCACATCGGCGGCGTGCTTCTCGGCATATTTCTCACGGTAAACCTGGGAACGGATGGACTCGTAAACCTCGTTGAGGGGAGCGATGCCTTCCTTGTGCTCTTTCTCCACGGCAACCACGAAGAAGTACTTGTTGTCCACGGGGATAACATCGGAAACCTTGCCAGCCTTGTTGTTGAAGGCCCAGCGGGTCACTTCCTTGGCGTGGGAGATGGCACCGTAGTTCTCAGTGGCCTCGGTGATGTTGAGGCTGCGGGCATAGATACCGGTGGTGTCGCAGATGGCCTTGAAGTTGTTCAGCTTGCCCTGGGAACGGACAGCCAGCAGACGGGCCTGCTCGGAGACGGCACGCTCGGTTTCCTTGGAGATAGTGGTTTCCTTCTCGAAGATGGCCACCTTCTTCTTGGCAACGGGCTTGGTGGTCTTGGTCACCTCAACCACGTGGGAACCATACTGGGTGTTGAGCACGAAAGGAACGCCCACCTTGGCTTCCAGAACGGGCTCGAAACCCTTGATCATCATATTCTTGGTCATCCAGCCGATGTTACCCAGCTCGCCGTCCTGGGCGTTGCCCTTGTCGGCGGAATAGAGGTTGGCCACGGCGGAGAAGTTGTTCTTGTTCACCACGTTCACGAGGCTGTCGGCCAGGTGCTTGGCGTCATTGCCCACCAGCATGATGTGACGGACATACACGGAATCCGGAATGTTGGCGCTGTCCATGATACGGGCGGCGTAGAAGGTGGTGCCGGACTGATAGACCGGGGAAACACCCTCCTTGTTCTCGGACACGAAGGTGTCGATATCGCTGTTGACGCTGCGGAGCTCACCAGCCTTGTACCAGGCGTCGTCCCACTTGCGGTCGGAGTTCTTCTGGAGGAAGGCACGCACATTGTCGGTGCTGGCGAAATCGTCATACAGGCCGACGAACTTGGCGTTGGAATTGGCAATGTCCTCCTGGGAAGCGTTCAGCTCAAACACGGCATAGCGGATGTCGCGGTTGGCTACCTGACGGAAGTTCTCCTTGTGGTTGTTGTAGAATTTCTCCACATCGGCCTTGCTGATCACGACGGTGGAATCCTCGGGGAAATACATACCGGGAGACATGACGAAGCTCACATTGGCGGTGGCGTTGTTTTCCTCGATGGCGCGCTTGCGCTCCAGGCCGTTCACATAAGTGCCGGCGTTGAACAGGGAGATGTACTTCTCGTTAAAACGGTTGGTGCGGGCGGCGTCGAAGAGATAGTCGCGGATCATGCGGTAAGACTCGCTGCTCTCAGCTGCTTCCACAAACTCACGCACGCGGTCGGTGGAATAATTGCCGTCCTCGTCATAGAAGCCATAGAAGCCGGTGGCAACCGGGGAAAGGTTGTCGCCCACGAACATATTCTCCTGCTCCTGCTGACCTACGCGGACACCGGCGCTCTGGATGGTAGGAACCACCAGGTAGCGGTCCACCAGGCTCTGCCAGGTCATGTTGCGGAGGTTGGACTGATCCTCGTCGGAAGTGGAAGAGGAACCGGAAATCATCTTGCGGACCTCGTCCAGCTGACGGGACTCGCTGTCAAACTGGAGGTAAGAGATCGCTTTCCCATTGATTTTGCCGACATCGTTCTTGGAAGAAGTGGACTGCACCGTCTGGATGATGTCGGACGGATTTACAAGGAAGAGTAAAAGACCGAAGGCAATGATGAGGGATGCACCAATGCCAAACTTAGTTCTGATGGTCTCAAGAGCTGCCATTTTATTATTAGTTTTTTGATATTTTCGATTTTTTTAGCTTAAGGGCTGCAAAGTTACTAATTTTCTTCTAAATACCACTATTTTTTTAACAACGGGCCGATAAAATTCACCGAGTCGATGACCACTTTGGTGCTGTCATTGTCAATGATGAACTCATTGTCGAAAGGTTTGAGCAGGATGGCGTTGCGGGCCATTTCGTCCGAACGCATGCCATACCCCTGCATATGACCGGAAGGAGAAGACATCTTTACATAACAGTTGGTCCAGATTTCCTTGGCGGCTCCGTCCCAATACAAAGTGTCAGTCTCCATGGTTTCCTGCTTGACGATGTTCTTCACCACCACCTTGCCGAAGGCCGACCAAAGTTCCTTCCCGACGGTTTTGTCATGCCGGGCTTTCTGGGAAAAGATGGTGGTTTCCAGCAGGCCTTCCTCGGAATAACCGAACACGCGTATGCCCTTCGGAAAAAGGTCATACGAAAGAGTGTCATGTTCGTAAACCTCCATCCTGGGTGCCTCCACACGCATTTTGAGACGGCCGTTCTCCGACTGTACGAAGAACATGTCGTCCACGGTCTGGAGGGGAATGACGGACAGGTCCAGTTTTTCTGCTTCCGAGAGATTACCCTTGCAGGAATATACGACGAAAGCAAGCGCCAGAGCGCTTGCTATCATCGTAAATATGTGACGGGATCTCACTAGCGGCCGCTGACACGCACCGTGGTGAAGGCGGACAGGCCGCCGCAGTTGACGGTGTAGGACTGACCTGCGCTGAGGTCGTACATGAAGATCTCGGAAGCTTCCGGATAGTAACGGCTCACGGAAGAGATGGAGGCGTTGGCGTCGTCGGCAATGCTGGGATCGGCGTTGCGGGCCTTCTGATAATAGTCCGTGGCAGCCCAGTAGCGGGCGTACTTGTCAACCTCGCCGGTGCAGGAGGCCGATGCCCAGAGGTTACCCAGGATCATGTAGGCCTTACCGGCATAGCCGTAGTCCATTTCAATGGCCTTCTTGGCAGACTCGCTGGCTTTGCCGCGCATGCCGTTCTTATAAGCGAAGGCGGACAGCTCATAGTAATACTGGGCGTCGGTGGCAGCATCGGACTCGTCGGAAGCGATAGCCTCCTCCAGGTAGCGGCAGGCGTCGGCCACGTTGTCACGGGCGGCGTTCAGACGGTACAGACCGTAAGCACTGCGGTAGGAAGGATCCAGCTTGTACATGGCGGTCACAGCCTTGAGGTAGAGGTCGTTGGAGGCGCAGTCCTCGGCGGAGTTCATGAGCTTCACGATGTTGGAAACCAGATTCAGGTTGTTGGGATCGGCCTCGAAACGGGGACCGAAGATGGCCAGGAGGTTGTCGCAGGAAGCCACCTTGCTATCTGCAAAGATGGACTCGATGGTGGCTTTCACCTTCAGGTTATCTTCCTTCTCGGCATCATTCTTGGCCAATGCATTCTCAACGTTGGCGCTCACCTTGTCATAGGTGGCAATCACATCGTCGGCGCTGAGCTGGTTCTCCCGGTACAGGGCGATGGCGGCCTGGAGCAGGTTCACCTGCAGGGGACCGTTGGCCTGGGAACCGAGTTCATCCACAATCTCACCCAGATTCTTATAGGTGTATGCGGCGTCGGCGCTGCGGTAGTTGATGATGTGCTGACCCTTGTTGTTCAGGATGGAGCTCCTGTTCTTGGGATAAGCAGCCATACGCTGGTCCTGGAGGGTGAGGATGGTATCTACGATAGCACTCTTGGCGGCAGCATCCTTGGTCTGGTTGTAAAGACGGGTCATAAGGGTGGTACCGTGGATAAACATGTTCTGGGAAGCCGTAGCAGGGCAAACGGCATAAGCCTTACGCCAGTTGGGCAGGGCCGAGTCATAATTCTTCTGCTTGTAGTACTCCTGATAATAGGAGAGATACAGCACGCAGTCCGCGCTGTCCTTGCCGTGACCGAAACGGGAGGTCTGGGCAATGGCGTTCTGACCTACGAAGGCCATGGCGGCGAAGATAATCAGAGCTAATTTTTTCATATCCTAGTATTTTGAATTATTTCATTTCACAAGCATTGTGCCATACTATTCATAGGCACGTTTCTGGAACCAGATGTCAAAGATATTGAATCCCACGTTAAAACCAAAATAATTCTCTTTCACCTGGGAAGTGGCAAGGCCTCTGCGACCCAGTTCCAACCCCAAACTGAGGCCGTTGTACCAACGGAAAACAGGCATGGTCATACCCAGAGTGACCCCTACGGAATTCACATGCGCGCCATCTACCGTATAGTAAGACTGGTCATAATAGGCTCCTCCCCGGAAAGTACAGCGGCGGAGGAAATGGATGAAGCCCGTACGGATGTCATTTCGGTTGGGGGTAAATTCTCCTCCCACCCGGAAGGACTGGCCCACGGAAGGGGCGAAAACCACATATCCCACATTGGAAAAACCTTTTACCTGATCCAGCTTGCTGTCGCTCCAGTTGGAACGGGTGTAATCCACTTCAACCATAAAGTCGTCCCCGTGGCGGAAACTCAGGCCCACACCTAGTTCATCTCCCAGACGGAGACCTTTGTCATTCAGTTCAGAAGTGTTGCGGTCGCGGTAATAACTTCCCAGTTCTTCGTAGTGGATGCTGTGGCCATTGAGGCTGGAAGAAAGCTTGTAAGTAGCACCTGCCGTCAGGACATACTGGCCGGAAAGGGGCTGATCGTACTGGATGCCGAATTTTCCGGAGAAACTATGTACCTGCAGGGAGTCTCCCGAAACGATGGTACGGTAAGAGTCGTCTCCGTTGACGATGGAAGATTTCTTGCTGATGTTGCCGAAAATGTAATTGAACTGGGCGCCCAGGGAGAGGCGTTTCCAGAAAGTAATGGCAGCAGCGGCAAACACCTGATAGGTACCACCGTTGCCCACGGACGTGAACTGGCGCTGCTGGGTATAAACGTCCATCTCCCGATAAGAGATGTTATAGCCCACATCGCTCAGCGGGGTGACTCCCACCATGAAAGCCGTGTTGTGCCACATAGGGAAGGATATGGCAACGTCATCAATGTTGAAAGTGGTGTTGAATGCCTTCTTGGATCCTTCCTTGAACAGGGACATGCGGCCACCCAGGCCCATATCGGCCATGAAGGAGAGGGAATCGCGGGCCGTCATGGAGGCCGGGTTGAGAATATTGATGAACCGGTGGTTGCGGGCGGCTATTCCTACCCCGCCCATACCGCGGTTCCAGGAAGTACCACCCTGGTGCATCTGCCCGACGCCGAAGACGGAATAGGGGGAGAAACCTCCGTAGGTTCCGTCGGTCTGGGCTCCCAGGGAGCCGGCAGAAAACACCAGCAAAGCCAGTGCAAACAAACTATTTCTCATTCTTGCGAACATACTCTTCAGCCATTAATGCCAACCCCATCAAAACGAGGTTACAAATTACAAATATCGAACTTTTCATCCGTTTTGCAAAATAATTCGCGTCGCCTCCGGTGAAGACAACTATGTTTTCCGGATGAAGGTTCAGGTAGCCCTCCATTTCAAATATAATGCCTGAGACAACTCCGCTCTCCATGGAAGCCTTCTCGGACAGGCCTATCAGATCCGGGTTTTCGGGGGTATCCACCAGGGGAAGAGAGCGGGAATAGCGGCTCAGGGCCTTGAAGCGGGTACGGAATCCCAGGGACAGGTTTCCACCCAGATAAAGCCCTTCGGTAGAGGTGAAATCTACCGAAAGGATGGTGCCGAAATCCACTATGGTACAGCCTTTTCCGCTAAAAAGATGACGGGCGGCCACCACGGCAGCAGCACGGTCATAGGAGAGGTAGGAGGGGAGCCCGTAGGCCAGCAGCATCTCCCGGTGGTTCTGGTCCAGGAGGACCAGTTTGTCACATTCCTTTTCCAACAAAGCTATATCGGCCTCCGAAAGGGGATACACGGAAGAAATCACCATGACGGCCGCCTTGTCCCTCTGGGTAAGGGAAAGGATGTAATCCAGGTACTTCTCCCCCTGGTAACGGAAAGTCTTTCCAAGGGTGGTTTCCTGGGCCCAGGCAGCCTTCAGGGCGGTATTTCCTATTTCTATGAGCAGGTTGGACATAGCCAGCAAAGATACCAATTATTGGAGTTTTTTCAAAATATGGAGGGCCGATGACAGGGTATTCACCCCGCGGGAAACGGTGCGCAGTTTGCCGCCGTCCTGGTTGAACTTGAAATCGGCCGGATACTCATTTACCCTGGATAGGATGGTCTCGAAGCGCTTTGACTTGTAGTAGGGCGACATGGGATTGTTGATGAAGAACATAATCTGCATGCCGTTCTTGATGATGATCTTCTCAAAGCCCATCTGGGAGCCCAGATTCCGGATTTTAACCACGAAGAGCAAGTTCTGCACCTCCAGGGGAAGCGGGCCGAAACGGTCGGCCACCTGCTGGCCCAGCCGGTCAATCTCGCGCTCGTCGGTAAGGGCATCCAGCATTTTGTAAAGGCGGATTTTCTCGGCCGTAATATCTATATAATCGTCCGGAATGAGGGCGGGCTGGTCAGTTTCTATGGTGCAGTCGTCCACGAACCTTTCGTTTCCGGAACGCTGCGCAACCTGGGTTTCCATGCCCAGTTCTTCCATGGCTTCGGACAGAATCTTCTGATAAGTCTCATAACCCATATCAGAGATGAAGCCGCTCTGTTCGGCTCCCAGCAGGTTGCCGGCGCCGCGGATGTCCAGATCCTGCATGGCAATGTTGAAGCCGCTGCCCAAATCGGAGAATTCCTCGATGGCTCTCAGACGCCGGCGGGCATCGTCCGTAATGGAAACCAGCGGCGGCACAATGAGGTAGCAGAAAGCCTTCTTGTTGGACCGGCCTACACGTCCCCGGAGCTGATGCAGGTCACTCAGGCCAATATTCTGGGCCTGGTTCACCAGGATGGTATTGGCATTGGGAATGTCCAGGCCGTTTTCAATGATGGTGGTACAGAGCAGCAAATCATAATCTCCCCTCATGAAGGCCAGCATGCGGTCTTCCAGTTCCTTGGCTTCCATCTGTCCGTGCGCCACGCAAATCTTCATATCCGGAACCAGGCGGTGCAGGATATCTTCAATGGCCGGCAACTCCTCTACCTTATTGTGAAGGAAGAAAATCTGTCCGCCGCGGTTCAATTCATAATTGATGATACTCTTGATTTCATCCTCATTGAACAGGATAATCTCCGTCTGGATGGGAATACGGTTGGGCGGGGGAGTCTGGATAATGGACAAATCCCGCGCACCCAGCAGCGAGAACTGAAGGGTACGGGGAATAGGGGTGGCCGTAAGAGTAAGGGTATCTACGGAATTCTTGAACTGGCGCAGTTTTTCCTTGGCCGATACGCCGAATTTCTGCTCCTCGTCAATGATCAGGAGCCCCAGATCCTTGAATTCAAAACCATTTCCAAGGATTTTATGCGTGCCGATGAGAATGTCGATACTCCCCTCTCTGAGGCGTTTCTTGATGTCGGTGATCTGCTTGGCCGTACGCAGGCGGCTTACGTATTCCACCGTACAGGGAAGGTTGGCCAGGCGGGCTTTAAACGTCTCATAATGCTGTAGCGAAAGGATGGTGGTAGGAACCAGGACGGCCACCTGTTTGGAATCCGTAACAGCCTTGAAGGCCGCCCGGATGGCAATTTCCGTTTTGCCGAAACCCACATCTCCACAGATAAGGCGGTCCATGGGGCAGGTATCTTCCATATCCTCCTTCACCGCCTTGGTGGCCCGTTCCTGATCCGGTGTATCCTCATACATGAAAGAAGATTCCAGTTCTTCCTGAAGATAGGTATCGGCCGAATAGGCAAAGCCCGTGGAGGCGCGGCGCTTGGCATACAACTGAATGAGTTCCTTGGCTATATCCTTAACCCGGGACTTGGCGGCACTCTTAAGGTTGCTCCAGGTCTTGGAGCCCAGCTTGTTGATGCGCGGAGCCTCCCCTTCCTTGGAACGGAAGCGGGAAATTTTGTGCAGGGAATGCACGGAAACAAATACTACATCTCCCCCGCTGTAAATGAGTTTCACTACTTCCCGTACGCGGCCGTAGTCGTCTTTCATTTTGACCAGCCCCCCGAAAACGCCCACGCCATGGTCTATGTGCACTACATAGTCTCCCAGGTTGAAGGAGTTAAGATCGTTGAGGGTAAGCTGTTCAGATTTTTCCACCGTCCTTCTCAGGCGTACGCGATGGAAACGGTCAAATATCTCATGGTCCGTGTACCAGCAGACCTTATCGTCATGATCTATGAATCCGGAATGGATATTCTTTCCTTTCACGAATTCCGGCATGGCCGCATGTTCGTCCTGCATCATGATGGAACGGAGACGCTCCAGCTGGCTTTCCTTTTCCCCGAAGATATATACCTTATAACTGTTATCAATCCGGGAACGGATGTCGGAAATGAGAAGTTCGAAGTTCTTGTTGAAAACCGGCTGTGGAGCAATGTGGAAGGCCACGGATTCCACATCCTGCCGCTTCAGCGGAATATCCAGATATATTCTTTGGAAGGCCGATAATTCCAGGAAGAAGGGCCTTTCCCTATACATGTCGGAAGAATCCAGCCAGACGGTGCAGTCGGAAGGGAGCAGGTTGACGAGAGAGACACCTTCCTCTTCACCGGCTTCCCGGGCAGCTATGTCGGGGTAAATATCGGCCCTTTCCAGTTTATCTATGGAAAGCTGGGTGTTGCAGTCGAAAGTATTGATCTTATCTACCTCATTTCCGAAGAAGGTGATGCGGTAGGGTTTTTCCAGGGAATAGGAAAAAATATCTATCACAGCGCCTCTCACAGCAAATTGTCCGGGGGCCGATACGAAATCTACCTTCTCGAAACCCTCTTCCTGAAGGCGGGAGCGGAGTGCCTCATAGGCCAGGTTTTCTCCTGTCTTTACCGTAAAGAGAGCACCTTCCAGTTTTTTCTGGGAAGGAACTTTCTCTTCCAGGGCTTCAGGGTAGCTTACTATGAACAGTTTCTTATCGGCCTTCTGAAGAAGCTGGCCGATGGCAGCCGTGCGCTGCACCCCAAGGGAAGATTTGTAATTGCTCCTTTCAACGCTTTTTCCGGATTCGGGAAGAAAAAATACACAGTCACCCTCCGTCAGATTATACAGGTCTGCACTGCAATACTCGGCCGATTCGCGGGTAGGAAGGACTATTAATTGGATATTATCGGAAGCAATCTGGGAAAGGACGGCCCAGCGGGCAGACAAGAACAACCCACTGCAAAATACTTCAGAACCATTTTGAAGTTTTTTTTGCAGCAGGGAGGAGGATTTTTGACTTATCAACATTTCCTGTATTTTCCCTGTTGAAAAGCTGTTGATAACCCTGTTAATAACTCATTTTTTACGGTGGAAGAAAAATGACATCGCCGCCATTCACAGCTCCTCCACAGGTTTTCCAGCTTTTTTCAACAATCTACTTTATTCTTAAAAAATTGATTTTTAATCAATTGTAAAAGTTATAAACATTTTAACAACTGTATCAAAAACAACCTTCTTTAAAAATAAAAAAACTATATTTGTATCTGAATTGAATCTGGTCCGTTATGAACGAATTCGATCCTCACGATACAACAGAGCGCAAAGATAATGAATTTGACGGAATTATCCGCCCGCAGGGGCTGGACGATTTCACCGGTCAAAAGGAAATTGTGTCCAATCTGGGCATCTATATAAAGGCTGCCAAGCTTCGTGGAGAAGCTCTGGACCACGTCCTGTTCCACGGCCCTCCGGGCCTGGGAAAAACCACACTGGCGCATATCATTGCCAATGAGATGGGAGTCAATATGAAGGTGACTTCCGGTCCGGTGCTGGACAAGCCCGGGGATTTGGCGGGACTGCTCACTTCCCTGGAAACGGGGGATGTGCTCTTTATCGATGAAATTCACCGGCTCTCCCCCGAGGTGGAGGAATACCTGTATTCCGCCATGGAGGACTACGTGATCGACATCATGATTGACAAGGGACCCGGCGCCCGTTCGGTGCGCATTTCCCTGAATCCGTTCACGCTGGTGGGGGCCACTACGCGGAGCGGACTGCTCACGGCGCCTCTGAGGGACCGCTTTGGAATCAACTGCGCCCTGGAGTATTATGATACGGAGGACCTGAAAAAGATTGTGCTGCGGTCGGCCCGTATCCTGGCTTTGGAAATTGACGACGATGCCGCTTATGAGATTGCCCTCCGGAGCCGCGGCACGGCCCGTATCGCCAATGCGCTTTTGAAGCGGGTCCGGGATTTCGCCCAGGTGCTGGGAGACGGACGCATCAACCTGGAGATTACGCGCTTTGCCTTGAATAAACTCAAGAT
>Ga0265301_10005479_pt1 | contig 12453 bp, 10 predicted proteins | sample AusTroGonzalo_MG_2_FD_193488 | JGI IMG/M metagenome (GOLD analysis project Ga0265301, IMG submission 193488) | Bovine rumen microbial communities from tropical cattle in Woodstock, Queensland, Australia - Gonzalo_04 | ecosystem: Host-associated > Mammals > Digestive system > Stomach > Rumen ...
CCCACAGGCTCTCACGCTCACGCTGCTGCCCCGGCCCGTCACGCTGGATCCGTTGCCTTTGTACCTGGTCACCGCGGTGCCTGCAGTGTAGTACACCGTGCCGCCGCTGCTGACTTCCTCAAAGACGGTCTGGCTGGATCCCTGCAGCGTCAGGCTGGCTGTCTGGCTGCCCTGCAGCGTCACGATTACGCTGTCGCCCCTGGCGTACTTGGTGGTTGTTCCGGCCTCATAGTAGGTCGCAGCTGTTCCGGCGGTGTAGTACACCGTGCCGCCGCTGGCCACCACCTTGTGGTAGTTCGCAGCTGTTCCGGCGGTGTAGTACACCGTGCCGCCGCTGGCTACTTCCTCGTACACCGTCTGGCTCTCGCCCTGCAGTGTCAGCTCGCTGGTCTGGCTGCCCTGCAGCGTCACGGTGGTGGTGCTGGCAGCTGCGCCCCGCAGCGTTGCCGTCTCCGTGGTCGCCGCCGATCCCTGCAGCGTCAGGCTGGCTGTCTGGCTGCCCTGCAGCACAATGGTCTGCAGGGTGAATGTGCCCTGGGTGTATCCGCTCCGGGCGTCGCTGTAGATCGCGCTGCAGTCGATCTGCAGCGTCTTGGTCGTCCCGTCGCCCTTGGTGATCGTGAAGTCCCAGTCATAGGTGGATCCGTGCCGTCCGGCAGCTGCGCCGCTGGCCGGTGCCCCGTCGGAGTAAATGCTCGAAGCGTTCACCACCGCCGTCAGGACATCGACGTGCGTGCTGCCGCTGAAGTAGTAGACGTGGACGGTCTTCTTGTGGTCTTCCGTCCACTCGTCTGCCTCGGAGAACAGGTAGGTGTCGCCGCCTGTCTGGTTTTGCGGGCTGACTGTCACATAATAGTGATTGCCGCTCCATGTGCCCGTGATAGATGAAACGGCCCGGCTAAAAGTTCCGCCGCTCGTGCCGCTCGGATTGTTTGCCGTGTAGTATTTCAATGTGTACACATTGTCTACAGGCCCCGTCACGGACACGCTGGTGACGAATAGGTCTTTCAGATCGCTGTAGCTGTATCCTGCGCCGCTGCTCGACCGGAACTTCAGCGTGCCGACCTCCACCGTGCTGGCACCCAGCGTGCCGGTGCAGTTGATGCTGGACACCGTCAGGCTGCTCAGCGTGGCGATCTTCGTGCTGATGTAGTCCGCCGTGATCTGGTCAGCGATTGTCTGGCCCAGCAGGTAGATCTTGCTGGCGTTGATCGTGGCCACGCCTTCGCCCGCGTTGTTGATCGCCACCGCGATGCTGGCCGCCGTCACCTTGCCGTCTGATCCGACCACCCCGGCGACCTTCGCCTCCCAGCTGCTGGCCGTCTGGTTCACATAGCTCCGCAGGCTGCTGTCCGCCGTCTGGAACTCCACCCGCAGGCTCTCCGCGCTCATCTGGAACTCGCTGCGGGCGCTGCTGATGCCGCTCTCGAAGCTAACCCGCAGGCTGCTGGCCGTCATCTGCAGCTCGCTCCGCAGGCTGCTCTGTCCGGCCTCAAAGCTCACCCGGAGGCTTTCGCTTGTCATCTGGAACTCAGACCGGGTGCTGGCCAGCTCGTTCTCAAACTGCACCCGCAGGCTCTCGCTGGTCATTTCCAGCTCAGACCTCGTACTCGCCAGCTCGTTCTCGAACTGGATCCGGAGGCTCTCGCTCGTCATCTCGAACTGGCTCCGGGTGCTGGCGATCTCGTTCTCGAACTGGATCCGCAGGCTTTCGCTGGTCATCAGGAACTCGCTGCGGGTGCTCTCGATCAGGTTATCGAAGCCGATCCGCAGGCTCTCCGTCGTCATCTCCAGCACGCTGTGCAGATGGCCGCACTCATCGAAAACCTCATAATACAGGTGGTTTTCGTTGGCCTCGAACAGGTAGTTCTGCTTTGCCTGGCCAGCCGCGCCCTTGCCGCCGCCCCGGCTCTGTTCCTTGATGATCGTGGCCACGTCCGCGCTGCTGTTGCACAGATTGACGGTCACGTTCTCCGGTTCCTTCCGCCGGTCGCGCCACTGCTTCTTCACGATCCGCTCGGTGATCGTGGTGTTGAACTCCGGCAGCGGGCACTGGCACACCTTGTTCAGCTTCAGATTGTCCAGGCTTTCGCCGGTCTCTCCGGAAAGCTCCAGCCCGCTGATCGTGATGCTCACCGTGGGCTCGCAGTGCTTGTTCAGCCGTCCCTGCGCCCAGGCCTGCAGGTTCTCCTTGGTGCTCTTGCTCTGGTCGGTCTCGATCTTATCGACCCGCCCGTACACGTTCTCGTTCTTGCTCAGGTAAACGCTGTCCAGGTGCAGGTCGTTCTTGCCCACCGGGTAGATCCTTGTGTACATGCCGGATCTGTTCACGCTGCGCTTGAGGGTGCTCAGGTTCCTGCCGCCCCGCATCTCGCAGCTGACTGTCCCGCTCCGGTGCCGGATGTGCAGCTTGAAGGGATACACGCTCAGGTCGTATTCCCAGACCGCGTCCTCCAGCGTCTCTGTCACGGATCCCAGGGCGTCCAGCAGCGTCTCTCCGCCGAACTCGTATGGATTGCTGACGCTTTCATACTCGAAGTCGCCCAGCACCCAGTCGCTCTGCTGGCCCAGGATGTACTGCACGGCCTGCTTCGCGCTCACCGTGCTCGCTCCGGCCTGCCCGGCGATGTCCGCTGTCGTGATCTCGCCGAACAGGCTCGTGTCATCCAGGATCTTGATGATATGCTCCAGGCCGATCTGACGGGTCTCGCTGGTCACCGTGTCGTCCAGGCTCTTCACCCGCCACACATAGTTTCCTTCCGGCCAGTCGTCGTCCAGGATCCAGTCATTGAAGCCGATCTCCGGCCCGTCCGGGCTCAGCTGCAGCGTGCAGCTGCTGTCCCTTTCCTGCAGGATCATCGGCTGCGTCTCCGGCAGGAAAAACGTCCCCCGTGTCAGGCTGTGTCCGCTCAGTTTATACATCAGGCATACCTCCCGCGGCACTTCAGCGTGATCGTCCCGGCCTTGCCAGCTGCCATCACCACCGTCTTCGTGCCGGGGCTGATGTACAGGTCGTCGCTGCTGCCGGTTGTCCGCTTGCTCATGGCGCTCCGGTACGCGCCGCTGGTATTCTTGATCCGGATCCGCAGCAGGCTCTTCTTGCCAGTGTCGTTGTGGTCAATCACTAAGGTTTCCCCGGCTGCCAGGCCCAGGCTGCTGAAGCTCATCTGGCTCTCGTTCGTGGTCAGGCTGAAGGTGTTGCATGCGGCGTTGCTCGTGTTCTTGAACTCCGCCTCCAGCACCGTTCTGGCGCTGCCGTTCACGCCCATCACCAGGTTCGCGCTGCTCACGCTCTGCTTCTGCACGCTGTTCGGTTCCTCTTCCTGCCAGTAGGGAACCCCGCAGGCCCGAAACACCACCGCGTATTCCTTCGTCCACTCCCAGGGATCCCCCGGCGTGGCTGCCTGCTGCCGGAAGACCCGGATCCGCCGGTTGTCCTTGTAATTGGTCGTCAGCCATCCGCCGGAAAACGCCCAGGCGTTCACCTTCTCGATGACTTCCTCCCGCTCCGCCATGTTCCGTTTCTTCAGCCGGATCCGGAACTTCACCGTGATGTCCAGGCTGTCCCGGTGCACGTTTGTCACCCGGCTGCCGGTGCTGTCTCCCCACAGGCTCACCGTCTGGACGTTATCCTTGCCGTCTCCTGTCTCGATCTTCGAGATCATGATCCGGCTGTCCACGCTGTCCAGTTCCACCCCGTCCAGCGCCACCCTGTGCATCAGCTGCATCTGTCCATCACCTCGCTGATCTCAAATTTGTAATAATTGCAATTTTGCTAATGTTTCCTTCAGTGAGGCCGCTCATCCGACCGCGTTGGCGATGATCGCACTCACATACGGTGCGACCAGGCGGCCCACCGCGCTGCCGTCCATGTACACCTTGATCCCGCTGACGCCCGCTGCCGTTCCAGCCTGCGCCGCCCGCTGGATCTCCACCGGCAGCCCGTTGAACCGCTTGAAGTCCGCACTGGCGATCTTGTCCGCGATGCTCTTGCCGCTCTCGGTGTTCACCTTCATCTGGGAGACCGCGTCATTCAGCAGGTTTTCCTGGTCGAGATAACTGAAATCCTCGTCCTCGGCCTGTAGTGCGTCGAACGCCTGGTCGAAGGCGTCATGCAGTTCCTTGTTCTCGTCAAGGGCTTCCTCCATCCGGTCAAAGGCGTCATACCATTCGTCGCCCATTACATCGGCCCGGAAGGCATCCCACCATTCCTCCACAGCGCTCCGCTGCGCGTCGGTCATCTGCGTCCCCAGTTCTGCCAGCACTTCCCTGGGTGTCTTCTCCACCGGTTCCGGCTCAGCTGCTGGCGTTCCGGCAGTCCAGTAGGTGTGGGCGCTGTCGTAGGCTGCGTTGATCTCCTTCTGTGTGGGGATCGGGTGAGTCTTCATGTACAGGTCGCGCTCGAACGCGTTCATGTTTTCCCATTCTTCCGGCGTCAGGGTCGTCTCCTGCTGCACGTTTTCCTGGTACCATGCACGCGCCTCGGCGTTCTTTTCCTTCTCGGCCTGCTTTTTGTCGTATTTCTCCTTGCTGCCGGGCACCAGCACGCTCCACTGCTCGCCCTCATCCATCGCCTTGTTGAACTCTTCGTTCTCTTCCAGGCGCTCGTTCACGCTCTTCCAGAACCCGTTCCACAGGTTCTCGAAGCTGAAGCTGCCGCCATACTCCGGATTGACGCTCCGCCCGGTCTCTGTGTTATGGAAGAACCAGTCGCTGACAAATCCGGCGTTGGTCATATTGAAGCTGTTGGCCCAGGCGCTCAGGTCGAGGGCTTTCTGGTTGATGGCGTTCTTTCCGCCCTGTATCCATGTCTTGATCGTCTGGATGATCCCGCCGCCCGCAGCTGCGTCCGTTGCGGTCGTGTCCGTTGTGGGGGTGTCGCCCGTTTTCGGTGTCTCTGCGATCGGCGCGTTATCTGTTTTCGGAGCTCCTGTAGTCGGTGTGGTGTCTGTAGTCGGCGTGGTATTGTCCGCTCCCGGCATGCTCGGCAGCGGATTCTTTGCTCCTGCCCACAGGGTCTGGAACCCGCTCACGATCTTGCCGATGTTGATGGCCAGGTCAGCCACCTTCAGCAGTGCGAAGCCGCCCGCGATGACCTCCAGGGCGGTGACCACGTCGTTCTTGTGCTCATCCAGCCAGGACAGGGCGGTCTTGATGCCTTCGATGGCCTTCTGCACCGTGTCGATCGCGTCCTTGAACTTCACGTCCTTCAGCCCGCTGAACAGCTCCTTGATGGCCTCGGACAGGTCATTCATGGCCTTCTTGCCCTCGTCCGTGTCCATCCATTCGTTGAAGGCGTGCAGCATCTCTGTTACGGCCTCCGTCACTTCCGTGACCGTCGGGGCCAGTTCCGCCAGGAAACTGTACTTTGCCACGTCCCAGCTGTTCTCCAGCGCCTGGTTCGCGTCGTCCAGCTCGCCCAGGGCCTTCACCCGCTGCTCGCTCACCACGTCCTGCTCCGCGACCGTCTTTTCCCATTCCTCCCGGCCAGCCTTGAACAGCGGCAGCAGATCGCGCCAGCTCTTGCCGAAGACCTCCATCGAGAGGGCTTCCGCGTCGTAGTTTGTGGATCCCTTTTCCTGCAGTTCGGAGATGTGCAGCAGGGTCTCGCCCAGATCCCACATGATGTCCATCTTGTCCCTGGCTTTGCCGGTCTCTGCGTCTCTCAGGTCGATGCCCAGCACCTGCCACATGTCCAGGTCGCCGTTTTTCCAGCCGCTCTTCATTTTCTTGGAGAGCTTATCCCTGGCCGTGATGATCGTCTCCACCGGCGTGTCGATCAGGTCGGCGGCGTTCTGCCACCGCTGCAGCGTCTCCACGTCCATGCCATACTTGGTCGCGTCGGTCATCAGGGTGTCCGCCCACTCCCCGGCGTCTGCGAAGGTCTCCCGGATTGCCTTGGCGAAGTTGAACACCTTCTTGATCGCGCCCTCGATCGTGCCGGTGACCCCTTTGATGCCTTCGGAGATCGTCTGGAAGCTCACGTTCTTGCCGATCGTCTGCAGCGTCGCCTGGTAGTCCGCAGCCTTCTGGCTGCTGTCGTCGAAGGCCTTGCCGTTCCGGTCGAGGCCCTGCTCGTTCAGCGTCAGCTCGTTCTGCAGGTTCGCCAGCTTGGCCTTGGCCCGGTTCAGCTCTGCCTGCCACTTCTCGGTCTTGTCGCTGTTCTCGCCGTAGGCCTTCGCGCTGTCGCTGACAGCCTTTTCCAGTGCCTTGACGATCTCCTCCTGCTGGCCGATCTCACCCTTCAGTGCCTTGCTGCGGGTCTCCATCAGCTTCATGGCGTCGCCGTCTTTTTTGAACTCCGCCTGGGCCAGCGTCAGCTGCGTCCCCATGTTCCGGAGGCTGGTGGTCGCGTCGTTGATCGCCCGCTTAAACGCGGCCTCGCCATCCACCGCGATCGTCGTTTTGATCTCCTTTGGCATTACTCCAGGCCCCCTTCTTCTCTCTCCGCCGCGGCGATCTCGTCATAGTGGTCAAAGTACGCCGCGTCCTCTTCGCTGATGTCGTGGTCGTCCGTCTCCCGGATGATCCCGTGCTGCTCGTCGTCATACCCGCGCCGCAGCACGAACAGGTCGCACAAAAAACCGGGCGTCAGCTGCCGCTGCTCCGTCAGCGTGACCCCGGCGATCAGTCCCCAGGCAGTGACCGTGCGAGGCGTCAGTCTGCCTTTTTGTCTTTTTTTTCGATTTCCTCCAGCACCTCGTCGTGGATGCTGTCGTCATCGTATTTCTTTTCTTTCATCGTCATGGCCTTGGCGATCACCGCCTGGATCTCGTCCAGCATCGCCCGGTAGGTCGCCGGATCGTCTTCCGCCAGGATCTCGTCCGCCGTGACCTCGCCCCCGGCCATGATCTCCACCAGGGCCGGGATCTTATCCCTGGCGAACCGGCCCTTGCTGTGCATCATCGTGTACAGATCGTCCATCAGGCAGATCTCGTCCTCCATCTTGAACCACATCGGCATCGTGAACCGGAGCTTCAGCTCCTTCTTGCCGATGAAGATCTTCCGCCCGACGACCTCGTCCCGTCCCTTGGCGTTTTTCTTAACAATCTCCTGTACCATTCTTTCTTTCCTCCTGGGCTGTGCCCTTATTTAATCGCGCCGATGCTGTCCAGCCATTCCTCCGGACCTGGCATCCCGTCCCGGACCAGCTGCTTCGCCGTCGCTTCTTCTTTCGTCACCCGGAACAGCTCCGCCCGGTCTGCCATGCTGATGTCCATCACGGCCCGCGGCCATCTGGCCATCACGTCCCGCTGCAGCAGCTGCACCCACTCTTCCTTCGTGTGCCCGGCGCACTCGTCCTGGCCGTTCAGCTCCCAGTAATAGTCCAGCAGCGTCCGCACCGCGGCGGCCTTCGCGTCGTATGTCCGGCCCCGTTTCTCGTATTCCTCGCTCAGCTTCACCCGCTTTTTGTACAGGCTCAGGTTCCGCCTGGCGTCTCCGCCTTTGTAGTTGCTGGCGCTCCCTGGCCGGAAGCACCACATATACACGGTCTCCGGCATCTTGCCGACCCGCTTCTGGTCGATCTCCATCGCCACCAGGGCGTTGAACATCGCGTCCTCGCTGTAGCACAGCTCCGGATCGTACCGGATCCCGTGATCCATCAGGAAGGATCTCCGGTAGATCTTCCCGTGGATGAATACCGTGTTCCATCCCTTGTTCCGTTTGATCCATTTGCCCTCCGGCGTGACCATCTCGATCCAGATGTCGCTCCAGATCATGTCGGCCCGGTCTCCGGCTTCCCGGATACTCTGCAGCACCCGGTACAGGCTGTCCACGCTGTAGAAGGTGTCGTCAAAGTCGCAGAACATGACCCATTCCGCGTCCGCGCACTCCAGGCCCTCGTTCCGCGCGATGCTGACCCCGCCCTTCGGCAGGTGCAGGATCGTCCCCACGAACGGATACACCTTCATGATCCGCTCCAGATCCAGGTGCTCGTCATCCCCGTCCTGCACCAGGATCACCCGCACGTCCTTCCAGTCCACGCCCCGCTGCAGCTTCAGCATCTCGAACATCTTCCTGCCGTCGCTCCAGGGCTCGTTATAATGTGTGATAATAATGTCCAGTAGTGCCATCTTTCTTTCCTTTCTGCCCTGTGGGCAAAATACCCGGCCCGCAGCCAGCGCAGGCAGCGGGCCGGGCGTCCATGTCAGGCGCTGATGTTCGCCTTGCTGTTGAGCCAGGTTTTCGCGCTCGCCAGCGTGGTGAACACCTTCTGCCTGCGGAACTTGGCCTTGCCGGTGTCGTCATCGTAGTAGGCCAGCCCCTTGCCGTTGAGCGTGGGTGTGCCCCAGCTGATGCTCTTCTGCTTGGTGTTGCTGGTCTCGTTCGGATGACTGAACTGGATCTTCGGATACCAGACGCCTTTATACATCCTGGTGCCGTTCCGCTTGAGCACGCGGATGTAGCCGGTGCCGCCGTAGGGCGGATCGTCGTCCGTGATTGTGAACTCGCCGGAGCTGTCCACGGTCAGGCCCAGGATGGCGCTCTCGACGCCCTCTTCCAGGTAGGTCGTGGAGATGTCCAGCGTGTAGCCGGTGATGCTCTGGTCGGTTTCAGCGACCGCGTCATCGCCGTACAGCTCGTTGTCTTCCTTCTGCCACTGAAGGTTGGCAGAAACCGCTTTACCCATGACCATGCCGGTGCCATAGGTGCTTTCGGTCAGCATTTCCGCCCACACAGGGTACTGCATGCCGATCTCAGCCATGTCGTTTCCCTCCTCGTGTTAATCTTTGTCCCAGACGGCCTGCATTTCATCCCAGACCGTCTCCTCAATCAGTTCCTCTGCCCTGTCCACAAAGTGGTCGCCCTGGATCTTGCTCGTCCCGTAGTGCAGCGAGAAGGCGATGTCCGCCATGCCCTGCCGCTTCCGGTCTCGCCCGTGGGGATAGATGCTGCTCACGTAGGCCTCGCCGTTCCGTTTCACAGCGCTGGCCCGGATGCTTTTCATCAGGTCGCCCGTGGCCCGTCCGCTCTTGCCGGGCGGTGCGTGCCCTGCTTCGCTGATCGCCGTCTGCCAGGCTTTCACGGCCAGTTCCCCGGCCACGCCCAGCATCTCGGTTGCCTTCCGTTCCAGCTTCTCGCTTTCCGCGAACAGCGCGTCCAGCATTTCCTGTGTTCCGGAGAACTCCATCCGCGCCATCTCAGACCGCCTCGCAGACATAAATGTGGTGGATGTACCCCGTGTCCCGTTCATAGTCCACCAGGTATTCCACCGCGATGTCGTCCTGTGCTTCCAGGGTGGTTTTCAGCGTCGCCGCCAGGGTCTCATCCTCTTCCTTGGTAAACCTGTCCACCTGGAAGCGGATCGTCCCTTCTTCCTGTCCGTCGCCGTAGCAGCCCACAGGCTGCAGCTCGTACCATACCGTGTAGGCGTCCGCCGTTCCGGCCCCGTCGTGCTCATACCGCTGCACGTTCGGATCCACGGAGACCAGCAGTGTCTTGATCTCACTGACCGTCATTTCCGCTCACCTCCGGTGCCTGGCTTCCGGATCCTGCGCTGCTGCCGGAGCTGCTGCCGCCGGTGCTCTGCGTCGGTGTCACCGCCTTCTGGATGTTCGGCTTTTCCGTCACCTCCAGCGTCAGGTCGCTGATCGGCTGGCCGCTGTCGCTGTCGTCCCCGTGCCAGGCGCGGGCGATCCGGTAATAATCCGCTTTCACTTCCGTACCGTCAAAGGGTGTCAGCTCCGCCACGTCGTCGTTCCTGATCCCGCGGTTCTGCAGGATCCGGATCCGTGCCGCCGTCTTCGTGTCCTCGCGCCGTTCGGTCGGACGGGCAGGGGCTGTCTCGAAGGACAGCTCCCCGTAATAGCTTTCGTGAATAACCGCCCAGGTGGCCGTCGGCTTTCCGCCGCTCGGTGTGGTGCTGGTTTTGTGGAGGATCCGGCACACGCCCCTGTCCAGGATCATGTGACCTCACCCCGCTCCTGCCGAAGCCACCTTTCCCGCCGCCGCAGGCGCAGCCATTCCGGCATGCTGCCCGCGCTGTCCCGGTTCTGGTACTGCCACACCGTGTAGTCAACCACCAGCATCAGGTCGTCCGGGCTGCCGGTGAGGGAGATGCCGGTTCCCTCCAGTTCCGCCACTGCCGCGGCGATCCGCTGCCGGAAATAATCGTCCAGCGACGTGTCCGCCGCCATCCGGTTCAGCCTGCTTTTAACCAGGCCCAGGGCGGTCTCTGTGCTCACCCACATCTCCGCTCACCTCCCGTTATGCTATACCGATCAGGAAGCCTTCGGCACGCTGGCCACGTAGCCCACGGACACGACCTTGTCGTCGCTGTCCACTTCGATGACCGTGATGATCTTGCCCGCAGCTGCGGTGATCTCGGTGGTGCCGCTGGTCAGGCTGTTGAAGCCGCTGGCGGGCTGGTCGTCGCCGACGTTGAACGCCACCTTGCCGACCTTGTAGTACAGCTCAGGAGATTCAGCCGCCAGGGTGTCCGCAACCGTCAGCACGGTCTTGCCCACGTTGGAGGCAGAAGCCTTCGCGGTGATGCCCAGGGCGTTCATTTCCTCATTCGCCCAGTCCTTGGCGAAGCTGCGGGTCTTGGTGGGTGTGCTGTTGGCGTAGTTCACGATCACGAAGGCCTTGCCCTCGATCGGGCGTCCGTCATACCGGCCCGTGCCCTTGAACACGGTCTGATCCTGCAGGAACCGCACCTCAGTGCTGGAGGCGAACTCCACACCCGCGCGTTCGGCCATCAGGTAGTTGCCGCCGAAGCCGCCGACGATCTCGTAGTCAGCGATCACGTCGTTGTCCTCGAACTCGACGATCTCGCCGCCGACGATCGGCATCAGCTGGGTGTTGGCCACCAGGGCGCCGTTGGCGTCAAAGGCCAGCGCCTTCGCCATGATGTCCAGGTGGGTCTTCCGGTTCATGACCCAGAACAGGCCGTCTCCGGAATACACCGGCTTGGCGATGCCCAGCTCGGCGATCAGGGCCGCGAAGAACTCCGCGCCGGTGCTGGTGCTCTTGTTGATGCTCTTGATGTTGCTGGTGTGCAGATCCACGAAGGCGGGATCGTTGGTGCCCCACCAGGCGGGCTGGCTTTCGCAGGCCAGGCGGGTGATGATGCCCACGGGCATCTTGGTGCCGGTGCCGTACAGGATCGCCTTGTCCAGGGCCTTCGCGATGGCGATGCCGATCGCGGTCACGATCTCCTGGGCCAGCGCCAGGTCGCTGTCTTCCAGCGTGGCGTTGCAGATGGCGATGAACGCGCCGACCTTGTAGCCGTCCACCTCGGTCTGGTTGAAGGCCAGATCCAGCTCGTTGAGGTTGGCGCACATTTCAGTCCACACAGCCTCCGGGATCTTGCCCATGATGTTCAGACGGCCCTTGCCGCCCACCGGGCGCAGGTTGATGAACTTGAGCAGCTTGCTGTTGGCGGCGATCTCCTCGCGCACCAGGCCCAGCATGACTTCCGGGATGGTCAGGCCAACGCCGGTGATGGCCCGCTTCTCAGCGATGGCGGTGCGCACTTCGCCGAGGAAGCTCCGCACCTGTTCGTTGCCCAGGAACGCCTCACGCTCCTGCTGGGTGAAATTCTTCAGTCTCCGGATCATAGGGATATTTCCTCCTCTGTTCTCGGTCGCGGTTTCGCCCGCGCCGGTATTGGCGGTCTCGCCGCCGGTCGCCCCGGTGTCCGCCGGGGGCGTGGTGTCCTGCGCTTCCTCTTCCTGCCGGAGCTCTTCCTCCAGGTCGGAGATTTCCTGCTCCAGCTGATCCGCGCCGGTCTGCGCTTCGTTGCGCTCGTTCTCGAAGGCGGTGATCTCTTCCTCGACCGCCGTGCGCTGCTCCTCGGTCTCCACCTCTTCGATGGCCTGGCTCAGCTCCGCCTCACGGGTGTTGAGGCCTTCCAGCTTCTCCCGCAGCGCGGCCAGGTCTTTCTTCTTCAGGTCGATCCGTCTCCGCAGCATCAGTGCCTTAAGCATTGATCTTGTCCTCCTTGTTGATTCTCGCCCTGGCGTTCTGTTTCCAGTCCTCCAGGCGGTTCCTGCTCAGCTCCTCACGCTGTGCCTGCCTTGCCGAGACATTGGTGTCCTCGTAGGCCGGGAAGGTGCAGACGCTGACCTCATGGAGCTCCACCTCGGTGATCCGCCAGTGAATGGATCCGTCGTCACGGAACTCCGTCTCCTCGCTGACGATGTTGAAACCGAAGCTGCACTGATCCACGTCGCCCCGCTTCACGCGCTCGTACAGGTTCATGGCGTCCTGATCGTTCGGATTGATCGTGACGTCTCCCCACAGTCCGTGCTCGTCCACTCGAAGCTCCAGCGTATGCGCGGTCGTGCGCCCCAGCACCAGGGTGGTGTCATGGTTGGTCAAGGCCCGGATGTCCCCGCCCAGAGTCTTATCGAAAGCGTGCCGGTCTACGCTCTCCGTCATGCCCGGCCCGATTTCATACACGCCGTCAAACACCGAGAAATACCCGGTGATGTGCGGTGCCTGGTC
>Ga0265301_10005481_pt1 | contig 12451 bp, 25 predicted proteins | sample AusTroGonzalo_MG_2_FD_193488 | JGI IMG/M metagenome (GOLD analysis project Ga0265301, IMG submission 193488) | Bovine rumen microbial communities from tropical cattle in Woodstock, Queensland, Australia - Gonzalo_04 | ecosystem: Host-associated > Mammals > Digestive system > Stomach > Rumen ...
ATAAGATTGCTGACTGTCTCAAATCTTCATCGGCTTGTAACCCTTGTTTCTTTAAAGCAGTGTTCACAACCCAAATACTATTCTCAATAATATTCTGTTGTTCTCTTGATAACATTCCACTCTCTCCTTTATGATATTTTAATTAACCCCTTATAAAAATACCTCTTAATTGTCCTTACACTTTTCCCAAACTCTTTAGCAATTTTTTCAAAATTTTCCTCTCTGCTTTCTAAATTCTCTTCATTAAGAAAAATTTTATCTTCTTCGGCAAATATATCATCATGTTTTTCTAAACAATCAATTAAAAAAATATTATATTTACGGCTTTTAAATAAATCGTTTTTGCTAATTCTTGTCACAACTGTTTCTCTGTTTGTAAATCTTAATTCCTGTATAGAGGTGCTACACTCTATAAAATTATCTTTTTTATCATAAATTGCGATTAAATATTTTCCTTTATATAGAGACATATTCCCCCTTTCACAAGTAAAGTGGGGTAGTTTTAAATTACTTGCTTTAAAATTTTTGTTTTTTAGGTGTGAAAAATTTTTATAATATAATAGGTTTATCATGAAAAATATGTTTTAGTTGCCTACCCCTACAACTGCTCGTTAGTGAGCAAGACTGCAATCACAGAGTGCTTTAATTTAATCAAACAAAACTTAAGAGATTGTTTATGACTTGAGATATGATTGCTTATCTCTGGCGCGAAAAGGTTTGATTTGAACAAACATCGTTAACCGCATTACATTATGCTACTTCTCGCATAAGACACCCTATTTTAAAAGAGTTGCAATCTTCATTTCAGGTGCTACCTTATCTTGCGTTTTTACTATAATTTTTAATATGTTTATTAGCATTGCAACTACTAATAATTAACAATTAAAAGTCCATAGTGGGTGGCACACATACGCAGAACCACTGGTAGTAGGTTTTTGAAAAGATACCTACATAAACTTTTTCAATTAAAATGGCAAATCTTCACTCTCTTCATCATCTAATGGAGCAAGTTCATCAGCTGGTTTGTCTTTCTCTTGTGGTTCATTTGAGCCAACAAATGAAAAATTCTTAACATTAAGTTCCCATACAAGTTGAGTTCTGCCATCTTCGGTTTGATATTCCCTACTATTCATTGAACCAATTACCCCAATAGGATAGCCTTTTTTAAAAAACTTTGCAATTTTTTCAGCCATGTCTCTCCATGCAACACAAATAAAGAAATCGGCTTTCTTTTCCCCATCAGCAGTTTTAAGCTCACTTGCAACAGCAACATTAAAACGGCATACAGATACCTTGTTCGGTGTTTTTAACAGTTTTAAGTCTTTGGTTATTCTTCCAACAATTGATATGTTATTCATTCACAACACCACCCTTGTATGTTTTTTTATCTTTTTCTTCTTCAAGATACTTTTGGTGTTCAACTTTTTCCCCATTAGCAACTTCATTAACATAAGTCTGTTCACTATCTATGTCTCTAATTGCTTTTGCTATTTGGAGTTCAAGTTCTTTAATTCTTTTGTTTGTCTTTTCGTAATCGTTTTGTGCGGCGTTAGTTAGGAATGCTATCTTGGTCTCTCTCTTGGAGTTCCTTTCTCTCATTGCTCTCTCAAGCCCATCTTTTTCCAATATAAGGTTGTTCTTGTGTCTTGCCAACCTATCAATTTTTGTTTTCTTTCTAAATAAATTTTTAAAAAATTCTTTAATCATAATTTTTCTCCTTATTTGATTATTTTTGGGGGTCTGCCCCTTTTGTGTGTTTTTTGAAAAAGTTTTAACTCTTCTGGGTCATAACAAACATAACCTTTCTCATTGATGTGTTTTGGAATTTTGTTGTGGTTCATCAAAAAGTAAATGTATATTTGCTTTGGCCTCTCCCTAATTCTACGAATTTCCTTTAACATATTTTTCTCCTTAATCTAAAATTTCAATCATGTTTTTATCTATGCACTCTTGCCTTATTTCGTTTCGAAAATAGTAATAGCAATCTTGCAGAAATAACCAAAATAATTTTTTGTGTGAACTACTTTGAATAATATCAAAGTTCTTGCTGTTTGGCTGTTTCCAGCTCATTACTGCTGAATAAATTGTGTGATAAGTATTTTTAACTTGGAGTTTACCTTTCTCTCCCCTGAACTCAAATTGTAAGCCAATAAGGTCAGTTATCTTTTCCCCAAACTCTAACATCAGCACCACCTTGTCATAGTTCTTTTCATTAAATCGGTCAAACTCTCTTTTTATTCTTTCCCTATCACTTGAACCTTTCTTTTGCCCTGTGCAGTTCCCATAAAACTCGGCAATAGAACCTTTTCTTTCATAAGCCACCTTGCCAACATAACTATATTCTCTGTCTCCAAAGATAACCTTGAAAGTGTAGTCCCCCTCTTTTAGATTTTCAGTCTTTGCTTTCTTATCTTTCTTTGCCCATTCAAAAGCAATTCCATAAACATTACAAGCAGTCTCTATCCATTTGTTTTGCTCTCTGCTGTCCCCTATGATTTTTAGATAAGGCAAAAATAGTTTCAAAAAATCGTTTCCTTGAACCCATTTGGGTATAAGGTCGTAATTGATTTTATTAAGTTGTTTGTCTTTTCCCAACTTTAATTGGTTAATTGCGACCTCATAATCAAATCGTTTCATTATATCTCCTACTCTTCATCAGTAAAGGTCTCAACCACATCTTTGTAGTATTTACCAAGTTTAAGTTTGATTTGTCCGTTAAGCCCTACTTTTTTCTCCATTGCTTTGGCTTTCTTAAATAATGTAATTGCAACCCTATATGTGTTTCTTATTGACCTTTCACATTCTTCTTCGGTGTTGCACATATAACAACTATGAGTGGTGCTTAAAAGCTTCTCTAGCTCCTTGCTCTCATTTATTGTCTTTGTTAAGCGTCTTAATTCTCTCTCACTTATGCCTAACTCTGCGGCAAGGTCTGGCTTTTTAATGCCATTCTTCTGCCCTAAATGTTTTTCTTTTAAATAATCATACAATCTATAAACTTCTGGTTCATGATGTATTACTTCTACTTTATTCTCCATCTTCTTCTCCCCTTACTTTTACTCTTAATTGAGATTTTATATGTGTTACTTTTTGGCATTCAGTAAATACTTGTGGAAATTTTGACTTTAACTTGGCACTATCAACCCCCATTCTATCCATAGGTGCTACATAAGTAACAAGTAGTTTTTTGTTCGGTGTTTCCCAACTCTTAATGCCTTGTTCTTCAAACAACTGTAACAACTGTTCTCTTAACTCATCTCTCTTCTTTTGTATCTTTTTTAACCCTTTCTCCATGCTAACAACATGTTCTTCAGCTTCTAAATATCTTTTCTGGAGTTCTGGGTCTATAACTAACATTTTCCTTTGGTAAGTCTCACGATTGTATTCAGCTTCAATTAAAGCCTCAATTTCTTCATCAGGTATCTTATCAAGTTCGTATGTGGTCATGTCTCCAGTTTTTGGGTCATAGTGAAAACAATAAAATTTCTTTGCTCCTTTCCAATTAAGTATTTTGCCATTGATTTTTTCTCTGCCGAGTTTCCTTGCAAAGTAATCAAGAACAGATACTTGCCATGAAACATATTCTCTATGAAACTTTGCCGTATTCTTGTGGTCTGCTATTATAAGCGTTTTATCTTTTCCTATTGCCATCACATCGGCTGTTCCTGCAATAATTAAGCCGTTGTACTCATACCCCAACACTTGTTCTCCAACACCACAATCAAGGTTCTTTTTAACCCATTCAGCAAAATGTTTGCCTTGCTCTGTCTTTGGCTCGTATGAGGCTACATTTAAAATGTCTTCAAGGTCTTTGTGAACGGCTTTGCCAAGTTCAGCACTTTCTTTAAGTTTTGCTTTGCTCGTTCCTTTATAGTTAGGAGCAAGTCCGTGTTTTGCCAACAATTCGGTTACAGAGATACTTGCAATTTCTCCGTTTACAGAATAAATGTGTCCTTTTTCTTCAAAACTAATTTCCATTTTACTTTTTCCTTTTTTGGGCTTCTTCGTAGTGTTCTTTGTCAAAGTTAATGGTGCTGTTTATAAGATAAATTTTTTCTATTAAAATATCAATAAATTCGACATCTTCTATTCTTCTTTCATCATTTAAAGCATAAACCAAAGCAGTTGCATAAATTCTTTTTTGCATTCTATCTTTATATAATTGGTCATACCAAAATTCAGCAGTTCCATATTCAGGTTCTTTATCCATTACTTATTTCCCCCTTTTTCAAGCGCTTTTTCTTTCGTGTTGATTACAAACTCTGCTTGTTGATAAGTTAATTCTTCAATAGAACTTACTTTAAACTTTGAGCAAACATTTGGTTCAATAATATTAAGTTCTCTCATTCTTGCAATCTGTTTAGCACTAATAGGCTCTCCAAATTCAATAGGTAAATCTTCTCCTGCATAAATGTAAATTCCAAGCCCAAACATTGCTATGTTCTTTGTTAAACATCTCATAATTGCTTTGTTTACATCAAACATTGAAATAGGCTCAACTGTTTTCTTGCCTTTTTTAGTGTTATATTCGTATGCTTGTCTTTTCATTGACTTGTTTGCATTATCCATAACTGGCAACCACATTTCACGAGTTACACCCCTTGCAGTAATAGAAGTATAAACCATAAAACCTAAATCTTCATCTTCAAGATATGTTGTGGTTTTCCCTGTAATTGGGTTTGTGAACTTTTTAATCTCATAAGTAGCTTCTGGGCAAATCTTTAAAAATTCTTGCCAAGCCCACGCCCAACTCAAGTAGGTTAAATCGTTCTTTAGTTCAGTGTGTTCATTAACATTTAACTGCACTGCTTTCTTGAATAAATCTTCTTGCTCCTTTCTTATAATTTCTTCCAAATCTAATTTTGATAAATCTGCCATAATATTCTCCTTTACCAATGCCACCCTTTCGGTGTGGTCTTACTTTTTATGACACTTACATTTTACACCCATACAAAATTATTGTCAACAAATTTTCAAAAAATTTTCAATTATTTTAAAAAATTTTTTACATAAAAAAACCACAGCCAACTTGACTATGGTTTTATCTATTTTTCTCTCAATTATTCTTGACTTTCTACAGTTGTTGCCGTTGTTGTTATTGTTACATTGCCAGTAACAGTTACAGTTTGGTCTCCAACATAGTCTGTGCCGTTGATTGTAAGTGCAGTTACTTGGTAACCTTCTTCTGCCGTTGCCGATACTAACAATGTGTCTCCGTAGGATATAACACCAGTCCCTGCAGAAACATCATCTCCACCCCTTGTTACACTTATAGTTGTGTGTTCAGCTGGAGTGATTGTTAAGTTGTATGTGTTAAGAGTAGAAACAACTTCTACAGAAATGTCATCTTCAACTGTAATTGCTGTTCCACTTGTATAATTTTTGCCGTTTACTTTAAGCTTTGTAATTGTATATCCAGTTGCGGCTGTAACAGTAATAACAAGTGTATCTCCATAGGTTAATACATTTGAACCAGCACTTGCACTTTCTCCGTTAATTGTATAAGAAACGGTTGCAGAACCAGTTTTGTCTAATGTTAAGTCAAATTTTCTTGAAGTTTGGTCATCTTTTGCTAATGCTAAAACATCTTTTAAGAATGGAACTATCTCATCTATTCTCATTGCTACATTGATTTTCTCTCTAGCTTCAAGTTTAATAATTTTATTATCCAATACATTTATAATGCTTGAGATTATTTGTGCGTTGTTGTTTGCCATGTTAATTCTCCTTTATCATGTTATAATTATTATACACTTTTTTGAGAATTTTTATTGCACTTTATTTGTTTTCTTCTTTATCCCATTCTATTGAGCATTTGTCATACATTTTTTTGCAGTCATAATCATCGTGTGGGTTTGCTTTAAGTTCTCTCATGCAAGTGCAAACAAGCATTCCCTTTTCAATTGTAACAGCTGGGCATTTATTACACGAGATAGGTTTGAATATTTTATCCATCGTTTTCTCCCAAAAATAATTTCTTTGCTAATCTACACGCTTCAATATAGTTTTCTTTGGTTAGTGGCGTTTTTAAAAGTGTTTTTGAACCATCATCATATTCATTTATAACGATAATATCCAACGGTGTTATAAAACCTAAATGGTTGACATCTGAAAAAAATGTAGCACGACCTTTTTTAATTTCTTCCCAACTTGGCAAACTCAACTTTTCTTCTCTTGTTATATTGCCAAATTCTAAAGCCCATTCTGCTTCTTCTTCGGTTTCAAATAAATCATAAACAAATATAATATCTTTAGATTCAAATTCATTATTTGTATAAAGATATATAAAATATTCTCCATCTCTGTTTTTTTGTATTTCTGGTTTATATTCTTTGTTTAAATGTATATATCCTATATCAGAACCAAATAATACATAACAACCTTTTTCTTGAAAAATAAGTTCTTTTAATCTATCTGGTTGTATCATTGTTTTTCTCCAATTTTTTTATTTATATAATATTGAATGCTATTTTTTTTATTTAACTCAAAAGGGGCTTTACAAACGGGACATTCTATATACGGATAAAGTATTTCGTCAATGTCTTCCATAGTAAATTCTAGTTTGCTTTTGCAAAAATCACATTTTTCACGAAATATATCTTTTTTCTTTTTTCCAATTTTTAAAATTTTCATTATTCACCTTCCAACCTTTTAAGTGCTTGTTCTGCTTCGGATTTTGTTTCGGTTTCACATAAAATCAATTTCGCAACTTTTCTAGCATCAACTGTTTCTCCTATTATTGAACCTTTTTTTGTAACATCAAGAATTGCTTGTGCAAATAATAAGTTCGTTACATTGTCTTCGCCTTTTTCAAGAATAATTTGTAATCTCATTTCAAACTCTCCTTCGCTTGTTGAATAAAATAATCATATAAAGCAGTATTACTTAATATTGTTGTTTTTGTCGCTGGGAAATAAACACACATTAAATTCCCAAAAAAACTTATTGACATCAATTCTAGTGCCTTTTTTAAAACCTTATTTTCTTTCTCTAATTCAACAATTGTTTCATTTTGTTTTTCTATTATCATTTTATTTTCTGCTAGTAAAACATCTTTATTCCAACTATTCATTGTTTTCTCCTAATATCTTATAAAATCTTTTCCATAAATTTCGTTTAGTTTGTCAAATACAAATTTAAGCCCAAGCCCTTGTTTGTTTGGTATCCACATGCCTTCACTATCAAACTCTCCACCCCCTAAACAATATTTATAAAGTTTTGGGTGTGTTCTTTTTAACCTTTGAAATCTTGTCTCCCCTTTGTCTAAATGGCAACCAAACCCACAAAACATACATCCAGTTCTGTCACACCCAGTTGTTTTAAGTTTGCACCCAGTATCACACATTGATAATTGTTCCCAGCCTTCTTCCAAATCTAAATCTTCTATTATTGAGCCGTAAACACTTGGTATTTTTACATTGTTTTCTTTGATGTATCTTAAAATATCTTGTTCAGTCCAGATTGCTAAAGGGTTTGAAATTGGGTTTTTCATGTCAAAACCATTGCAACCATTTTTAAGCCATTGACTTTTTCTTAATCGGCTCTCACTTGCCATTTGCCCTGTCATTGGCATAAGCCCACTTTCTTTTGTAAATCTATGTGTTGGCTCTTTTTTCATAATATTACAACACTTGTTTGAAATTCTAAAAGGCATATCAAGTAATGGTTTCCATTTGTCTAAATTGTATATTGACTTGCTAGGGCAACCCCTCATCGTTAATATTCCCAACAACTTTTGCATTCTTTGGGGCATAAGTTCCTTGTAATTTTCTCCAATGGGCTGTATAGGTCTGCCCCCCCCCAGCAATATATTTTCTGCTATTAGCAATACACTCACTGACCTCTTTTGAGATTATAGGATAACCCTCATCTCTCACAACTTGCCAAAATGGTTTCTTTGGTCTTAATATCACAACATTTTCTTGCGACATTGCAAGTTCCCTAACTTCTGGATATTCAAGTCCAGTATCCACAAAAACTGCCTTGACATTTGGATAAAGAGAACGAACCATGTGCAAAAGTGCTGTGCTATCTTTTCCACTAATGCTTACATAAACATTTCCTTGATAATGCTCATACCAATCTCGTATAAGTTGTTGTGTTCTAATAAGTTTAGCTTCGTAAGGTAATGCTTGATATTGTTTAAGTTCCCATTCAAAATGTCTCATAAGTTTTCTCCTTTATCAAGCATATCTAAATCATCAAAAAGCCCATTAAGTTCTTCTTCTGTATATTTTCGACTTTGAAACCCTTTTTTCTCGTTTGAGAATTTATAGTCTTTGTAATACCCTTGAGCCATTAAACTGTAATGTTTATTTATCCATGAATTTTTCATAAACTTAAATGCTTTTAAAAACCTACTTTCACTCACACTCTTCTTTAAAACTTCAAAATCAATAAAAGGAATTAGTGGTTCATCTTCTATCAAATCTGGAAAAATTTCTTTTAAAGTTGTGGTGGTGGTTGTTTTCTTTTCTTCTACAACTTCTTTTCTTATATTATCATTATCATTATCATATAGGGTTGTTTTGGGTTGTTTTGGGTTGTTTTGGGTTGTTTTTTCTTCTTTCCTTGCATTTTGATTTCCCTTTGGTGCGCCACCCTTTTTCCCATTAAGAGTATTCCTTTCACAAATGTTTTTATACTTTGTAAGGTTGTGGTCTAAATCTTTTTTAATAAATTTAAAAGCAATGCTTAAAGAACCAGTGAAATTTGGCTCTTTTTGGTCTATTTCATAATCAAACATAGCTCTTAAAAGTTTTCCAACCTGCTCATCTGTTAAGTCTGCAAGAATATCTTTGTAATCGTGGTAAATAATAAAACTGTTTTTAGGCATATTATTCACTCTTACCCTTTTCAAGAAGCTCCAAAGTTAAAAACTCTTGATTTTGATGTTCTTCTATAAAGGTAAATGTGTTCCAGTCAAACATTCCATCTTCTTTAAACGACTTTTTGCAAACCCATTTTTTGCCATTTTTTGTTTCAACAATACAAGCGTCTGCTGTTTCCCAGCAATTTGAAATATCGTTGGTTCTAATTAAAATTCTTTTCATACTACATTTCTCCTTTTTACTTTTGAAAGATAAAGCCACCAAACTACTTTGCCTTGAGTGGTTGTCAGCATTTCATTCGGTGGCTTATTGCCAAGTATTCAGTTTTTGCCAGTATTCAGCAACCACTCCAAATACTTGGCTCTTTGTCTTTCAACTTTTTTATTATATAAAATTAAAATTTTTCTGTCAACGATTTGTGCCAATAAAAATTTATAAACTTTCTAATATTTAATCTTCTCTTATTTCTTTTTCAACTTTTGCTAATTTTTTATGGAAACTTTTTGTTTTTGCTTTTATCAAAGCAGTTTCAATTGCTTTCACAAATTGAGACTTTTTCTTTTTAGTTAATGTCATGTTTGGGTCAACAATAAATTGTGAATATGGGCAATCTTTTTGTATATGGTCACTTATCCTTAATGTGTGGTCTTTATACCAAAAACCATTATATGATTTGAGATAAAAGTTAATATAAATGCTCCTAGAAAAAGCTCTATCACTTTCTTCAATGCTAAAATCAATTTCTTTTCGTTTGATTTGTTTAAATTCTCTTAATCTTGTTTCCAAGTATTGTTTGTTTAAAAACTTACTTTCAGTCTCCATCATAGCTCCTTATTCTCTCTTTTATTATATCTTTTAATTGTGCATAAGTATATTTTCCACGAAAATGATATTCAAGTTGTGCATAAGAATAAAACTTGTTAAAGTAAAGGTCACAAACTTTGTTCTTTTCTTCTTTACTAACAGTGTCAACAAATCTTTCTCTTAATTCCATTTTAGTCCCACCCCCATTTTTCTCCACTCTCAAGGAAATCGTTGTAATCTTGTATCTGCTCTTCTGTTATTTGTTCTTTAACATATTGTTCTACTAAATCTCTAATTTTTTCTTCACTCCAATCACAAGGAACACAAAAACAATCGTTCCAAAAATAATTTTTCTTTAATTCGTTTATTGAGAATTGAACCAAAGTGTATTCTTGCCCCTCATCAACTAGCCAAATATTTCCACCAACTATAATATTTTTGCTTGGTCTAACTCCCCACTTTTTTTGTATCTCTATATCTTTAACTGTTGCCATTTTTAAATTTCTCCTTTATTTGCCCTTTAAAGGCATTTTTTAATTTGGGTCGATAAATCTACCGAGCCGACCCTTTCTCGTTTGTTAGCCCCCTAATTCTGCTCGTTAGGGAGTGGCATACACATAGCACAAGTGTTTGGCTCACTGCCTTCACACTCTTTTGGGGTTTCTTCCCCACAAATTTCACATATAAAAGTTTTCTCCATCTAGGTTCTCTCTCCTTTTAATCAAAATTGTAGTTTTTTATCCTACACCGACATTATACACCATGTTTTTTTGCCTTGTCAACTATTTTTCAAATATTTTTTTAAAATAAAAAAGAGTGGTTTTATTCACTCTTTTCTTCAATTTCTTTTATTGGCTCTTCTTTCTTTAAAATATCATCTTGTTTATAGTTGGTGCTATCCCATTCGTTAAAACTATCAATAAAGTTGATGAGTTCTACATAAAAACGACTTTTGTAAACTTTTGAGCAAGTTTCCCCACTAGAAAACGCAAGAACTGCCGTAGAAAACAATGCTGTTAAATACATAAAAATTTGAACAACTTGTGCAATTCCCACCCCATCTCTAACTGTATAGCCTATATAAGCAAAAATTCCACCTATAATAACTGCTTGTAAAACTTTTCTAATATATGAATGTGTTTTGTAAGATAAGGAACCATCTCGTATTGCTTTGTTACCATTATTCTCAACAGCACTCATTATTGTTTCTGGATAGTTTGCTTCGATAGGCAATCTTTTAAAAATTAAATCGTAAAGTTTTTTTCTTTTTTGTTTTGAGAAAAATATAAGTTTTGATTTTTCTTCTTTCGTAACTGGGTCACTGTAAATGAACTCATAACTTTTTAATGTTTTGATTTCCTTTTCACTCTTCTCTTTTAAAATTCCAAGTTCTTCAATTGTAATATCTAAAGCCCCACATTCGTTTAAAATATATCTTTGTTTTCTTTCTTCAAACTCAATTCTACAATATTCTCTTAATCTTTTAATTTTCTTTTGTTGGTTTATATCACTTGCCTTTTCATTGTAAGCGTCTTTATTTTCTATAAAAGATTTGTTTTTTTGCCCAAAAATTTCTCCATCAGGGAAATATGTGCAATGTGTAATAATTTGAACAACACACAACAAGCAAAAATCTATCCAGCTCATCTCTTGCTTTGTTGTAATGTTTACAAGTATTGTGAAAGATAATGTAATAATAATTGCAAGTGTTAAAGTCCAAGTCCTTATACGAATAGAACTAGTTCTGCTTTTTACTATCTCCCCCACTTCTGCTTTATTCATAACCACTCCTTAATTATTCTTTTTTATTCTCTGCCCCTTTCAAAACCATAAGATTTACCATGTCTTGATTTGCGGCTGTAATTTGATTTGCAATTTTTGGTAATAACCATTTGCCCAATAAAAATGCTGAAGATAAAAACACAATGAAAAATAAACAATTCATTATCATAAGCTTGCTAAACACAGCATTTCCAACATTTACAAATTTAACTTGGAAACCAGCTCCACCATTTCCAATGACCCATTCTCCGTATTTGCTAATTAAAAATTCGTAGTTTTGCAACAAACTTTCCCCAGTATATTTCTTGTCATCTAATAATTCCAAGATTTCCCTTACATTCCCAAAACTATGCTTAATTGCAAATATTAAACAAAAGACAGCAAGACAGAGAAAGCCCCAAAAAACAACTGGGGCAAGAACCTTAAAAAACTTTGCTAATTTTTGGTTCCTTTTGTATTTCTGTTCTGCTGTTAATTCTCTTTTAGCCATAAGCCGTTACCTTTCTATCTTTGATTTTTTTATTTCGTTTTTCTCAACTGGGGTTTCTTTTGGCTCTTCAATAATAATTTCTTTTGTTTCGGTTTCGTTGGAAATAGGGGCTTTTTCTTTGGCATTTTCAATAGCTTCTTTCAATTCTTGTTTTTTTGTTTCACTTACTAGGCTATCATCAAAATAAGCATAAAACTTTTCAAGAACATTAAGAAGGCTATCATATTTTTTCTCCATTTCTACTAATGCTTTTAAAAGATACTGATTTGCATTTTCAGTAATCTTTTTTAATTCACTTTCCACAATAGGTTGAATACTATGCCTAAAAGAAATATTTTTAATTCTGTCAGTTTGTTTGTTAGCTAAATCTTCACTAAACTTTTGCAAGTTAGCCTTTTTAATAGCTTTATCAAATGCCCCTTTTACACAGAAATAAATAACTAAAGCCACAACCGTTGTGAAAGACACTCCCCCTAAAAGTGCTAGCACCTGTACCCATATATTTTGTAAAATTTCCATATCTTTTTTCTCCTTTTTTTTAATT
>Ga0265301_10005482_pt1 | contig 12448 bp, 5 predicted proteins | sample AusTroGonzalo_MG_2_FD_193488 | JGI IMG/M metagenome (GOLD analysis project Ga0265301, IMG submission 193488) | Bovine rumen microbial communities from tropical cattle in Woodstock, Queensland, Australia - Gonzalo_04 | ecosystem: Host-associated > Mammals > Digestive system > Stomach > Rumen ...
CCAGTCTTCCGTAAAAGCTGTCTTCAAGCAGCTCTCTCAGGCCTGGCAGGGTCTCACCAACGAGCAGATCCTCGCCTGGAATGCAGCGGCCAACACCGCTCAGGGCAAGTCCGTTCTCGGCACCAAGGCCAAGATTTCGGGCGCTAATCTGTTCATGAGGCTCAACTACTGGGTCGTGTACTGCGGCGGTAGCATTATGACCGCCGTGCCTAACCTCTCCGGCGTTGAGGCTCCTGCAGAGGCGACTATCGCCCTCACTGCATCTGCGATGACCTTCACCCTGGCAGACATCCCCAGCGATGTCACCAACCTGAAACTCGTCATCCAGGCCTCCGAACCCCAGGGCAACGGTATCACCCGCGCCTACAGCAAGGCTTCGGCCTTCGATGACCCGTACACTCCTGTGACCACGGCCATCGACATCAAGGCCAAGTACGACGCCAAGTGCGGCGCTCCGTCCGCCGGTAGCCCCAAGGTCTTCTTCAAGTACTTCTACGTGAACACCGCCACCGGTGAGAAGTCCGGAGAAGTGCTGGCCCAGGCCAAACTGAGCGAGTAGTAAACACTCGCCTTCTGCCATTAGCAATGCTCCCGACTGGTTCGCCAGCCGGGATTCTTTTATTATGCAGTTCAAGAAACTCGTCAAAAATGCCTATCTTTGTACTCAAGACTGGCTTCGGCCACTCTTATTTATTGAACCGCGGCGTCTTGAAGTGATTTTGAGGCGCCGTTTTTCGTTCAATCATTTTCGTCCCAACTCATCCGTTTTCAAAATTATTGGGACATTTGTGGGACAAGAATCCTATATGCAAAAATCCAACCCACTGAATATCAATAGGTTGGATTTCCAATCAGTGCCCCGGGCGGGAATCGAACCCGCACGGCCGTTTCGGGCCAAGGGATTTTAAGTCCCTCGTGTCTACCATTTCACCACCAAGGCAATGGGACGGGATGCAAAGATAAGGATAATTCGGTTCACATACAAGAATCCTTGTTGTACACAGCGCCAGTGTGCAAGGAAAGCGGCTTTAGGGAAGGCTTGTTGTACACTGCTGTCCAGAACAGGTCGAAAAGGAGGGTTTGCCTGGAGAGGCGTACAGAGAATCGAGTTATGAGCGTACTTTCCTTGATTACTGCGGAAGCGTGCTGATCACTGCCCCAGCGGCTTGATCACAGCCCCAGCGGCTGACCACTTCCTCAACGTGCTGATTACCCCGCCACGGTAAACCCGACGGAGACCGATTGGCCGTCGCCGTCGACGACGGTGACGGTGTGCTTGCCGGGGGCGGGGGCGAGGTGCATCTGGTGGAGGAGGCGGGTGGTGCCGAGGTATTCCTGGTCCAGGTGCCAGTAGAGGGTGGCGTTCGGGTCCCGGTGGACGGCCTGGAAGACGGCGCCGGGGGTGGAGCCGTCCAGTTGGCGCGGGAGGGTGAGGATGGCGCCGGGTTCGGGGTAGAGGAATTCGAGCTGGGCTGCGTCTTTGGCGGGGCGGACCTGGTATTCGGGATGCCAGCCTTTGTAGTACCATTCCATAGCGGGAGGAAGCCGGAAAGTGCCGTCCTTGTGATAGGGGCAAACAGCACTCTCTGCGGCTTTCTCGGGTAACCGGATGCTCTCATAATCAGGACAATCCTGGCTGCGGAGCATCCCGGAGGCGGTGCATACTTCCAGGAAGGTGCCTCCTTCCAGCGGTTCCTCGAACCAGTCGGCCGAAGGGGGGAGGAGGTTCAGCAGGTCGAAGAGGACCGGCCCCGCGGTCTTCGCGCCGGTCATTCCGGCCACCCCGTGACCATCGGCATTCCCGCACCAGACCCCGACGGCATAGTCCGGGGTCACGCCCACGGCCCAGGCATCGCGGAACCCGTAACTCGTGCCGGTCTTCCAGGCGGCCTTCCGGACGGAGCGGATGAGTTTCCAGTCGATTTCATCGGGCCGGTTCACCTCCTTCAGGGCCTCGAAAGTGTACCAGAGGGCGATCCGGTCCCGGAAAGGGGAGTCCGTGTCCAGGCCGTCGTAGCTCCGGACCATCCCCGCATAGGCGTTCGTAATGTCCAGGAGGGTGCCTTCTCCGCCGCCCAGGATCAGGGAAAGCCCATAGTCGGAGGCGCTCCGGTTCAAGGTGGACAGCCCCGCCTCCCGGAGCAGGTCCAGGAACCGCGGTGCCCCGTAGGCCCGTAGCAGGTGCACGGCCGGGACGTTCAGCGAACGGGCCAGCGCCTCGGCGGCCGGGACGGCCCCGTGGAACTGTAAATCAAAATTCTGCGGCGAGAAACCATTGAGGTTCACCGGCGTGTCCTGAAGCAGCGTCCGGGGCAGGATGACCCCCTCCTGCAGGGCTGCGCAGTATAGAAACGGCTTCAGGATGCTGCCCGTGCTTCGCGGTGCCGAGGCGATGTCCACTTCCGATCCGCTTCGTGCGCGGAGAGGGGAGGCATTGCCCACGTACGCAAGCACGGCCCCGCTGCGGATGTCCAGGATGACGGCGGCCAGGTCGGCCGCACCGCCGAGCGCCAGCTCATCGGACCAGCGGGTGGTCGCCGCTTCCACCTGGCGCTGAAGGTTGATGTCAATGCTTGTCTGCGATTCCACCCCGTGCGGCTGCCGCTCGACATAGTGCCGGGCCAGGGCGGGCAGGGGATAAGGTGCCTCCGGAAGCGGTTCTGCCAGGGCGCTTTCCAGGGTGGAAGCGTCGATATAACCGCGCCGATGCAGACGCTCCAGCAGGCGGTTCCGTTTTTCCAGCAACTGATCCCTTCTCTTTCCCGGATGGATGGAGGAAGGGGCATTCGGAAGGACGGCGAGGGTGGCCGATTCGGCCCAGGAGAGCTCCGCCGCCGGCCGGCCGAAATACCGCCAGGACGCGGCCTCCAGCCCCACCACGTTGCCTCCGAACGGTGCGTGGGAGGCATACAGGGCCAGGATATGCTTCTTGGAATACCGGAGTTCCAGCCGGGTGGCCTGGACCGCTTCCACGGCTTTCTGCCAGAGAGTCCGCTCCTTCCCCCTGGAAAGCCGGATGACCTGCATCGTGATGGTGCTGCCGCCGCTGACAACATGGCCGGCCCTGAGGTTGCTGATGACGGCCCGGACCAGGGCGACGGGGTCCACGCCCGGATGCCATCGGAAATGCCTGTCTTCGAACTGGATCAGCGCCGTGGCATACCGGTGGGGAACCGTGTCGCAAGGGGGGAAGCGCCACTGCCCGTCATCCGCGATACGCGCGCCGAGCAGTTCGCCGCTCCGGTCGTTCACGACCGTGGCATAGGGTGTACCTTTGAAAAGGTCCTTCGGCAGGCAGCAAAGCCAACCTGCCAGAAGGACCCCTGTGATGATCAAAAAGACTTTCCGCCGGCGGCTCATCGGGTGACGGCCGTCTTGCCGGAGGCCGTGGCTGCCGCAACGTGCGGGTTGTACATGGCCGAGCAGGTGATGGACGGCAGCGTGTAGGAACCCTCGTAGGCGGCACGGACCTTCAGGGAGAAGGTCTTCGTCGCGCCGTGTGCCAGGTCGAAGAACCAGTCGCAGCGGTCATCGCGGATGTCGCGGTAGTCGGCACCGCTATCCGCGCCGCCCCGCATCCGGTCGTTGAGGATTTCCCAACCGGACGGGATGCGCTCGCTCAGGGCGAGGGAGCGGTGGTCGGTCGGCGTCGGGTTGGACACCTGGACGAGGACCGTGAACTCCGTTCCCTGCGGGATGGCATCGGCCTTCAGGGCCTGTCCATTGGCATCCTTATAGGAGACCGTGAGCTTGAGCCCGTTCGCCGAAGCCGGGACCGGGGTTCCGGCCGGGGCCTTGGCGACCGTGGTGAGGGTCGCGTACAGGATGTCATCGGCCGTATTCTTTACGGCGACCTTGCCGGAGACAGGCTGCGCATAAACGGACTTGGCGGAGACGACTTCCTGGCCGCCCACCGTGGCCTTCACGGCCTGGCTGCCCACCTTCGCAAACAGGCGGTCCATCGCCATGGCGGTGAAAGCGGCCTCCTGCGTGGAGTAGCGGCCCTGGTTGATGCTTTCCGCGACCTCCAGGGCGATGGGAAGGGCCTGGCCGATGTCGTTGGTCAGGGCGAGGGCCTGCAGGACTACGGTCTTGTCACGGAGGCCGGAACCGTAGGTGAAGTCGGCCGGACCGTATTCACCGTTGCATTCCTTTGCCATCAGTTCCTTCGCCTGCTTGGTCTTGCCGGCGACCGCATAGGCGGCGGCGAGCATCCATTCAGCCCGGCTGTCCAGGGCGCCGGATTCCTTGAGCCGGTTCATCGAAGCGTTCAGGGGCGCTCCGGCGACGGCGAGGGTGTACAGGCGGTAGCACTCGTCCAACTGGCTGAAGGCGGCGGTGCCCGCCAGGCGGTAGGCCTGGCTGAGGTTGTTCTGGAAGCGCTTCCAGTTGCCGACGACGTCGTTCTGGACCTCGAAGCCGGCCGCGGCGGCCTCCACGAGGAACTGGCCGGCCATGGAACTGGCCCAGCTGTCGGAGTAGTTGGCGCCGTTCCAGTAGCCGAAGCCGCCGTCACTGCGCTGGCGCGCGTAGAGCTGATGGATGAGGCCCGGGATGATCGTGCGGGCTTCCTCGGAATCGGCCTCGGACAGCTGCGCCAGCAGGTGCAGCAGGGTCAGGCCGCGGGCGGAGATCTGCTCCGTGCAGTTGTACGGGTAGTTCTTCATGGTCCGGAACAGGCCGGCGGCATCCACGGCCGGGAAGCCGGCGAGTTCCAGGGTGGAACCGGCTCCGGCGTCGAAGTTGACCGTGGCTCCGGCGGCGAGTTTCTCCTGCCGGACCGTAATGGTTTCGGGATTCGGGTTGACGACCTGGATGTCCACGGTCTCATAGGCCTTGCGGGAACCGCTGCTGGCCGTGACCGTCACCTCGGCCGGGCCCTCGCCGTTCGCCTTGAGGGCGAAACGCACCACGGTATCTCCCGCCTTGTCAAAGCGGGCCGTCGCGGTGGAGGTGCCGTCCAGGGAGAGGGCGCCATCGACCTTGACGGTCACCTGCGCCTCCTTGATCTGGTCGTCCAGGGCGAAGACGTTCACCGGAAGGACGATGTCCTCGCCCGTGCAGACCTGTCTCGGGAGGCTGGTCAGCACCATCAGCGGGGATTTCACCGTGACGGTCCGGGATGCGTTGCCGTAGGCTCCGTCGTGGCCGGCGACCACCATCACGCGGAGGCTGCCCACATACATCGGGAGCTGGATATCGTGCTTCTGGGTGCCCTTGTTGAGGGTGAAGGGTCCCAGGAACTTCACCACGGGGTTGAACCGGTTGTCCTTGCGGCCCACCCGGACGTTCTCCTCGTCACCGCCGATGGAGAGCATCGGGCTGAACCGGCCGGCATAGGCGCCCACCACCTGGTCGAACAGGTCCCAGGTCTTGACGTTCAGGGCCTCGGTCTGGTACATGGCATCCCACGGGGACGGGGTCTTGAAGTTCGTCAGGTCCAGCAGGCCCTCATCCACGACGGCGAGGGTGTAGGTCATGGGCTTGCCCGATTTCTCGGAAACCTGGATGGAGAATTTCTCCTCCGGTGCCACGGTGTCGGCCACCTTGACGACGGGCTCCAGGTGCGAGCCGGGATTCTCCACCTTCAGCCGCTTCACGCCGTACAGGCGCAGGGGCAGGTCGTTGGCGGTGTTCCGGTAGGGCTGCACCAGGGTGATGTGTACATAGAAGTTCGGGGCCATTTCCGGCTCGACCGTGAAGGAGAACGGGGTATCCTTGTCGGCGCCGGTGGCGACCCACTGGCGGGAAATCACGCCGGAACCGTTCTCCAGGGAGACCAGGGCCTGGCCGCCGTCGGCCGCCGGGATGTATACGGTGGCCTTTTCGCCGGCCTTGTAGCTTTCCTTGTCGGCGGAGAAGGTGAGCATGGTCACGGCATCCGGGTCATTGCGTCCGGCGCGGCCCTTCCAGGCGGGCCAGTCCAGGATGACGGTCTGGCCGGAAATGTGGCCGCCGGCGACGTCCCGGACCAGGACCAGGTAACGGCCCCATTCCGCTTCGGAAGCCCGGAGGTTGAAGGTGACGTCCTGCGTGCCGGATGTGAGGGTACCGGAAGCGACAGGCTTGCCCGCCCGGCCGCTCACGTAGCTCTGGAGGCTGGAGGGATCGTTCTCCCACCACCAGCTCCAGTCCAGTTTGAACATGGAATACTCCAATTGTCTGCCGGACAGGCGCTTCCCGGTGGCGTCCACCACGGCGACCTGCACCGTATGGTCCTTGTCCGTCTCCAGGTCGCCCGTGGGAAGCTTGACGCCCACATAGGCCGGGAACGGGGAGAAGGGCACCGTCTGGGTGGTGAAGCTTTCGTCACCGCCGCTTTCCAGGACGGAGCTCACGATGAAGGCCTGCAGCAGGCCCGGAGCATCCTTGGCGGCCGGGAGGTTGAAGGCGGTCTCCGCCGATCCGTCGCCCGCGAGGGTGGTCTGGAAGAGGGTGTATTCGCTGGCCTCGAAGGTCGATGCCGGGTTGCGGAAGACATAGCCCTCGAAGCCCTGGAATGAGGTTGCGCCCTTGGAAAGGGTCATCGTCGCGCTGGCGCGGAGACCCGATGCCGGGACGCCCGTGAGCCAGGCGGAACTGATGCGGGCCGTGGTGCGGGTGCCGCCCTGCAGGAAGTCGCCGGGCAGGTCCAGGTTCACCTTCAGCCGGTTGGGCTTGATGGTCTCGATGTGGAGGCTTTTGTGGAAGGAGGAACCGCCCACCTTGATGTAGGCGTTCCACCAGCCGGTGGGATCCTCCGGGGAGGTGGCGACGGGGAAGGTATAGAAACCGTCCTTGCCCGTGGACATCATCCGCGTATAGAACTGGCCTTCCGGCGTATAGAGTTCCAGGGAGGCCGGGTGGCCCTCCGGGATGCGCTGCATCTTGTCGGCCAGGATCATGGTTACGTGCAGGGTATCGCCGGGACGCCAGACGCCGCGCTCGCCATAGACGAAGCCCTTGAGCCCCTTCTTGACGGTCTGGCCGCCCACGTCGAAGCGGCTGAGGGATTTCTCATAGCCGTCGGCGAGGCGCAGGTAGCCCGTGGTCTTGCCCTTGCGGGCGATGAGGACGAAGGGCTTGCGGGAGACCTTGATCTCCGCGAGGCCCTTGCCGTCGGTCTTGCCGGTGCCGATGCGCTGGAGCTGATAATCATAAGCTTCCAGATCCACGCCTGCGCTGGGCTTCGCGTCGCCGAGTTCGGTGACGGCGGCCCAAAGGGTGTTCCCGTCAGCATACTGGGCCAGGAGACCCAGGTTCGAGGAGAGGAGGTTCACGACCGGGAAGCGCTCGGATTCCATGTAGAAGGTCGGGGTCTCCGGATTGCCCTGGTCGTCCCATTCATACTCGTTCCAGTCGATGAAGTTTTCCCACCAGTAGCTGTTCTGGATGTCCCAGGTGGCCTTTTCCTCATCGGAAGGCTCGCCGGAGGTGACCGGAAGCATCTGCGGGGCGGGCTTCCCGCCATACAGGGAATACTCCTTCCGGAAGGACAGGCGGATGCGGTAGATGGCGCCCGGTTCCTGCTTGAACAGACCGGACAGGTCCACGCTGAAGTCGTTCCAGGTATGCAGGTCGCGGGTGGCGTCGCCCGTCAGGGGAATCTGGCGGCTGTACACCAGGCGGCCGGCGCGGCGGAGCTCGGAGGCCCCGTCCAGGTCGTTCTCCTGCAGGAACAGGAGGACATTGTCTTCATAGATCTTGATGATCCTGAGGTCCACGGCCGACAGGTTCACGGCGCGGAAGGGGAGGATCAGGTTACTCTCATCCGGCAGGATGTTGCCTTCGAGGGGGATTTCCACGGCCGGCACCGGGTCGGCGGCGGGGAAACGGGTATGGAAGTCCTCGGAGAGGGCCTCGCCGCTGGCGCTCTTCACGCCGTGGGAAACGGTGATGGAAATGTCATCCCGGGGAGAAGCCTCATAGTAAACCCGGGCGACATTGTCCTTGATGTCGATGGTCTGGCGGACCACCCCGGAGAGTTCGATGAGCCCTTCCCGGGAGGCCGTGGCGGCCAGGGGCTCGCTGAAGCGCACCTCCGCACGGGGGTTGCCGTCCCGGATGATCCGGGCGTCGATGACCTTGAATGCGCCGGCGCCGGGAACGACCGTCTTCAACGGCTCGGTTTCACGGAAACCATTGACATTCAGGCTGATCTTGACGGGTGTGTCCACATTGGTGCGGGTAATGCCCGCCGTCTCGAAGCGGTAGCGGGTCCCTTCGCCGGTCAGGGTGACGTTCGTGGCGGGCTCCACGGTCAGGACGATGTCCTCCTTCGGGGCCGGCACGCTGAGCCGGATGCTGCCTTCCAGGACGGCGTCGTTGCGGATGGTGATTCCGTCCAGGGAGAGGGTGGCCGTCTTGGGCGCCGCCTGGATCCGGAACGGGAACACCCGGCACTGGGCCTCCCGGACATCCGCGACTTTCCCGACTTCGAAGGACCCTTCATAGACGGTTCCGTCCTTCAAGGCGTCGGGAACGAACTCGACCACGGTCGGGCTGAGCCAGCGCTCGGAACCTTCCAGCCTGGGCTTGAACTGGAACAGGCCGCTGACCTGCTTGTCCATGGGTACTGGTGCGGCCAGTTCGACGCGGACGGCCGTACCTTCATTGACAATCCCGCCTGTATAGGCGCTGATATAGTTTGCAAAGGCCGGGTCCAGGGTCTCCGCACCCTTGGGGGCGCAGGCGGACAGGACGGCAAAAAGGGCGGCTACGGCCCAAAAGTGAAGTTTACGCATAGCGAGTGGGCTTTTCTTCATCATACAAATATAAAAAAAGATTTGCTATATTTGCATTTGATAGTGATGAAACTTTAATAACCGATAACCACACATGAAAAAGTTTATTCTGACCACCCTGACCCTGTTCGCCGCCGGATTGTTGCTGACCGTGCCGGCCCAGGAAAAAGAAGTGAAGACCGGTTGGAGCTTCGGTGTCCTGCCCAGTGTCACTTACAATACGGACAACGGCTTCCAGTACGGAGCCTTTGGTGATGTGTATCAGTATGGCGACGGCTCCACGTATCCGGACCCCCTCCACAAGATCAGCTGGGAGGCATCCCACTTCACGAAGGGCAAGACCCGCCTGTATCTGAGCTACGATTCCAAGTACCTGATTCCCAACATGCGGGTGAACGCGTCCATTACGTTCGTGAACGACCCGATGTACAGTTTCTGGGGTTTCAACGGCCCGGCGGCGCTGACGCATTCCAGCTGGAGTGCCAACAAGGACGTTACCCCGAGCATCAACTACTACGGCATGGGCCGCAAGATGTACCGCGGTCTCCTCAATGTCCAGGGCCACCTGACGGAACACCTGAACTGGGCCGCCGGCTTCAATATCTGGAAATGGGAGTTCGGTGACATGCGGGAGAGCGAGAAGAACGAGAACCGCTATAGCGTGGAGAACACCCTCTACCGGGACTACCAGGCGATCGGCGCCATCAGGGAGGATGAAGCCGATGGCGGCTGGGCCACCGAGATGAACCTGGGCCTGGTCTATGACACCCGTGATATCGAGGCGGCCCCGAACCGGGGTGTCTGGGTGGATGCCTACCTGAATGGAGACCCCTTCCGCAAATACCTGAAGGCCTGCGTCTATTTCCGCAATTACTTCGACATCCCCATCCACATCCCGGCCGGCGATCCGGTGTTCGCCTACCGGCTGGCCTGGCAGCAGACCATCGCGGGTGAGGTTCCGTTCTATATGATCCAGAACGTTCCGCTCCTCGTCCAGCGGAACATGATTTCCGAAGGCTTCGGCAGCGCCGGCACCATCCGGGGTATCCGCGAGAACCGCATCCTGGCGGAAGGATTCGCCTGGGCCAACCTGGAACTTCGCATCAAGCTCGTGAGTTTCAAGCTTTTCAACCAGTATTTCTACATCGCCGTCAACCCGTTCTTCGATGCCGGTGTCATCACCAAGCCCTACCGCGCCGACGCGTTCGGCCTGAGCACGTCGATGCCTGTGACGCCTTCCGGAAAACGGATGAACCAGCTCTACGATGAAACCCGGGTGGGTGACATCGTGTACAGCGGCGGCGGCGGACTCAAGATCGCGATGAACCAGAACTTCGTCGTCTCCGCGGAAGTGGCGCACTGTTTCTACACGCCGCTGAATACCGGCCTGTGGATCAACATCGGTACCAACTACCAGTTCTGATGTTGAAGGAGGAGATTCCTTCGCTTCGCTCGGAATGACAATTAGAATCATCGGAATGACAATCTTGTCATCCCGAGGAGGTCGAAGACTGTTTTGTCATCCCGAGGAGGTCGAAGACCGACGAAGGGATCTAATAAGAGAAGAAACCTTTCTTAAGCCGTCCCAGGGCTTCCGTCAAGGTGGCTCTGGGACATGCTATATTCAGCCGTTCGAAACCTTCCGCGCCGGGGCCGTAGATGGTGCCGGTGGAGAGGATGAGGCCGGCCCGGTGGCGGAGGTGGTTCGCGAACCGTTCGGAGAAGCCTTCGAAGGGCTCGCTTTCGTGCCGGGCGGCGCGGCAGTCCAGCCACATCAGGTAGGTGCCTTCCAGCGGAAGGGCGGTCACTTCGGGGAGTTCCTTTTCCAGGAAAGCATACACGGTCTGGGCGTTCTCCCAAAGATAGGCCCGGAGTTCGTCCAGCCACGCTTCTGACTCGTTGTAGGCTGCTTCCAGGGCGGTGCAGCCGAACACGTTCACGTCGATGCACTCATTGTCGTGGAGGGCCTGGCCGATGCGGCTGGCAGTGGCGGGATCCGCGGCGAAGACATTCGCAATCTGGATGCCGGCGATGTTGAAGGCCTTGGTGGGGGAGATGCAGGAGGCGGAGTTCCGCACCAGGTTCTCCGGGAGGGTCGCGAAGGGCGTATAGTCGTGGCCGGGGTAGGTGAGTTCGCAGTGGATTTCGTCGGAGATGACAAAAACGCCGTTTTCGAGACAGATTTGGCCGATGCGTTCCAGCTCCTCCCGGGTCCATACGCGGCCCGCGGGGTTGTGCGGGTTGCACACGAGCATCACCGTCGTTCGGGGATCGGCGGCTTTCGCCTGCAGGTCCTCCCAGTCGATGGTGTAGGTGTTGTCCTTGTAAACCAGGTTGTTGCACAGTTCCCGGCAGCCGTTGCTCCGGATGGCGGGGAAGAAGGCGTTGTAGCACGGGGTCTGGACGATGACATTGTCACCCGGATGGGAGAACGCCTTGATGCAAGCGGCGTAGGCCGCGATGACACCCGTCGTGGGGATGATCTGCTCTCGGGTGATGCCGGTCCAGTTGTGCCTCCGGGCGAACCAGCCACTGACGGCATCGAAGTAGGACTGGGGGATCAGTTCATAGCCGAACACCCCGTGTTCCAGTCGTTTCCGGAGCGCGTCCAGGATGGCCGGGGCGGCCTTGAAGTCCATATCCGCCACCCAGAGGGGCAGCGTATTTTCCTCATACAGATCCCATTTGACGCTCGCTGTGCCGCGGCGGGGGATGATTTCATCGAAATTGTACATGGCCTGATTCTGTCTTGCGGCACAAAAATAAGCAATTGGGACGGGATTGCCAAACTGACAATTTGTCACAACCGAGCCCTTGGCACGGGCATTGATGATAGTCCCCGCGGAAAAAACTTTAAAAACGTTATAACCATGATCCGTCCGTTAGGAACAAGAGTGGTCGTCGAGCCCAAGGAGGCCGAGACCATGACCGCCGGGGGCCTCTACATCCCGGACAACGCGAAAGAGAAACCGCAGCAGGGCACCATCGTCGCCGTGGGCCCGGGCGCCAAGGATGAGCCCATGGAGGTGAAGGTCGGAGACGTCGTCCTCTACGGGAAATATGCCGGTACCGAGGTCACCGTGGACACCAAGAAGTACCTCATCGTCAAACAGTCTGACATTCTTGCAATCTTGTAAGGTCCTGTCATTCCGAACATTATTCCTGTCATTCCGAACATTATTCCTGTCATTCCGAACGAAGTGAAGGAATCTAAAAATCATTGAATTATGGCAAAGGAAATCAAATTCAATACCGACGTCCGCACCGCGATGAAGGCCGGTGCCGACGCACTCGCGAACGCTGTGAAGGTGACCCTCGGACCCAAGGGCCGCAATGTCGTCATCGACAAGAAGTTCGGCGCTCCCCAGATCACCAAGGACGGCGTGACCGTCGCGAAGGAAGTGGAACTCGAGGACCGCTTCGAGAACATGGGCGCCCAGATGGTCAAGGAGGTCGCCTCCAAGACCAACGAGCAGGCCGGCGACGGCACCACCACCGCCACCGTCCTGGCGCAGGCCATCATCAACGTGGGCCTGAAGAATGTCACAGCCGGTGCCAATCCGATGGACCTCAAGCGGGGCATCGACAAGGCCGTTGCCGCCGTGGTCGCGGAACTGAAGTCCCAGAGCCAGCCCGTCGGGGAGGACTACTCCAAGATCGAGCAGGTGGGTACCGTGTCCGCCAACAACGACGCCCAGATCGGCAAGCTCATCGCCGACGCCATG
>Ga0265301_10005483_pt1 | contig 12444 bp, 14 predicted proteins | sample AusTroGonzalo_MG_2_FD_193488 | JGI IMG/M metagenome (GOLD analysis project Ga0265301, IMG submission 193488) | Bovine rumen microbial communities from tropical cattle in Woodstock, Queensland, Australia - Gonzalo_04 | ecosystem: Host-associated > Mammals > Digestive system > Stomach > Rumen ...
GGTCAGACCAGCGATCCCGCCGAGGTCCGCCGCCTGTTCTGTACCCCGATCTCCCACGACTTGCTGTACCTGAAAGAAGAGGCGTGACTGCAACAGGAAAAGGGCGCTGTGCGTTTGCACAGCGCCTTTTTGATTTTCGATTATTGTTCGGCTTCCGCCATTTCCTTCAGCGCGTCCTTGCGGCTGAAGTTGGCGCGGCCCTTCTCGTCGAAGCCCATGAACTTGACCCACGTCATGTCGCCGACGTTCAGAACGTCCTCGACCTTTTCGACGCGGCGGTTTTCCAGCTTGGAGATGTGCACCATGCCGTCGTGACCCGGCGCGATCTCGACGAACGCGCCGATCGGGAGGATGCGGACGACCTTGCCGTAGTACAGCGCGCCGACCTCGGGAACGAAGCAGATGTCGTCGATCATCTTCTTTGCGGCATAGCCGGCGGCGGTGTCGACCGCGGCAATGAAGACGTTGCCGTCGTCGTCGATGTCGATCTTCGCGCCGGTGTCGGCGCAGATCTTCTGGATGGTCTTGCCGCCGGAGCCGATGACCTCGCGGATCTTGTCGACGGGGATGACCATGGAGATCATCTTGGGCGCGAACTCAGAAACCTCAGGACGCGGTTCGGGGATGCAGGGCAGCATGACCTGCTCCAGAATCTCAAGGCGTGCCTTGCGGCAGCGCTCCAGCGCGTCTGCGATGATTTCCATCGTCAGACCCTTGTTCTTGAGGTCCATCTGGATCGCGGTAACGCCCTCGGTGGTGCCGGCGACCTTGAAGTCCATCTCGCCGTGGAAGTCCTCAACGCCCTGAATGTCGGTAAAGGTCCGCCATTCGCCGGTCTCCTGATCGGAGATCAGACCGCAGGAGATGCCCGCGACGGCGCGCTTGATGGGAACGCCCGCGTCCATCAGCGCCAGCGTGGAGCCGCAGATGGAGCCCTGCGAGGTGGAGCCGTTGGAGGACAGGACCTCGGACACGACACGGATCGCGTACGGGAACTCCTCGACGCTCGGAATGACGGGCAGGAGCGCCTTTTCCGCCAGAGAGCCGTGACCGATTTCACGACGGGAGGTCGAACGGGCGGCACGGGCTTCGCCGGTGGAGAAGGACGGGAAATTGTAGTGGTGGATATAGCGCTTGGATTCCTCCGTGTAGATGGTGTCCAGCTTCTGCGCGGCGGACAGGGTGTTCAGCGTGCAGACGGACAGCACCTGCGTCTGCCCTCTGGAGAACAGACCGGAGCCGTGAACTCTGGGCAGAACGCCTACCTCGGCGTCGAGGGGACGAATTTCGTCCATCTGACGACCGTCGACGCGCTTGCCGGCGAGCAGCCACTTCTTGACGACCTTCTTCTGCATCTTGTACAGGCAAACCTCGATATGCACGTCGAAGTCCTCGTACTTGTCGGCAAACTTCTCGGCGAAGTCGCGGCGGGCGGCAGTCAGGCGCTCCTCGCGGACGTTCTTGTCGTCGGTGTCCAGCGCGTACTCGATCTGATCCATGCCGTAGGCGCACAGATCATCCAGCAGATCGTGGTTGACGGCTGCCTTCTCGAAGGTGAACTTCGGCTTGCCGATCACGGCAACGATCTCGTTGATGAACTTGACGACCTCCATATTGACCTCATGCGCCTGACGGATGCATTCGAGGACGATTGCCTCGGGCGCTTCCTTCGCCTCGGTTTCAATCTGCACGACCTTCTCGAAGGTGGAGGAAATGCAGACGAAGCACTCGGCAGCCTCGCGCTGCTCAGAGGACGGGTTGATGACGTACTTGCCGTCCACATAGGCGCAGTTCGTCGTGGAAATCGGACCGTTCCACGGAACGTCAGAGCACGCAACGCAGATGGACGCGCCGATCGCGCCGACGATCTCGACGGGGTTTTCGTAGTCGTTCGCCAGAACGGTGCAGGTCACAACGACGTCGTTGCGCAGCTCGTCGTCGAAGAGCGGGCGCATCGGGCGGTCGATGATGCGGCTGTTCAGGATGCCGCGCTCGGAAGGCTTGCCCTCACGGCGGTTGAAGCTGCCGGGGATTCTGCCGACGGAATACATTCTCTCCTCAAACTCGATGGTCAAGGGGAAGTAGTCGATGCCGGGCTTGGGATCGGGCGAGCAGGTGACGGTGGTCAGCACGGTGGTGTCGCCGTAGCGGCAGATGCACTCCGCGTCCGCCAGCTCCGCGACCTTGCCCGTCTCCACGGTGAAGGCGCGTCCGCCGATCATGGTTTCAAAAACGTGATGGTTGGGATACTGTTTTCTGGTAATCATGGGATAACCTCCTGATAGTATTTTCCACGGGAGGTTTAGCACTTGAAGCCGGAGCCGAGCGTTCGGCTTCGCCTTCAACTGCTAAACGGCGCTCCCGTGCGCGGGGTCGTGAAAAATGGGCGACCGCTCGGGCCGCCCATAGGTGCGCTATTACTTACGGATGCCCAGCTTTGCAATGATAGAACGGTAGCGGTTGATGTCCTTCTTTGCAAGGTAGTCGAGCAGGCTGCGGCGCTTGCCGACCATCATCAGCAGACCGCGGCGGGAGTGGTTGTCGTGCTTATGCTCACGCAGATGCTCGGTCAGCTCGTTGATGCGGGCGGTGAGGATGGCGATCTGGACCTCGGGGGAGCCGGTGTCGCCTTCGTGGGTCGCGTACTCGTTGATGATAGCGGTTTTCTTGTCCTTGAGGATCATTGGTATTTCCACCTTTCTGAAATATTATCCTGCGGCTAAGTCGGGGATGGCGGAATGCTGTTTTGCAGCGGTCTCCCGTGACTGGGCGCGCGGATGCCTGCCGGCTGAACGCCAGCCGTCATATCATATCATCGTTTGCGGGAAAAGTAAAGAAAAATTTTTCAGAAAATACGGATTTTTCCGAAAAAATCACCCGTTCGCGCCGCAGAAGGGCGCGTTTTACCGAAATACCGGCGGAAAAGCCGCCCAGTCCGTCCGCCGCAACGACACGGTGGCACGGCAGAACGATCAGAAGCGGGTTTTTCCCGACCGCGTTCGCGGCGGCGCGGCAGGCGGTCGGTCTGCCGATCGCCCGCGCCAGCTCGCCGTAGGTCACGACCTTCCCGAAGGGGATCTCCGCGAGCTTTGCCCATACGGCGCGCTGAAACGGCGTGCCCAGCGGCGCGAGCTCTATTGTGAATTCTTTCCGTTTTCCGCTAAAGTATTCCATCAGCTGCTCCGCCGCGCGGTCGGTCGCCGGATCGGGATCGTCCTCCCCCGCCGCCTCCGTCCGTGCGATCTCGCGCAGCCTGCCGTCCTGCGCGCTCAGGCGCAGGACGCCGACGGGCGTTCGGAGATACCGGACGCTCACAGCTCGGCGCGGTAGCGCAGGGTCAGCTGCTCCAGACTGCTCTCCAGCCGATGGTAGGTCACGCCCGCCGCGTCCAGCATCCGCTTCGAGGCGACGTTCCCCTCCGTGCCGCAGTATTTGTCGGAAAGATAGATAATCTCGCGGATGCCGCTCTGGATGATCGCCTTGGCGCACTCGTTGCATGGGAACAGCCCGACGTAGATACGCGCGCCGGTGAGCTTTCTGCCGCCGGCGTTCAGGATCGCGTTCAGCTCCGCGTGGACGACGTAGGGGTACTTTGTTTCTCCGCCCTCACGCTCCCACGGGAACTCGTCGTCGCTGCAGCCGTTCGGAAAGCCGTTGTAGCCCGTAGAAACAATGATGTTCTCCGGCGAAACGATGCACGCGCCGACCTGCGTATTCGGGTCCTTGCTGCGGTTGGCAGCAAGCAGGGCGATGCCCATGAAGTATTCGTCCCACGAGATATAACCTTGTCTTTTCATTCCTGTTTCTCCTTATTCCTTATCCGATCAAAAAGTCCAGCGCATGGATGCCCAGCGTCATGATCAGCGTGACGGCAAGTCCGGCGAGCAGCACGCCGACGAAGATCGTCGGCATGGCGCGCTTGATACGCATGTTCATCAGCGCGGCGACCAGCGCGCCCGTCCACGCCCCCGTGCCGGGCAGCGGGATCGCGACGAGCAGGCACAGACCGATCGTTTCGGATTTTTTGACCTTGCCGCTCTTCTTCGCCGCCCGCGCCTCGAACTTCTCCGCAATCTTCGCCATCCGCGGATAGCGCTTCATCCACGCGAAGATGCGGCGGATAAACAGCAGGATGAACGGGATCGGGAGCATATTGCCCACAACCGCCAGCGCGAAGGTCAGCCACGGATTGAGCCCCTGCGTAACGCCGTAAGGGATCGCGCCGCGCAGCTCCACAACCGGTATCATAGATATTAAGAATGTGATCAGCGCTTTCGTCAGCATGGTTTGATCTCACTTTGCTTTGGTTTTCTGTGTTATTCGTCTGCGGCGTCTCCGGCGAGCAGCGACCGGAGATATGCGCCGGTCAGCGTTTCATCCCCGACGTACAGCCGATAATTGTCTTCCATATCTTCGATTGCAAACAGGTAGCTGTATTCGTCGGAGTTTACGCCGTCAAAGGCAATGCCGTCGTCCGTTCCCGTGCCGCCCCTCACCCACGCGCTTTGCTGCGCGTGGTATAAATCCGTATAGCAGAGCTTCAGCGGCTCCGTGAAACGGTTGTCGAACAGTCTGTCCGACTTTCTGTACGTCAAGTCGTAGGAGTCGAGGCAGATCAGCGTCGTAGTTCCGACCTGCTGTATGAAAGACATGTTCATGGGATAATCACTGCGCTTTCCGCAGGACCACGGGTCCAGAAGTCCACATGCGTCGTTTCCAAGCTCTGTCGCCTGAATCGCTCCGTCTTCTTCATAGAGCAGCACCGGCTCGAAGCCGTCCTTTTCTCCGTTTCCCCAACGCTTGTCATATTCCCAATGCGCGACGGCAATCAGGCAATGCTCGTTCAGCCGGCAGCTCCATTCCGCAGCGGCAAGGAGCGCCGCATCGTCCGACCGATAGATCGCCGTGGAGCAGAGAAAGTCGTGCAGCGCTGCGCTCTCCTGTTCGGTCAGCGCATCTGTACAAGCCGTGATCGTCCATTCCGCCGGCGCGGCTTCGGTCTGGCTTGGTTCGGGCTTGCCCGTTTCGGTCGGCGCAGGTTTGGCGTGCTGCTCCGAGCCGGTTTCATTTTCACCGGCTTCAGGCAGTTGCGTTTCGCACGCGCAGAACAGTATCCCCAGCGCGATCAATAGTACCGCAAGTTTCTTCATCATTCCTCCCGCCCCGTCCTGCGCCGGAGCGTCGCACAAAGTCCGCAGCAGGTTTCTCTTTCTGCCGAGGCGCATACTCTGCATTTTATCCTAATATATAGTATAACATAAGAAATGCCCGCCGGTCAAGGCGGGCATTTCCGTTTGCTGTTCATTTTTCGTTTTTGCTGATAAGTATGGCTATTCAAATTCCCGCAGGCGCTCCGCGGTGTTATCCTCCTTCAGGAGGTACACCGCCTCCGTGTCGGCGTCCAGCCTGTCGTAGCACGGGTCGTCCGCGCTGTAGAACACGCAGGTGCCGCAGGAGGACGAAATCTTCCGCGGAACGGGCGCCATCCGCGCCGTGATCCCCGCCGCCGTCAGCGCGCGATGTGTCTTCAGCGAGGCGAGATGGGTGTGAAAGGTCGCAAGATAATTCATTATCGCTTCGTCAGCACCAGAGAATACTCGTCGTCCTCCAGCTCCTTCACCGCCACGTCATAGCCGTTGTTGTTGGCAAAGCGCGTCACGTTGCCGACCGCCGTCGTATTGTCCACGAGGACCTCCAGCGTGTCGGGCGCGTTTTTCTTGATCTCATTCTGCGTCTTGATAACGGGCAGCGGACAGGAAAGACCTCTTGCATCAATCATATTACTGTTCCTTCTTGAGGTGGGTGACGGAGATAAGCAGAATCACCGCCAAGCAAACGATCGTTGCGATGGGACCGTTGACGCCCGTGCCGTCCGCGGAGGACGCGGTCTTAAGGGTGTGGGCGGCGGCAGCGCCGGCAATCATGCCGAGAACGGTGATCGCGCTGTCGGTATTGCCCTCGCCCGCCAGAACGAGCTGACGCAGCGGGCAGCCGCCGAGGAGGGTGCAGCCCCAGCCGACGACGGTCATGCCGAGCAGATTCCACAGCCATTCGGTATGCGCGATGGGCTGTCCTTCAAAGCCCCAGTTCAGAGTGCCGCGGATCGCGTTGCCGACCAGAACGGCGACGAGGATGCAGCCGAACGCCGCCAGCAGACCGAATTCCTTGAACATCACGGCGTCACGGACGCCGCCGACCATGCAAAGACGGCTCTTCTGCGCCAGCGCGCCGACGATCAGACCAATGCCGAGCGCAAGCAGAATGGGCGCGTGCATGGAGCCGGGACCCTCGGCAGAGAACGCAAAGAAGCTTGCGCCGATCAGAGTGAGGACAAAGCCGCCGATCAGCATGACGGGGAAGGCAAGACCTTCGACCGTGCTCTGCTTATAGGCTCTGCCGAGAGAGAAGTTGTGCTTGAGGAAGAAGATGCCGATCAGAATGCCGAGCACAAAGCCCGCAAGACCGATGATCGCATTCAGATCGCCGCCGCCGATCCGGATGACCATACGCAGCGGGCAGCCGAGGAATACCAACGCGCCGATCATGACTGCCGCGCCGAGCGTGAAGCGGATGACGGGGGAGCTGCCTGCCTTCGGCTTGAATTCCTTGCTGATCAGCGCCATGATGCAGGAGCCGGCAACGATGCCGACGATCTCAGGACGGAAATACTGGACGACGCCCGCGCCGTGGAGCTTCAGAGCGCCGGCGATGTCGCGCAGGAAGCAGGCGATGCAGAAGCCCATGTTCTTCGGGTTGCCGAACGCCGCCAGCACGACCGCCGCCGCGCCGACCAGCAGACCGGTCAGCATGACGAGCCAATACTTCTTGAAGAAGTTTTCTTTCTTTTCTTTCATAGCTACCCCTCTTTCTTGAGCTTAGGATATATTCAGTATAACCCCTTCGCTATTCTTTGTCAAGTATCACGAAAACTTTTTGTCAGCGCCGGATTTTGCTGTTTTTCTTGCGATTTTTGGAAACTATGTTATAATAGTGAAAAACGAAATGGGAGGCAGCTATGATTTATCTGGACAACGCCGCGACCTCGTGGCCGAAGGCGCCGGGCGTCAGCGACCGGATGAAATACTATCTGGATCGTGTCGGCGCGAGCCTCAACCGCGGCGTATACGCCCCCGCGCAGGAGGTCGGGCTGACAACGCTGACCCTGCGCGAACAGCTCGCCGCGTTCTTTCACCACCCCGATCCGAATCACGTTATCCTGACCTCCGGCTGCACCGCAGCGCTGAACATGGCGATCAAGGGTCTGCTGCGCGAAGGCGACCACGTGCTCGTGAGCGCTTTGGAACACAACGCCGTCATGCGCCCGCTCGTACAGCTCGGCGTCGCCTTCGACCGCGTACCCTGCGACGCGGAGGGCTTTCTGCGGTGCGATCTGATCGAGCCGCTGCTCCGCCCGAACACCAAACTGTTTATTCTGAATCACGCCTCGAACGTCTGCGGCACGGTGCAGAACGCCGAGGCGGTCGGGAGATTATGTAAACTTCACGGCATTCCCCTGCTCTTGGACGGCGCGCAGAGCGCAGGGCACGTTCCGGTGGATTTTGAAGGCTTCGGCTTGAGCGCTCTTGCCGTTCCCGCGCACAAGGGGCTGCTGGGACCGCAGGGTGTCGGCGCTTTGCTCGTCACGCCGGAGTTTGCCGCGCGGCTGACGCCCCTGCTCGCCGGCGGCACGGGCAGCGTGTCCGATTCCGAGGATATCCCGCCCTACATGCCCGACCGCTTTGAGCCGGGCACGCCGAATCTTCCGGGAATATTCGGCTGGTCGGCTGCAATGGATTATGTAAACCAAACCGGGCTTGCCGCGCTCCGCCGTCACGAGGAAAGAATAACCGAATTGCTTTTGGACGGACTGGCGGAAATCAAATATCTCCGCGTCGCGGGAGCGAAGGACGTTGCCCGCCGCGTCGGCGTGATCGGCGTGGGTTTTGAGCGCATCGACAACGCCGAAGCCTCCGACCGTTTGGAGCGGGAATACGGCGTTTTGACACGCTGCGGCATGCATTGCGCGCCCGCGGCGCATAAGGCGCTCGGCACCTTCCCGCAGGGCGTCGTCCGCTTTTCTGTCGGCGGATTCACGACCGAGGCGGAGATCGCCGAGGTTTTGCGCGCCGTCCGCGCACTGGCGGAAGAAAGGAAACCGTTATGAGAATTGCAATTGTTACCGGCGCAAGCTCCGGCATGGGACGCGAGCTTGTTCTTCAGCTTCCGCAGTGGGAGCGGTTCGACGAGCTTTGGGTCATCGCGCGGCGTGCGGAGCGTCTGGAGGCGCTGCGGGAGGGCTATCCCTTTCCGATCCGTCCGATCAGCCTTGATCTGACGAAGCCGGAATCGCTGACGCATTATCGCGGTCTTCTGGAGGCGGCTAAGCCGGAGGTCGCGCTGCTGGCGAACGTCTCCGGCTTCGGCAAATTCGGCAGGTACGATCAGATTCCGCTGGAGGACTCTCTGAACATGATCGACCTCAACTGCAAGGCGGTCGTCGCCGTGACCGAGCTGACCCTGCCCTACATGAAGCGCGGCGCGCATATTCTGATGCTCGACTCGCTCTCCGCCTTCCAGCCGGTGCCGTATCTGAACGTCTACGCCTCGACCAAGGCATTCGTTCTCAGCTATTCGCGCTCTCTGAACCGCGAGCTCAGACCGCGCGGCATCCGCGTGATGGCGGTCAGCCCCGGCTGGGTGAAGACGGAGTTTTTCGACCGCGCCACCGTGACGAGCAACGACGCCGTCACCTATTACAATCGGTGGTACGAGCCGAAGGACGTCATGAAAACCGCCCTGCGCGACCTTTACCGCGGCAGGAAGGACGTCTCCGTCCACGGCTTCCCCGTTCGGATGCAGGTGCGCATGGTCAAGCTCCTGCCGCATTCGCTCATCATGAACATCTGGATGAAGCAGCAGAAGCACAGCAAGCTGCCGCGGGAGGACTGACGGCGAATAGCCTTCTTTTGTGAAAAGAAGGCTTCCGGTTACAGATCGTCCGCGTCCTGCACAGGAACGTCGTCCCCGCCCACGGGGCTGCCGGTCCAGCTCCCCTGCGGATCGGCTTCGCTCTGCGGCGTCTGCGACAGGCTTTTGACCTTTTTTTGCAAATTCTTCTTCATAGTAAGCAACGCCCCTTCGGTAGTATGTACCGAAGGGGCGTTGTTTATGATTGCGAATTGTCCGTATTCCGCACGGCGTCGCCTAAGTCTCCATGCCACGAGTCATTGCGAGACCGCGCAGCGGTCGTGGTAATCTGTCCCCCGCAGGCATGGCACGTTTCCCGTATCACGGAAAGCTTCTGTCAACGACACGCACAGTTTGCCACGGATGAATGCGTCAGCCTTGCAATAACACGGAAGGGAGGCAGAAGCGAAGGAATCTATTCCGTCGTCCGCAGTCGGTCAGGCAGAGTTGCGTCCGGCGTGACATAGACCGTGCGGTATCGTTCGTAGACGACCATGCCCGGCTTTGCGCCGTTCGGCTTTTTCAGATTGCGTACCTGCGTTACGTCGACGGGGACGTTCTGCCCCTCGCGTACCTCGGAATAGAACGCAGCGAGCATCGCCGCCTCGGTGATCGTCCTGTCTGAAGCCTCCGCGCCGGCGCATTCAATGACGACGTGCGCGCCGTGAAATTTCTGCACGTGCAGCCAAATATCGTTTTTATGAGCGATTTTCAGCGAAATCTGATCGTTCTGACGATTGTTCTTGCCGACCAAAATCCTTGCGCCGTCCGAAGAACGGAACAAAAGCGGCTTCGCAGGCGCCTGCTTCATCTGTTTGTTTCCTTTGCGGCGGTCGGCGCGGACGTAGCCGCCATCTTCCAATTCCACTCGGATTTCGCTCAAATCGCGCTCATTTTCCGCCCTTGCCAGCGCCTCCAGCACCCCCGCGAGGTATTCCGCCTCGGTTTCGCCCGCTGCGATCTGCTCTGTCAGCATCTTTTCCGCATGCTTTGCCTTCGCGTAATCCTTATAGTACTTCGCTGCGTTCTGCTGCGGAGACAGATTCGGCTTGAGCGGGATCTCGATCTCGCCCATGTCCGCGTCGTAGAAATTCTCTGCGCGCAGCAGCGTCTGCCCGCGCTCGATCGCGTGCAGGTTCGCCGTCACAATATCGCCCATCTGCCGGAGCCGCTCTCGATGCAGGGTCTGCTCCCGCTCTTTTCGCTGAATCTCCAGCTTGCGCAGCGTGCGCTCGCAGAGCGTCGTCACCGTTCTGCGGAGCGTTTGCGACTTCTGCCGCATCCGGTCGGCGCGGTCGGTTTCCGTATAGTATTCGTCCAGCAGCGCGGAGAAGCTCTCGCAGCGTTTTTGTGTCAGAAAGTCTCCGTACTGCGCGATTTCACGGTAGGAGAAATCCTTTCCCCTGCCCTCCTGCAGCAGCAGAATCGGCGTTTTTTCCTCCTGCATGGAAAGCGCCCGCGCGAGATCGCGCGCCAGCGCTTCTCTGTCCAGCGTCAGAATATCCGCGTCGACCTCGCCGCAGAGGCGGAAGGACAATTCTCTCGTGATGAGCGGCGACAGTCCCGCAAAGGTGTCCAGCAGCCACTTGTCCAGCCGTTTCGGACTGTCCACGGCTTGCAGGAGTGATCGAAGCTCCTGCTCGTCCGTTTCCTGCGGAATGCGCTTATCCTGTCGCGGCGGCTCGCGGTAGAACAGACCCGGCAGCACCTGCCGCGCCTCCGACATCTCAAAATCCACACGCCGCAGACAGTCGATGATCCTGCCGTCCGCGCCGGTCAAAATCAAATTGGAATTGCGCCCCATCAGCTCCAGAATCAGATGCTTGCGGCAGGGGCTTCCCATCTCGTCCGTGCAGTCGAACGCAATGCTGACGCTCCGCTCCGCGGGCGGCTGGGACAGCGCCGCGATCCTGCCGCCGCAGAGGTGCTTGCGAAGGAGCATGCAGAACATCGGCGGCTGCGCGGGATTATCGAACGCCGCCTGCGTCAGATGGAGGCGCGGGCGGTTGACGTTTGCCGAAAGGAGCAGCTTTTCCTTTCCGCGCAGCTGCAAAAGCACGGTATCGCGCGCTGGCTGCTGTATTTTTTCCACCCGCGCGCCGACGATCGCCGGCTCCAGCTCGCGGATGACCGCGCTCAAGAAGATTGCGTCAAATGGCATCGTTTTCCTCCGTTACCGCCGAGAACAGCTCGATCATCCGGTCCTGCTCGCCGTGCAGATACAGCGCGCCGAACAGCGCCTCCACGCCCGTCGCCTTGGCGTACTGCGACGGCGTCGCGCTCTTGGGGATCGTGTGCGGATGGACGTTGCGTCCGCGGCGGTACCATGCGTTTTCCCGCTCGGTAAGCAAAGGCAGCAGGCGCTCGGCGAGCCTTGCCTGCGCGGCGGCGCAGACCCGCGCGACCGTTTCCTGATGCAGGCGGCTGTTGGTCGTTCCGCCGGAGAGGCAGAGCTGCGTGCGCACGAGCAGCTCAAATACCGCGTCGCCGATGTGCGCCAGCGCGAGCGCAGACATCGCATTGATCTGCTTTTCCGTCATGGACGGGCGCCATAGATCGTTCATTCGCGCTCGCTCCCTTCCGTGATCAGCAGGCGGTACGCGCCGTACATGCCGGCGTCGTTGCCCAGCGCCGCAAGGGAGAACTCCGTTCCCTTGCAGGCGTGGAACATGTGCTTTACGAAGTGGCGCTTGACCCCTTCCAGCAGGTACTCGCCCGCCTTCGACATGCCGCCGCCGAGGATGATCCGTTCGGGGTCGGCGACGCAGCAGGCGGACGCGAGCGCCTCGCCGAGGTAGTCGAACGCCTGCTCCAAAATGCGTTCCGCAAAGCCGTCGCCGCTCTTCGCTGCGGCGAACACGTCCTTGCAGGACAGGTCCTCCATGCCGCGCAGCGCCGTTTCCTCCTCCGACGCCGCAAGCCGCTCCCTCGCCATGCGGACGACGCCGGTCGCCGAGGCGTATTGCTCTATGCAGCCGCGCTTGCCGCAGGTGCAGGGAACGCGATCCGGCGCGCTGACCGTGATGTGTCCGATCTCGCCGCCGACGCCGTGCGCGCCGTCCAATACTCTCCCGTCGATGATCACGCCGCCGCCGACGCCGGTGCCGAGCGTGACGAACACCGTGCTGCGGCAGCCCACGCCGCCGCCCTTCCAGTGCTCGCCGAGCGCGGCGCAGTTGGCGTCGTTGCCGCCCTTCACGCGCAAACCGGTCAGCTCGCCCAAGGTCCTATGCAGATTGAAAACGCCCCAGTTCAGATTGACGCAGCTGTTGACCCTCCCGTCCGGCGCGACCGGTCCCGGCACGCCGACGCCGATTCCCTCGACGTTCTCCTTCGCAATGCCGCGCCTTTCAAGCACGCTGTCGATCGCCGCCGCAATCTCCGGCAGAATCCGTGCGCCGCCGTTTTCGGTATGGGTCGGGATTTCAAAACGCTCCGTCAGCGCTCCCGTCGGATCGAACAGACCGATCTTCACCG
>Ga0265301_10005484_pt1 | contig 12440 bp, 8 predicted proteins | sample AusTroGonzalo_MG_2_FD_193488 | JGI IMG/M metagenome (GOLD analysis project Ga0265301, IMG submission 193488) | Bovine rumen microbial communities from tropical cattle in Woodstock, Queensland, Australia - Gonzalo_04 | ecosystem: Host-associated > Mammals > Digestive system > Stomach > Rumen ...
AGTGGGCAACCTGACCGGCAAACGCCTCTATCTCGGCGACATCGCCGATGTTCAGCTCGTCTCGAAGGAAATCCGCCAGGAAGGTTACTACGGCGACGAGCTCGGCATCTGCATCGAGATCGTGAAACGCGCCGACGCCAACGCCGTGAAGGTCATTGATGCCGTCCGCAAAAAATATGAATTGCTGAACCGCGACGGCGGCCTCCCCGGCGGCATGCATCTCTCCTGGTTCAAGGACACCGGCAGCTTCATCCGCGCCTCGGTGGCCGATTCCTGGCAGAGCGTCCTGCTGGGCATCCTTTTGACCGCGCTCCTCATCTTCCTCTTCCTCCACGAAATTCGCCCCACGCTCATCATCTCCATCACCATGCCGGTTTCCGTCGTGATCACGTTCGCGGCCATGGACCTGCTGCACTACACGTTCGACATGATGACGCTGGTGGCGATCGGGTGTTCCGCCGGCATCCTCGTGGCGAACTCGGTCGTGGTGATCGAAAACATCATCAAAAAGCAGCACGAAGGACTTCCGCCCGGCGAAGCCGCGGCGAAGGGCGCCGACGAAGTGCTTGTGGCCGTTGCGGCATCCGCACTGACGAACGTAGTCGTGTTCGTGCCCGTTGCGCTGATGAAATCCGTCATCGGCCTGCTGATCGCCCCGTTCGCCGGCGTGATGGTCATTGCCACGGTCGTGTCGCTCTTCGTGAGCTTCACGCTGACCCCGCTCCTGTCGTCGATCCTGCTGAAGGACACGACCGGGCCGCGTGCGTGGCAGAAGGCGCTGTTCTGGCTGTGGGACAAGGTCTACGATCTGGTGGCCGCCGCCTACGGGCGCACGCTGAACGGGATTCGCAGATTCAGCGGCGTCGTGATCATCCTGATCTTCCTCGGGTGCTTCCTCATCATGCGCGTGGCGCTGCCGAACGTGAGCATGTCGTTCGTGCCGGACAACGACAAGGGCGAAATCTCGATTGAGCTCGAATTCCCGGCCAACTACAGCATGGAGCAGACGCGCGCCTGCACGATGGAAATCCTGAAAGACGTGCGTGACCTGCCGTGGGTGGTGAAGACCGGCGTGACCGTCGGCTACCGCAACGTGATGCCCGGCCAGGTGCCGGAAGGCGTCCACCTGGCGGAAATCGCGATCATCGGCAAGCAGAAGGGCGAACGCGCCCCGATGCACGACCTGACCGCCCAGCTTCACGATCTCCTCGAAACGAAATATGAAAACGTGCTGTACTCGCTGACGCTCCCGAAGGCGACGGGCATTTCCGGCGTGGATATGACCGCGTTCGTTTCCGGCGACGACTTCGACAAGCTGGAGGAATACGCCCTGCTCGGCGCGAAGATCCTGCGCGAGTCCGGCATGGCGCAGGACATCGACACCAGCGTCCGCAGCCGCAAGCCGCGCATCGTGCTGAAGCCGAACCGCACCGTCATCAAGGACCTCGGCGTTGATGCCGCTACGCTCGGCACCTCGCTGGTCGGCTACTACGAGGGCATCGAGTCCGGCACGTTCAAGGTCGGCAGCCGCAGCTACGACGTCCGCGTGAAGACCGAGGAGGTCCCCGGATTCGACCAGGCCGCGAACATCGTCGCCGGGTCCGTCAACGGCAAGCCCATCGACCTGGACGTGGTCGCCACGCTTGAGGCCGATCCGGTCTCCATCGCCCTCATGCGCGAAGACAAGATGCGCGGCGGCTGGATTTACGCGAACCCGGCCCCCGGATACACCATGGACGACATCATGCGGCTGCTGGAACGCAAGCTGGCGCCGGAACTGGATCAGGGCTACGAGCTGAAGTTCTTCGGCCAGGCGGAAATGATGCGCGACGGCGCCGCCGAGTTCGCCTCCGTGTTCGCCATCGCCATCATCATGACCTACCTGCTGATCGCCGCCCTGCTCGAATCCTGGTTCCGCCCCTTCCTCATCATGTTCACCGTGCCGCTCGGATTCGTCGGCCTCTTCCTGATCATCTTCCTGGCCAACTCCTCGCTCTCCATGGTCGGCATGCTCGGCGCGGTCATGATGATCGGCATCGTGGTGAACAACGCCATCCTGATCCTGGACGAGACGCGCACGCTGGAGCTCTCCGGCATGACCAGTCACGCCGCCATGACGCAGGCCGCGAAGAACAAATTCCGGCCCGTCGTGATGACCTCCATCGCCAGCGTCGCCGGCATGCTGCCGATGGCGTTCGGACGCGGCCTCGGCTCCGAACTGCGGTCCAGCTGCGGACTCGGCGTGGTCGGCGGCCTCGCGTTCGCATCCGTCCTGACCGTCTTCCTGATCCCCGCGCTGTTCTACAAGTTTGTCTACGACACTGCGCTGCCGAAGGCCACGATCGGACGTCGCCTGATGTGCTTCTTCGGGTTCCGTCCGAAGGGGTAAGGGGTTGAAAGGCTGAAAAAACGCGAAAAAGGCTTGAAAATGGCGGAAAAAGGTGTATATTATATGATGCGATTGTCGAAAAAACATACAAATCAATACTCAATATAGCTCGGAGGAACCCATCATGAGCAACGTCTGCGAAATTTGCGGAAAGCACAAAGTCCAGGGCGGACACATCATCCGTCGCGGCTTGGCTAAGAAAAAAGGCGGCATCGGTATGCACGTCGTGAAAAACACCACGCGCACCTTCGCCCCGAACATCCAGACCATCCGCGTGGTCGAGAACGGCAACACGGTCCGGAAAAAAGTCTGTACGGCTTGCATCCGGAGCGGAAAAGTCCAGAAGGCTCTGTGAGGGATTTTCCCCGCGCAACTGACCTTCCCCGGACCGTTCGCTGAAGCCGCTTCGGACGCAAGCCCGCGTCCCGGAGCGGTTTTGTTTTTTAAAGTTTTTCAGTTCGTTTATTCGATTCCATTCACAATTTCCCATTCGCCCGGACGGGACGCCCCGACGCCCTGTCCGCTCCCCAACAGCAAGGAGAAACCACCATGTCCAAAAAGAAATCCAGCCTGCTCGTGAAGCTCATCCTCGGCATTCTGATCGTGCTCGTCATCCTCATCGTCGCAGGCATTCTGTTCATCGATAATGTTGCGAAGACCGCTGTGGTGAAAGGCGTGCCGCTGGTCCTCGGCGATGACATCACCGCCTCGGTGAACCGTCTTCACATTGAGCCGCTGAATGTCCGCATGGAAGTCGGCGACCTGATCATCGGCAATCCCGAGGGGTATTCCCAGGACGGGTATGCGTTCAAGCTGGGCGAGGTCATCGCGGACATCGACGGCAGCACCATTACGAACGACAAAATCCGGATCGAACATCTCCGCCTCAAAGACATTGATGTCGTTTACGAAAGAGGCCTGACCAGCAGCAACCTGGACGAAATCCTGGGCCGTCTGGAGAAGAAGGAAAAGGAAGAGAAGGAAGAGAAAGATAAAGAGAAGAAGGAATCCAAGGAGAAGACGTTCCAGTTCGACAAGATCGAGATCGACAACGTCGGCGTCTCCCTGAAGATCAAAGGTCTGCCGGGAAAGGCCCCGATTGCCGTTTCCATCGACCCGCTGGAAAATCTCGGCGCGGAAGGCGAAGGACTTACCGCTCTGGACCTGACGTACGAAATTCTCGGCGCGATCATCAAGAAGGCGCTTGCGCTTGACGCCATCTCCGATGCATTGAGTTCCGTCGGCGATGCCGCAACCGCCCTCGGCAGCGCGGCCGCGGCCGTCGCCACTGATACGGCAAATGCCGCAGTCGATGCCGCGGTCGATGCCGCGTCCGACGCCGCGTCCGGAGCCGTCGACGCCGCCACCGGAGCCATCAAGGGCCTCTTCGGCGGAAAGAAAGACGACGACAAATAATCGTCCCCTGTCCGCGACCTCAGTTTTGACAAATCATTCGCCTGTCCGCCGTTCCGGTCGGCAGGGGAGAAAGGAATACACTCATGCGCAAATTCGTTTGCTGTCTGCTGTTCTTTTTGCTGACTGCCCTGCCGTACCTCTGCGAAGCCTGGGAAACCAAACAGGCCGTCGACAAGGACGGGTTTACCTACGAATATATCCCCGACGATCCGTTCTCGACGCGCTCCTACGTGCTTGAGAACGGTCTGAAGGTCTTCCTGTCCCGCAACACCGTCGAGCCCCGCATCACCTCGCTGATCTCCGTCCGCGCGGGCGGAGCCGACGATCCGGACGCCTCGACCGGGTTGGCCCACTACTTTGAACACATGATGTTCAAAGGCAACGGCACGCTGGCCTCGCTGGACTGGGAAAAGGAGGCCCCGCTGCTCGACAGGCTCGCGGAGCTCTTCGATCTGTACCGCAGTTCGACCGACGAGGAATTCCGCAAGGCCGTCTACAAGGAGATCGACAAGGTCTCCGGCGAGGCCGCGAAATATTCCAACGACGAATACTGGACACTCGTGCGCGGGCTCGGCGCCACCGACACCAACGCCTGGACCGGCTACGACGAGACCGTCTACATCAACAACATCCCCGCGAACGCGCTCGACAAGTACCTCTACCTCGAGTCCGTCCGCTTCTCCTCCGTCGCGCTCCGCAGGTTTCACACCGAACTCGAGGCCGTTTACGAGGAGTTCAACCGTTCCCAGAACAACGACGGACGCCGCGCCTCCGAAGCACTTCGCAAGCAGCTCTTCCTGACGCATCCCTACGGACGCGACATCCTCGGCCTGCCGGAACACCTGAAGAGCCCGTCCATGAGCGACATTTCGCTCTTCTTCTTTGAGTATTACCAGCCCGCGAACATGGCGATCATCCTCGCCGGCGACCTCGACTACGAAACCGCCATGCGTTCCGTCCGCAAGTATTTCGGCGTGTTCCGCACCGACACGGAAAAGCAGCTCGCCGCCCGGAAGGCGCTCGGCGAAGGCGGACGCGTCCGCCGCGAGACGCCCATCGAATCCGTCCGCAGCGCGGAAGTCTTCGGCCCCGATTCCGAGAGCGTCCAGCTGGCGTTCCGGTTCGAGGCTGACCGCGACACCGAGGTCATGCTGGAGATGGTGAACAACATCCTGAACAACAACCTGTGCGGCATTATGGAGCTGAATCTGGAGCTCCCGCGCAAGGTCATGTCCGAGTCCAGCGGCATCCACGGCATGCGCGACTACCTGCTGCACGTCTTCGCCGCCGAGCCCGCGCAGGGCAAGACGCTCGAGGAGACGCGCGACCTGATCCTCGGCGAACTCGAAAAGCTCAAACGCGGCGAGTTCCCGGACTGGCTGCCCGCCGCCATCGTGAACAACCAGCGCATGGCCCTCATCACGATCTCCGAGGACGCCTCCACGGCCGCCCATGTGCTGAACAACGCGTTCATCGAGGGCAAACCGCTGGTCGACCAGCTGAACGACATCGACGCGATGGAGAAGATCACGAAGGAGCAGATCACCGACTTCGCGAAGAAGAACTACCGCGACAACTACGTGATCGTCTACAAGCGCCAGGGCGAGGCGAAGGGCATCGTGAAGGCCGAGAAGCCCCCGATCACGCCCGTGGCCGTCCACGAGGAGCTTTCCGAGTTCGGACGCAATTTCGAGCTCCTGCCCACCGAGCCGGAAAAAGGCCCCGTCTATCCCGATCTTGAGAAGGATTTGCACATCACGCAGCTGGCTGACGGCATCACGCTCTTCACCTCCGAAAACGACATCAACGAGCGATTCGCGCTCTCCCTCCAGTTCCCCGTCGGCTCCCGCATGGACAAGGAACTCGCTCTTGCGCTCGGCTGGATTGACGAGCTCGGCACGGACAAGTACACCGCCGAGGAGCTCCGTCAGGAGTGGTTCAAGCTCGCTGCCCGCATGGGCACGTTCGTCGAGACCGACCGCTGCGGCTTCTCGCTGAGCGGTCTTCAGCGCAATTTCAAGGAATCGCTCGAACTCTTCCTGCACGTCATTTCGAACGTGAAGACCGATCCCGAATCCTACAAGGTCCTCGTCGACGCCGTCGAAAAGAGTCGTGCTGACCGCCGTTCGAGCCGGAGCTCCCGGCTTTCCGCCGCCGCCGGCTATGCGATCTACGGCGGCCCGGAGAACTATTCCGCCGACATTCTGCCCGTGGCGAAGATGCGCGAGCTTGACCCGGAAAAGCTCATCGAACGCATCCACAACCTCCGTACCTTCTCGCACGACATCGTGTACTACGGTCCCGCGAAGGACGCGGAAGTGAAGGAGCTTCTGGCCGGTTCGTTCGACCCGAAGGGCGCTCCCGGCACGTTCCCGGAGACGAAGTTCTTCATGGCCGTTGAGCCCGAAGAGGATATGGTCTACGTGGTGGACTACCCCGGCGCGGCGCAGGCCGAGATCGAGGTCATCCGTCTCGACGGAAGATACAAGGACAAGCCCTACGATTTCGAGGAAATCTACTCCACGCTCGAATCCCGCACGTTCATGAACGAGCTCCGCGAACGTCAGGCGCTTGCGTATTCGGTCGGCGCGGGCTACTCCAACCCCGGCCGCGATCCGAACGGCTACTCCATGTCCTACGGTGCGATCGGCACCCAGCACGACAAGCTCTTCACCTCGCTCGATGGCGTCATCGCCCTGCTGAACAGCCCTGAAACGGGCGCGGCCGCCGCGTTCGAATCCTCCCGCCAGAACCTGCTTTCCCAGTTCCGCAACATCCGCGTCCAGAAGGAAAGCTACTACGGCGTCCGCCGCACCATGAAGAAGTTCGACCTGAAAGAGGAATCGCGCAAGACCGCCTACGAGGGCCTGCTGAAGATGAGCATGGACCAGTACCTCGCGCAGGCGAAGGAGCGCGTCGCGGGAAAGAAGAACATCATCCTGATCCTCGCCGACCTGAAGCAGATTGATCAGGACGGCCTCAAGAAGTACGGCAAGGTCCGCATCCTGACGAACGACGAAATCTTCCCGAACGACTGATCCCGCATGAACAGCAGGCTTTATACCGCTCTCATGATCATCGCATCGATGCTCATGCTCGCCGCGGCTGTGATCGCGCTGCGGTCGCGCCCGCGCTTCCAGCCGTCCGGCGGGGATGAACCCGGAGTCGAAACGCAGGCGGCGGAACCGGACGACGCGGCGGAGGATTCGAACACCCGCGCAGCCCGTTCGGCGAAGAGCCGTAGCAAGTCCGGGAAGACACTTGAGGAGCGCAACAAGGACAAGTTCGACGTTGGCGAAATGCGGCGCGAGGCGGAGGACATGCTTGAGCGCTTCCGCGGCACGCCCGAGGAACGTCAAAGCGTCATCGACGAGTGCGAAGACGGCAAGGCTTTTATCCTGGCGATCACGGACGACGCGGTCGCCGCATTCGACGACAAGTCGCCCGAAGAGCTGAGGAAGGCCCGCGAGGAATTCGAAAAGGAATACCGCGCCGAGCTCGAATACCTTCAGACCGGACGCCTCCAGCGAATGCTGAAGACCCCCGAGGAACAGGAAGTCATCGGCAGCACCATCGAGGTGGTGCAGCAGTTCCTGGAGCGTCTGGACGAGGGCCTCCACGCCGCCGGATACTGATCCGCAATCCGTCCGGCGTTTCGTTCCCGTCCGGCGTGACGTGCCGCGTCGGACGGGGAGCCCGTCTCTGCATCCGGCGCGCCGTCCTTCGCGCGCAAATCCAAAGAAAAACAGGGAAAAATACGTTTTTGAATTTGATTATTTGGAAAAGGGCGTTATAGTGTTTCCTGAAACACAAAAATCCGTGCCGGAAACGCTCCGTGCGCGGGCATTTCCGGGAAACAGGAAGGAGCATCCCCACCATGAGCGAACTGAACAATCTGCTTGACGAACTCGAAGAACGCATGATGAAGTCGGAAGACTCCATGAAACACGATTTTTCCGCCATCCGCACCGGCAAGGCGTCGACCGCGCTCGTTGAGCCCATTACGATCGACTATTACGGCACCCCGACCAAGCTGCGCGACGTGGCCGGCATTTCCACGCCGGACCCGCGCACCATCTCGATCCAGCCGTGGGACAAGTCCGTGCTGGCGAAGATCGAAAAGGCCATCATCGCCTCCAACATCGGCATTACCCCGCTCAACGACGGCAAGGTCATCCGTCTGCCCATCCCGCCGCTCAGCGGCGAACGCCGTCAGCAGCTCACCAAGCAGGTGAAAGCCCGCTGCGAGGAGGCCAAGGTGTCCGTGCGGAACATCCGTCGCGACGGCAACGAGACCGCCAAGAAAATGGAAAAGGACTCCGTCATCAACGAGGATGAACTCAAGGACGTCCTGGAGAAGATCCAGAAGCTCACCGACGAGTACATCAAAGAGCTCGACGTGGTCTGCGCCGACAAGGAAAAGGAGATCATGACCGTCTGACGCGGTCCGGTCCCGTTCTTTTCTTCCCGGGGCGTCCCACGCCGCGGCCGACCCGCGCGGGCAATGTCCGGCGGAGGTGGAAAACGGGCAGCGCAGGGGGGCCTCCGGCATGAAAACGGCACAGGAAAGGAATCAGGACAGCGGATCGAGGATTCGCCGCTGGGTGTCGTCCCACATGACGCGCCTGATCGACGAATGGTCGTTCAATGCCATCTGTTTCCTGGTCTTTCTGAAACTGCTTCAGCTTTGCAGACTGCTGGGGGCCAAGCCGACCGAAAACGGCTGGCGCAAGGTCACCGGCATCTTCCTCAAAGGCGACATCTCCAAATTCATGCTCGGCATTTTCCGCGTGACGCCGTATTCCGACGGCGTCGCGCCGGAGACCATGTCCGAGGCGCGCGAACGCTTCCTGTTGCGGTTCGGGGATTTCCTCCGGGCGCACGGCGAACTGCACTGGTCCATCATGCAGAAGACGTTCCGCCTGCACCGCAAACGCCTGACCGAAACCGACCTGCTCGAGGTTGAATTCCGCCCGGACGGCACGCTGGAAAATGCGCGGATGACATTCGATTCGCGGTATCCGCCCTCCGGGGCATTGTCGGACAGCGACATCCGGATGCTCCTCTCATTTTTCGTCCGCACCCACAACCGCCTGACCGGGCTGGCCGACTCCGTCCGCGCCCGGAAACTGTACCGGAAAGTCAAACGCCGCGTGCTGTACCTGAACGCGGCCAATCTCGCCAGACGCATGGAGGCCGTCCGGCTGCTCCGCCGGATTATGAATGCCTCCTGCGTGACGTTCCTGCCTCTGCCCGAGGGCGGAGACGCGGACGCGATCCGGGCGGAACGCCTGAAGACACCGGACGTGACGGTGTACCGGCATCCGGGCTGGGGGCTCCTGAACGTTTTCGTGCGCATCCATCCCGATCTTTCCGAGGCGGACCTCTGGATCCAGTACCACCACGTCCCCGTGGACGGTCTGGCGATGCAGGAGGTTCTGAGCGAGCTGAAGGCCGAATGGGGCGAGGCGGGAAAGATGTGTTTCCCCGCGCCGGGTAGTCCCGCCGCCGAGGTCGAAATCCGGGAAACTCCCCACAAGGGGCTTTTCCGCGCTCGGGCGTTTTTCCGGTTCGACGGCCTGCTGGAGATGCGCCGCCGCCTGAACCAGAAACATCAGCGGGAGATGCGCGGACCTGCGACGATTGCCGGCATGATCCTCTGGGGCCTGGCGAAATCCCCCCAGCTGCACGACGCGAAAATGCTGTTTCCCGTCGACGTGGAGCCGGGCAGCGTGCCCGGGGGGAAGCCGCCGCAGCGGTTCGAACGCGAGCTGAGCCTGGTGTTCATCCGCCCCTCTGATTACATGACCCACAAGGAAAAGATGGGCGGGTTCCTGCTGTTCCAGCGGGAGTTCAACCGACGCCTGAAGAAAACGCGCTACCGGTGCAGCGAGACCTACGAAATGCTCGAGCTGCTTTCGATGATCCATCCGCTTTTCTACTACTACGCCAAATACCTCATGCCGCGCGAGTTCCACGATGTGGTCGGGACCTTCGGCCTCTCCGTGCTGCGTCATGCCGAAGTCTTCATCGCGCCTGTGACCGACCTGCAGATTCGCGGCTTTCTGGCGTTCGGGCGGATGGACATGCCTTGCGAGGGCGGCGGGACCGCGGGCTGCGTGAGCATCTGCGGCACACGGGAGCAGATCGAAGCGTATCTGACCGCGCTGGAGCGGATTTCGGGCGATTATCAGAGCTTGCTGGACAAGCGCAGACAAATAACGGAAGGTGAAGAATCATGAAACGGACACGAATCTTCGGGCGGCTCCTGACTGCCGCCGCGGCAATCCTGGCGATCTGCATCCTGAACGCGTGCCAGCCGGATGCGGTCGGCTCGTACCAGTCGCCGCTGACCCCAACGGACACGATTTTCAGCCGGGCTACGAAGCGCGCCCTGGCCTACGAGGGGATCCGCCGGAGGCCCGTGATCCTGATTCACGGCCTGCTCGGGGCGAAGCTGGAGGATCAGGCGACCGGCGACGAGTTCTGGGGGACCTTCTCGCCGACCCTGCCGGGCCGCGACAACCTGAAACTCCTCTCCGTGCCGATGAGCCCGGGGAAGCCCCTGCGGGAGCTTTCCAACAACACGCGGGCGTCGTTCCTGCTGGACACTGTGTCGATCCGCGTGATGGGGATGGAGTTCTCCATGTACGCCTACGGGCCGCTGGTCGACACCATCCGGGAGGCCGGGTACGTGCAGGAAGGTTCGAAGGAACACCTCGAGGAAGGACGCTGCCCGACGTTCTTCATCTTCTACTATGACTGGCGGCGGAGCATCGCGGAAAACGCCGCCGAGCTTGGGAAGTTCATCCGCGCCAAGCAGGCCCAGCTGGACGATGAATACCGGATGCGTTACGGGAACGCGCCGCAGACGATCCGGTTCGACCTCATGGGACACAGCATGGGCGGCCTGATCGGACGGTATTACATGCGCTACGGCGAAACACCGCCGCCGGAGGACCCGGCCGCCCCCGATCCGGCGATCACCTGGGCCGGCGCGAAAAATGTCGGCAAGCTCATCCAGGTCGGGACCCCGAACGCCGGCTATCTCGACACCGTGCTGGAGCTGGTGAACGGACTCCGGCTTCAGCCGGGCGCGCCGCTCTATCCCGCGACCGTCATCGGGACCTTCCCCTCCTACTACGAGATGATGCCGTTCCCGCACTACGCCGCCGTCCGGAAAGCCATCCCCGGCAAAACCGAGGATGAATCCATTGCCCGCGGCGAGGCGGTCGATCTGTACGACGTGAACACGTGGGTTAAATACAAATGGGGACTTGCGAACCCCGCCGTGGACGCCGATCTGGAATGGCTTCTGCCTGACGTGAAAACGCCGCAGGAACGCCGCGACATCGCGCTGGATCACCTCGGGAAATGCCTGAATTCCGCGAAGCGCATCGCATCCATGCTCTCCACCTCCGATCCGAAGGATTCGGACGTCTTCCAGATGGTCTTCATCGGGGACTCCGTGCCGACTTCGTCGATCGCGCTGGTCAACGACGACGGCGCTCTGCACATCGCCCGCTACGATTCCGGCGACGGCAAGGTGTCGGCCGTGAGCGCGCGGGCGGACCTGCGGAACCCGGATGCGCCGGGCCCCTGGGGGCCGAGGATGGAGTCTCCCGTGCGCTGGAACGGCGTCATTCACGTGAGCGGGGCGCACATGGGCATCACGCAGGCCCCGGACTTCATCCACAATATGCGGTTCTATCTGGTGCAGTTCCCCGACGGGAAAGAAGAATAAAGCCCGCGACTGCGAGTGTTACCCCTGCGGGCCGATTTCAACCGTAAAGCAGGACTTCTTTGTCTTAAATTGGCAAAGAATCTTTGCCAACTCTCTCCAATATTGGCCAAGATTTCTTACCAATTTTCTACAACATTGGCCAAGATTTTTTGCCAATTTTCTCTGATATTGGCCAAGATTTCTTGCCAATATCGGCTTGAAATGGCAAAAAGGCGTGCAGTATGGCGATGAACCATAAGGTTCATGCTTCCTTCAATAGAATAAACTCCGGGGATGCCCGCTTTTGCGTAAAAGCTTGTGCAGTATGGCGCTAAATACGCAGCTTCCTAGAAGCGCTTGCTCTGGCGGAAGAAGCACATCTCGTGGCAGCGCGGACAGCGCACGATGTGCTGGCGGTCGTCGCGGGCCAGGAACGTGAGGTTGCATTTGCCGCAGAGGTAGAGGCGGTCCTTCACGACCGAGTCGCTTGTGTTCTTGCGCTTGCGGAGCTCGTCGCAAATCCACAGCAGCGCGATCACGAAGAACCACGTGCCGAAATACCAGACAAAGATGCGGTCGAGCGGAATCGGGATCATGGCGCGGGCTCCTTTCCGAATGCTTTTGCGGACCAGACGACGCGGCAGCGGTCTCCGGGACGGAGCGCCGTTTCATTCTCATCCTGCGAATTCACGAGCGTGTCGAACCATGCGCGCGCGGCGAGATCAAGTTCCGTGTTGCCGCAGGATTCCGTCAGGATCGCTTCGCAGCGCGGATCGCGACCGCCGGCGTCACCCGCAGCTGAAACCGCATCGGTCGTGTGCCGGAGCTCGAAGACGGACGGTTTGGACGGCGGCGTCCGCTGCAGAATGCGCGCCATTCGCGTGTCGAGGGGGATCGCGGGGAATTTCACGT
>Ga0265301_10005486_pt1 | contig 12434 bp, 7 predicted proteins | sample AusTroGonzalo_MG_2_FD_193488 | JGI IMG/M metagenome (GOLD analysis project Ga0265301, IMG submission 193488) | Bovine rumen microbial communities from tropical cattle in Woodstock, Queensland, Australia - Gonzalo_04 | ecosystem: Host-associated > Mammals > Digestive system > Stomach > Rumen ...
AAAGGCGCAAAGAACGAAGCCGAGATTGCGAAGTATGACGGTAGCCTGAGCGCTATCAAAGAGAACGAGGTAGTTGAAGGTACCGTCGTTTCAGTTAACAAACGTGAAGTAGAAGTAAACGTTGGCTTCAAGAGCAACGGTTTCATCTCCGCTTCCGAGTTCCGCTACAACCCCGACCTGAAGCCGGGTGACAAAGTAGAGGTTTATATCCAGAGTCAGGAAGACCGTGACGGTCAATTGATTCTTTCTCACAAAGAGGCTCGCGCAGCCCAAGCATGGGATCGCGTTAACGAGGCTTGCGAGAAGGAAGAGATCGTACAAGGTTACATCAAGTGCCGTACGAAAGGCGGCATGATCGTTGATGTACTCGGCATGGAAGCATTCTTGCCGGGCAGCCAGATCGACATTCGTCCTATCCGTGACTACGACCAGTTCGTTGGCAAGACGATGGAGTTCAAGATTGTCAAGATCAATCCTGAGTTCCGCAATGTTGTTGTTTCGCACAAGGCTCTCATCGAGGCTGAGCTCGAAGCACAGAAGAAAGAGATCGTCGGCAAGCTGGAGAAAGGTCAGGTACTCGAGGGTACAGTTAAGAACATCACCAACTACGGTGTATTCATTGACCTGGGCGGCGTAGACGGTCTGATCCACATCACCGACCTGAGCTGGGGCCGCGTAAGCGATCCGAAAGAGATCGTTCAACTCGACCAGAAGATCAACGTCGTTATCCTGGATTTCGACGAGGACAAGAAGCGTATTGCTCTGGGCTTGAAGCAACTGACCCCGCATCCTTGGGATGCACTGGACGCTAACCTGAAGGTTGGTGACAAGATCAAGGGTAAAGTAGTTGTGATGACCGATTACGGAGCATTCGTAGAGGTTGCAGAGGGCGTTGAAGGTCTCGTTCACGTAAGTGAGATGAGCTGGAGCCAGCACCTGCGTTCGGCAAATGACTACCTGAAGGTAGGTCAGGAGGTAGAGTGCGTTATCCTGACGCTCGACCGCGCTGATCGTAAGATGTCGCTTGGTATCAAGCAACTCAAACCCGATCCATGGGAGACCATCGAGACGAAGTATGCTGTTGGTTCGCGTCACTTTGCTAAGGTTCGCAACTTCACCGGCTTCGGCGTATTCGTTGAGTTGGAAGAGGGCGTAGAAGGTCTGATCCACATCAGCGACCTGAGCTGGACGAAGAAGATCAAACACCCGAACGAGTTCACTCAGATCGGTGCAGAGATCGAGGTTATCGTTCTCGACATCGACAAAGAGAACCGTCGTTTGAGCCTTGGTCACAAGCAGCTTGAGGAGAATCCTTGGGAAGAGCTCGAGGCTAAGTTCGGTATCGACACTATCGTTACCGGCAAGGTTATCGAGATCACCGACAAGGGTGCCAGCATCCGTCTGGATGAGGGCGTAGAAGGCTTCTGCCCGACCCGTCACCTCCAGAAGGAAGACAAGAGCCCGGTAGCCGTAGGCGACGAGCTTGACGTTAAGATCCTTGAGTTCAACCGCGACGCTAAGCGTATCCTCGTTTCGCACCTCCGCACATGGGAGGAGCGCAAAGAGGCTCCCGCTAAGGAAGCTAAGGCAGAGAAGAAAGAGGCAGCTCCCGAGCTCCCGAAGGTAGAGAAGACTACCCTGGGTGACATCGACGTGCTCGCCAACCTCAAAGCTTCGATGGAAGCAGAGGCTAAGCCTGCCAAGAAAGCTCCGGCAAAGAAAGCCGCAGCAAAGAAAGAGGCTGCCAAGGATGCCGAGTAATTCGAAGCAATCGCATTCAAACGGAAAGAGCAACTCACGCGAGTTGCTCTTTCTTTTTATCGGATCGTTGATTTTTGTTCAGCTCTTCAGGAATCTGTCTGCCTCGATAGCCGCCTTGCAGCCTGCTGCTGCCGCTACGATAGCCTGGCGGTAATGCGGGTCAGCGCAGTCACCTGCGGCAAACACGCCCGGTACATTCGTGCACGGGCTGTCACCCTTGACCTTGATATACCCTTCGTCATCGAGGTTGAGGTAGTCGGCGAAGATGCGCGTATTTGGCTGATGACCTATAGCCAGGAAGAACCCGTCGATAGCAATATGTCGCTGCTCCTCGTCAGGCAGGCCTTTCTTGTAGATCAGGTCAGCACCTTCGACTTTCGTCTCGCCTGTCAGGCGCAGAGTGTTGTGCTCAAACAGCACCTCAATCTTCGGGTTGTCGAACACGCGCTGTTGCATAATCTCCGAAGCACGGAAATAGGGTTTGCGGACGATCATATACACCTTCTGACAGAGGTTAGCCAGATAGTTCGCCTCCTCGCAGGCTGTATCGCCGCCGCCGACCACTGCAACCGTCTTGCCGCGGTAGAAGAAACCGTCGCATGTTGCGCAGGCACTCACGCCGCGACCACGGTACTCCTTCTCGCTCGGGATCCCCAGCCACTTGGCACTTGCACCGGTAGCGATGATGACCGTTTCCGCTTCGTAAAGCGTGCCGTCGTCTGTCCAGACCTTCTTCGGCGAACAGGAGAAATCGACTTTCTCCACGATAGCCGAAACGAACTGCGTGCCGAAGCGCTCTGCCTGACGACGCATATCATCCATCATCTGGAACGGCTCTACACCGTCAGGGTAACCGGGGAAGTTCTCCACCTCGGTGGTGATGGTCAGTTGTCCGCCAAGCTGCGGACCTTCGATAAGTACAGGCTGTAAGTTGGCGCGTGAAGCATAGATGGCGGCTGTGTAGCCCGCCGGGCCAGAGCCGATGATCAAACATTTCATGTTTAGTATTCAGTTTTCAGTATTCAGTAATCAGTTGCGATTGCGGATATTGTATTTGTCTGTTATGGTACCGTTGTGGAGGACGAACACGCCGGGGTTGGCGCGAACGATGGTCTTGAGCATAATGCCGTCGGCATTGAGGAAGATCATCCGCCAGTGGCTGAGCAGTTCGTCGTTGAAGGCAGCCGCCTCCTCGGGGTCAAGTGTCGGGTCATTGGCAGCCAAGCCGCTGGCGAGGAACAGGTCACGGTGTGCCTCAATGAACTCCCAGATCTGCTCGTCGGTAGCTGAAGTGAGGATATAGAACGGAACCGCCCTGTCTTCAGTAGCCAGACAGAGGTCAACGACCTTGCCCAGTTGCGTGAGGTCAGCCTTACTGAGGTCGTACATCACGGTGAGTACCACCTCGTCCATATCCAAGATGTCGTACGTGAGGTCTTCGTCCTCATAATCGACTAATACGAAGTCATGAATGGGCGGTTCGTAGCCCTTACTGATGAGTTTGGACTGCTGGTCAACAAAGTGCCACGTGCTGTCGCCACGCGGGTAGTCTTGCAGCGTGAACTCCTGCTCTACTCCATCCTTCTCGTAGATGAGGGTGATAGCGTACTCGTCGTGCGGGGCTCCTTCAGGTATCTCCATCAGTTCGGGGATATTGTTGCCGATCTTGTACGGCCGGAAGTCGATGACAGGCAAATGATAATGCGTATAGAGCATCAGTCCTCCGGCGAGTGCCAAACCGATAAGCACAATGCCGAGTTCCGCCCACCAGACAAAGGTTTGAGGAATATGCTTCCTTGTGCAAAGCAGCACTACGACCAGCGCCGTGAGCACCACATTCTTCCCGAATGTCTGCCAGTTGCTGATGACCAGTGCGTCGCCGAAGCAGCCGCAGTCCGTGATGGGATTTGTCAGGGCTATATACAGCGTCAGCGGTGTCATCACTACGTAGAAAGCCAGCGACAACCACGCCGTCAACTGCGTGCGGATGTTACAGAGCATCATCACGCCCAGCGTCCACTCGGTCAGTATAAGCAGCACCGCGGCTGTGGTAGCCAACGGCAGCAGCGATGTGAACACTCCGCCGAAAGCCGTGAGGTAATCCTCAATCTTATAGACTGTGCCCAGCGGGTCAACAGCTTTGACGAATCCTGAGAACAGGAACGTCAGCGCAAGCAGCGTGCGGGCAATGGACCCGGTGATGTGAAGGGATTTTCTCATTTTCTCATTTACACATTTACGCATTTATTTAGTCATGGAGCTCCGGGGTGGTCAGAATGAGATAGAACACAGCGTAATTGAACATGTCGAAGTAGTTGCCGTCTGCACCTTCGGAGATGAGCGTGCGGTTGTCGTTCGACGCGATCTGCTTGTTGCGGTTGATCTTCGTCAGGATGATATCGGTGAGCGAGGAGGGCAACATATCCCTCCACGCCTCACCGTAATCATGGTTCTTGCGCATCATGAGTGCCTTGGCTTCGGCAACGTACTTGTCATAGAGCTCGGTCGCCTGTTCGGGCGTCATATCCACACTGTCGGCAAAGCCGTGGCGGAGTTGGATGATACCCATCACCGAGTAGTTGATGATGGCGCGCATCTCACCGGCTATATCTTCGCCCACGAGGTTCACACCGGTCATCTCCAGTGTGCGAACCCGTTTGGCTTTGATCAGAAGTTGGTCATTGACCGTCTGCGGACGCATAATGCGCCACGACGGACCGTAGTCCTTCATCTTCTTGATATAGATCGTCCGGCATTGCGCGAGGACTTTGTCGTAAGCTTCAGCTGTACTCATTGTTATGCGGTTAAACTGTTAAATTGTTAAGCGGTTAAACTATTAAAGTTTGACACCGAGCATGTTGTAGATCTCTCCACCGCGGATGATTACCACCTGTCCGTTGCGAACAGCTTTGACGGCTTTCACCTGGTCATTGGCAGTGTTGCCAAGCGCTGTCTTCTCGTCTGTGCCGGTGGTATAGCCGCTGTACGATGTACCTGCTCCGGCAGTAATGGTGATGGACTGAATGTAGATCGAGTTGGTTGAGCATGTTACCGTGAACGTAATCGTACCGGATACATTATCGAACTGGTATTCCAGCTCTCGCATAGAGGTACCACCTTGCTTCGTCACGTTCTTAACAATCTCCGTTGCGCCGACCGTCACGGTTACGCTACCTGCGCCTTTTTGTGCGTTGGTGCAGTACGTGATTACAATACTCGTCACGTTGTCAAAAGGCTCGTTAGATGCAGCGCCCGCACCGGTGGTATTAACTGTAACTTGCACGCCGGAGTTGGAGGTATTGAATTGATATGCTTCTTGTGAACTTGTCCACGATTTGGAAGCGTCCTCCCAATCCTTGCTGGTAAATGTGTAGGTAGTGGTTTCAACAGACGATCCCGAACCGCTCTTGGTAGCAAACACGGCGTAGAAGATGTCACCTTCCTGAGCAGGCTGACCAGCCTGAACAAACTCCGGAGCAGTCGTTTCGCTGCTGTAGTCGGCAGTAGCGCACCAACCGACAAACTCCTTACCGTCCGCGAGTGCATCAGGCACGTTGGCGGGCAAAACGATCTTACCGGTAGAAGAGGTGGTGGCGAACTGCTTGCCTTGTGACATCCACACGAGATCGAACGGTTCAACAGGCTCTGTCGGTTCCTCGATATAGATGAGCGATATTACTCCGTTTGCCTCCTTGATGTTAGTCAGCGGTTTGTCAGCAATGGTCTTCGAGGTCACTTTTTTCTTACCCGGGAAGGGGTTGTTCGGACCGTCTTCTACATAGCCGGTCTCCGAACTGTTGATATGCGTACCTATCTTCGTGCCATATGCGGAAACGACAGTATAGAGCGGCGAGCCGGTTGTTTTGTCATTATTCGGAGCATTGTTAGCCCAAGCGGTAGCATTATAGTTCACCTTCCAGATCAACATTCCGTGGTAAGGCAGTCCCTCATCCCATCCTTGCTGCTGACGGTTCTCTATATAGAAACACTCGCCGCTGGTGGTTGCAGTTTGCTGAACACCGGTTTTGTTAATCTGATAGGCCTGATAACCATCTGTGCCGTTGGCTTTGAGTTCCAGCACTTGTCCGTCAACGCCCAAGTTAACCGGCGTATGCCAGCCGAAGAAGTATTTTTCCCACGGGCTGTAGTTCGGCGGGCAGTGACCGTCACCGTTATATGCACCACCGTCCATTACGTCCCAGTCGTTGGGCGTCAAAGCGTTCTTGTAGTTGTTTCCGTAGTCTGTCTCATAAAAGTCCGGCAAACCGATTACGTGACCGAACTCGTGGCAGAGTGTACCTATACCACCCAGGGAGTTACCCGACAACTCCGACGACATAGCGTAGTTGTCCAGATACACATCGTCAATTAGAGTCTGCGATTTCTTGTACTTGGTGTACGAAGGGTAATCGTTCACCAACTCCTGAATGCTCCAGTTGTGCGGCCAGATAGTTGTCTGAGCACCACCATCTGCCTCGCCTTTGCCGGCATAGATGACGTAGACGAAGTCCACATAACCGTCATTGTCGGAATCATAATCCTTGAAGTTCAGGTCGGAGTTCTGGCTGTTAGCGAGGATACAAGCCTCAATCACTGCATCTGTGGCATACTCATCATTGCCTTGGTCGTCGTTCGAGCCGTAGTAACTGCAGTTCTTGCTCAGAGTAACAGGGCCGAACACATCAAATACGGGATGATACTGACCATTACTCTGATCTGCGAAATACTGCGCTGCAGAGGGGTAGCCACCGTTCACGGTGCAGTTCTCAGCATTACAGAGTTCGGTGAACGTTTCCATGGTGTGGGAACTCTGCATCTTGCTGTCCTTGAAGTTGACCAAGATGACGATACCTCTGGGTGCAGGGTTAGGCGTCTTGCCAAAATCCATACGCGCGCGGCGTGCTTGGGCTGTCTTGAACTTCAGCGATGCCTTGCGGCGACCGTCGATGGTAGCACGGGTTACCGGCACGAATGCACCTTCTGCATTCTTGGTGTAGATAGCGCCGTCGGCATCCTCGTACCAGTGCGCGAACTCGTCACCGGCAAGGGTAAGGGTTAATACTGAGCCGTCAGGCTGTTGATAGTCGTGGAAGCCACGACGTGCCGGCACCGCAAACGATGCCAGGCTGATTGTCATCACGACAAGAGATAATAGTATCTTTTTCATGAAATAGAATAAAATTGAGTGTATTATAATCGGATCTCATCAATGCTCACCAGGTTTTGTTCGCCTGTGAGCATGTTTTTGAGCATCACTTTCTTTTCTGCTAATTCGTTACTGCCGATGATGGCAACGTACGGTATATGTTTGCTGTCGGCGTACGCCATCTGGCGCTTCATCTTCACGGCTTCGGGATAGACCTCCACACGCAGACCTTTGGCGCGCAGTGCGGTCGCGCACTGCATGGCGAACTTCAACTCCTCATCGCCGAAGCAGGCAAACAGCAGTTGCGTGGTTGACTCCAACTCCTTGGGATAGAGATCCAGTTCGGTCAGCACATCATAGATGCGGTCGGCGCCAAACGAGATTCCTACGCCCGACACATCCGGCAGGCCAAATATACCCGTCAGGTTGTCATAACGTCCGCCGCCGGTGATTGAACCCATCTGTACATCCAGCGCCTTCACCTCGAAGATCGCACCAGTGTAGTAGTTCAGTCCGCGAGCGAGACAGAGATCCAATTCAGTTGAGAGTTTAGAGTTTAGTGTTGAGAGATTGTCGAAGATTACTTCGAGTTCCTCGATGCCCTTCAGTCCCACTTCGCTGGCGGCGAGGATGGTGCGCAGTTGAGCGAGTTTGTCGCGATTGTCGCCGCTGAGGTTGAGGATGGGTTGAAGAGCCTTAATGGCTTCGTCGCTCAGTCCGCGCTCACGCAACTCGTCGTTGACTTTCTCAACGCCAATCTTGTCAAGTTTGTCGATGGCGACAGTGATGTCCACCATCTTATCCGGTGCACCGATAACCTCGGCTATACCTGCGAGCACCTTGCGGTTGTTGATGTGCAGACTCACGCGTATGCCCAAGCGGCGATAGACCTCCTCCACAATCTGAATCAGTTCGACTTCGGCGAGCAGACTGTTCGTTCCCACCACATCCACATCGCACTGGTAGAACTCACGGTAGCGACCTTTCTGCGGCCGGTCGGCACGCCACACAGGCTGGATCTGGAAGCGCTTGAACGGGAACTGTATCGTGTCGCGGTGTTGCACCACGTAGCGTGCAAACGGTACAGTGAGGTCATAGCGCAGACCTTTCTCCGGGGCTTCACCAGCCTTCTCGCCGGAGTTCTGGATGCGGAACAAGAGTTTGTCGCCCTCCTCGCCGTACTTGCCCATCAGTGTGGACATCAGCTCCATAGCCGGCGTCTCGATCTGTGCAAAGCCGTACAATGCGAACACCTCGCGGATGGTGGAGAAGATATAGTTACGGCGTGCCATCTCCAGTTGCGAGAAGTCACGCGTTCCTTTGGGTATAGCGGGTTTTTGCATATCAGTTGAATAACTTGTTGTATATCTTGTCTGTTGCACCTAATTCGGAAACAACATAATCACTTGCTTTTTTGCCTATTTCCTCATGGTTGGCGAGGGCTTCGTCCATTGCGGTTTTGAACTCGCGGTAGTTCCGCACGCTCATTCCGCCGCCGGCGTCAATCAGTGCACAGGCTTCGCGGAAGTTCCGGTAGTTCGGTCCAAACAGTACCGGCAGCCCATACACCGCCGCCTCAATCGTGTTGTGAATACCCACGCCAAATCCTCCGCCAATATATGCCACTTGTCCGTAGCGGTAGATAGATGAGAGCATTCCCATTGTATCCACCACCAACACACGCACAGCATCGAGGTTGTTGATTGTCGCTTCCGTAAAGCGCACGTACCGTCCCTCGAACAGTTGGAAGATCTGATGCAAGTGCGCCTCATGTATCTCGTGCGGCGCGAGCACCAACTTCACATCGGGGTTATCGTTGATATAGCGAGAGAGCAACTCCTCATCCGGCTGCCATGTGCTGCCGGCGATGATAACTTTCCCGCCACCTTCCACAAACCGCGCTATCTGCGGGATATCTTTTGCCTGTTGCGCTATAGCATGCACGCGGTCAAAACGCGTATCGCCGGCAATCTCCACATTATTTATATTATATGAGTGCAATAACCGTGCCGAAACTTCGTCCTGGACATAGATTGCCGTAAAGAATCTCAAAATATTCAGATACGGTTTTCCCCACCAGCGGAAGAATGCCTGCCGCTCGCGGAAGATTGACGATACGCTGTAGGTCTTTACGCCGCGTTTGTTGAGCTCGCGCAGGTATGCGGGCCAAAACTCGTACTTGACGAAGATTGCCATGTCGGGCTTGACCACATCGAGGAACATCCGCGCGTTCCTGCGCGTTGCGAAGGGCAGGTAGGTCACCGCATTGACCTTGTCGTAGTCCTTGCGGAGGTTATACCCCGACGGCGAGAAGAACGTCAGCACGATCTCCGTTTCCGGCTTCTCGTTGCGCAACCGCTCAATAATCGGGCGTGCCTGTTCGAACTCCCCGACAGACGCCGCGTGGATCCATATACGTTGCTGCTTGCTGGACTTATGCGGCAACTTCAAGCGCAACGCATCCGTCGCTTTACGCTGACCACTGAACAGCATTCGCGCTTTCTTATGCCCAAACAGCCCCGCAAGCCACACTAAAAATATATAAATATGCATCGTTATCAACTTTCAACTGTCAACTCTCAACTTTTAATAAAAAAAGCCTACAAATATACAACTTTTTTTTGGAATTTCCAAATATTTGTTGTATTTTTGTGCGTTTTTTTGAAAAAAATGGCTAAATAGCCACATAAATGAGCAAATGGTAAATGAAAAGATGGTAAATAGTATAACTATTTTATCAATTGAGTCGAGTTGTGACGACACGTCGGCAGCCGTCATCCGTGACGGTCTGTTGCTGAGCAATGTCACCGCTTCGCAGTCCGTGCATGAGGAGTTCGGCGGTGTGGTACCCGAACTGGCGAGCCGTGCGCATCAGCAGAACATCGTGCCCGTGGTCGATGCTGCGCTTCGTCGTGCCGGTGTACAGAAGAGCGAACTGAGTGCTATCGCCTTCACGCGCGGTCCGGGACTGCTCGGCAGCCTGCTCGTAGGTACCTCGTTTGCAAAGGGTTTGGCATTGAGTCTCAGTATACCTCTTGTTGAAGTCAACCACCTGCAAGGGCACGTGATGGCGCATTTCGTTCATCCGGCTGAGCAGATGATTGCTGACAATGAGAAATTGCAAGGCATAGAATTCAAGCATCCTACGTTTCCGTTCTTGTGCCTGCTCGTCAGCGGAGGCAATAGTCAGATAGTGTTAGTAGAAAGAAATCAGATATCAGAAATCAGAAGTCAGAAATCAGAGGTCAGAGGTCATCACGTGCCCACAATGAAGATTATAGGTCAGACGATCGATGACGCAGCGGGTGAGGCGTTTGACAAGTGCGCGAAGGTGCTCGGGCTGCCCTACCCCGGTGGTCCGTGGGTGGATAAACTTGCGCAGTTAGGTGATGCGAGCAAATATCCCCTCGCCAAGCCGAATCTGCCGGGTTATGACTACTCGTTCTCCGGTTTGAAGACCTCGTTCCTGTACTCGTTGCGCGATCAAATGAAAGCCGAAGGCGTGGAGACGATTGACGCACTCGCCAAGCGCGTGCCGAATCTGCGCGAAGACTACTGCGCTGCCTTGCAAACTACCGTCATCGACATCCTGATGCGCAAACTTAAGAAAGCCGCCAACGACCTTGGTATCCGTCAGGTAGCATTAGCCGGCGGTGTGAGCGCAAACTCGGGGCTGCGTGCCGCGATGCTCGATTATGCACGCCGTTACCACTGGCAGGCGTTTATACCGCCGTTCTCGTTCACCACGGACAATGCCGCGATGATTGCCCAAGCCGCGTACTACAAGTACCTTGACGGCGACTTCTGCCCCATTGACGCTGTTCCCTACGCCAAGACAACGATATAATCTACTGCTCATATACAACAGAAAAGGAAGGCTGCGAACCTTCCTTTTTCTGTTTATCAGCTAGCCTTCGTTAGCGAACGAGCTGTCCTTGCGCTGTATAGATGCGCGTGCCACGGAGGATGAAGAGTTGTCCGTCGCGGAACAGTTTGGTTGCCTGCTCGGCTGTTACAACAGTATCAATGTCCGTCGCCGTGTTCGGTGCGATGTAGAAGTATCCGCCAAACGCTTCCCACTCTGCATTGTAGGTCGTTTGGAAGTAGATGGTCTTCTCGCCTGCATGGCCGGCATCCACAACATAGTCATTGTCCATACCGTCCGGATACCAAGTCTTGGCTGCTCCATTCTCAACCTTGGCGACCTTAAACTTGTCACCGGCTGCAAGCGTCACATTGAGGAAATACTCATTGGCGTTCGCAGGATTAACAGTGAACAGGTAGGCTGCAACAGGAGTCCATTCGTTGATTGTACCCAACAGGTAGTAGCCATCTTCCGGCGTAACGATCGGTTCACCTCCGGCAGGCACATCTTCCTTAGCGTACCACGTACCTTTGACTTTCGTGCCCTCCATACCCTCCGGGTAGAAGTACGGTTTGTTAGCGTTCCACTGCAAGTCAACAGTCTGTGCTGAGCCGTTGTTGAAGATGATATTAACATACTCCTTCGGGAACGTGTACGAGTAAACATCAACATCCTGCGATTTCTTTGCCTCTCTCTTGGCGACTCCGGTTTGTGCAGACACTTTCGTGAGAACTTCGCCCGGCCAATCCTTGTAGCCAATGCCGTCTCCGTACCATACATACGCATTCACTGTTTCCCAGTTAACGTTGTTGACGAAGTAAACCGTTACCGTCTCACCAGGCTGTTCAGGATCATCGCCAGAGCCACCTTCCGTTGCAAACTTACCGGCAAGCTTGAAGATCGTCTTGTTATCCTTGTCGGTCGTATAGATAACCTGAACCTTACCTGCCTCGCTCAGTTTGAAGCCGATGTTGTGGTCGTTGCTATCATCTACCAGACCTTCAGTCTTTTCCGTCAGTTCATTGTAGCCCTTGACATTGTTCTCACCTTCCCATGTGCCGTTCAGCGTTACTTTCAAGATGTAATACTGATTAGCCTTCAGGTCAAGTTCGAACGTGTCTTTCTCCGACTTGATAGCAGCTGGGTTCCAAGCTTTCGCTTTTTCCAAACCGGCATCCACTACCAGTGCGCTGTCGCCTGTGATGTAGAACTTAGCTGCGCCAGGTTCAGGATCGTCACCAGAGCCACCTTCCGTTGCAAACTTACCAACGAGCTTGAAGACCGTCTTGTTATCCTTGTCGGTCGTATAGATAACCTGTACCTTTCCGGCCTCGCTCAGTTTGAAGCCGATGTTATGGTCGTTTCCATCATCTACCAGACCGTCGGTCTTCTCCGTCAGTTCATTGTAGCCTTTGACATTGTTCTCACCTTCCCATGTGCCGTTCAGCGTTACTTTCAATACGTAATACTGATTAGCCTTCAGGTCAAGTTCGAACGTATCTGCCTCTGACTTGATAGCGGCAGGATTCCATGCCTTCGCTTTATCCAAACCGGCATCTACTACCAGTGCGCTGTCGCCTGTGATGTAGAACTTAGCTGCGCCAGGTTCAGGATCGTCACCAGAGCCACCTTCCGTTGCAAACTTACCAACGAGCTTGAAGA
>Ga0265301_10005492_pt1 | contig 12424 bp, 6 predicted proteins | sample AusTroGonzalo_MG_2_FD_193488 | JGI IMG/M metagenome (GOLD analysis project Ga0265301, IMG submission 193488) | Bovine rumen microbial communities from tropical cattle in Woodstock, Queensland, Australia - Gonzalo_04 | ecosystem: Host-associated > Mammals > Digestive system > Stomach > Rumen ...
ATATCTACTTTAGAACCTTTACGTGGGAATTTCTTACTCTCACTCACGTACAAATCCAATTCATAGAGTAAACAGCATTTTAATTTTCAGCATTTTCATTTTAATCTTTCAATATCTCTTCATTCTAGATTTTGCATAACAACACTTTCAATCTCTATATTAGGCAACATTGTACAAGTTTTACAGCATAGACATTGTCCAGAGCTACACATCATACCATCAGCTCATGGAGACATTCTCATCATATCTCTAGCTCATACTTGGAATAAGAACATATTTTTTCATAGCTTTTCTCTGAATTTTTTTACGAATTCTGTAAAGACATATCTTTCCTCTGAATAAAAGAAGAAATAAAGCTGATCAGAAAAAATCTGAAATCTAGCTGTCACAGGTACAGAATTTGGAAATTCTTCCTGAAATTCTCTCTTAAACGTTGGAAATATTTTCAATGCAATTTCTTGTTGAGTGTTAAATTCTTCTTCTTCCTTTCATTCAAGCATTCTCACGAAATCAGCAGAAAAGAAATTCTTATCTTTATCACCAGACTGAACTCATCACGAAATTATAGTTCAGATTGAAAGTTTCATAGCTCCAGTTTTTGGATCAGGTTGTTCATAAACGATTTTATCTCCCACTTTCAAATTCTCCAAAATTTCAGGAGAAACTTTGTTAATGTTCAAATATTTATTTGTATATCGGTCCAGAGCAAGTACGCTTTTCATGAATATTTATTTCATGGATAAAAATTAGGCTTTTTTACGTGAAGTAGGTTTCTTTACAACTTTTTTAGGCTTTTCACTTTTAGTTCATTCATTATTTATTTTCTCTTCCACTTTATCAATAATTTCTTCTACTTCAGATTTTTTTTCTTTTTCTTCAGCCTTAGTTACTATCTCATCAGCATTTTTGAATTCTTCTATTTTATCAGGATTCTCAACCATCATAGAGAAATCTTCACCAGAAATATATTCTTTCTTTATCAAAAGCTCAGCGATTTTTTCCATAGTGTCTTTATGTTCCAAAATTGTATTCTTAGCCACTTTATAAGCATCTTCTAAATATTTTTTTACTTTTTCATCAATTTTCTGAGCAGTTTCTTCACTATAAGGTTTGAAGAAAGAGAAATCTGAACTCTGATCATCAGGATAAACAACTAATCCGATTTCAGGATCCATTCCATATTTAGTTATCATATCTCTGATAATTTTATTAGCTCTTTCAAAATCATTTGAAGCTCCAGTCGTAATATTATCTTTTCCAAAGAAGATTTCCTCAGAAGCACGTCATCCTAAAAGTCCAGCTACTTCGGCTAGAATATAATTTCTAGAATAAAGGTTTCTATCTTCAGCAGGAGTAATCCAAGTTAATCCGAGAGCATGTCATCTTCTCACGATAGAAATCTTTTCAGGAGCATCTGCTTCGGGTTGAACGTGAGCCAACAAAGCATGTCCTAATTCGTGAAAAGCGATTATTCTCTTTTCTTTTTCTTGAATTCATTTTGATTTCTTCTCAGGTCCCATAATCACTTTTTCTAATGCATATTCAAAATCTTCAGGTTCTAATATGGTCCTTCCATCTTTTGCGATTCTAAGAGCTGCTTCGTTTACGATATTTTCTATATCAGCTCAAACCAAACCGCTTGTTCTTTTAACCAGACTTTTTAGATTAACTTTTGGAGATAGTTCTTTTTTCTTCAAATAATAATTGAATATTTCAGTTCTTTCTTCGGCGGTAGGGGAGGTTACATAAACTTTTCTATCAAATCTTCCAGCACGCAATAGAGCAGGGTCCAATATGTCAGGCCTATTTGTAGCTGCCATCACGATTATATTTGTTTGATTATCAAATCCATCCATTTCAGTCAAAATCTGGTTCAATGTCTGCTCTTGTTCTTGGTGTCATCAAGTTGTTCCATTTCATCTTTTCTTTCAGATTGCATCTATTTCATCGATAAAAATGATAGCTTTACCAGCATCTTTTGCTTGCTTAAATAACGTTCTAACTTTTGCAGCTCACATTCCTACAAGCATTTCCATAAACTCTGAACCAGACGCACTAAAGAATGCTACATCAGCTTCTCATGCTACGGCACGAGCTAACAAAGTCTTTCCAGAACCAGGTTCTCCATAAAGCAAAATTCACTTTGGATGTCTGGCTCCTACTTTATGATATTTCTCTGGATGCTTGAGATAATCTACCACTTCCATCAATTCATTCTTTACTTCCTCCATTCATGCTACATCTGAGAATCTTGTTTTACTCGTTTCTTTTGTGGATTTCTTTCAGACTTTTATATCCATTAATCATCACGCTCAGTTTCCTTTTCACATCATCAAACGGAATCCGATTATAAATACCAAGAAGAATAAAATTATTCATCAAAACTCCTTTAAAAAGCTGACAAAAATACTTTCCTCATTGTAAACTGTTTTAATTGTTGTATCTCACGTCATACTTAATCATAACTCAATTACACTTGTATCTGCAGGTTTCTTAGTAGTCACTAAAAAATAATTATCTACAGTCTTTTTTCCTCATAAAGGAAAAAGTGTATCTTTTTCTTCACTTCCACTTAATATATATCATTTCAAATTCACTCAATCTTCAATCTCTACTTTTTTGAAATATCAGCTATTATATAGAATAAGCCATGAATTTAAGGATTTTTCATCTTTTTTAATAATATTATCTATATGCTTTACTTCTCCAGTTCATACGGAAAAAGTTTCAGCTTCAGAAGATGGATTCATAGTATTTTGTGCAATAGCAATGAATAATGTCAAAATAATCAAAGCAGAGATAACCTTTATAAGTGATTTTTTCATGTACATTTATTTAAGATAAATTTTTCAAAGTATTAGTAGAATATATCTACATCCCACACCAATTACAAATTATATGAAATTCGTTTATCAATGCAAGCGAGAAGGTAATAAATAATAATTAAAATTATTCAGTTAATATGCCATTCTTTAATATATAATTGCAACAAAATTCTACTAAATATTCCAAGCATCTTTTGTTTCTAATAATGATAACTTTTTCAAATCTGAATGGTTTTACACCTATATAATTGCTCAATCAAAACCAGTTTAGCTAGTCAATGAGGCATAGTGATAGCTCAAAAAGAAACCTCTTTTAAATCTGAAAATTTATTCTGTAATTCATCTCTATTCAATCCATAAGGTCATCAAATTATAAATATGCAATTTTGTCAGTTTATCTGATTTCAAAATTCTTCTGTAGTCAAAAGTTTTCACTCCTTAGCCAGGAGAATCTTTTTATAATTTGTATATTTTTTTTCTATAGTTTTAATCACAGAGTCTGTTTCTTTCTGGATAACTAACTGATGATTATCATCTTTAAAAGGTTTCAGAGTATCAAAAGCTATCTCTTTTCACAGACGTTTTTGATATTCTTCAATCGCAGACGAGAAATGTTTATCAGAATCTGAAATATTTAATATTATGTGCATTTATTCAGTGATAATTAAATCTGACCTTAATATATTGAATTCCTAATTTATTCCAAATTCTTTTTTCAATAAATCTACGGAATCTAATTTTTCCCATGGAAATAATTCAACATTCTTTCCATATTTCTCTACTACTTTACATTCACGACCAAAATGACCGTAAGCTGCAGTTTCTTCATAGATAGGGGAGCGTAGATTGAATCTCTTTTCTATCGCATAAGGTCTTAAATCGAATAATTTTCAGATTTTTTCAGAGATTTTCCCATCAGTTAATGATACTTTTGAAGTTCAGAAAGTATTCACATAAACGCTTAAAGGTTTAGCAATTCAAATAGCATAAGAAATTTGAATCAGAATTCTGTCAGCTACCCCCGTAGCTACAAAATTTTTTGCTATATAACGAACCATATATGCTCCAGAACGATCCACTTTACTTGGATCTTTTCATGAAAATGCTCCTCATCAATGTGCTCATTTTCCACCATAAGTATCTACAATAATTTTTCTTCCAGTTACTCAGGTGTCTCAGTTTGGACCTCAAATCACAAATTTTCAAGTTGGATTAATCTGAATATCAATCTGATTGTTAAATAAAGTTTGAACTTTATCTTCTAGTCAACCAATAAAACGTGGTAATAAAATATTATTCATATCTTCACGGATTTTAGCCAACATTTCCTCATCAGAGGCAAATTCGTCATGTTGAGTAGAAAGAATGATTGTCTTAATTTTCAGAGGTTTATCGTCGTCGGAGTATTCAATCGTGAATTGAGATTTTGCATCTGGACGAAGGTACAGCATTTCTTTTTTCTCTTTACGAATCTCTGCCAAAGTCCTAAGTAATTTATGTGATAAATCCAAAGTCAAAGGCATCAAGTCGTCAGTTTCATTACATGCATATCCAAACATAATTCCCTGATCTCCAGCTCACTGCTCCTCAGCTGCTTTTCTTTCCACTCAGCGAGAAATATCAACAGACTGCTCATGTAAAAACACTTCGATATCGCATGTATCAGCATTAAATCAGTATTCGTCTTTCGTGTAACCGATCCTGCGAATCACATCACGAGCCACTTTCTCCACATCCACGTGTGCAGTAGATTTAACTTCTCATGCTAAAACTACTTTATCAGTCGTAACCAAAGTTTCACAAGCCACTTTTGAGTGTGGATCTTGAGCTAAATAAGCATCAACAATCGCATCAGAAATCTGATCGCAAACTTTATCTGGATGTCATTCAGAAACTGATTCCGAAGTAAATAGATAAGTCATCTTTCCTAGAGTAAAAAATAAAAATACATTCTGATTCTTGAATGTATTTTTGGATTCGTGAAATCATTAAACTTTTGCGTAAAATTCAATTGTCTTTAGCAATTTTTTTACGTGGTTGCAAGCGTTACAAATCCATCCACATTCTAAATCTGAGGTTAATATAACTTTATTTGCATAAAATACAAATATTTTTCTACTCTTCTCCAGCATCTATATCAAAATCATCATCTTCTGCATCTGTAGGGAAGTGATCTTCAGAATCGTCATCGTCATCATCCCATCCTTCGAAATCGAATTCGTCATCATCGTCATCAATCTTCTTCTTTGCAGGAGCTTTTTGAGCCTTCTTAGCTCTCTTCTTTTTGATATTTTCGTCTTCCATTTTTTCGATATCATCCTCAATTCCAAGCATTTTTTGTAATCATTGATGTTCCTTTAATTTTTGGATAACTTTCTGTTCAATCTGTCTTACCCTTTCTCTCGTAACTTCAAATTCTTCTCAAACCTGTTCGAGAGTATATTTAGGTCCGTCAATTCCATATCTCATTTTAACGATTTTTGACTCTCTATCATCAAGCATTCATAAAATCTGATCCAAATTGGCTCTAAGAGTGTCTCTCTCGGCTAACTGGTCTGGACGTAAAGTATTTCCATCTTCAATCAAATCTGCCAATGTATCTCTACCTTCATCTCCAACTTCTCTATCAAGTGATACATTACCAAAAATTACTTCTTCAAGCTTCTTAACTTTTTTGATAGGATATCATAATTTTTGTCAAATTTCTTTACTTGTTGGTTCTCTTCAAAGTTTTTGAAATAATAGAGAATAAGTTTTATTATAAGAATTAATTTCATCGATTAGATGTACAGGGATTCTAACGTTCTTACCCATATCAGCAATAGCTTTTGTGATAGACTGTTTAATCCACCAAGTCGCATAAGTTGAAAATTTGAACTCCTTATCAGGATCAAATTTTTCAATAGCTTTAATAAGTCAGATATTTCATTCCTGAATCAAATCAGCAAATCCAAGTCTTCATCCAAAATAACGTTTAGCAATAGCAATTACTAATCTTAAGTTTGATTCAACTAATTTTTGTTTAGCTGCTTCGTCTCATTTTTTTACTCTTCTTGCAACTTCTTTTTCCTCCTCAGCAGTCAAAAGAGGAATTTTTGAAATATCGTTAAAATATAACTTAATGTAATCTTTGTATTGCATATCAGGTGGTAAATCAGTCTTTCAATATAGTGAAACTTTTCCCAACCTAGATTCTTTTTTAGTTCATTTTTCCTCTTTTCCTGAATTTTCCAATTCTTCCTCGATAGTGATTACCTTAATCTTAAGTTTATCACATAAATCGTAGAATTTTTCCAAAATCCTGATAGATCCTTCCATGTTATCGAGTGATGCAATCAAGTCCTCTTCTAAAAGACTTCCTTTTTCAGCTCATTTTAGGAGTAAATCTTGTAAATCCTCACTTAATTCAGAAATATCCTCCATGAGGTTTTCATAGATCTTTTTTCTTTCTTCGTTCATATAATTATGGTCTATAATGCTAAATAATCACAAAAAATTTATTCACAAAAATTTATCATATATTATTTTTCATATTTGAGGTATTGAGTGGAAGAGCTTTATTGTTAGGTCAAAAGCCTATTGAAATGCTATCTTTGCATTCATTTCATAGAAAAAAAGGATACCACATCGAGTACCAAAAACACTATATACCATTTCATATATGAAAATCAAGTAAAAATATAGAAAAAAGTCCGATTTTTTTTGCTTTTTTTGATAGTTGTATGTATAATTATTACAAGTTTTTAATTTATTGTTAATTTTTTCATGGCTAATAACATAGATCAGCTTAGAACAGAAGTAGATAAATTCAAAAAATGATTGGATGAATTAAAAAATAATGTTTCTCTTTCTGATACAGAAAAAAAATCCCAAGCTGAAACGCTGAAGGCTCAAGCTGAAACAATTAAGCAAAAAATTCAAGATGAAATAGATTCATTAGGAGATAGAACAGATGAAGAATCAAAAAAGAAAAAAGAGGAGGCAGAAACTCTTTTGAATAGTCTTAATGAAATTACGAGTTTATACGCATCTATCATAAACGCAGGAACCACAGAATCGGTACCATCAGCTAGCGTAGACAATCCTGAAACTTCTGCGGAAGAAAAATGATTTTTCTGAAAAGCATGAGATTGGATATGAGAGCAATGGGATGGTGTACGAAGTGGGGATAAGCGAAAAGAAGAACCATGAAAAAATTTGTTACGCACGACATGATTTATAGCTACTTGAGTATGAGCAGTTGCACTAGCGTATAAATGAGTAAAGAAATTATGGAATCGGGCTTTTGGAGACGATGAAGAGGAGGAAGAAGGAACTGAAGAAAAATCAAAGAAAAAGATAAAAAGTAAATCAACTGATGATACTCCTTTTTGGGATACATGGTATTGAAAAGCTTTAAAACGAACGTGAATATGAACAGCTGCATATTATATATCACATTGAATCTATACAAAAAACCGATGATTGAATGATTTATTTGACTGGGAAAAAGGTAAAAAAATAGGATTTGAGGCAGCATTAGAGTATTGTAAATGAGATATTGCAAACCAAGATAATAAAGAAGGTATGTCATATGGTTTAGATTTGAAATATCATGAAGATACGTGAGAGATAGAAGCATATGGTGAGAGAGTTAAAATAGATAAAGAAAAAAGAAGAATTCCATGAATATGACTCGGTGAAGTTGAATTTAAAAAGTATGAACACATGATTAACGCAGCTATATTGATAGCTTATCTTAAGAAACAATATTCATGACAATGTAAAAACAATAATCCTTTTCACCTAACCTGAAGCTGGCAATGAGATATAAATGTAAACGCTTCGAATGGTGATGAAGAAGCAACAGGTTGAACTGGAAATTGATGAAGAATAGTTTGAGTTACAGCTGGATGAATAGCAGGAATTGTGACTTGAATATTTACTTGAGCTGCTGTATGAACTGCTGTATGAGTGACATGATGAGTCGTATGATATGCGGCAGGTAGTATATATGATCACGATAATATAATGAATAATCACATGCCAGAGCTTGATGATAATTTTTGAAAGCAAAGTTTACAAGCCTATCTGAATCATATGAATTGTCGACAAGAAAGGAATCAAACACAGGAAGATATAACAGAAAGTCCGATTAAGAATGAGGTTTGGGAATGTGTAAAGAGAATTCAAGAAGAAAACCCAGATATGCCAGCATTATGAGGACGTAGAGCTTTTGACGCAATTCCTGATGCTGAACATCCTAATAGATATACAATTAAAGCGTATGGGAGAGAAATATATGCAGAAATTACTGATATGAATGATGGGTTCGCAAGTTTACAAAAGATATTTAAATATAAAGAAATGAGAATTTTATGAATATCTTGATGAAATCCTGCAATAAAAACTGATATGGAACAGTGAAAAATCTCTGGTTTAAAACTTCCATTGCAAGAGTGATTGTATATGAGTGCATTATTATGAAAATTACTTGATAATTATCACCATAAATGAAATGAATATCCACGGTTTGAATATACATGGAAGGCTGTTAAATTGATTACAACAGGGTTTTGAATATGGGGAGATAATAATGGAATGTATTTTAGTGATTCGTGATTGGATACAATGGCATTATCTTGAGATGTGTTTGAAAAGAATATGCCAACTTTATTTAAGGAAGAAAATAGAGATAGATTCCTTGAATTTATAAATAAGTGAATAACAGATGAATTTAATGTGCCTATTTGGAAGAAAAATGAGTAACTAAAGATTATTAACCATTTATATATTTATTGGAACCATGACAAATATTGACCAGCTTAAAACAGAAGTGAATAACATTAAGGATTCATTAAATGAACTAAAGAACAATGTTGCACTTTCTGAAGTCGAAAAGAAAAATCAAGCTGAAACTTTAAAGGCTCAAGCAGAGACAACTAAGCAAAAAATTCAGGCTGAAATTAGTACATTGGATACACAAACAGGAGTGGATATAGATAGACAAAAAGCTGAAGCTCAGGCTCTTTTGGACAGTTTTAATGAAATTATGGATTTATATTCTTCTATCATATCGCCAACAGCTCCAAGTGCACCTGCAACAGCTCCAAACACACCTACAACGACTCCAAGTACACCTACAACAACAAATGAAGAAAAATGATTTTTCTGAAAAACACGAGATTGGATGTGAGACCAATGGAGTAGTGTATGGAGTGGAGATAAACGAAAAGAACAGCCTTGAACTAATGCACTTCGTGTAGTATGACTTTGAGTAACATGATATGCTGCATATAAGTGAGTTAAGGCTCTATGGAATTGGGCGTTTTGAGATAAAGAAGAAGAGGCAGAAAATGATGATGAAGAAACAGAATCAAAATCAAAGAAAAAGAAAAAATCTTTTTGGAAAACTTGATGGGGAAAATTCTTAAAATGGACAGGAATAGCTACAGCAGCTGGAGGATGAGTTTACTTATTCGGTAAATGGTTACATTTATGGTGAGATAAAGAAAAACCAACAGACTCGGATAGAGATCAAGTAAAAGCTGAAGCATACGATAAATTTGCAGAAAAACCAGAAAATAAAGAAGCCGTTGAAAATTACGAGACAATATGAGAAAACGTGGATGTGATGTATAATTCACTTTATAAAAGGGAACTGCTTGCTGGATATCAAGATGAGTTAGCAATGGATACAATATCAAAAAATCATCTTTGATGAAATAAACGTTATCTATGAATAGTCCCATTTTGTCTAGATAATAAATTTTGAACAGTTGAAGCTGTTATGGAACAAAATACCTCAATAAAAAATGCATTAGCTGGCTGAATAAGAGATATGGTAGGATATATAAAAGGGTTGGGTAATGAATTCTTAAAAACATTTGCAGATTCATACCTCTCTAAACTTCCTTCATGGGCATGAGCAATTTGAAGTTCTTTGAGTCAGAAGTTTGATAATTGGATAGCCTCAAATCAAGAAGCAAAATTAGAATTACAATTTTTCTTTAGACAAAGTATTAGGGTGCAAACTTATCTTTTTGAGAAAAAAGATCAATTGATAGATAAGATTGCATCTGAAAAATGTGCATCATTGTGAATGACAAAACAAGAATTACTAAAAGATGATGAAAAATATGAAGAATATATTTTAAAAGATGGACAATATACAGCATTTATGAGTTCATCTATAGCTAATGGCTCAAATGTTTTGAAAAATAAGTGAATATTTGATGCTTCGATATGAAAAGATGTAAAGGAAGCTGTAGAAAAACTTGATAATGAAAGAAAAGATGTTGTGGGTGATGATATCTGATGAAAAGATATTTTACAAATAGTTAATGAAAAGAAAGGAAAAAATCTTAATTCAGATGAAAAATGAAAATTAGGTAAAGCTTGTGAAAATATTATTAAAGATGTGGGTAATAATATTCAAGATGCAGTTAAAGCATCTGCATGGAATGCGTATGGCGATTTATTTGCAAGTGATGATTCTGCTTTGCGTGAATATCGGGAAAAGTCTTGATTGGATGAGGTTTTCAATACATATAAGACAGATATCATGAAAAATAAAGCTGCAATGGATAGAGGAGAATTAACGGAAGAACAAATTAAGGCACTGGCGGAGTCCGTAAATAATATGTTAGCCCTAAAAAAAGAGGCTATCTTATGAAGAAATACAATTCAAAGAGATAGAGATGAACACGGTAATATTATATTCAGAATTCCATGATTCCTTCGAGATTCTTTCCAGAATTTAGCAATATCTATGTGAAAACTTGCTTCGTTAGATTTTATGTGAGCACTTAATTATTTTACGTCAGGTTATTTATGAGCATGAGGGGTGCTTTATGTTGCATTAAGTGTTTTATCTTGAAATAAAAATAAACTTATAAGTATCCCAGCTAAACTTTGAAAAGCTGTTGTAGCTGCACCAATAAAAGTTCCTTTGTGGGCAATAAAAAAGGTTGCAAACAAAACTGGTTTAGGAGTACGTATGAGTAATTCAATAAAGTACGGTACATCTTCATGGATACAATATAGGAATTTATTTAATGAAGCTTCGTGACCGGCAGATCTTCTTGATGTGTTTAAATCATGAGAAAGAAATTTGGCACAAACATCAAATATCTTAAAAATGAAATTACAAACCTTGAAAGGAAATTGAGAGAAGTTTCGTAGTTGGAGTAGTGCTTTCTGATGAATAGAAATCGGTGATATAAAAGATGAAAAATATTTAAGAGAAAAAGTCTTTGATAAATTATTAGATGATTACTTTAAAACAGACCTTGAGGGTTTGAGAAATATAAAGAATGATACTCAATTATATGAAAAACTCCTTGAACATTATGATAAATCTCCAGCAATAAGAAAAGCAATAAAGTCTGGTAGAATAGATAAAGTAAGAACTGCAGTTACTAATCTACACACTACAATTGAATGAGCATGAGAAGTTATAGATACTGCAGCAAGAAGAGCATTCAATGCAAGTATTGATAAAGCTATAGCAAAATTAAATGAAGTGGCGAATCCAAGTGCCGTGGCTCATCATATTGAACAACTAGAAGCGCTAAAAAAAGATGCAACGCTCGTTGATGATGAAATGGAATGTTTTGTTAAATTTATAGATGAATGATTTGATGCAAAACTTATACCAGAAATGAAAAAGTTAATTAATATTAGTGATACATTTAGAAATGGAGAAAAAATCTGAGAAAGATTGAAGAGATTATTGAGTACATGAAAATATGATGAATTTAAATCAATACTTAGGCAACCAGATTTATCAAATGTATTTAAGAGAATTAAAGTGGATGACGTACTTAAGAATTTTGATAATGTTTTATTAAAGTGAGGTAGAAGGTTATGAGCTGAAACAGCTAAATTATTAGAATCGTTTTTTAAAGTATTGGCTAAAGTATTATAAATTTTACTTTATTATTTATAGCAATGCCATCAGTAGAGCAATATAAAGAAGATATTGCAGATAAATATATAAAAGACTTCAAAAAAGACTTATGATTTTTTGAAAAAATAATGATTGCACCGATTTCAAGTAAAATGAAAGAGATTTTAAAATCGGACAAAAAAATAGATGTAAGTAATTTAAAGGATATAGAAGATTTATGATTCTGGAGAAAAGTTTTATGAGTAAAGATATGAGATAAAGAACTATTTGAGGGTCTGACAAGTAAGACACTATCTTTTATTAAAGAAAAACAGGAAAAAATAATACAAGCACAGACAGAATGAAGACTAGAAGAACTACTAAATTTAGTTATCAATTGAAGATTAGATAATTTGGAACAACGTGTGGATGATAATGGAACGCCTTCAAATAATGGTGATGAGTGAGGTGATATTTGAAATGGCTCAGGATGAAATGAGAATGAATGAAATGCTTCTGAGTGAAATAATTGAAATTGAGAATGAAGTAATAATGGATGAGAATGAAACAATGAAAACCGAAACAATGAATGAAGTAGTGAATCATGAGTAAATCCAATAACTGCATGAGTAGTTAGTTGAGTTGGATGAGCAGCTGCATATCATGAAGCAATTTCATTAGCAGAAAAAAAATTGTGAATTAATAAAGTAAAAGAAGCACCTGTAGATTT
>Ga0265301_10005493_pt1 | contig 12424 bp, 9 predicted proteins | sample AusTroGonzalo_MG_2_FD_193488 | JGI IMG/M metagenome (GOLD analysis project Ga0265301, IMG submission 193488) | Bovine rumen microbial communities from tropical cattle in Woodstock, Queensland, Australia - Gonzalo_04 | ecosystem: Host-associated > Mammals > Digestive system > Stomach > Rumen ...
GAGGTCGATCGGACGTCCGCCGAGGAGTTCGGAGGCCTCCTCGTAGCACCGCATGATGCCGTGGTAGGAGATGTCCTGTTCCGCGTCGTATTCGAGGCCCGCCCACACGCCCGGTTCGAACGTCGGCTCCGGCGTGGCGAGCGGTTTGCGCCGCCAGCCGAGCTTGACGCTGACCGTGATGCCGTCGACGGGGACCGCGAGGTCGCGGAGGGCGCGTCCGATGCATTCGAGCGCGAGGCCCGCGCCGTATTTCCCGGCGGAGTCAATCGTGGGCTTCGCGGCGGTGCGGAACCAGGCACGGGCGAGTTCGAGCTTCGTTTCGTACGGCAGGGCGCGGTAGAGGTTGCCGAGGCAGCTGGTTCCGAAAATGACCGGCGTGACCTCGACGCCATCCCTGGTCAGGTAAGTAGTCATGGGCGTTGTCGTTTTTCGCGAGTTTGAGAGAAAAAACTTATTTCCAGCTATTATTATACTCTGCTGAAAACGAAAAAACAAACCAGAGTTAAAAATTAACGTGAACTTAACGTTTCAGGGCGGCGGCAAAAACGGAGAACGAGGGAAAATGGCGCGGAAAAACCTCCCGGGGGCAGAAGCTCCGGGAGGTCCTGAATGTATTTTTTAGCGGAAACGAGGCGGGGAAACGCCGGCGTCAGCGCGTCTTTTCGATCACGAAGGTGGTGATGGAGAAGGGGGCGAGCTGAACGGCGAGCTTCTTGTCGCGAACCGGGACTGCCGGGATGTCCTCGTTCCAGTTTTCGCCCGCGTTGACTGCGCCGCTGGTGCGGATGACCTTCGCGGAGGCCGCGGGGATCTGATTGAACGCGGAGAGGTCGAACGTCATGGGGCGTTCGTTCGCGCTGCTGTTCACGGCCACGATCACGATCTTGCCGGATTCGCGGTTGTACGCGGCGAGCGTGGAGGGCGAGGACGCGATGATGCGGTCGCCGGGGCGGATGTAGCGCGTGAACTGGCCGAACGCGTAATAGCGTTTGCCGAGGAGAAGTTTTTCCTCGATGTGGTCGCAGATGCCGGTGCCCCAGTACGCGCCTTTGAGGGAAGTGTTGTTGCGTTCCATATTGTTGAAATCGGAGCGGTGGCGGTCGATGACGAGCCAGATGACCCAGGCGGAGGGCATCATGCCGTTCACGTCGTCGATGATGCGCCGGGCCAACCAGAGGGGGCTGCCCATGTCTCCGGCGGCCTGGCCGCCGAGAGTGCCGATGCCGTCGACTTCGCTCATCCAGAGGTGTTTTTTCTGTTCTTTCGCGTATGCCTGCAGTTCGGCGCGGCGGCTGCCGCCGTAGGTGTGCGTATTAATGCGGTCTGAGACTTTTTTCGCTTCGGGGGAGAGCGCCTTGAATGTGTCGATGGCGAGGTCGATGGAGGTCTCATCGGCGACGGCGAGGAGGATGTCGTCGCGGACGCCGTTTCTGCGGAGCGCCTTGTCGAGCGCGACGATGACCTGGCTTTTGGTTTTGTTGTCTCCGATGTTGCATCCTTCCTGCTTGTTGCTGTATGCACCCCAGATATTGGAAGACGGTTCGTTGAACGGGTCGATGCTGTTCAGTTTGAGATGCAGATCGTTACGCATGTGCTTCACGACGTCGGCTAGGAATTCCGCGAACGGCTCAATGTATTCGGGCTTCAGGTTGTTGCCCCTGTGCTCGCCCGTGCCGCCGCTGGAACATCCGCTCCAGGTCATGAAATACGGCGGAGAGTTGGAGAAGACTTCAACGAGCGTGTCCGGATTGCGCTTGCAGATTTTCGTGAGGACGTTCATCTGGTTTTTGTCGCGGTCCCATTCGTACCGGTAGATGGCGATGCCGTCGTCATCAACAATAATCCTGCCGTCCGGGCTGAGATATGGCTGGGCGAAGCCGGGCATGTTCGAGTCGGAGCGCGTGATGTGCCTGTGGTCGGGATCGTCGCCCCCGCCGATGTTGTAGCGGACGATGTTGAGCTTGAGGCCCTTCGTCTGGTCGAAGAACGCGTCGACCGCGGCATCCGTGAGCTTGTCGCTGTAGCCGACGCGGTTCGCCCACCAGCAGAGGGACGTGCCCCAGCCTTCGAAAACGCCGTTGTTGAACGGCGAGCCTTTGGCCGGATCGAGCGTGACGACCGACTGCTGTGTGCGGCGGGGGGATTGGGCGGAGAGGACGGTGCAGAGCATGGCGCTCGCGGCGAGGAGGAGACAACGGAGGGAAGATGCTTTCATGGCGGTGTTTCTTTCTATGAAAGGTTATAATCCGGGGATTTATTGAGTTTCCATACTATATAGCCCTCAAACGAAAAATGCAAGCGCAGGAGAAAGGAAAAAGCATGTTTTTTCAACGGTCCGCCGATGAAAAATGGAACAGGAAAACGCCGTCGGACCACGGGGAGGCGGTACGGCGGCGTTTGAAGGTGTGGAACAGATTAGGAACGTGAGATCAGAGCGGGATCGCGTAGTCGATCTGCGGGATCCTGCGGAACCATTCCTTCGGGGCGCGTTCGAGCTTGACGCTGGTTTCATGAAGCAGATTGCGGCGCAGGATGGTGATCTTGACGATGGTGCCGGGGTCCATGCCGAGGATGCGGTTGCGGAGCTCGTAGGTGTCGGGCACGTCGACGCCGTCCAGCTTCACGATCACGTCGCCTTCGCGCAGTCCCAGGAGGTCCGCCGGGGAATTCTGGATGATCCCGCGGATGACCGCGCCCTTCTGCAGGTCCTCGTTTTCCTCGCCGGGCGACCGGAGCTGCGAGGGGCGCGCGCCGATGATGCCGAGCCACGGGCGGACGATCTCGCCGTGCTGAATGAGCGTGTCGGCGACCGTCTTTGCGATTTCGGCGGAGACGGCGAACGCGATGCCGATGTTGCCGCCGGTGGGGGCGAGGATGCAGTCGTTCACGCCGATCACGTCGCCGTCGGTGTTCAGAAGCGGTCCGCCGGAGTTGCCGGGGTTGATGGAGGCGTCTGTCTGGATGTAGTTTTCATACAGGTTTACGCCGACGCCGGACCGCTGGACGCCGGACACGATGCCGGCGGTCACGCTGTGCTCCAGGCTGAACGGCGCGCCGATGGCGATCGTCCACTGGCCCAGGCGGATGTTCCGCGGATTGGCGAACGCGAGCGACATGAACTTTTTGCCCTTGGGCGGTTCGATTTTCAGGACGGCCAGGTCGGACGTCGGGTCCGCGCCGACCAGATCGGCGTGGTATTCGCGCCCCTCATGGTCGGTGACCAGCAGGGCGTTCGCGCCGCTCGCCACGTGGTAGTTCGTGAGGATGTAGCCGTCCTCGCGGATGAAGAACCCGGAGCCCTGTCCGGCCGGGACTTCATAGTACTGGGCGTTGCGACCCCAGCCGCGGCGCGAGGAGACGATGCGCTGATTGGAGATGCAGACGACCGCGGGCATGGCGCGTTCGATGGTGCCGGTGAAATCCGGCCACGCGGCGGTCGTTCCGGCTGCCGGCGGGGGCGCGTAGGAACGCATTTCCGTTTGCGGCTCCGCGTCGTCGGGTTCGGGGGGCGGGTTTACGAATTTCAGGACCAGGAGCGCGGCGCATGCGCCGGCGAGGATGGAAAACAGGGTATTGAAAACGGATTTCATGGTATTTGCAATCCTTTCTTTTTGATTTCCAGATATTTGGTGTATTCGGTGATGAGGGTGTCGGACATGGTGCGCCAGTCGAAACGCGGTTTCACGTGCGCACGGCCCGCCTCGCCGAATTCAATTCTTTTCGCGTCGTTCAGCAGGAGCTCGGAAATCTCCTCCACGCCGGGCTTGTCGCCGCCGGGCTGAAGCAGACAGCCGGTTTTGCCGTTCAGAACGACCTCGCGCGTGCCGTCGATGTCGAACGCCACGACGGGTTTCCGCATGGCGAGTCCCTGCACGGCGGCGCGCGGGAGACCTTCGCGCATGGAGAAGTGCACGAGGATGTCTGCCAGAGCCAGATAGCGCGGCACCTGGGCGGGCGGCACGAGTCCGGCGAAGCTCAGACGGTCGCGGAAGCCGCGTTCGATGGCCTCGGCCTCCAGCTTTTCCCGCAGGATGCCGTTTCCGATCAGCAGAAAATGCACGTTCGGGACGCGTTTGACGATCTCGGGAATGCTGCTCCAGAGTTCGACGTAACCCTTCATCGGGAAGAGGCGCGCGAGCGTGGCGACGACCTTCGCGCCGTCCGGGATGCCCAGCGAACGCCGGAGATCGGGCTCGGGTTCCGCGGTCAGGAAGGGTTCCAGTTCCATGCCGCTGTAGACCACCTTGAACATGTCCGGGCGGCCGATGCGATTGGCGAGGCACTGGTCGATCATGTCCTGCGCCACGGCAAAAATGCGGTCGCAGCGTTTCGCGGCCATGCGTTCGATCTGAATATACATGGCGTTCTTCCACGCCGGATAGATTCGGGAGAAGGGCAGACCGTGGACCGTGTGAATGACCAGCGGGACGCCTGCGGCACGTGCGGCGTAGCGGCCGATGATGCCGGCTTTCGAGGCGTGCGTATGGACCACGTCGAACTTCTCCGCCTGGAAGAACTTCACCAGCGCGCGGTAGCTCTGCCAGTCGCGGACCGGGTCGATCTCGCGGCACAGCGTCGGACACTCCTCCACGCGGAAGTCGATCCTGCCGCAGTTGCGGAGGAGTTCGCCTTCCGGTCCCGGCGACGGACCTGTCATCAGGACGGCTTCGTGTCCGGCCTCGTGGAGTCCGCGGGCGGACAGGAAAGTGTTTTCCTGCGCGCCGCCGACGATCATGCGTGTGATGAGATGACAGACTTTCATGGTGTGGTTCTTCCAATGGGTTGGAGCGTGAGGCGCTGCGTCGAAGTCTGGCTGATGCCGGCATCGTAAATAAATATGCCGTTTCGCTTCAGCGTCAGATGACCGCGGCCTGTATTGTTGGACAGCAGAATACCGCTAATTGTTCCGATGGAAAAAGAAAAAGTGTCGTCCGAGAGGCGGAACGAGGTCGCGGCGCCTTCGTACGGGTACGCCGTGACGGACGGGCCATCCGGCATCTTTTTCAGCGCGTTCGAGGGACAGTAGACGTCCAGCACGGGAATCCGCGCGGCAAAGGCGTCGAGTCCGTCGAACGAGGCCTTGCGGCCGCTGGAAACGGCAACGGTACGGCAGAGCGTGATGCCGCGCGAAGACAGTGCGTCCGCGATCGCCATGCCGGTCCGGTAGTCCGGCACGTTCACCACGTCGGCGCGTCCGAGCGCGGGATCCGTGACGACGACGGCGGGTTCGAGCTCCGTGCCGCCTCCGCTCGCGATCAGGAGTTCGGCGGGGAGGAACGACGCCCGGAAGCACCAGAACACGAACAGCGCGGTCATGAGCGAGGCGGCCGCGACCGCCCGTCGCCAGCGATTCGACTTCAGCAGGAAGAACAGCGCGGCGAGGAAGAGGACGACGGTCCAGATTGGCGGTTTCGGGACGGAGGTATCAAACAGGCCGCCGAAGAAGCGTCCCAGCCACCCGATCAGGCGGAAGACCAGTTCCAGCAGCCCCGAGAAAAAGAGCGACACGGGCGCGATCCAGTGAAACGCGAGGGCGGCTCCGGCCAGAATGAAGGCCAGGTACGCCAGCGGCATCACGAGGATGTTGGCCGGGACTGCGGAAATCGGGAAGATCCCCTGATAGAGGATGGAAAGCGCGCCGCTGCCCAGACTGACCGCGGCGGTCGCGACCAGAATCGAAAGCAGGATGCCGAGCGCGCGTGAGGTCCTGCGGCGCCGGTCCGGGGTGTATCGGACGGGGAGCGGCTGGACAAGGCCGCGCGAGAAGAATCCGAGCACGGTCGAACCCAGGTCTCGCGGCAGGTTCAGCAGGATCGCCACGGCCAGAAACGAATAATGCATGCCGGGTTTCGTCAGGCTGGCCGGGGAGACGAGCAGAATGGCGTAACCGGCCAGCAGAAGCGAGTTGAAATGCGGCGCGGCCAGCAGCAGCGAGCGGAGGATCAGGAAGACCGCGATCATGATGTAGGCGCGTATGGCGGGCTCCCGCATCCCGGTCGAAAGCGCATAGAGCAGAAGCGGCAGGAGCACGATGAGACAGCGTTCGCGAAAGGGCGTCCAAATCAGCAGGATCAGCAGGAGCGAGGCGAAAATGCCGACGTGCGTGCCGCTGACCGTCAGAATGTGGATCGTGCCGCTGGAGAGGAATCCGCTGCGCGTTTCCTTCTGAAGCGCGATCTTGCGGCCGCCGAGCATGGCGTCGGCCATCCGCGCGTTTTCCGAGCTGCGGAATGCGGAGCAGACCGCGGCCAGCGCGACGTCGCGCCAGTCGTAGAGCGTCCGCCGGAAGCCGGTCCCGCGCGCGGTGATCTCCAGCGATTCGGGGCGGAAAAGCTCGTAAATGCCTTCGCGTTCCAGATACACGGCGTAGTCGAACGAACCCGGGAATAGCGGCGGTTCCGGCGCGGAAAAGGCTCCGGCCGCGAGCACGACGTCACCGTACCCGAGCGGGACGGACGCCGGACCGTTCTCCCTGCAATCCATCAGGACGAGGGGCAGGGGGGATGCAAATTCGATCCACGGCGCGTTCGGTCCGTAGCGGAACCGTTTCACGCGGCATTGCAGGTTTTTCACGCGGAACGCTTCGCCCCGCTGCATGGAGGCGGATGGATCGTCCACGATCAGTTCTGCCTCGGCGGCGAACCGCGCGTGTCCGGTTTCCTCCGCGATGAAGTTGCGCTGCTGCGCCGACCAGAACATCGCGGAGATCAGGACCGGGAGCATCGGCAGAGCGAACCGGAGCAGGGCGTCACGTACGGAAATCAGCGCCCAGACGAGCAGGACCGCGGCGGTCGGGATCAGGACATAAGGAAAGCCGTTCCCCCCGACGGAGAGAACGGCTGTGACTGCTGCCAGCAGGAAGAACGCGCCCGGACAGGAGTTTTCAAGCGAGACCGCGCAAGTCCGGGCCCGCCGAAGGAGCGCACGGGGAGGGAGGATCCTGTGTTCCGGCAGGCGTTTCATCGCACGGCGTCCGGGCGGCCCTCATTACCGGAAGAGGGTGCAGAGGATCGCCTTATGCATGTGGAGGCGGTTTTCGGCCTCGTCGAAGACGATGGAGTGATCGGACTCCATGACCTCGTCGGTGATCTCCTCGCCGCGGTGGGCGGGCAGGCAGTGCATCACCTTCACGTCGGGTCTGGCGTGACCGAGCATCTTCATGTCGAGGCGGTAGGGCTCCAGCGTCTTCATGCGTTCGCGGGCTTCCTTCTCGAAGCCCATGCTGACCCACACGTCGGTGTATACGAAATCGGCGTCCTTCATGGCTGCGACCGGGTCGGTGGTCCATTCCACCTTGCCGGGGCCGAGGTCTTCGTCCATGATCGCCTGGCGGGGGCGGAATTCCTCCGGCGCGCCGATGACGAAGGTCATTCCGGCGAGTTTGCAGGCCATCATGAGGGAGTTTGCCATGTTGCTGGCGCCGTCGCCGAGGTAGGCCATTTTCAGCCCGTCGAGCTTGCCCTTGCGTTCCCAGATGGTGAAAAGGTCGGCGAACGCCTGGCACGGATGATAGTCGTCGGTCAGTGCGTTCACGATCGGGATGGAGCCGTACTGCGCGAGGCCCTCGACGTCGGACTGACGGAACGTGCGGATCACGATGCCGTGGAGGAAGCGGCTGAGCACGCGTGCGGTGTCGGCGATGGTCTCGCCGCGGCCCATCTGTGTCTTGCTCTCGTCGAGGTAGATCGGCTGTCCGCCGAGTTCATGGATGCCGACCTCGAACGACACGCGGGTGCGGGTCGAGGACTTCGCGAAGATCATGCCGACGGACTTCCCTGCCAGCGGCGTGGGCTGGTTCGGCTTGCCGCGTCCGGCTTTCAGACTTGCGGTGGTTTCGATGAGTTGTTCCAGTGCGGCGCGGTCGAATTCGCGCCCGGTAAGAAGGTGCCTGATCATTTCCGGCCTCCTTTCGATGCTGAATATTCCTTGAATGCCGATGCGATGATGCGCACGGCTTTGTCGCAGTCCTCCCGTTTCACGATCAGCGGGGGCAGAAGACGAAGGACGACCTCGCCGGCGGACAGGGCCACGAGCCCCTTCTCGCGCAGGACGGGGAGGATGTCCTTCGCCGGGAAGTCGAGCACGACGCCGAGCATGAGGCCGCGTCCGCGGACTTCCTTGACGAAATCGTATTTTTCCGCGAGCTTTTCGAGCTTGGCGCGCAGATAGGCGCCCATTTCCTTCACGTTGTCGAGGATCTTGTCCCGGTCGAACGTCTCGAAGACGGCGAGCGAGGCGGCGGTGGCGAGCGCGTTGCCGCCGAAGGTGTTGCCGTGGGTGCCGGGCGTCAGCACGCCGGAGAGGCGTTCGTTGCACACGAATGCGCCCATCGGGATGCCGTTCGCGATGGCCTTGGCCAGCGAGAAAGCGTCGGGCTTCACGCCGTAGCCCTGCCAGGCGCAGAGCGTGCCGGTACGGCCCATGCCGCATTGCACTTCGTCGAACATCAGCAGGACGTCCTTCTCCTTGCAGAGCTTGTCCAGGCCCTTGATGAAATCCGGGTCGGCGGGCAGGATGCCGCCTTCGCCCTGGACCGCCTCAAGCAGCACGGCGCAGGTCTTCGGGCCGATGGCCTTCTTCACGGACTTCAGGTCGTTGAACTTCGCGAACTTGAAGCCGGGCATGTCGGGGCCGAAGCCCTCGCGGTATTTGCTGCGTCCGGTGGCGGCCAGCGTGGCGAGCGTGCGTCCATGGAAGGAATTTTCCATCACGACGATTTCGTTGCGGCCTGTCGCGTTGCCCCACTTGCGGGCGAGCTTGATGAGCCCTTCGTTCGCCTCGGCGCCGCTGTTGCAGAAGAACACGCGGCCCTTGCCGAACGTCTTCTTCACGATGAGCTCGGCCAGACGCGGCATGTTCTCGTTCAGGAAGAGGTTGGACACGTGGACGAGCGTCTGCGCCTGACGGCAGACCGCCTCGGTCACGGCCGGGTGGCAATGCCCCAGGCTGCACACGGAGATGCCGGACGAAAAATCCAGATACTTGCGTCGGTTCGCGTCGTAGAGGTTGACGCCGCCGCCGCGCACGAACATGATCGACGGGGTGCCGTAGGTGTTCATGACGTTCTTTTCGTAGAGTTTCTGGAATTTTTTCGTGGTGTCCTGTTTCATTTTGTTCCGAATTCCTTTCCTTAATAAAGATGGAAAAGAGTTACTATAGCACGTTTTTCAGAGAAAACAATTCATTTTTCAGTTTTTTCGCCCCTTTTTTTCATTTTTTGCCGAAAAAAGGCGGAAACGAGACAAAACAAAGCGGCATGCGCCGGTTTTTCGCGACCGGAACATGCCGGATCCCCGCGGCCGCCGCGAAGGCCGCCGCGGGAGGAATGCGCTGGAGGATCAGGATTCCGCGGTGGCCTCGCCGATGGGCGGGGTGCGCTTGTGGTCCTGCTTCTTGTCGAGGTAGCGCCGCATCTGCGCGGACGCCTTCGCGATGACGTCGTCGATGGCCTTGTAGACGTTGTCGTACGCCTGGGAAGCGGCGGTGACGGGGTGTTCCTTGACGGCGGCTTCGAGGTGGGCCGTGATCAGGTTCCTCTGCAAGTCGATGACGATATTCACGCTGCTGATGCGCAATCTGAATTCGGAGAAGGCAGCCTCGGCCGATTTCACGGCGTAATCGCGGACCTCGTTGTCCAGTTCGAAGTGACGGACGCTGACGGTAATGTCCATGTAGACCTCCTTGGTTTTGGATGATTCTTAGAGCGGACCGGATGACCCCGGCCCAGTTCTCCTTGACTTCAACTTACATCAATTTGTTCCACTTGTCAAGCGGTTTTCCCGCTTTTTTCACGTTTTTTTCATGTTTCGGGCGGTGCATGCGGAGAAACCGAACGAAAACAAAGAAAAAAAACGTGCGGAACGGGAGTTGTTCCGCACGGTCGTGCTGTCGAGCTGGTTTCGGTCGTGGTGTCGGTCGGGACCCGCACGCGGCGTTCCTGCCGCCGGACAGTCAGATGCAGTAGTCCGAGAGGCCGTCCTTCGCGTTCTGCCGGTCGTAGGCCGCCAGGATGTCGGCGAGCGTGGTCTGCCGCATCAGGTCGCGGATGTCGTCGTTGAGCTTGCACCAGATTTCGCGCGGGGCGCAGTTTTCGTGCAGGGCGCAGCGTTTCGGGGCTTTCACGCAGTCGACGATGGAGAGCGGGCCCTCCATGACCTCAATCACGTCCAGGAGCGTGATCTCCTCCGGCTTCATGGCGATGTGGAACCCGCCGTTCACGCCGCGGATGGAACGGATCATGCCCCCCTTGCGGAGGGCGATCACGAGGCGGCTGATGTACTTTTCGGAAATCTGCTGCGATTTCGCGATGTCGCGGATCAGGCGGGGTTTTTCCGACTGGTGGATGGCCAGGTCCATCAGGATGCGAAGCCCGTAGCGGCCTTTGGTTGAGATTTTCATAAAATGTAAAACTCCAATGAAAATATCACGAAAAAGTCTACTGTTTCCCTATAATATGCCACACGGAACAAGTTTTTCAAGCAGAAAATGTAAATAAACGCTGTTTTTCGTGTTTATCTTGCATCTTTTCGGTTGGGATTCCGTTTCGGGGCATGACCGCGGGCGGCTTTCTTCGCGGCGCGGTTGGATTTCGCGGGCGAGGCGGATTGTTCCGCGTTCCGGCTCCGGCCTTTGCCTCCGCGGGCGTTCTTTCCGGCAGCGGCGGATTGATTCCCGTGATGCTGAGCGGCAGGCTTCTTCTTCGTCTTTTCGAGCAGGACCATCGTTTCGACATTGGGCGAGCCGGGGAACATGTCGAAGACGCGGACGGCCGAGGGGGAATAGCCGTTGTGTTTCCATGCAGCAAGCGTGCGCGGCACCTCGTCGGCGGAACAGAAGACGTTCAGGACGCGGGCGGGGGAGCGCTTCGCGATGGCGGCGATCACGTTCGGACGCACGCCGCTTCGGGGCGGGTCGAGGATGAAGAGCTCGCCTTCCGGCTGTTCGTCGTCCGCGCCGTAGAGGTCGGCGGGGCAGGGAGGGAGCTTGTTCTCAATGGCCGACGGGGTGACGGCGGAGGCGACGAACTCAATGTCGGCGTCCGGGCGGTTGTGGAGAGCATTGCCGGATGCGGCGTGGATGGCGGGACCGTTGAAGTCCATGCCGATAACGCGTTCCGGGGTGTCGCCGAGCGCGACGGCGAAGAGTCCGTAGCCGGAGAAAAGGTCGACGAGGGTGGAATCCGGGCCGGGCTTGAGGAGTTTTTCCGCCTCGGTGACGAATGCGCCGAGGATGGATTCGTTGACCTGGGAGAACGCCGACGGCGGGTACAGGAACTTGCAGTCCGCGACTGTGAGGTCGAGGTATTCCGAGCCGAAGAGCTTCTTGAACGGATGCGCCCCGGCGGAACGCGATTCGAGGTAGAATTCCGAGCGGGATTCGTCCAGGAACGTGAACATGGCGGCAACCTGCGGGAGTTCGGCGCGAACGTGGTCCGCCAGGAGCTTGACCTTGTGCATGATCGCGGCGTCCAGGTGGAAGAAGTTCAGGATGAGCGTCAGGCGGTCGGAGCCGCCGCGCACGACGATGAAGTTCAGGCTGCGTCCGACGGCCCGGTACGCGGGCGAGACGAGCGTCTTGCGGAGCCAGCAGTAGACGTCGTTGTGGGAGTCGGGTTCCAGCGTGGAGCGAAGCGTTTCCTCGCGTTCCGCGCCGTAGCCCATGCAGAACCGGAGCTGTCCGCCGCGCGACACGTAGACGCGGCGTTTCGAGGTGGCGCGGTAGCCGCGGGGCAGCGGCGACGGGATGATCGGGCGGACCAGCTGCGCCGGGAGCCCGTGAACTTGCCAGAAGGAGCGTACGGCGTCGGTCTTAACGCGGCATTCGTCGGCGTAGTCGAGCGTAGCGAGGATTTCGTGCGGATGCTCCGCGTCGAGCTTGTTCTCAAGCTGCGCGTTGGAGACGGCGAGCGCGACGGCGTGCTGGAACAGGAATTCCGATGCGCCGTTGTCGGACTGTTTCTGCGTTTTCGGGGCGGACGGCCTGCGTCCGGCGGCGTCCGGGGCGAGTTCGAGATCGGGTCTGGATGTATCGTCCCTGCGGACAGGCCGGGCGGGGCGTGCGCCGCGCGCGGGGCGGCGCTGTCTGGAAAAGGCCATGGGATCAGATTTCCTCAAGTTTGGCGTTCACGGAGAGGGAAGTGAGTTTTTCGAGGAGGTTTTCGTAGCCGCGGAAGATCATGTCGGCGTTGTGGATCACGGAGCGGCCGTGCGCGATGGTGGCGGCCACGATCATGGCCATGCCGGCACGGATGTCCGGGCTGGACATTTCACCGCCGTGAAGCGGGGACGGGCCGGAGATGACCACGCGGTGCGGGTCGCAGACGATGGCGTTCGCGCCCATGGAGATCAGGCGGTCGACGAAGTAGATGCGGCTTTCGAACATCTTCTCGAAGAAGAGGCAGGTGCCGCGCGCCTGGGTGGCGGCG
>Ga0265301_10005496_pt1 | contig 12421 bp, 10 predicted proteins | sample AusTroGonzalo_MG_2_FD_193488 | JGI IMG/M metagenome (GOLD analysis project Ga0265301, IMG submission 193488) | Bovine rumen microbial communities from tropical cattle in Woodstock, Queensland, Australia - Gonzalo_04 | ecosystem: Host-associated > Mammals > Digestive system > Stomach > Rumen ...
ACACGTACTGCTTACTACCGTTGCGCTCAACAGCGAGTGCTGCACGGGATAACCAGTGCGCGGGTCTATTGTGTGACTGCGGCGCTCGCCGTCAGCGTAGTAATAATTACGGTAGTTACCACTGGTGGCCATACAAATATCGCTTACTGCCAATACCTCCTGCAAACTCTCCTGCGCGCCCTCGTTATTCAGATTCGGCTTCGTAATACCGATATGCCACGGATCTCCTTTCGCATTTACTCCGTGCGCCACCACTTCGCCGCCTATATCGACGAGGTAGTTGGCACAGCCGTTGCGGCGCAGCATCTGAGCAATCATATCGCACGCTTGACCTTTCGCTACCGCACCGCCGTCTATCTGCACACGCGGATCGGCTTTCACAATTTTATGGTCAACAAGGCTCACTTTCTCAAAACCTACAAACGCGCGAATCGAGTCTATTGTCTGACTACTGATAGCTGAATACTGATCACTCTTTCGGCCAAAACCGAAAGCCTTCACCAGCGGAGCTACAGTGATGTCAAAAGCACCGTCGGACAAGGCATAGACCCGTTCTGCCTCGGACCACATCGTCTCGAACGTCTCGTTAGTCGTCGTGTCGCGGTTCTCGTTGATGGCAGACAAGATCGAGTGGGGATTGAACATACTCAGGCTGTTGTCAAACGCCGTGAATGCCGCACGGATGCTGTCTTGCAGCTCTGCCGGCGCTTCGTAGCGGATGTTGTAATACGTACCGAACACCTTGCCTTCGTTATGCCAATAACGCAACTTGGAGTCATTCTCCCATCCCCAAATCAGCAATGCCGCTACGCCTATACCTATCAGCGCACCGATACTATGTTTCCGCTCAACTCTCACCTATAACCCGTAACCTGTAACCCGTAATCTTTAATTAATCCAAATGCCTACGCCCACAGCCAGGTTGAGACGCTGGTTGTTGTAACTGTTCTTAACAGAAGGCCATACATTGTCCTTGTTGATGCCGGAGGTGTTCAGCATCGCGATGCCATAGACATCCAGCGCAATGATATCTTTGATGCCCAACTCCCAGTTCAGTTTCAGCGATACGTTGTTCACCGAGAACTTATCCTCGTAGAAGTTGTAGAAACTTGCCCACGGCGTCATACCTACCGTCGGAGTAATCGAGAAGCCGAGCGGCAACTCGAAGTCATAACTAACCTCCAGATAACTCGAATAAGCACGCTTGAGACCCGTCAGTTTCTCCTCGTCTTCCGGATCTTCGTACAGCTCTTTCCAGTCATCGCCGCCCACGAATGTGGACCACATGACGGTCAGCGGGAATTTCTCCATCAACTCACCCAACTCAAACTTAGCGAACACTTCCGTTTGGTTTGTGGCGTATTCTTCGGCTTCGTAGGCCTCCAAAGTGGGCTTACGGTAGTCAAAAAAGCGTGTGCCGTCGAAATAGTAATAGTGCGTAGCACCTACCGTCAGACCAGCAATCGAGTAGGAGAGTGTCAAGTCCAACTCCGGATTGAACTCCTTGAACGACCAGTCTTTCGGAGACAAGTTCGCCCATGCCTCCAGATTCAAACCTCCGTAACCTACAGAAGCGTCCGGCTGGAACGCAAAGCCGCCGTACCGCATACCGCGCCAGAGATATGCACTGGTCACTTCCGCACCGGCAGACCATTCAAAGCCCGGGTTCTCATACTCCCAGGCACTCACATTTACTGCAGCCATCACAGCCGCAAACAAAACTAATACCTTTTTCATTTATTTTTTACTTTTTACCTTTTACTTTTTACCTGTAACCCGTAACCTGTAACCTGTAACCCGTAACCCCTTACTTCAAATAAACACAGCAAGCGAGGTTGCCGTTAATACTCTGCCATCCGGGGTCAAGAGGCTTCCATTGGGCGGTACTCTTGTCGGCTGCCAGACCGGAGGGGTTGATGGTCAGTTGTCCCATCAGCCTCAATCCGCAATGAGTACTGATCTCCCATTCTTTCATCAGACGTATATCGATGTTCTGGAATGCAAAACCTCTCTGATAATGTGTATAAACGCTGCGCCACGGAGTGATACCCAACGCACCGTACAGACTGATATCATACGGGAAACGATGTGTGTAACTGATCTCTGCATAACTGGAGTACGCCCGCACCAATTTGCCGGTTTCCTCATCGATATACCCATCTGCGGCAGAGAGACGAGTGCCCCAAATAAAACTAAGCGGCAACTTGCTGCTCACCGTATAACGAACGTTCAGTTCCAGACGGTTGCCTTTGCCCGCATAGTTGTTGAAGTCGAAGAAGAACTTATTGAAGTTATGGATATACAGCAGATAGACGTTCAGTCCCCAACGGGCGAAACCGAGACTCAGATCCACTTCCGGCTGGAATTGTTTAAAACTCCAGTCTGTGACACCGATGTTCCACCACATGTCGAGGTACAAACCGCCGTAGCCTACGTTCGCCGACGCCTGAATATTTGCTCCACCGCTGTATAATCCGCGCCATATATAGGTCGTCTGGATCGTTGCTTTCGCGCCGTACGTAAAGCCCACTTTCTTGTGGTAGTCATCCAGCCACTTGCTTTCCTTCTTCTGCTCTACCTCTAACTCGTCACCCGTAAGCTGTAACTTGTCACCCTTGTCCTCTTCACGCGCGCTCGCGTTAAATACAAAAGGTAATGCTCCGACGAAAATCGCCAGAGCTATTACCCGTTTGAATAAATTTTTAATTTTCAATTTTCAATTTTCAATTTACAACGCGTTCTGAACTTCCCATGCTTTGCGCAGAGCAACTTCCAGAATACGTGTGTTACTGAATACTACAATACCGCCATCGGGACCCGGCTCAATGTGATAATCCGCATTGCCCTCACCATTGAAATAAGCTCTTACCTCGTCACCTGAAATTTCCAGCTCGGCTGCAATTGCATCCATGCTACCATGAGGAAGACTGTCTTTTACTGCACGAAGACGGTTAAATGTTGTACGCACCATAATTGTAACTGATTTTATTGTGTTTATAAATGTTAATTGTCCGGTTTATTACCCGATTTGTCATCGGATTTTTCAAAATCCGCTGCAAAGGTACAACTTTTTTTTGATATAAACAAGCCTATACGCGTTTTTCTTTTATTTTTTGCTGATTTATTTGCAAATGTCAATTTTTTTTTGTAACTTTGCAGCCAAATTGTAGAATTATACTATGAACACTAATTTTGGATTTGTGCGAGTGGCGGCGGCTGTGCCCACAATACGGGTCGCTGACTGCCGTTACAACGCCGAGCAGATCAAGGTCCAGATAGATGAGGCCTTGCAGGAAGGAGTAGAGGTACTGTGTTTCCCGGAACTGAGTCTGACAGGCTACAGTTGCGCGGATTTGTTCTTTACGCAGGCTTTGCAGCAGAGCTCGATGCGTGAGTTGGAAGCGTTGTGCGACTACACGCGCGGTAAGGCAATCATCGTGCTGGTAGGCGCACCGCTGCAAGTGGACAACGACCTGTTCAACTGCGCGTTTGTGATGACAGACGGTGAAGTCATGGGCGTTGTGCCTAAAGTGAACCTGCCGAACACGGGCGAGTTCTACGAGAAACGCTGGTTCACATCCGGTCGCGCAGCGCGCGAATATACGCCAGGAGGCATCGCACCGCGTATTCCGAAAATAGAAATATGGAGTGGGGAAGTGCCGTTTGGTACGGATTTGCTCTTCTGCACGCGTAACTATACCTTTGGCATAGAGATTTGTGAAGACCTCTGGAGCCCGCTGCCTCCTTCGACACAATTAGCTATTCAAGGCGCAGAGATTATCTTCAACCTCTCGAGTTCCAACTGCATCATCGGCAAGCATATCTTCCGTCGTCAGATGATCAAGCAGCAGAGCGTACGCGTGCATTGCGGATACGTCTATACGAGTTCGGGCGTAGGCGAATCGACCACCGATGTCGTGTTCTCCGGTAGCACGTACATCGCGGAAAACGGCGATATATTAACCGCAGGCGAACGATTCCAACGGGAAAATTCGATGATCATTCAGGAGATTGACATTGAGCGTTTGCGTACAGATCGGCAGCGGAATACGAACTTCACGAAGGACAAATCCGGTCATTACCGTCATATCAATGTGGCGCCGATCGAGCGGGAAGAGGAGTTTACGGAGCCCATACACCGTACGTTCTCGCCGATGCCGTTCCTGCCCAAGAAAGGCAAAGAAGACCAATACTGCATGGATGTCTTTGCCATCCAGTCTTCTGCGCTGGCGCGTCGATGGGAGCACACGCATTCCGAGACGGTCATCATCGGTATATCCGGCGGTTTGGACAGCACGCTGGCGCTGTTAGTGTGCGTGCAGACTGCCGATCTGTTGGGCTACGACCGCAGTCGTATAGTGGGTGTGACGATGCCGGGATTCGGAACAAGCGACCGTACCTACCAGAACGCGTTGCAACTCATGGAGCAGTTGGGTATCACCCACCGCGAGATCTCTATTTGCGAGGTCACCACCCAGCACCTGAATGACATAGCACACGATATCAGCCGCCATGATGCTACTTATGAAAACGCGCAAGCACGCGTGCGTACGCTTATCCTCATGGATCTGGCGAACGAACTGAACGGACTCGTGGTCGGCACGGGCGATCTGAGCGAATTGGCACTCGGATGGTGTACCTACAACGGTGACCAGATGTCGATGTACAGCGTCAATGCGGGCATACCCAAGACGCTGGTCAAGTATCTGGTGCAATACGCGGCAGAGAACCTCTACGGAGAACCGCTGCGCACGATTTTGCTCGATGTGGTAGATACGCCGGTTTCACCGGAACTTTTGCCGACTGACGAGCACGGAGACATCGCCCAAAAAACGGAAGACAAAGTAGGTCCGTATGACCTGCATGATTTCTTCATCTTCTATTTCCTGCGCTTCGGTTTTACTCGCGAGAAAATCAAGTACATGGCTATCCGGGCATTCGAAGACCGCTATGACGAAGCCACCATTGATAAATGGCTGAGCGTGTTCATGCGCCGTTTCTGCAACCAGCAGTTCAAGCGCTCGGCGATGCCCGACGGACCGAAAGTAGTTAGTGTTTCACTGTCCCCACGGGGCGACTGGAGAATGCCGAGCGATGCAAACTGCATATAAACATATACCCAACACCTTCCGCATGGATGTAAAGGCAAGGATCTTTGCCGAGTACAGTTCCGTGGAGGAACTGCGCGATTTGTTGGTGCGTTACAAAGATGAGAAAATGCTCCACATCGGTGCGGGCAGTAATTTGCTCTTTACCCGCGATTTTGACGGGGTTATTCTGCATTCGGCGATGCGTCGCGCGCGTTGCTTGAACGAGGATTCAGACTGCGTATGGATAGAGGCGGACAATGGATTAGTGCTCGATGAACTGATTGCGCAACTATGCGACATGGGCATCAGCGGACTCGAGAACCTCAGTTACATCCCGGGAGAAGTGGGAGCATCTGCTGTGCAGAACGTAGGAGCATATGGTGTCGAAGCCAAAGATGTGATTGATACTGTGCGTGCTGTCAAAATTGCCGATGGAATCGAGCGAATCTTCACCAATGCCGAGTGTCGTTACGGCTACCGAGACAGTATTTTCAAGAACGAGCTGCGTGGGCAATATATCATCACGCATGTAGTGTATAAACTCTACAAACACTTTGCCCCCAAGTTGGACTACGGCAACTTGCGCGCAGAAGCGGGCGAACAGCCGTCGCCTACATCTGTCCGAGAAGCCGTCATTCGTATCCGGAAACAGAAACTGCCTGAGGTCTCTGAAATTGGTTCGGCAGGCTCGTTCTTCAAGAACCCCGTCGTTCCCCGCGAAAAGTACGATGAAATCGCGGCAAGTCACGATGCAGTACCGCATTTTGAGCAAGACGGAGGCATCAAGATCCCCGCTGCATGGCTCATTGAGCAATGCGGATGGAAAGGCAAGACGCTTGGCGGTGCGCAGTGCTACCCCAAGCAACCGCTGGTACTCATTAACACCGGCAACGCTACGCCCGAGGACATCGTGAATCTTGCCGCAGCGATCTGCACCAGCGTCAAAGAGCAATTCGGTATTGAAATATCACCGGAGGTCAACTACATATAATTATCAATTGTCAATTATCAACTGTCAACTGAATATGGCTGCATTTATCGTAGAAGGAGGACATAAACTGCATGGTTCTATTACGCCGCAGGGCGCAAAGAACGAGGCACTGCAAGTGCTCTGTGCCGTGCTGCTGACCCGCGAGACGGTCGTCATCAACAACCTGCCGAACATCCTGGATGTGAATAACCTTATCGACCTGCTGGCATCGATGGGAGTACGCGTGGAGAAACTATCCAAAGGAACGTACGCGTTCACCGCGCGCGAGTTAGACACCGCTTATCTGCGCAGTGCTGATTTCCTCAAGAAATGCAATAAGTTGCGTGGCTCAGTCATGCTCATAGGCCCGTTGTTGGCGCGTTTGGGTGAAGTGACGTACGCCAAACCCGGTGGTGACAAGATAGGCCGTCGGCGTCTCGACACGCATTTCCAGGGAATGGTCAACCTCGGCGCTACGTTCGAATACGACCAGAACTTACTTGCCTACCGTTTTGAGGGCAAGCACCTCAAAGGCTGTTACATGCTGCTTGACGAAGCATCTGTCACCGGTACGGCGAACATCATCATGGCGTCCGTCCTTGCCGAAGGTACCACGACGATCTATAACGCCGCTTGTGAACCGTACTTGCAGCAATTATGCAAACTCCTCAATCGGATGGGCGCCCGCATCAGCGGAGTAGGGTCGAACCTGCTGACCATCGAAGGAGTCAAGGAACTGCATGGCGCACAGCACACGCTGCTACCGGATATGATTGAGGTAGGCTCGTTCATCGGCATGGCTGCTATTACCGGCTCTGAACTGCGTATCTGCAAAGTGGGCTACCGAGATCTCGGAATCATCCCTGATGCCTTCCGGCGTCTGGGAATCCGTATTGAGGTCGATGGCGATGATATCATCGTGCCTGCGCAGGAACATTACCAGATTGAGTCGTTCCTGGATGGCTCTATCCTTACTGTCGCCGACGCACCTTGGCCGGGTTTGACGCCGGACTTACTCTCCGTCATTTTGGTTGTAGCCACCCAGGCGCGCGGATCGGTACTCATCCATCAGAAGATGTTCGAATCCCGTCTGTTCTTTGTGGATAAACTGATCGATATGGGCGCTCAGATCATCCTCTGCGACCCGCACCGTGCGGTCGTCATCGGGCATGATCACACACGCCAACTCAAACACCACACCATGACCTCGCCGGATATACGTGCCGGCATCGCCATGCTCATCGCAGCCATGTCCGCCGACGGTACTTCCCGCATCGACCACATCGACCAGATCGACCGTGGCTACGAGGACATCGAGCATCGTTTGAATGCGATTGGGGCAAAGATTAGGAGAGAGGAATAAGTATGACATCTATAGACAAACAAACATTATTCTTATTGTACGACTCGCCTGACGCGAATGCGCAAGTGCAGGTAGTCGTACGCGATGAGACCATCTGGATGACACAAAAGGCAATGGCAACATTGTTTGATGTTAATGTGCCCGCTATTAGCAAGCATTTACAGAATATCTATGATTCTGGAGAATTATCAATGGTGGCAACTGTTTCCAAAATGGAAATAGTTCAACCAGAAGGCGGGAGAAACATTAAACGTAATGTGGATTTCTACAATCTTGATGCCATTATTTCTGTTGGCTATCGTGTTAATTCTACCCGCGCGACGCGATTCCGTCAATGGGCGACCAAGATTCTAAACGAATATATCCGTAAAGGCTTTGTGTTGGACGACGAGCGTCTCAAACAAGGTAAGGCTGTCTTTGGAAAGGATTACTTCCGTGAACTCTTGGAACGCGTACGTTCTATCCGCGCAAGCGAACGCCGCATTTGGCAGCAGATTACCGACATCTACGCGGAGTGCAGTATTGACTATGACCCGAAAGCACTTACTACACGCGAGTTCTATGCCATGGTGCAAAATCGCTTCCATTATGCCATTACTGGTCAGACAGCGGCTGAGATCATCTACACACACGCAGACCACACCCAAGAGCACATGGGACTCAAGACATGGAAGAACTCGCCAGACGGACGTATCTTGAAATCGGATGTCACAATCGCCAAGAATTATCTGGATGAGAAGCAGATTCGCCAATTGGAGCGTACCGTTACCGGTTATTTTGATTATATCGAAGACCTCATTGAGCGTGAGAATACCTTTAATATGGAGCAGTTTGCGGCAAGTGTGAATGAATTCCTCTCTTTCCGTCGCTACAATATTCTGCCGGATAAAGGTCGTATTTCCAAAGCACAAGCCGACACCAAAGCCGAAGCCGAGTATGACATCTTCAACCGCACTCAACCCATTACTTCAGATTTTGACGAAGCAGTAAAACGAATGATAGAGCAAGAAAACAAAGATAAGGAACTATAAAAACGACACCCGATAATGAGAAAACTATATTCAATATTGAGAGGATTTTTTGCAATAATAGGCATTTTGTCTTCTGTGGCAATAATACTATTCTGGGCAAAAAAGGATGACTTTACTATTTCTGTTGATAGTTTGTATAGTCTGTACGAGCAACGCGTAGACACTCTTCGTGCGGCTGGAAGTTTCGAACCGGACACAGCAAACTTCTCATTTACTATCATTCAAGACACTTTGCAAGCAAAGAAAATCAAAGAATATTTCTGTTTGGACACTCTTTATTCAGGATCCGACGACACTTGGACAAAAGCGCTCGCAATTGGCAATTTTGTTGCAACCAATATCCCTCACGCTAATCAGACTAAATGGCCCGAACAAAAGGATGCTATCGGTCTTTGGGAATACACTAGGGATGTAGAGCCTGCTTTCAATTGTCGCTTGCATAGTATTCTGATGTTTGAGTTGTTGTTAGCAGCCGATATTCCTGCACGTTTTGTAACTTGTTTGCCGCAAGATAAAGATGATAACGATTGTCATGTCGTCAATGAAGTTTGGCTCCCCGAAAAGCAAAAATGGGTCATGTTAGATACCGATATGGGAGGACATTATGTGACGGACAAACAAGGTAATCTGCTGTCTTTGAGAGAGATAAGAGAACACTATGTAGGTGGAAAGAAAATGCTTATGTATCCCGAGTTTAAGAACGGCAGCAACAAGATGAATTATTACTACGCTTATTTGGCGAAGGATACCTATTGGTTCCAATGTTGGGGAACAATGTCCTATTTTCAAGAAGAATGGAATAAAGAAGATGTTGTCCGCAATAGTTATATTGTCCTTGTCCCGAAAGGCTTTGAACCGTTTAACATCGGAGGAGGCAACACTATTACGACAAACGCAGATCTCTTCTGGTCAGAGCCTAAAATATTGCTGAAATAATGTACATTTAATGAAAGCGAAGTGGGTGAGTATAGTAGATGAGTTGCGGGGAAATGTGGATGAGAGACATTATGTGCGGCGGATTCCCGGGAATAATGAATGGGGTGCTGTGTGCAGTAAACCGGAGTTGAGCAAGAAGGTAAAGAAAAAGAAAGCGGAACATCCGACGGCGAGGCGGTTTGCGGAGTTGATGGCCGAGACAAAGATCATTATGCATGATCCGGTTCGCAAGGCAGAATGGCAAGCACGATATGATGAGGCGATGCGGAAGGCTCGAAAGTATAACAAGCCTATACAAGGCAGGTTGTATGATTATATTAAGCATGAGTTGAGTGTATCAGGACGATGTGCCGAGGATGTCAGGGGAACGTCATAAGGCGCATCCGATGAGCAACCGATCAGCACCCGATGAGCATTCGATGGGATCAGGTGGAAAGCAGATGGAAAGCAGGTGGAAAAGATGGATTAGGGGAATAAAAGAGATATAATACGAAAACGATACGGATTAGCAACAATGACTACCGAATGGTATACATATTGGAAAGAGCGTGGGGGACTATTGAATAGTGCTCATCGTCCACATAAGACGTGGAAAGACTATAAATCCTCCGGTATATACCTTATTACTATTGTTACGCACGCACGCAAGCGCGTGTTCGGGGAGTTACATATGGATATCAAAGAGCCGGGGGTAGAATTGACCAAACTTGGTCAATATATTGAGGAGGCATGGTTGCATACCTTTGAGATTCAAAATGCACGAGGACGTCAAATCCGATCGCTTGGCTATCAGGTAATGCCGGATCATTTTCACGGGATACTACAAGTAGAGCGTCCTATGGATGTGAATATGGGCACTATTATCCGAGATTTTAAGGCCGTTTGTACGAAAGAATACCGCGAATTATATCCGCCAAGATTGGCGGATGAGATAGATAGGGAATATCTAATCCGCTCATCACGGAAACAACGAGAAGAATATTATGCTGAGCATGGTATAGAGCCGCTTTTTGATGATAATTATGATGACACTATTTGTTACCGCAAAGGGCAGTTGGAAAACATAATCAACTATGTGCAGGATAATCCGCGACGTGCTGTTATGCGTGCGCTGTATCCTGATTTATTCCAACGCCGCCAGCATATCACCATTGACGGACAGGATTTTGCCGCTTATGGAAATCTCTTTTTATTAAAGCGTCCGTGGAAAGAACAGGTGTTCTGTCATCGTTGGCTGATGAAAGATGGGCAACGCGACTATAATACCCGTTATGAGACAACCGACGCTTTCCAACAAGAACGTGCCGCATGGATTCAAGCCGCTAAAGACGGCGCTGTTCTGGTCACACCGGGAATCTCCAAAGGCGAGCAACAATTGGTCAAGGACTGTTTCGACCAAGCCCTACCGCTTATCCATTTGCAAAAAGAGCCTATTAGCGAGGGCTGGAATCCTGAAAAGCGTCGCCATCAACTCTGCGAAATGGGACAATTACTTATCCTGTCTCCGTGGCAACTTACAGAGATGGATGATGTGGATGGTGTTCCGGCAAACACGGACTACAGCCAATTTCACAATATGAACACCCTTGCGGCGCAAATATGTACGAATAGTATCCGCCAAGATTGGCGGATTAAAATACAATGATTATGAGAAAGATTTTGATTATATTATTAACACTACTGCCGCTATTAACGAGCGCACAGATTGTGCAGCCTGTGAGATGGAGCGGGGAAGAAAGAAGGGATAGTGTGCGGATTCGGGCAGAGATTGAAGCCGGCTGGCACATGAACATCATTGAGTTCGGCGAAATGGAGTTTGACGAGGAGTTTGCGGACTCGTTTGTGATAACGCTCGCTGCCAATGAGGTAGTGCCGGTGCGTTTCAATGCCTGCGACGACAAGATGTGTACGGCTCCTGAAACGTGGGAATATAGGAGTGAAGGAGTTAAGGAGTTAAGGAGTGAAGGAGTGAACGAAAGGTCATTGTGGGTGATCTTCCTGTTAGGTCTATTGGGTGGATTGTTAGCTATCTTCACGCCTTGTGTATGGCCGATTATTCCGATGACGGTGAGTTTCTTCTTGAAAAAGGGCGGCGGCAAGCGGGATGCGGTCCTTTATGGCTTGAGTATCATCATCTTATATGTCGGCTTGGGATTGTTAGTGACGCTGCTCTTCGGTGCGTCGGCGCTCAATGATCTCAGCACGAACGCTATCGTGAACATCTTCTTCTTTGTGCTGCTGGTAGTCTTTGCGCTCTCTTTCTTCGGGCTCTTCGAGATCACATTGCCGGACAGCTGGTCCACGGCATTGGACAGCAAAGCACGCAGTACTGGCGGATTCCTGAGTATCTTACTCATGGCATTCACGCTGGTTATTGTCAGTTTCTCCTGCACAGGCCCTATCATCGGCACGCTTCTGGTGGAGGCAGCCGGTCATAGTCTGCTTGCACCGGCTATCGGTATGTTGGGCTTCGCGATCGCATTGGCGTTGCCGTTCTCGCTCTTCGCCATGTTCCCGCAGTGGATGAAACAAGCGCCCAAATCCGGCGACTGGATGACTTCGTTCAAGGTCGTCCTGGCGTTCCTGGAATTGGCGCTTTCGCTTAAGTTCCTCTCGGTGGCTGACCTCGCTTACGGCTGGGGAATCCTGCCGCGGTGGCTGTTCCTGCTCGTATGGATCGCCTGCTTTGCAGGTATCGGCATCTACCTTTTGTGGAACATCCGAAACGTCACACTGACCCGTAAGATCATCCGCCTCATCTGCATCATCCCCTCATTTGCTTTTGCCATCTATCTGGTGCCCGGACTTTGGGGCGCACCGGTGAAAGCGGTCAGCGCTTTTGCGCCGCCGATGGAGATAGAAGGCCGCGAAGTGTTCCATGACTACGATGAAGGCTTGGCGTATGCCCGGCAGACGAACAAACCCGTTATCATCGATTTTACCGGCTACGGATGTGTCAACTGCCGTAAAATGGAAGCCTATGTGCTTGACAACGACAGCGTCAAAGCGCGGCTGCAGAACTACGTGTTCA
>Ga0265301_10005499_pt1 | contig 12414 bp, 10 predicted proteins | sample AusTroGonzalo_MG_2_FD_193488 | JGI IMG/M metagenome (GOLD analysis project Ga0265301, IMG submission 193488) | Bovine rumen microbial communities from tropical cattle in Woodstock, Queensland, Australia - Gonzalo_04 | ecosystem: Host-associated > Mammals > Digestive system > Stomach > Rumen ...
TGATTTTATAATCGCCATCTTCTTTGCTGACGCCAGGAAGAAAGGCTAATGCATCTGGCGCTTGCTTACCTTTTGCTATTGCCGATGAACGGAGGTTTACCATGTACCCGCGGGCATCGTATTGAGTTCTGGATGCTACTATGACGACCTCATCAAGCATCTTTGAATCTTCTTTCATGACGATAGTGCCCAAATCTCCTGCCCTACAGACTTTTTTGATGCTTTCGTATCCCATATACGACAACAACAATGTGTACTCTATATCTTCCTGTATTTGCAAGGTGAATAAACCTTCTGTATCCGTTGCGACGCCACATACATAGGAAGAATCTTGCACATTTTGTAGAACAACACTGACATAAGGCAGAGGATTATTCTGAGAATCTACCACCTTTCCCTGGATTGACGTCACTGCATTCAAGTGCAATGCGATCAGCAACGCCAGTATAATTGATACGTTTCTCATAATATTATGTTTATTTGATAGTTATACATTAGATGCCATTTTACTCAATGCAAAATTATTGATAAGCATAGGAGCCTGCAATAGTATCATGGTAAATAGTCTCTTCATTACTTGCCCTCCTGTGCTGATTCAACAATGAGTTTGCCATCCTCACGAGAGATGCTGAGCGACTCGAAGTGGGACAGCATGTCCACGACCATGTCGAGCGAATAGTCCGGCTCCCACTCATAATAGAGACGCAACGAGCGCACATCGTCACTGCGGTATTCCACGTCAACGTGATAATAGGCAGCGAGTTCGGCCAGCATCTGCTCCAGTGGCACGTTGTCGTAGAGCCGGGGCTCGGCCATAACGGTTAGCGTGTCGGTCGCTTGCTCAATGGCATCTGGTGCCGCGTCGGCGGTGGCGGCAGGGGTTTCAGGCTTGACAACGGCTGTCTCCTCTGTCGTCTGCTTTTGTAGGCCGAAGAAACCTGTCTTAACGGCGGCATAGGAGACTCCGAAGAGAACCAAAGCAATCGCGGCGGTCGCTGCCACTTTGCGCCACAAGGGGATAATGGTAGCGTGAGGACGTTGCGACTGGGCCAGACGTTGCCATTCGGCATCAATGGTCTCGCCGCTCACCTCGGGCGACGGGGCGGTACTCTTGACTTTCGCCATCAGGGTATAAAGTTCACGGCACTCGTCATCGGCAAGGATCTCTTGCCATTGTGCCTCGCTGTAACGCTCGGGTTGTTCCAGCATCTGGAATAGTAAATCGGTCTTGTTCATTGCTGTTCAGTTTTTAGTTTTAAGTTGTAAGTTTTAAGTTGGCATCCGCCTTCCTTACACCTCAATAGTCTTTAAGCGTTTGACGTAATTGACGGAGTGCGCTGTGCAGGTGCTTGTAGATGGTGGTATGGCTCACGCCCAGGCGCCGAGCGACCTCGGTCAAGGCTACTCCTTCATGGAAATGCAGGTGTATCACCTCTCGGCACACAGGCGGTACCAGAGCATCGATGCCCTTGCTGAGCACTTCAATTTCGCACTCAAGTTCCTCGGGCGATGTCTGTTCCGCTACAGTGTCAGGGATGAGGTACTGCTGCAACTGGGCATGCAGTCGGCGATCGCGCATCACGTTCAGGCACTGGTTGCGCACGCATGACAGCAGATAAGGTAAGACAGTCGCTTCACGCAGTTCGGTTTGTTCCACAAGCAACTTGGCAAAGACGTCGTGCACTACGTCCTTGCTGTCGTCATCGTCGTGCAACAGCAGGTAAGCCAGCCGATGCATCGCACTGTAATGCTGCCTGAACAGCTCCTCGATATGTCTTTCTCTGTCTGTCATACACTCTATATACACACAGAAACCGATTTTTTAAACCCCAAACGGATTTTTTTTTAATCACGCGACAAAATTACCCATCAATCCCCACACCCACAACCCCCAAATGGGTGAATAGTCAGCCGAGGGCGACATGACGTACCCTCGGCTGACCACGGTATCGAAGAAGCTATTTAGGTCTTATAGGCAGTTACGCTCGTCTTGGCCAGCATGACCACCTTTGTAGTATCGGTTAGTCAATGATTGTCTTTAATCTCTTCGTAGTCTTGCGAGCTATTATTAACGACATTGTACTTTTGGTTCTTGCCGCCTGAGAATTTCCATCTCAGAGAGATGCCGATACTCTGGACTGGCGTGGTATAGTCGTACGTGATCTTGCAGCCATTGGCCTGCCTGTCATACTTACGACGATCGCCGAGAGCGTTGAAAGTAAGCGTCAACTGCAGCTTGTCTTGACACATGGACTTATATATTTGTCCGTAGACATTCCAGACGGTATAATAAGTGCGGTCGTAATTTTTGTATGTCGGCTCATAATTGATGTTCAGCATACCACCCCAACCGTGTTGAAAACTAAATGTGTTGTACATAGCATAGTACTGGCGGAGCCTCGTCTTATCATAGTAAACACCACCTAAAGTCAGATTTTCATGGCAAATCTCATAACGTCCTGACAATTTCATCGTCCATGGCTTTACCGGGCTCCAATTCACCTCAGCACCCACACCATACGAATTCTGAGCTGGCAGATTGATAGGGGTTATATAGAACACATCGAGGGCAGCAGGGCTTTGCCTGGTCTCCCAATGGATAGTATTTCTTGCCCTTGCATACATTGCATTCAGATTCAACAGGTTGCGGAACATGGACACTCCTGCTATGACCATGTCTACTGTTTGGGCCTTCAAGTCGGGATTACCGACAGTGTAGTTATATGGATCTGTCCAACGAATGGTAGAAGAGATAGCGGAATAGGGTATATTATCAAGTGTACGCTTGTAGTTAAGCATCAGAGCGTGCTTGCCATTGCCCCCTAATGGCATCATCAACTGCACCGTGGGATTAATGCCCCATTGTGTATCTGTAGATGTTTCGCCGTCATCCAATGTCTTATACCATATCCTGTTCAATTGAAAATTGGCACCTGCATTGTATTGAATCTTCCAAACCTGTCCCATAGCTGATGCATATACCAGTGGGGTCAGGCCGCTCGTGCGTGTTGCAACTTGGCTGGTTTGGAATCGCTCAGAGCCGTCAACCCCACCAACAATTGGAGTATATTTTGACGTAATGTATTGTAATGATGCGCCATATTTCCAAACCAGCTTTTGACTGCGTGGATCTGTCAAATCCACCGAAAACTTATACATGTTCAACGTGGTTTTATCCTCCGACGTGCTTGACGGATTCTGGGCATAAGTATAGTTTGACTTGTTATCTGACTGGCGGTTATAATAGTCGCTGATCATTTCCAACGTTGTTCCACGTTGGCTAAGGGAGGACGTATTGTATTTCAATGTTGCTTCTTGAATAAGATAACTGTTTCTTGCATCCACACTGGAAAGACCAGTCGCGCCCTTGTCAAAAGTAGTGGTCTTGGTCTTGTTGGTCGCGATATAGTAACTTCCTCCCAAATAACTCTTATCGTTGATGTTGTGTGTGAGACTCAAACGGTTCCTTAAAGTATGCCACCTATACTTTGTTTTTTCATCGATTTCTGTACGTATATCGTTTGACTGATTCCAGATTGACTGCTTTGCCGTCTCTTCTGGCTGGAAGAAATCCAATGAGAGGTTATCGTAAATGCTCAGGTTTTTGTATCGGTAGTAGATTAGACCACCGAGGTTTTCGTTGCTGAAACCGTATGAAGGATGATATTCAGCACCACCCCACAATGATCCGTAATAGCTGCTTTCTGATGGTTTATGTAATGTGATTTCAATAGTACCACCTGCATTTGCTGCATTTTGGTTCGCTCCTGCAAGATAGTTGACCTTTACTTTATCTATGATGTCCGCAGGTATGTTCTTGAGTTCATCTGATGATGTGAGTTTGACACCATCCACATAGATTTCACTAACCTTTAAACCGTTGATTTTATAATCGCCATCTTCTTTGCTGACGCCAGGAAGAAAGGCTAATGCATCTGGCGCTTGCTTACCTTTTGCTATTGCCGATGAACGGAGGTTTACCATGTACCCGCGGGCATCGTATTGAGTCCTGGATGCTACTATGACGACCTCATCAAGCATCTTTGAATCTTCTTTCATGACGATAGTGCCCAAATCTCCTGCCCTACAGACTTTTTTTATGGTTTCATATCCCATATACGATATCAACAACGTGTACTCTATATCTTCTTGTATTTGCAAGGAAAATAACCCATCTGTATCCGTCGCAACGCCACAGACATAGGAAGAATCTTGCACATTTTGGAGTACAACACTGACATAAGGCAGGGGATTATTCTGAGAATCTACTACCTTTCCAGAAATGTTCTGGGCTATCATTTGTCCCACAGAAAAAATGCAGAACACGAATAATATATACTTACTCATATCAATATTTTTTTTAGTTTGACGTTGAAAGAATTCAGAAAGTTGCACAATTAGTAAACTTTTTCACCTTATTGAACAACAGATTACCTCATATTGTATAAAAATAGTATGAAATCCAGGCCACATGGGTATCAAAACGGAATATGCTTGACAAACAAAATTCAATTAGTTTAAAAATAGATTCGTCCTTTTCCCGGTTATTCCTGTAACATCATAGAAATATTTATGTATATTAATAGTTGCGTTTTCACGTGTAGGTGGATCAGGACAAATCCCATTGGTTGATTCACTTCTTCGCTGAAAACAAACAGTACAGATAGGTAGCAACCGACAACTTAAGCATTCCTTTGTTAATCTTGTTTCTTTTCTCTTTGCGGCTTTTAAATTATAAATGATTTTACCTGAAGCATCTAAATAACCCAATCTATGCTCAGGCCTAAAGTCCCGAGCAGTACACTTATAAATATCTCCATTATAATTAATTACAATATGGTTGTCAAAGTCTGCATAGCAAGGTGCAAGACTATCACCGTAAAAAGAATTAATATTATTATTGACTCCAGTTTTAAGTATGACTCGTCTTAAAGATTCTCTTTTTTTGAATAATTCTTCTGATTCAGGCTCCTGCCAAACTTTATGAAAAGAAAACTTAACATTCGGGCAACCCCAAAACTGCCTAAAGTCATAAATAAGCTCTTCAAATGACTCAATATTTGTCAATGTATAGTTGCATCTAATTGTGGTCATAACACCATGTTTGATTGCATAGACAATATGTTTTTTTACTAAATCATAGCTGCCATTACCATTCTCAAAACATTTTACGGAATCGTGGTACTCTCTTTTTCCATCAAACGCGACTTGCACACTGACTTCTGGGCTAAGATTTATCAATTCATTGATTACAGATGGAGTAAGGCATACTCCATTAGTAGTAAAACTTAGCATAAAAAGCTTCTTATTCTTTTTGCATATTTCACTGCATCTTTTAATGATTGGCTTTACTACTTGTGAATATTTCATTAATGGTTCTCCACCAAAAAATGATAACTGAATCTTTTTTAGCATATTTGAGCGAGCACAAATCTCTATATGTTTTACAATCGACTCTATGGTATTTTGATTCATACAACTACCTTTAAGGTGATTTTCGTAACAATACCAACACCTTAAGTTACAATCAAGAGTAGGGTTAATTGTAATACGCAAATGAGATTCAGACGAGAAATTATGATTAATCATCTTTACACATTCGTTCACCTCATCCATATCGTCAGGTACGATAAACATCTCTGAAATTAGATATTTATATAACCCTGGATGGATGCTTGCGATAGCTGATGTATCGTTTTTACCAGCTTGAACTATATCTTTGAGGTTATTATCTAAAGTAAAATATTTCTTTCTTAAAGAATTAAATAAATAGAATACCTCTTTATCCTCAACTATTTCTATGATTTCGTTATATATACTCCATTTCATATTCTTATACGATCGAAAAGATGGCTGGTTAACTTTTTGTGCTAACCAGCCACTTGTGATTAGCTATTATACTCTTATTAAGTGTTAGCCTGGATTACCTGGCGACGAAGAACACCCTGTACAATTACCAGAACAGTTGGTATTCGTGTCGAACCAGCCACCGCCAAGACAGTTTCCGTTTGAGGCGCCAAAGTTTGTATCTACTGAAATGGGCTGAATTGAAAACCCACCACGCAGATTACCAGCTTCATCTTTCGTCAGTTTTGTGAACTTTTCATTCTTGTTCATAATTGGTTTTATTGAAATCGTTATGCCTACTCTTTGTAATAGCTTTTCGGCTTCCGCTCCTTTTATACAGGTTGGTCTGTCTCAATTATTCCGGAATTGTTTTGAAATTCAATATATTACTTATTTGCCATTATGTACCTACCATATTATTGTTTTGAGAGCTGGGAGTAAGTGGACAATCAATGGTTGCTCATTGAGAACAATAATACCAGACCCAGATAATGTCTTTAATGGTTGTTCATCATTGTCAATAGCCCTTTGAAAATCACAATCAATGGTGAGTTCATAGCTGTTTCCCTTTCGATAAGAAGATCTCTTAACAATCTTCCCAACAAAGGATCCGTAACAATTGCTTGGATATTCATTGAGATTAATGACTACTGTTTGATTCCGGTGAATTCTTCCATAACTGTATGGAGAAGTATATGCAACAGTTTTATAGTCGCCATTATCCCTAAGTTCACTAATGACTTCAACGGTTAGTTTCTCTTGATAAGGAATGAAACAACCTATTGTAATTAATAGCAGCATCAGGATAAATGTACTGTAAATTCCCCAGTGCGTAATCCATTTGGGTACCCTCCCAATGAATTCGTCGGGTTCTTTCCACATATCATTATGTATTGAGTTCGGCATAATTAGTCACCTAAGTTTAATTGGTTCTTTACTAAGTTATAGTATGCCCCATGTGAGGAAACCAGCTCTTGATGAGAGCCTTGTTCAATCACTGAGCCTTTCTCCAAGACAACAATGTTGTCTGCATTCTGAACTGTGCTTAACCGATGAGCAACAATAATAACAGTCTTTCCCACAAAGAACTCGTTGAGATTCTTAATAATCTCTTTCTCGTTATTGGCATCCAATGAATTAGTTGCCTCATCAAGGATAATATAACTTGCATCTTTATAGATTGCACGGGCTATCAAGATGCGTTGTTTTTGTCCCGAACTTAATCCATGCCCATCAGCCCCGATCTTAGTGTGATACCCGGTTGGCAAAGATTCGACAAAGTCATGTACACAAGCCTTTTTCGCCGCTTCTAATACCCTTTGATGATCAGATTCATCATTTGAAATCGAAATATTTTTTTCGATGGTATCACTGAAGATATAACCATCTTGCATGACCACTCCACAAGCGGCTCTCCAATTGCTCATTCGAAACCGGTCTAATTGTTGATTTCCTAACATGATTTCTCCAGAAGCTGGAGAATAGAAACCAAGCAACATTTTGAGTAAGGTTGTTTTCCCGCTACCGCTCACGCCCACAATGGCGGTAATTTTACCACCAGGTATAACCAGAGACAAGTTGTTGAGAACCTTAGATGAACGGGGGCCGTCATATTGAAAAACTACATTTTTCAATTCTATATCAGCTGATTGAGGTATGTCATTGATATAATCCCTGTCTAGACATTCCTCATCATCTTTACCAGTGATTTCTCCCATGCGTTCAACACTCATTTTTGCATCCTGCAATGACTGCATGAATCCAATGAACTGATATAGTGGCGCATTTAACTGTCCAATAATGTATTGCAGAGCCATCATTTCTCCTATCGTCATATTACCGTTAATGACAGCAAGCGCAGACAGGAACGATATGGTTATATTCTTAACTTCATCAATGAATCCACCACCATTGTTTTGAATTTGTCCAAGGGCTAGACTCTTTGAACTGATCCTAAATAATCTTGCCTGGATTTCTTCCCATTCCCATCTTTTTGCCTTTTCACAGTTGTTCAATTTGATTTCCTGCATACCGTTAACCAACTGAATAAGGTTACTCTGGTTGTTGGACATTTCTTGAAACTGCATATAATCCAATTTGCGGCGACGTTTCATGAAGACTTGAACCCATACTACATACGAGATACTGCCCACCAGGAATGCTGCTAATACCTTCCCATTATAGGTCGCCATGACAATAGTATAAATAATAAAGGTTATCAGCGACATCGTGGTGCTGATTAAAGTCCCGGTTAAAAACGTTTGTACACGGTTGAAATCCTTTATTCGTTGTAAAATATCACCAATATTCTTCGAATCAAAGAATGCGATGGGCAAACGCATCATTTTTCCGATGAAATCAGATATATATGTTATGCCAATGCGTGTTGTCACATGAAGCATCAGCCAACTGCGAATGATATTGTTGGACATTTGCCCAGCCGTCAACAGCAGTTGGGCAATTAAGATGATAATTATGAACGAAACATTTTTTGTTTGTATACCAGTATCTACAATGGCTTGAGTCAAAAAAGGGAAAACCAAGCTAATCAGACTGGCAGACAACAGGGCAAAGGCGATATAGAAGATATATTTTCCGTAAGGACGGATATATGCCAATAAATCCCATAGGCTGACTTTATCATTTTTATCAGTATCCTGTTCAAAAAACTCAGGCTTGGGAGCAAGGAGCAATGCGGCTCCAAGATGATTCCCGTCATTTCCGTCAATTTGAAGCCATGCCTTCTTGAAAGCCTCTTCATCATACTTGAGAATTCCTTCTGCCGGATCAGAAACAACAACAATTGTCTTATGCTTCTTTTTTTGGATTTCTAACACAACAACAAAATGTCTCTGATTCCAATGGATTATACATGGTAACGTAGCATCCTCAATTAATTGTTGCCATGAAATCTTTACGCCTATTGTCCGAAAACCGATTGCTTCAGCAGCATCGCTAATTCCCAGCAGAGAGACTCCATTGCGTGTAATATGGCAGAGTTCCCGCAAGTGTTTTTGAGAGAAATGCCTGCCATAATGCGAAGCAACAATCCTCAGTGAAGCTGCTCCACAATCCATAGCGTCCAATTGATGATAATGAGTCCGTTTCATAATAACCATTTATATGATATGTTAGCATTAACCTACCAATGGTTCATGATTTATTTTATTTTTCTATGCAAAATTATCTTGAGTTTGTATCGTATGAAATACCCAAAAGGGTACTTCTGCATGATTTACAGGTACTTTGACCCATTTGGGTATCGTTTTTCCTGTATATTCCTACGTTTTTTATTGTCGAGCAAAAGAATTCAGTGCATTTCTCAATCGATTTGCAGCTGATAAATCAAATAGCAATCACTTTACCTACCCCAAAAAGACAGCTTGCTTTTGAAACACTCATCTATGATGGCCCTATTGGAGAGTTCAAAAACCAGATAAGATTAGTTTAAAAAGCCTTGACTATTGCAGAACAGAAAGGGCGAGGATGGGCTTTGTCATCACCTTCACAGCATTAACAGACTCATAATAGTTATAGCAACAATTTGCTACATTTTGCTACACATTCGCTACGAATTATATAGGTAATAATACATCATAATCCATTGCATCTCAACATCGCTACACATAGATACAATCTTTTCGCCAGAATTCGTGTTCCAAAACTTATAATTTCACATATCATCATGTATCAGTACATATTTTCACTTCATAATGACACACCCTCTTATATTATGTTGCAGGAATCTTATGTGATAGATGTGCTTTTTTTCCATGTTTTGATTGAAGAATTGTTCCAGTTGCTGACCCGTAACCCTCAGTACGCGGCTAGGCACCATAGCTTCAATTGTAGCCTGTGACGGACGGTCATAGAGAAATGTGGGGTAGTCGCACACAAATTCACCCTCAAACGAGAACCACGTAATGTGCGCCTTGTCATCACTCATGCCATATTTTACATATTTGAAACATCCTTCAGTGACGAAGGCAAACCACCGTGCAGGGTCACCCTCGCGTTCCAGTTGGCCACCCTTGCGGTAAGCAATTTCTTCACCCTCCCGTTCGCAGAACTCCCGAAGTATCTGCAAATCCAAGCGATTATTGTTGAATTTCTGTTCCATTGTCGTCGAATTTGTTGGCAAAGGTAATGCATTTTACCAAGAAATCGTTTCTTTTTGTTATAAGTAGGGCTTACTTTAGACAAAATTTGCTTAAATTACGCGCGAAATGATGAACAAACTCCTTACTTTCGAAAAAAAAGAGTACATTTGCAAGGTAATATGCCAGAATTTATATAGAATGGAATTAAAGACTCTGATAGCGGAATGTACTGCATACGACTTCAAGGTGATGCTTGAAGAAAAGAAACCTAAGAGTTGGTTGAAAAGCGTAAGTACCTTCGCCTTTTTTTGCTTGTTAATTACGATATTATAATATGGATGTATCTACTGTCATAAGTATTCAAAATCAATTGGTTACTCATATTAATAAAACAATCAAGGCGAGTACAGATGATGAAATCGTGGTTGACAAGACCATACTCACATGTTGCCCTGCTGATGAAGATATTCGTCTGATAATGGATACGGAATTCAGAAAGTTGCTCATTAATGATGGCTTATTTTATACAGGAGCTTCAAACAGTGATCAGCTTTGTCTTCAGAAGATAAAGTCTTACCCGATAGATTATACGGACATAAGAAAAGCCATGAAAATGTCAGTAAGAGCGCAAGACATTTTTGATATGTACCTTATGTTGTATTATGATGAGACAAACAATATAAAGAAGTTCAAATTGAACGAAGAAAAGCATAAGTTTAATGTTCCTGCTGATACGATATTTGTTTTGGGAGGTATAGAGGGCGAAGGTACTGTCAATATAGAGGATCTTAAATCTTTATTTAACCTTCAGGACTCTGTTCAAGAAGTGAAATCTCATCATATTTATAATGGTGTATTTGCTGATTGCTTGAAATCAGAACGTCTTGAGAGATTCTTGGATTTGTTAATTGAAAATGACTGGCATATCCACTTCAATAGCCTTAATGTACTCTATTGGTCTATTGTGGATATTTTGGATTCTATAGATGGGTTCGCCTCACAAATACCAGCCAATATCTATATGTTTAAGGCTCTCTTTTATAGAGTAATGAAGTCGAACTTAAGTAGTTTCTTCGACCTTGTTCTTAAATATAGATACCCTAATATCGATAGCCAAGATATTACAGCCTTTATGAAGGATTTGATATTTATGTGCAAGTCGTATAATTATTCTTCCGGAGATGCAGAATCAGGTTTGATAGAATGGCTAGAGATGGGGTCTCGCCAAAAAGAACTAGTCTTTGTTCAAGACGAAGAAGAACTGGTTATGCTGACAGAATTGTCCCTTTTATACCGTTCAGAAATTAGTACTTGGATAAATAGTCGATTGATAATGGATAATGAGATTGACATCATATACGATTTTAAGAAGAATCCAGTATCTGTAGATGGCAAGATTTTGAATAATTATATTTTTGTAGACTCTAAAACGGATACAATGGTACAATTGTCAGATGTAGCGGTTGGCATAGTATCAAAGTACCTCTATTTTATTGATCAACATGGTACAGAAAGTGAAAAGATAATCTCTGAGTCATTTAATGAGAATCAGTCAAGAGTATTTCGAAAACTAAATACAGTACTAAAGAAATCGAGAGACTTCAATCCGTTGTTTTTTAATCAGCAGACTAGTTTAGAGTATCACGGTTTGCTAAATGTATTGGTAGATAAGTATGCTGTATAATACATATATAGATGAGTCAGGCAACACAGGTAATAATCTTGTAGATTCTACACAAAAGTATTTTGCGTTAGCAGCTGTTTCCATACCTCAAACCAAGGAAGCGTCCATTTTGTCTTATATTCAAGTAAAATTTGATTCAGTAAAGGAGATTGGAGAAACAGAAATTAAAGCGGCTCGATGGATACGAGCATCCAAGAAATCATTAATCTTAAAATCCATTCTTGAATATTTGAAGGGAATGCAATGCGACTTTTCCCTTGTGATTCTCGAAAAGAGATTTATGGTTTGCGCACTGATTGTAGACAATTTCCTAGATGGTGCATATAATGATTTTGAAGATTATACATGGTGCAATGACAAAGAAGAAAAAAAGAAGGCTGCTCAATATTTCTATGACATACTTGATGATGAAGATATAGAACTCGTTTCTAGTGCATTTACCCATCCAGAATTAGAAATGTACCAGAATGCTTTTGATGTTGTGTTTGCAAAAACGCATAATCTTAAATATAAAAGAATGTTAGCTGGCTGTCATCTTGACGAACTTTATAAGGATGATTATGAAGCCGTAATGCATAATACCGATGCAAATCCAAGTGTTGTCAGATCAGCAAACTATACAACTTTTACTGCTCTAGGTATGAGAGTAATCAATGCTTGTAAGCGTAAAAATTATCGAACAAATATTATCTTCGATAGTTGTTTGTTGTGTAACGAGGCCTTCAAGAAACTCTATGAGAGGTTCAATGTTATGGAAAACAACGAAATCCTAGAAGTGTGGGC
>Ga0265301_10005501_pt1 | contig 12414 bp, 10 predicted proteins | sample AusTroGonzalo_MG_2_FD_193488 | JGI IMG/M metagenome (GOLD analysis project Ga0265301, IMG submission 193488) | Bovine rumen microbial communities from tropical cattle in Woodstock, Queensland, Australia - Gonzalo_04 | ecosystem: Host-associated > Mammals > Digestive system > Stomach > Rumen ...
TGGAAAAAGATAAACGGCAAAGATGGCAAGGATGGTCGTGACGGCACGGATGGTGCTGATGGTGCTGACGGTAAACGGGGCCGGTACGGGGTGTCCGGTACCGATTGCTTTATAGACAATTTCTCGGAAGGGTTTGTTCTGGGATGCGGCGCTACCAAGGCGGTTATTCGCTACGATTTCAAAATCCCGGATACGTGCCGCATTGCGCTCCGGTCCGATTCAACGTATGTCTTGACTTGCGGCAACGATAGCACGGCGCTGCTGCAGGGCGGGCAGGGCGATGCTGGCGATATTTGCAAGCAGACTGATATTGGCGGCGGGCAGGTTCGTCTGGTTTGCGGGAGCGATTCGGTGACGACGTACAAGGCGCAGTGTGGCGAGACTCCGTTCGACCCGGACGGCGCGCTCTTCTGTTACGGCGATACGCTTGTGGAGCGTTGCAATGCGCATACCTACGACATCAAGAAACAGTTCTGCTACGAAGATTCGCTTGTTGATATGTGTGGCGGAAAAACCTATGACCTGGCGCAGCAGTTCTGCTACAATGATTCGCTTATTGACTTGTGCAATGGCAAGGACTATGATCTTGCACAGCAGTTCTGCTATAATGATTCTCTCATTGACCTGTGCGGTGGTAAAGATTATAATCTTGCGCAGCAGTTCTGCTACAACGATTCGCTTGTAGACCTGTGCGGTGGTAAAGATTACAATCTAGCTCATCAATTCTGTTATAGCGATTCCCTCGTTGATTTGTGTGCCAGTAAGGCCTATGATGTTAAACAGCAATTCTGCTATGGAGATACGATTGTTAGTTTGTGTGGAAGCAAAAACTATAGCCTTGCACAGCAGTTCTGCTATAACGATTCACTCGTCAATCTGTGTGGTGGTAAAGACTATGATTTGAGTGAACAATTCTGCTTCATGGACTCACTTGTGAACCTGTGTAGAGGCAAGGATTATGACCTGGCGCAGCAGTTCTGCTACAACGATTCTCTCATTCACCTGTGTGGCGGGAATGATTATAACCCGAAGCAACAGTTCTGCGTCAAAGACTCTCTTGAGAATCTATGTGGTAATTCGGAATACAATTGGCACGAGCAGTTCTGCTATGGCGATTCAATAGTCGCCCTTTGCGGAGGCAAGGACTACGATATAAAACAACAATTCTGTTTCAATGACTCCGTAGCAGAACTATGCGGTGGCTGGAGATACAACATATACCTAGACTTCTGCTATAATGATAGCATTCCTGCACCGCTTTGTGATGGTAAGGTTTTTGACTTGGAAACACAATTCTGCATATTAATAAATGATGGAACGATGCTCCTAGATAAATGCTCTGGTGAAACATATAATCCGTTTTCATATTTCTGTTATAACGATTCCCTTGTGAAACGTTGTAATGGAGAAATTTATGACCTTGCTCAACAGTTCTGCTATAATGATTGGCCTATTGACCTCTGTGGCGGACATATATATGATTTGACGGCGCAATTCTGCTATGAAGACCAAGTGGTTAATTTTTGTGGTGGTGAAATTTATGATTTGAGTCAATTGGTCTGTATTGACAATAAACTTTATCCTCGTTATTGTGGTGGTAAAGCTTATGATACAACACAGTACTTCTGCTATAATGGTAATCTTGTTAAGTTCTGTGATGGAAATACATATGATCTGACGGCGCAATTCTGCTATGAAAACCAGTTGGTTGATTTATGTGGTGGCAGGGATTACGATCCGAGTCAAAGATTCTGTTATAACAATGAAATTTATCCTCGTTATTGTGGTGGTGTGCTTTATGATGTGGATAAGTACATTTGTTATGATGACGAGATGATGCTACGTTATTGTAATGGAGAGCCTTATGATTATGACAAGAAATTCTGTTATATAGATACGAACGAAGTCTGGTATGAAGAGGTTCTTCTTGAACGCTGTGGTGGGAAATCCTATGACTTGAAACGGCAGTTCTGTGATCATGATAGTATTATTGATTTCTGCGGTGATAAACCGTATGACCCAAATGTGTTTTTTTGTGAGAATGGTAGGATTAGGGGTTGGTGCAATGATCAACAATATACTCTAGATAGGGAATTCTGCGATGAGAGGAACTGGCGAGTCTATAGGTACACCACGATTAATGGTGTGACATGGATGGCGGATAATCTGGACTTTAGGGTCCCGAATAGTTTCTGCGATTCTCTGTTTAAAGATGACTGGGCGCATTGTGGCCCCAAGGGACGCTTCTATGTGTGGAGCGCAGCAATGGACTTGCCGGAATCTGAATGTGGTTATGGCCATAGTTGCCGAGATCAACTACACTATCCCCACCAGGGCGTGTGTCCGGATGGTTGGCACTTGCCAGCGAAGGACGAATGGGATGCCATGATTGATTTCACGGGAGGCTGGAACTCTGTTTATTGGGATGATACCGTCCTGGTACAGGGTCGTTATGGACACAATGAATACGGTTTTTCTGCGATTCCGACAGGCTTCGTTGTTACGGATTCGACAAATGTTGGAACTTGTAGACATTTTGAGTATAATGGGCTTGCTAGAGTCATTAGGGACTATCAGATGCAGGGCTACGAACTTCCTCGTTATGAAGGGTATTCGTATTGTAGAGTTAGTGATGGAACAAAAAATTCGACAGGATTTGATGCATGGACATCTACGGAGTCATTAAATTCTAGTCGCCCTGGATCCGCATGGGTTCATGTGTGTGTGTTCTATGCAGATGGCCAACTGTTTACTTATGCCGATACGCCGACATGGTATAAGTCTGTTTCCCGTACAGTTCGCTGTGTGAAAAACGAGGAAGAACAATGATTTTTAAACGCCTCCATTCGATTTGCTTTGCCCTTCTACTGTTCTCGGTCTTTTTGCTGGTCGCTTGCGGCGAGGAGACGGAATCCATTCGCGTCACGGAACGCTATACCCTCGACATGCTCGGCAAGGGAGTGTCGTTGACTGAGGAAACTTGCGATTCTGCGAGGGTGGGCCAGCTGTTGTATGTCGGCGACTCTTCGAGCATATATTACTGCACCGGTCGCGTGTGGAAAAAAGTGAACGGCACCGATGGCAGGGACGGCCGCGACGGCGCGGATGGCGCCGATGGTGCTGACGGCAAGCGTGGCAAGTACGGAACGTCGGGCACAGATTGTTTTGTGGACAAGTTTACAGACGGTTTTGTTTTGGGTTGCGGAGCGACAAAGGCGATAATCCACTACGATTTCGAAATTCCGGACACTTGCTCTATTGAGCTTGACGAGGATTCATCTTATGTTTTGAGATGTGGTGACGAGAAAGCAAAACTAAGGCAAGGCGCGCAGGGCGATGCCGGCGATATATGCAGGCAGACCGATATCGGCGGCGGACAGGTCCGCCTGGTTTGCGGGAGCGATTCGGTGACGACGTACAAGGCGCAGTGTGGCGAGACTCCATTTGACCCGGACGGCTCGCTGTTCTGTTATGGCGATACGCTTGTGGAACGCTGCAACACGCGTGCCTACGATATCAAGAAACAATTCTGCTATGGGGATTCCCTTGTTGATATGTGCGGCGGAAACACCTATGAATTGAAGGAGCAGTTCTGCTACAATGATTCGCTTATTGACTTGTGCAATGGCAAGGACTACGATATAAAACAGCAATTCTGCCTTGGTGATTCCATTATTGGTTTGTGCGGAGGCAAGGATTATGAGTTATCGCAGCAGTTCTGCTATAATGATTCGCTTGTAGATTTCTGCGGTGGTAAGGATTATGATTTAGCACAAAAGTTCTGCTATAGCGATTCAATAGTCGCCCTTTGCGGAGGCAGGGACTACGATATAAAACAGCAATTCTGCCATGGTGATACCGTTATTGGTTTGTGTAGTGGCGAAAAATATGATTTGGCCCAGCAGTTCTGCTACAATGACTCGCTCGTAGATTTGTGTGATGGTAAAGATTATGATCTCGCGCAACAGTTCTGTTTTAGTGATTCTCTTGTAGACTTGTGTGGCGGTGAAAAATATACACCGACATCGCAGTTCTGCTACAATGATTCAATAGTCACGCGTTGTAACGGAGAAACATACAATCTGGAGCAAAAGTTCTGCTACAAGGACTCTCTAGTTGATTTATGTGGCGGGAAAGACTATGACTTGAATAAGCAATTCTGCTATAAAGATTCTGTTGCTGATTTGTGTAGTGGAAAAATGTATGATCCGTATATTTATCATTGCAAGAACAACATTGTTTATGGCGTGTGCGATGGACGACCATATGGTATAGATACGCATTTCTGTGATGATCGTGATGGAAGAATCTATAAATACACTGTGATTGGCGGAGTAACTTGGATGGCTCAGAATCTAGATTACAAGGTGCCAAATAGTTTTTGTGATTCGGTGCACAAAGATGATAATTTGCATTGCGGCATAAAGGGACGATTCTATCCGTGGAATGTGGCGATGGCTAAAGAATGGAAGGAATGTGGTAGAGGCTATAGTTGTGGTCCTAAGATTCAATATCCGCATCAGGGTGTGTGTCCGGATGGTTGGCACTTGCCGACCATAGAGGAGTGGGGCGCACTTCGTGATGTGATGGGAACTTACGATCTTGTCTATTGGGATGAATCGGTTGTTTTGCATAATCGATATGATTCGTTGGAAGTACTGACCAATGAATATGGTTTCTCAGCAATTCCGACAGGTATCGTTAACGTTACATGGAATGGTGTTAAATTTGTTAGAGCTGCTTCATATGAGGGTGATGGTAATTCTACAATATGGTCTGATGGTTTTGATACCTGGTCGTCATCTGAAGCAAATGCGGATAAAGCGGAACTATGTTTCTTTTATTCAATTGGTGGCTATGGGGAAAAAGTTGATATAGAGCATCCCTATTCTAAGGAATCTACTCGTACCGTCCGTTGCGTGCGAGATTGAGGATAAAGTATGAAAACGAAAAGATATCTTCTGTTGCTTGCCGGGTTTTTCGCCCTTATGGCTTGCGATGACCAAACAACCAGCACGATCGACATCGTGCAGACCATGAACATGCCTACCGTGCAGGCCGACAGCCTGGGGGAGTGTAACGACAGTACGGTCGCATCCGTCGTGTTCGTTGCGGACTCCGGCAAGGTGCTGTTTTGCGACGGTCATGACTGGCGCAATCTGGACGGCATCGATGGCAAGGACGGCGCCGACGGTCGCGATGGCAAGGATGGTGCCGACGGCATTAACGGAGTGAACGGCTATAACGGGAGTAGTTGCAGTGCGGAGCTCGACAGCAACATGGTCTACAAGATTGTGTGCGGCTCCGATTCCATAGATATCGACTTGAAAATCCGTACCCCGTCTGCGTGCAGCGTCGATGTGGATGAGGATAGCACTGTGGTGCTCGTGTGCGGCGCAGATTCTGCAGTGGTTCGCGTCGGCGAGATGGGCCCGGTCGGGGCCTCTTGCAGCGAGAAGGACAACGGTGACGGTACGTACACCCGCAAGTGCGGCGATTCGGAGGTGCTCTTTTACAAGGGCCTGTGTGGCGACACTCCGTACGACCCGCAGGAATATACCTGCGACGGCATCACTCTGGTGAAGAAGGGGGAATGATATGAAGAAGTCTGCAATCGTTCTTTTGTTTGCAATGGCCGCTGTCGCATTCTATGCATGCGACGATACCGAAACCGTCACCAACGTACAGCGCAACGTGGGCGCCGACGTGCTGGAAGACGGCCAAAAGATCCAGGACATTAAGTGCGATTCCTCTGCGATGGGCAAGATTGTTTACGACCGGGAATTCGGCATGCCCATGTATTGCAATGGTTCGGGCTGGACACCCCTGAGCGGGCGCGACGGCAAGGATGGCAAAGATGGCACCGACGGCAAGGATGGCGTGAACGGCAAGGATGGCTCCGATGGCGAGGACGGCTGGTTCTGCGTTGTGGATTCGCGCTCTGCGAACAGCTTCTTCCTCAATTGCGATGGCGATACGGCGACAGTTTCGCTGGACTGGAAGGTCGCGGACGGCTGCAAGATTGCAAGCCAGACCCAAACGCTGGTGCGCGTCGTGTGCGATAGCGATACGATAGACGTCCCGTATGGCATCAAGGGCCCGAAAGGCCCGACTGCGCCCCTCCCGGATTCGCTGAAGGCTGGAATTCAGGGTGAGTAACAATATTTTGTTGTAAGGCTTTATAATGGTATTGCGTTTTATCCTTGTTGCAGTGGCGCTAGTGTTGCTAGCCTGTGGTGATGAAACCGAGACGATGCGCGTCACGGAACGCTATACCCTCGATATGCTCGGCACGGGTGTTTCCTTGACGGAGGAACGTTGTGATTCCGCAAGGGTGGGGCAGCTGTTGTATGTCGGCGATTCTTCAAGTATTTATTACTGCACTGGAAAAGTGTGGGAAAAAGTGAACGGCACTGACGGCAAGGACGGCCATGACGGTAAAGACGGCGTCGATGGTACGGATGGCAAGAGGGGCAAGTACGGGACATCTGGTACGGAGTGCTACATAGACAAGTTTGTGGATGGCTTTAGCCTGGGGTGCGGCGCAACGAAGGCTGTTGTCCGCTACAATTTTGAAATTCCGGATACTTGCGACATTGTTCTCCGTTCCGATTCGTCGTATGTTTTGATTTGCGGCAAAGATAGTTCCACGCTTTTGCAGGGCGAGCAGGGCGATGCCGGCGATATTTGCAAGCAAACGGATATTGGCGGTGGGCAAGTCCGCCTGGTTTGCGGGAATGATTCGGTGATAACCTACAAAGCTCAGTGTGGTGAAACACCTTTTGATCCAGATGGTTTAATGTTCTGTTACGGCGATACGCTTGTAGCGCGTTGTAATACGCATGCCTACGATATCAAAAAACAGTTCTGCTATGGTGATTCGCTTGTTCCCCTCTGTGGTGGGGAGTCATATAATCCGGAGGAAAAGTTCTGCTACCTAGACTCACTCGTTCCTTTCTGCGGAGGGAAATCGTACGATTTGAAAAAACAATTTTGCTATGTAGATTCGCTTGTTTTCCTTTGTGGCGGGGAGTCGTATAATCCGGAGGAAAAGTTCTGCTACCTAGACTCACTCGTTCCTTTCTGCGGTGGGAAATCGTATGATCCGAAAAAACAATTCTGCTGTGTCGATTCCCTTGTCCCCCTCTGCGGAGGGAAAATGTATGACCCGAAGGAACAATTCTGCTATGTCGATTCCCTTGTTCCCCTCTGTGGCGGAAAAACGTATGATCCAAAGAAACAGTTTTGCTATGCAGATTCGCTTGTAGATTTTTGTGATGGAGAAACCTATGATTTAGCACTGCAATTCTGTTATATAGATTCTCTTGTATTCCTTTGTGGCGAGAAAACGTATGACCCGAAGGAACAATTCTGCGATGACAGGAATGGAAAGGTGTATAAATACACGAAAATTGGCGACGCGATTTGGATGGCGCAGCATTTAGATTATAAGGTTCCTAATAGTTTCTGTGCTTTTCCTGAGAATGATGATGATTTTTACTGTGGAACGGGAAGGCTTTATCCCTGGACAGTGGCTATGGCAAAAGATCATTCTGAATGTGGTGCCGGTAATTCGTGTTCTGTGACATATCCTCACCAAGGGGTTTGCCCGAATGGTTGGCATATGCCAACTAAAGTAGAATGGATTGCTATGATGGATTCTACAGGAAATTATGGAGATTTATACTATTGGGATGAATCGGTCGAATTGTTTAATTGGGAACCCTATAGTTATGGATTGAATGCTTCTGGTTTTTCTGCGTTGCCTGTAGGGATTATACCGATTAGGTGGAATGAAGAGAGCAGATTGTTTGAGAGAAGGGGAGAACTTTATAATCCAAATGGAGCCGATTTCTGGACATCGACAGAGCGTTCTGAAGAAAATGTTCATTCGTGCTATATATTTACGAATAAATTGAGACATTCTTATTTCCATATGATAGATTATCCCAAGGATGCCTATGCCAGGCTTGTACGTTGTGTGAAAGATTAAAATGGAGGAGTCTCATCCCAGCACCCTGTTGCCGTACTTCTTCTCGAATTCGATCACGAGTTTGTGCGGCTCCGGGTAGTAGTGCTTGAGGATGTTCATCCCGACGGTATAGATTTTCTTGGGGATGCCGAATACCGGTTCGGCGATGCTCCCGGCAATGCAGGCGAGCGTATCGCTGTCGCCGATGATTGCTCCAATCATATAGTTCTCCCTTTTTTTTATTACATATCGCGAACCAAACGGATTTTGTCAAGCGAAAGCGGTTGAAACGGCGAAAAATGTACCGCTTTGCCGTCGCTTTTTATATATTAGGAACGGAGGTAATCTTATGTCATCTTGTCGCTATTGCGGATCTTCCAGTCACGGGAGCGGCTGCAGTTACAGCCCTACTCGCAAACACGTCCATATCGCGGACTCTTCCAGCTGCATCTATTGCGGCTCCAGCAGCTACGGTTCCGGCTGCAGCTACAGCCCCACGGGCAAGCACAAGCACGGACATGGCGGCGACAAGTGCGCCTACTGCGGGTCGACAAGTTTCGGCTCGGGGTGCAGTTACAGCCCGAACGGCTGTCACGAGCATTAGGCGGAACTTGCTCCACACTTAGAGCGCTTCTATTTCTTCCTTGAAAAGGCCGGTAAACTCAATGATTTCGTTTATCGGCTTCTTTTTTACTTTCATCTTCTTGGCGATTTCACGAGTCCTACCAGCAACACGTTCATCAATCTTCGCGTTGATTTCCTTCGCGAAGTCCCTGAAGATGCCCGGCATCATGACATTATGATCCCATTCCTTGTGATACACTTTCTGATACGCCTCAAATTCCTTTTTTATATCAATCTATATACTCACAAATTCTCTGTCAATAGTAAGAGCTTTCTCTGCTTCAGCACATATTTCCGATTCAACCAATAGCACATTTTCTTGACTTGGAAACCCTGAGCGCCTTCCGTTGTGTCGGCAGCTTTTTTTGGAGGAGCTAAATTTACCGTGTTACTCCTGCCAAGTTTTTTGTATTACACTCGTGGATGGGGTTGTAGCGGTTAAAGCTGTTTTGAAAAAATGGCGAATTTGTGCGTTTTTTGAAAAAATCTCGCGCACTGGTGACACTTTTTGGGGGGTCGGGTGTTTTATTTATGTAATTTTGATAGAAAACCATTGCGGAACGTTATGAAACGACTAAATTTATTGCCTTTTGCGCTTGTGGCCCTGCTGCTTTCGGGGGTGGCCTTTGCCGACCGGGCCTCCGAAATTCAGGATCTCAAGCTTGAAAAGGACAAGCTGAATTCCGAAATCCAGAAATTGAACCGCCAGATTGCCGCTACGGATTCGATGCTCAAGGCGGACGATTCTCGCTACAAGAAGCTGCAGCAGCGCTACAAGGCCGATACGGAACGCCGCCGTGCCGAAATCGACAGCCTGAATTCGAAAATTGTCGTGGTGGCGGGCCAGCTGCAAGAAGAACGCAACAGGCAGGCGCGCGCGAAGAACAGGACTGACAACGTGGCCGCGAAACGCAAGGCATTGCGCTCGGCACTTGCCGCCATCAGCAAGCAGCTCGAAGAGCAGGTCGCGCAGACGGTTCCCTGGGAACTCGATACCCGTCTTGACCGCGTGAAGTCTTTGACCCGCGATATCGAGGGTGGCAACGCGAGCGAAGAAGAAGCCTTCTCGCGCCTGAAATCGCTTATTGCCGAAGAGACGAAGTTCGGCGACGAGGTTGCTATAATAAATAGCCCGCTTACCCGCAAGAACGGGGAGCTCATAAATGCCTCGATTCTGCGTATCGGCAACCAGTGGATGGTCTATACCGACGATAATGGTGCCGTATACGGGAGCCTTGTGCGCCGCATGGAAGGCGGCAAGGTTGTTTACGAGTGGAATGAGGACTTGAACCTGGAGGAGCGTAGTGCGGTGAAGCTCGCTATCGATGTGAAGCAGGCGAAGAAGCCGCCCCAGGTCGTGAAGTTGCCTGTAAGCCTCTCTATCGTGGGAGGTGAAAAATGATTAATATGGGATGTGTCATTCTGAGCGAAGCGCAACGCGCGAAGTCGAAGAATCCAGGGCGGTTTGTCGAAGGATCCAGGCTGGCATTGTTCGTTTTGTTGTTCTGCGCAGTTTCAGCGTTTGCGTGGCCGTGGTCGAACGGCGAAAAGAAGCCGTCCGCCGAAGACCAGGAACGCATTAAGGATTCCCTGCAGCTCGAAGAAGTGCGCACGTTGCAGCGCGAGGTGGAAACGCTGACCCGCATCCGTTTGCAGAAGGCCGATTCCCTCGAAAAGCTCGAGGCCGAACACTGGAAAAAACGTTACGCCGAATCGCAGATGACCGAGGAACACCAGGCTGAGACGCGTGAACTCGATGGTCGCTATTCCAAGCTCTCTACGGACTTGGGCCGTGTGAACGAAGAGGTCATGGCGAGCAAGAATGTTTCGAACGAGGCCGAAGAAAACGCGAAGTCCGAGGAAAGTGCTTTCGATGCGCTCAACACGCAGGTGAAGCTTTCCATCGACAAGACGCTTGGCGAAGTCACGGGCGATTATCCCGTGGGTATGAACGGTCGCCTGTTGCGCTTGAAAGAAGCTTCTGACGAGACGGAGAAGAAGGTCCCGAATACATTGGGTGCCGCTCGCGGCTACCTGACGGACCTGTTGCTGCGTCATGAATTGACTTACACGCAGTCGCTGGGCAGGGAAATCTCGCAGGTGGGCAACCGCCCCGACGTGAACGTGAACCGCCTGCGCCTCGGCACGATTTTCTTGGGTGAAGTTGCGCAGGATAACGGCGAAGTGCAGGCGTTGCTGCGCTCCGGTGCGTTGCAGGGCAAGATTTTCGAATGGAATGCGACGCTCCCTCCCGAAATGGCCGCGAGCGTGAAGCAGGCTGTTGTGCGCGCGGGTGCCGCTGTGGTTGTTGTGGGCGATTCCGCGCAGGTCAAAGATTCTGCGCAGGCTTCGGGAACTACCGCGAAGGTCGCGGTTGTCACGATTCCGCTGGATGTATTGCAGAACAAGGCCATCAAGAACGCGATTACCGACACGAAGGAACTCACGTGGAAGGAGGAATTCCAGGCGTTCTTCAAGAAGGGCGGCATTGTGATGTACCCGCTCATGTTGGTGGCGATATTTGCGTTGCTGCTTTGCCTGGAACGCTTCCTGGTACTCAGTTACCGCGGGCATCTGAGCCGCAGGTTCCTCAAGAAGTTGGGCGCGCTCGTGAAGGAAACCCGCTACGAGGATGCCGCAAATCTTTGCCTCAAGAAAGAGACGAGCCTTTCTATGGTTTTGTTTGCGGTGCTGAACCGTGCCCGCGAAACGCGCGAAGATGCGGAACGCTCCCTGCAGGAGGCCCTCCTCCGCGAACAGCCGAAACTTGACCGCCGCATGGGTCTTCTTGCCGCGATGGGGACGATTGCCCCGCTGCTCGGCCTGCTCGGTACGGTGACGGGTATTATTACTTTGTTCACGGTCATTACCGAGGTGGGCACGAACGATGCGCGCGTGCTGGCGGGCGGTATTTCCGAAGCGCTCGTTACGACGGAAACGGGCCTCGTGATTGCCATCCCCGTGATGATCTTGCATGGCCTTTTGAGCGAAAAGATCGAGAAGGTCACGAGCGAAATGTACGTGCAGAGCACCGCGCTGTTGAACAAGATTTTTGGAAAGGAAAAAACGTAAACGTCATTGCGAGCCGCCTTATGGCGGCGTGGCAATCCACGCTTGAATATGAACAACTCCTTCTACATATTCGTCGAGTCGTTGCAGAACACGTACGAGGCGGGCGGCATCGTGATGCTCCCGATTCTCCTCGCGGGCGTAGTCGGGTTCTATTACCTGTTTACGAGCTGGTTCCGCATTGGTCGCGACTTTTTCCGGAAGGACATCCACAAGGTCATCAAGCGCATGCGCCTCGACCTGAACGGCGGCAACGAAGAAGACGAGAAGAACGGCGAGGCCCCGAGCCCGGAAAAGGCGTTGCGTCGCCTGCGTAAGCGTGGCGGCCTCCTTTCTCGCGAGCTTTGCTACGCCATCGAGGTCGCGATGGAAAATCCCGAAGGATTCCGCGACTACATGCAGGTGCGTTTTGCGAAGACGGTGCGCTACATGGAACGCGGCAACCACGTGGTATCCGTGATGGCGTCTGCCGCGCCGCTCCTCGGGTTGCTCGGGACAGTGACCGGCATGGTCTCCACTTTCGAGGTGATCACTTTGTACGGTAACCAGAACCCCGTGCTTATGGCCGACGGCATTTCTGAGGCGCTGATCTCTACGCAGAGCGGGCTTTTGGTGGCATTCCCGTTGACCCTCTTGAAGCAGCGCCTGGACGAACGTGTGGAAATTTTGCAGCAGAAGATGCAGTTGGGCGCAACGGTTATTGAAAACTATTTTGTCGAGAGAAAGGCGTAAGTATGGAATTCAACTTG
>Ga0265301_10005504_pt1 | contig 12410 bp, 16 predicted proteins | sample AusTroGonzalo_MG_2_FD_193488 | JGI IMG/M metagenome (GOLD analysis project Ga0265301, IMG submission 193488) | Bovine rumen microbial communities from tropical cattle in Woodstock, Queensland, Australia - Gonzalo_04 | ecosystem: Host-associated > Mammals > Digestive system > Stomach > Rumen ...
TCAAACACTCCTTTCATTTATATATAAATTATATCATTTATTTTATTAAAAATCAAAAAAGCACTTAAAGTGCTTATTTGCTACATTTTGAACCTACAATTTTATAATTCTTGACTTGGACAGTTGTTCCATCAAAAGTGTCACAAACTAGTCCACCTCTTCCACTCCAACAATTTTCTGCTTGAGCTACATTATTGTCTAAATCTGTGTATTCATAAATTGATGCGCAAGGACTTCCAAATATTATAACATACATTCCTAATATTCCTAGTCCCAATATTATTGTTGTGGCAACACCTAAAAATATATCTTCAAAGTCCATAATAAAACCTCCTAACCTAACCAATCCATTTTACTATATATTAAATCTATTAATTCATGCTCATCTTTAATAATTAAATCATCTGTTGTTTTATCAAGAGCGAATAAGATACCGTCTAGTATATCACATGGGTCATCTTTCTCATTTATCTTCGCAACAAACATATAATAATCCATATGAGCAATTATTTTTTCTTTTAATTTATTACTACTTTCTATATATTCATGAACTTCTTGCGCTAAATTTCTTTCCATATTATTCTTCCCCTTCCTCTTTTGTATCATCTTCTATTATACCTTCCCAAATAAAAGTATCCATCATATGTTCCCAACTGATTTTACTTTGCTTTGGATAACCCATAAATTGTAATATGTCCATAAGTTTAGCGATTATCTCTGTATACCCGCTATCTTCCTCGAATACTACTTCTAATTTAGTATTAGTTGGGTCATTTAGCATGTTATCGCTATAAAAAGGTTTACTTTCATAAATTATCTTTAACATTTCAATCCCCCCTATATTTCATTTATATCTATTTTTATATCTCTATTTAAAATTATTCTATCGGTTGCATCAAATATATAATGAATAGGTTTAATATGGTCTTTTTCAATAGCTCTTAATACTTCTTCTTTACATATAGCATGTTCCCAAGTTTGGTCGTTATAAAGAATATAGAATTCATGCCCTTCCCAATTTTTTAAGCTATCTTTTGTTAATTCAGTTTTTAATTTTCTTAACTTAATTGTTTGACAAATCTTTTTCATATTTCCTCCTATTTTCTTTCATCTGGCGCACCACAGAAAACGCAGCAATCACATGCAGGGTCTTCTATTTTATCATAAACGCAATATCCAATAGGAGATTTATCACAATCCCAAAAGTTACTAATTTTTATCTCGCTAGGTTGAAGTCCTGTTTTGTCAAAAATTAATTCATACTTTTTTTCTAAAATCTCTTTTTCTAGTTCTTTTAAATCCAATTCCATTTGTTCTAATTCAAAATCTTTCATATTATCACCCTTTCTTTTATATAATAATTATATCATTATTTTTATTTAAAATCAAAAAAGAGGCGGTTTCCCGCCTCTTAATTATTTATTATTTATGTATATACATTGATGGATATCCGCCTTCAGCTTCACCTTCAACCTTAGAATATCTTTCGCTGTTTAATACTTCAAGCATAAGGTCGATTGATGTTTTTCCTGTTAGAACAGATTTAAAGATAACTGGTGAGCATCCAGATACGAATGTTACATCTTCATTATTGGCATCTTCTAAGATTGTGTCATGTCTTGCTGCTACATTCCAATAAATAAGTTGTGGCATTTTTAATCCTACTCTTTCCCATTTAGCTCTAACGCGTTCCATATCAGTAATTGCGCTGCCGTTGTTATTCCAGTAGTAACCACATCCTTGGTCAATTTCCATATCGGAAATGATTACAAGTTTGTCTGGTAAATCTTCAACTCTAGCTTGTCCGCTAGTTACTTTATTGTAAAGTAAGTCGAATACTGCAATTAAGTTAGTGTTGTCGCAAAGATTTGTTTCGTAAATTCTTTTAACTTTATCACAAAAATCTACTCCGTTTACAGCAACTAGTTGTGGTCTGCTAGCGAAGCTAATGTAATAACCGTGGAAAGCACCTTGAATGCGTTCAGCGCAATACACACCTAGAGAGATAGCTACATCAATAGGTTTAACAGAAGTTCCATAAGAGCTATCCATTGAACTTGATGTATCTACTACTGCTAGCATTTTGCAATCAGCGCCATTGAAATAATCAATTTGATTTTCCCAATATTTGTTGATTGTTGCTCTTTCAACAGCATCAAGATTTAGGCTTCTCCAACTTAGTTTGTTAGTTACTTTGCTAACAATATCATATGGATAAAGAGTTCCGGCATTAACCTTAGTATCTTTATCTGTCATAAAGTTTGCATATCTTTCAGCTGTAACATCATTGTGCGCGAATGCGTTTCTGTATATTAAACCAGCTTTTGATGGTAACTTTTCAAACTCTATTTCGTCCCATCTATTTTGAGACATTAGTGTTTCAACAATGTTGATTCTATTTCTCAATCTAGATAAGATTTGTCTATATGATTTGTGGCTTAGACGGAACCATTTTCTAGTTAAATTACCTAGCTTCTTAGATTCAACAGATGAAGTGTTTTCAGATTTTAACCATTTAGCTAAAAGTGATACTCCCTCTTTTTCTCCTCTATCATATGAATGTATATCTTTCATAAGTTGTGCTTTCATAAAGTCAAATACATCTGCTTCAAGAGGTGAACCAACTAAAGCATATAAATCATCCCATCTACCATATTCTGGCACATTGTCGATATTTTTAAATGCTACTTCTGGATATTCTCTAGCTAGCCAATCAAAGCAAACTCTGAAGAATCTTCTTTCACCTTGACCACCGCGAATATCACGAAGATAGAATAAACATTTCATAGCTAATGTTCTATCAGCTTCAAATGCTTTTTTAAATAAGAAGATACAATCATCATCTGAACGAGTTCTATATGCTCCGCCTAATGCAAATAAGTCATATATTGCGTTTAATGTAGATTTTTGAGCTACTGCACCATTTTCTGTGCGCTTGTAGTTATTATCTTCTATTAAAGATTGTAATAATGTATTTCCCATTGTAATTCCTCCTTTAATCTTTTTCAAGATTTATTTTTAATACATATATATTATATAATAATTTTCAAAAAAAGTCAACAAATAAAAATAGAGCTCTACTAAAGCATAGTAGAGCCCGGAAAGGGAATTGAATGAAAAATCTAGACAAGAAGAATATGTTCAATCTTTCGTTGGCTTGCATGCCAATATTCCAAACACATACAAGAATCTACGCTAACTGTTTAGCGGCGTTAGCCCTAACCTCGAAAATTGTAATTTTTTACTAAAATTTCCATTTTCATCTCTGCTTAAGTATCAGATATTTGCTGTTCTCTTGTCTATTTCATTTTTATATATTTATTATATCAAAAATTTTTGACTTTGTCAAAAAAAGAAATGATGGCGTTCATAAAAATAATCTTGCAGCTTAGGTCAAGTTAGATTTCCTCGCAAGTGACATTCCGTTACCAGAGTTGCACTTTCGTTTTAACCTTGCGGCGGTCGCATACCCGATCCTAAACCGAGCTCCCGCGACTTGATTACCACTTAGTCTACACTTTAACTTTTTACGAAATCGCCCTAGATTGTTTCAATAGCAATAATTTGCTTCTTTTGTCTTAAAAGACTAGGATAACGTGCCATCATATTATAATCCTTAATGGTGGGGGTAGAGGGTATCGCGCCCACTCGTGCCGTCTGACAAAGGTTTTACAGACCTCCCCATCTCTTTAATGGAATACACCCCCAAATATTATTTAATTAAAATTTTATTTGTGATTTTTGCTTTTTCTTTCTTCTCTGGTTTAACATATCCATAGCTCAATAGTAAATCATCAAAGCTTACTCCTGAAAATGGAACATATGTTCTACAAGCTAATTCAAATATAATAGAATTAACCTCCGCTTTGTTATCAGCTTTATCAACATAAGCCATTAAATCTACCAAAGAAGCTGTTTTAATTTTTTCTAATGTCATTGCATTTTCCCCCTTATATTTACTCTATTAAAATGGCGGACTGCCGGGGGATCGAACCCCAGACCTCTTGATTAACAGTCAAGCGCTCTAACCGGCTGAGCTAGCAGTCCACTAACAATGGTGCTCCGCTCGAGATTCGAACTCGAGACCCTTTGATTAAAAGTCAAATGCTCTACCTACTGAGCTAGCGGGGCATTAATTTGAAAAATGTTCTTCTCTGTGGCAATTTGCGCATAGTAATTCACATTTTTCAATTTCTTCTAAATATTTATCTAAACTAATCTTTAATAATGTAGATGGGTCTGCATCTTTATCTTGGTTTGGATGATGCCATTCTAATGCAGCTGCGCATTTATTATATCCACATCTATCACACCCTCTATCAATTTTTATTTTATTAGATAGTTTTAAATAAAGAGCATTTCTCATACGATTTCTTTCCATTCTATCAGAAGAGCTTGGCAAACATTCGTAGCAAAATATTCTATTATGTCCACCGCTTCCTTTAGATATAATTTCAAAATCTTTTTGACAATATCTACATTTCATAGTTATCTCCTTATGGTCGGGACTACAGGATTTGAACCTGTGAAGTCTCATGCTCCCAAAGCACGCGTCCTAGACCAAACTAGACCAAGTCCCGAAATGGTGCGGGTTGAAGGACTCGAACCTACGACCCCTTGCTTGTAAGGCAAGTGCTCTAACCGACTGAGCTAAACCCGCATAAATAATTCTAAACAGATATTTTAACTACTATGAGTTTATATATTTGTCTGCGCCTCACCGCACTTGTAGTATCCGGCGTTCCCTCCTTCACTCTTGTAGAATTAAATATCTTTCTCTTTCACACCATCAACCATCGCTAATTTATTTCTAAATTAGCCACATTCCATTTAAGACTTTCACTTAACACTTTACTCTATATTACCATAGTTTCCCTTAGGTAATGAACATGCTACATCCCGCAGCATATAGATACAATCAGGATAGAATTCGAATAGCGCAAATAACAAGATTTGAACTTGTATAACTGTGTATCAAGCAGTTGTTTTACTCTTAAACTATATTTACATATATATTATATAATAATTTTTTAAAATTATCAATAAACAAATTGGTAGCGGAAGTAGGATTCGAACCTACGACCTTCCGGGTATGAACCGGACGCTCTAGCCAACTAAGCTATACCGCTATATGGTGCATCCGGTAGGACTCGAACCTACACGCCTCTCGACGACAGTTTCTAAGACTGTTGCGGCTACCAATTACGCCACGAATGCAAATGGTACCGGTGATGGGACTTGAACCCATATGAACATCGCTGCTCGACGGATTTTAAGTCCGTTGCGTCTGCCAATTCCGCCACACCGATATATGGTGGTCCCCCAGGGAATCGAACCCCGCACGCTTAGGTCTTCAGCCTAACGCTCTACCAACTGAGCTAGAGAACCATAAATTATTGGTGCCCGCCCAGAGACTCGAACTCTGAAACACTTGATTTTGAGTCAAGCCGCTATGCCAATTCGCGCAGACAGGCATGGTGTGAACACTGAGAATCGAACTCAGATATCTAGGGCCACAACCTAGCGCCTTAACCATTGGGCTATGCTCACCATCTATAAATTTATATTATGCACAACCTCATCAATACCACTTATATCATCAAACATACCACATAAATATTTTTCATATAAATTATAATAGCATATTTTAAGATATAAATTGTCCATTTTTTGCTCATAAATTTTTTCAAGAGGTAAAAGTGTCCATTCAGGTTTTAAACTAACAATTTTATCCCAAACTGTGTTCATAGTTCTAATTCCTCTTCTAGTCATCTCTTCTCTTATATAATGAGCATAACTAATGAAATTGTCATAATCATAATCTAGTACGAAATTAACTAATACATGATTAGGAGTTCCATTTTTTTCAATAGCACCTGCAATAGCAGAAAGTTCTCTCCATTGAGCAACCAAATGCGCCTGCGGTAATACTTTAATTAAATCTTTATGCCATAATCTCATGTGCTAATCACTCCTTAATTATCCCATTCTAAATCATATTCTTCAATATCTTCTTTTGAAACTGGAAATTCTTTAATTTGTTTACTTAAATCAACTTTTTTAGCAGGTATATAATCTGAATTAAAAAATGTAAATTCTTCAATTAAATATTTTTTTATATCTCTTGCTCTTAACCCTCTTGTATATTCTACTTCTTCATCTGATTCACTATCATAATATTGTCCGAATGTTGAACAATATCCTAGTGGGTCATATTCCTCCATCATTCCTTTATAAATTAACCAAACAATATGTTCTAATTTAGTATCGCTCTCCATGTATAAAGCATTATAATCAGCATCTTCCATATCAATTTCTCCCTTCTTTATATATATATTATACAATAATTTTATTAAAAAATCAATTTATTTATGATAGTGTGTTTATCCACTTCACCACCACCGATATCTAAAAAGATACCGGCAGACGAGATTCGAACTCGTGATTATTTAACTTTTTACCTGCTATACAGATTATATCATAAAAATCAATTAAATTCAAATGGCGCCGACCACAGGATTCGAACCTGCAAGTCCCGAAAGACCAACTGATTTCAAGTCAGCTCCCTCACCGCCCGGACAGTCGGCATATATAAAAATTAAGTGGTAAGGATTTGCACCTCACATGAAGTCGAGACATTGTAGGCGTTTCATGGACGCCTCGTTGTCTGGTTTTTCGTTGGGCTGTCTAAGAGTTAAGTTTCCGTTTTATATATCATGAACTATAAAAACTTCGTGGCATCAATCCCCTATAACGCAACACCAGCCATTAGACCCTTTGAAGCTAACGGACTCCTGCATCATTCTTCTTTTAGCGGCTACCTATTTCGCCACACTTAATTATTATCTAAATGGTGTCCCCACTAAGAGTCGAACTTAGATTACAGACTTAGAAGGTCCGTGTCCTCTCCATTGAACGATAGGGACAAATGGCGCAGAGTATTAGATTCGAACTAATGGAACAGTTAACCCGTTCGGCAGTTTAGCAAACTGCTGGTTTAAGCCAGCTCACCCAACTCTGCATTTCTTTTATTTACATATATATTATATAATAATTTTTTAATTAAATCAAAACAACGCGCGGACCCCGGTATAAGAAACCATAACCGGGTTCCCGCTTGATATTCAAATGGCACGGGGACAAGGATTTGAACCCTGATAACTAGATTTGGAGTCTAGAGTCCTACCCGTTGAACGATCCCCGCATAAAAAGCTGGTACTATTTTTTATTTCTACCAGCATATGTTTCAGTAATAGAATGACAATTAGGACATAAAAATCTTAAATTTTCAATTCTATGGTCATTACGAACACCATTAATATGGTCTAATTGTAATGTTAATTTTTGCCCTAATCATTCTCCTGTATTTCCACAATTAGCGCATTTATATTCTAATTTATTTTCTTTAACCAATCTCTCTTTTAATCTAGTAATATTTTGATAAGCAGAGTTTTCAACTAAAATATCATCTAAATCATATTTAGCATTTGCGCTTTTCCCATTAGACTGTTGAAAATGTTCAACTGAACAATTCAATTCTTTAATTCTTTGCTTCAACCTTTCTGTTGAAGAACCTCCTCTAGTAGTTAAACCTAAAGCTCTCATACAATCTGAATAACTATTAGCATTTTTTATTATATCTTTAAAAACTTCATCTGATACTGAATATACTTTACTTGTTCTCATATTTATTCCTCCTTATACTATATTTAAAAAGTAGAAAAAATAAAATGAGTAACATTGTCCAGTATTTTACCAGAAAAAGTAAAATATTCTATTGGCAGAGGCTGTAGGATTCGAACCCACACCCCGAGGTTTGGAGCCCCGTCTTTACGGATTTGAAGTCCGCTGTGCTACCATTACACTAAGCCCCTAAATGCCTGTATGTGGTGGCTCTGGGACATAATCTTCTTTTGGTGGAATTATAATAGGTTCTTCTACTATTGGTTCCTCCTCAATTTCTTTTTCAATTCTATCCCAATTACCATTTATTATAATTATTTTATTATTTTTTTTGTTTTTTGTCCAGCCAGAAAATGTATATAGATAATTATCTTCTTCAACTACATCTCCTGCTTTATAAGTTTCGTCTATATTTACTGTTTCTTTGGTATATGCGCCATCTTTATAACCATGTTCATCAATAGGTAAAGATACACTTTCAGGTGCTCCTTCTCATTCATATATTACATGAACATTTTTACTAAATGCATAGTGATATTCAACAGCAGTGTCATCTGGAATTAAAGTAATAGTAGTTGCGCGTGTAGGTCAAATTATTACATCATTATAATTTTCTTCTATTTGCGAATTACCACCATCTATACTTGTATATGCAACTTCTCAAATTCCATCATCATATCCCTCTATCTCTTGATTAGTTAGTGGTTGAATAGTATATTCTGAACCAGCAGCACCATATTCATCTACTGTTGTTATTTCAGTGCTATCAAAAATGTGTTTTACAACAAAATGATATTGTTGACTATCTGCAAAAGCACTACTAGTTACGAACATACTAATAACTACTAATAGTATTAGTATTTTCTTCATAACCTAAACCTCCCATTATATTACCCTTAAGGGCAGATTGTTTTTTTATTAAATAACTCTTCTAACCCCCATTACGACCATACCACCGGTAACTGGTGTGACACCAATTCCTTTAGCAGGTGTTCTGGCATGAATTATTTTATTATTACCTATATATATAGCAACATGGGTTACACTTTTTCCCCCATTAGTGCTATAAAATATTAGGTCTCCAGGCTGTTTATCACTGAACGATACCGCCTTACCGAATGTAGCTTGTGAAGCCGCATTACGCGGAATGTTTATACCAAAATGTTTATAAACACTTTGAGTAAATCCACTACAATCAGCACCATTAGTTAAACTAGTACCCCCATGAACATAAGGATTACCGTTAAACTGCAAAGCATAATTAACAACATCTTGTCCACTGACTCCTGTTGTTTTATATGTATAGCTAGAAGATTGCGCAGCAGCTCTTTTCTTTTGTTCAGCTGCTTTTCTAGCAGCTTCTTCTCTTGCCTTCTTGGCAGCTGCCTCTCGCGCCCTTTGTTCAGCAAGGGCTTTCTCATATGCCGCCTTTCTTTCAGCTATTGCTTTGTCTAAAACTTCTTGCGAAGTTTCTTTGTTTAAACTATCTCTTTTAATATTTTCAGTATAGTTTATTTTTCCATATTTATTTATATTTGTCAAAAATTGATTAGCAAGTTCTTGGGTTTTAAAATAATACACAATGTCATCTTTGGTTAAAGTGTGATATTCTGCAGTAAAGACATAATGTTTTAAAATCATTTCCTCAAGAGTTTCACCATACGATATTTGCGGAATAGATTTTGCATTTTCAAGAGGCGGGATATATCTACTTTTGACATTTTCATAGCCATAAGCTTTTTCTATCTCTTGAATTCTTTTATTAACTATTCCATCGAGGAACTCTTGTCTCTCTTCTTCCGTTAAAGTCACATTAGTTGTAGCTCTTGTTGCTTGTGCGCCCACAAACCCTAAAAGGAACGGAACAAAACAAATAACTAAACATATTAATATAACTTTCTTATTATCCCTTAATACCCTCAACGGGGAGGGTAAACTAATTTTATCTGTAACTTTCATGTTAATCTCCTGTTTTCAATAAAACAATCTACCTCTAAGGTGAGTAAAAAGATAAAATTATATCTTTAACTCCATATTTAAAACTCCTTTTGCCTCATATGTATATAAAAATAGTTGAATTCTAAATGGCGGTGCGTACGGGACTTGAACCCGTGACCTCCTGCGTGACAGGCAGGCGTACTAACCAACTGTACTAACGCACCATATATAAAAACAAGGCACTTAAAAATCTCCTGCTTTTACCCTAAAAAAGTGATAATTCCTAAAAAGATTTGCTGTATATGCCTTTAAATATATTATCAACTCAATGGTGCAGGTTCTAGGATTTGAACCTAGGACCTACCGCGTATCAGACGGTTGCTCTAACCAAACTGAGCTAAACCTGCATAGGCTTACCTGTTCTTCCCAGGTAATCTCTTAATAGGGCATATCTTTTTCTGTTTCCTATTTGTAGCTACTCTTAAGTTGTAGCACACTGTTTATATAAAAGAATGGCAAATAAAATTCTTTATACCATAATGGTGACCCCAATGGGACTCGAACCCATGATACCACCGTGAAAGGGTGGTGTCTTAGCCGCTTGACGATGAGGCCATTATTTTCCTCTTGTATTATTAGCACCCCCAAGAGCTGAGTAGTTTTACACTACTGGGGACCCGGTTCACACTTCTTGGTCCGGTCAAGCGTCCTGCAGGAAGAAAATGTGTTAGGAAGTTAATCCGCTTTATTCTTGCTTAGACATTTTCTTTATTACATTTATATTATATAATAATTTTTATTAAAAATCAATTGGAGCAGATGGCGGGAATCGGACCCGTACCCCCACCTTGGCAAGGTGGTATTCTACCATTAAACTACATCTACATGGTGCCGATGGTAGGACTTGAACCCACAACCTAATGATTACAAATCACTTGCTCTACCATTTGCGCTACATCGGCATGGAGTGGGAAACGGGCCTCGAACCCGCAACATCCTGCTTGGAAGGCAGGTACTCTGCCAATTGAGCTATTCCCACACAAGTGGAGAACTTTCCTAATTTATATAGCGGTATTCAGCCTTCTCCATCCCTGGTCCCGCTAATGATTGGAAGTGATGTCCTATAAAAAATACATCACAGTAGGAATATCTAGGTGCTAATAAGCACCATTGAATAGATATAGAATTATGCAATTTTTCATCACTGTCGTTCTCTTATCATCTCTAGGATTGTTTACCTAGTAGTTATAGATAATCTCATTATAGTATTGCCTTAATAGGTCGCCATTCATAATTCATTGTATAATTGGCTCAATATCTTACGATTATATCTACTCAATGCTACTTACTAACGCGGACTATTGCAACAGCCATTTACCTTCAGTGCCGTACACTCACTTACCCCATCTGTTGCTATTTACAGGGTCTTCATAGTCATTTATTTGTACTCAAGACATCATAATATACGCGCCTTTACCATTAGGCTACTCCCCCATAAAACATGGTGGGGGAGATTGGATTCGAACCAATAATAAACGGGATTTTAAGTCCATTGTTCGTTTTGCTGTGGATGTCTTTCTCTAAGTAACATATATATCAAGACGCTTTTTTATTTTAAGGAATTGAACCTTATCGGAAAATATTTGCAGAATTTTCTTTTAACCAAAATATAAATTGCTGAAATGCGTCTTTTAATCAAAAGTCAAAGCGCCATATAGTATCCAATTTACAAGTTTGGGCTAATATTGCTGCAAGCGCTTTTCAATAATATACATAACAAACAAAGCACAACATTAAATATCCAATAAAGCGTGGGTTTTTAATTCAAAGTTGCTGTATGTGCTTTTTATTCAGGCATTGAAACCTTTTTTGTTATTTCTACACTAAATATTTTATCATTATTTTTAAAAGTAATCAATTTTCCACTATTACTTGTCATTTCAATTCCACGATTAGCTAGAGCTTTTCTAATTTCTTCCACTATGTAATCTTTAGTAGTATCTCTATATGCTTTCTTATGGTCTTCAACAAGCATAGATTTAATCTCTTTTAATTTTAAATCATATATTTTATCATCTATCAATAGCAAGTTATATATACCATCGCCAGTCATTGAATATTTGCGCTTATATTTATCTTCACCAAATATTGATGCTAAGAAATCATGCCCAAATGCATAATCATAATCTTGCATATTGTTTGTACTATCAAAAAATTTCTTCATATTTATCACTTCCTATATATATTATATTATATTTTTTAAAAAATATCAATAAAGATATATATAAAGAGCTATGCGCAGTTACACCAGAACCTGCTCTATAAAGGAAGGAAGCATCTAATTTTTTATAGAGAATTAAATGAAAAACTCTGTGTATAATAAATAAATTATTATCTCTTGGTACGCCCGCAGGGATTTGAACCCCGATAGTACGGATATAAGCCGTAAGCCCTAACCGTTGGACGACAGGCGTATAACTATATGGTGTTCCCACTAGGATTTGAACCCAGACCTCGTGGATCGTCGCCACGTATTCTCTCCATTAGACTATAGGAACATTGCGCAAACTCGGTCTAGGATTCCCTAGGCGGCGTCCGCATTTATAAATTCAAAATGAAATCCGCAATAAGTAGCTCTATCTCCATGTAAAGCTCTACTTAAACTTTTTCTTGCTAATTCCATAGAATTTGCTTTACTATATTTATTATCTATTAACCATTGCGCACAATCTTTCATTGAATTGAAAATTATATCTAATTCAATTAAGTGAACTGCTTTAACATTTTCT
>Ga0265301_10005506_pt1 | contig 12409 bp, 13 predicted proteins | sample AusTroGonzalo_MG_2_FD_193488 | JGI IMG/M metagenome (GOLD analysis project Ga0265301, IMG submission 193488) | Bovine rumen microbial communities from tropical cattle in Woodstock, Queensland, Australia - Gonzalo_04 | ecosystem: Host-associated > Mammals > Digestive system > Stomach > Rumen ...
GCAGAGACTGACCAGAACGGCGAGATCCCGAATATTCCTGTGGTTCCCGGAAAGTACACCTTCCGTGAAATCCTGGCCCCGAGCGGCTATGCGCTGAATGAAGCTGTGATGAGTTTTACCGTGGATGAACACGGCGGAATCACCGGCGACACCACGATCCGGGATGATTTCACAAGGGTACTGCTGCAGAAGCATGACGAAAACGGACATCCGCTTGCCGGCGTGGAGTTCTCTCTGATCTGCTCAGATGGAAAAGTCATTATGACTGCCCGGTCTGACGCGGAAGGACAGATTCTCTTTGAGAAGATTCCCTATGGAAGCTATACCATTGAGGAAACAAAAACCCTTGCCGGATACCAGAAGCACGATGTACAGATTGAGCTGACTGTGGATGGCCGGTTTATCAATCAGGAAAAGCCGATTGAAACGATTGTGAACTATCCGATCATCGTAAAGCTGAAGAAGGTGGATCAGGACGGAAACATCCTGCCCGGTGCGGAATACGCGCTGATCAACGAATTCGGAGAGCAGATGATGATTGCAGTCTCTGACGCAAACGGCATCATTACCTTTGAGAAGGTTCCCTACGGGAAGTATAAGGTAAAAGAGCTTTCCGCGCCTGAAGGGTACCTGCTGAGCAAGGAAATCACGGAAATCACCATTGATGACAACTACCGGAACAGTGATGAGCCTGTGGCAACACTGGTAAATCATCTGAAGCGAATCAAGTACATCAAGGTGGATACCAGTGGCAAATACCTGCCCGGTGTGGAGTTCAGCCTGATCAATGCCAGCACCGGTGAAGTCGTGGAAGTCGTCACCAGCAATGACAAGGGTGAATTCATCTTCACGAAGTTCGATTACGGCTTCTGGAAGATCGAGGAGACAAAGGTTCCGGAAGGATTCAGCAAGATGAAGGATATCACGCTGACCGTCGGAAACGACTGGGTTGAGCCTGCTCCCTTTACCTGTGTGAATATTCCGAACATCTATGAATTCGTGAAAGCCGACAACGAAGGCAATGCCATGGAAGGCGTCAAGTTCAATTTGGAAGATACCGAAGGCAACGTGCTCCGTGAACTGGTTTCTGGTGAGAACGGACTTGTGACAGTGGACAATCTGGAGCCCGGTACCTATGTGATCCGGGAAACGGAAACGCTGGAAGGCTTCACTGTCAGCGGAGAGACCATAGAGATCGTAATTGATGAGAATTATGTGGTCGCGGATGAACTCCCTGTCTTCGTGAATTATCCGGAGATTCAAACCGGCGTTGACTTTGAGATCACGCCTGTTATGTATGCCGGCGCGGGCATCATTCTCCTGGCTGTCATCCTGCTTGCGATTAGCGGAAGGAAGAAAAAAAGCAAACGGATCTGATAAATGCCAAGAAAGCTCAAGACAAAAGACCTACTGATTACAGAACGCTGTTTCGCAGTGTTACAAAATGTCAATTGACATCGTGGACTGAAACTGAAGGAGGTGTTACCATCTGAGTGAAGAGAAACCTGGGAGGTGTTCTGATGAGACTGCTGAAACTGCCGCTTAAGATTGCTGCACTGCCGGTTATCCTGATTCTGTATCTGATTCAGGGACTTGGGCTTCTGGCCAGCAGCCTGACCTCTGTGGTCACGAACCTGCTGGGGCTCGCTGCGATTCTTGTCTCCATTGCCATCAGGATGTTCAACCTGGGGACAGTGCAAAACTCTATGCATATGCTGTTCACCGGCCTCGCACTGTTTGTTGTACCGTATATCCTTGGATTAATCCTGATCCCTTTGGCAGGGGTACGGGAAAGCATTCGGGACTTCATTCTGACATAAACCAACAAAATCAAACGCACAGGCGTCACGGCTTGAATGCTGCGGCGCCTTTACTTTTGCCGCGGAAAGGAGGTGATCACTGATTTGAATGTGCTGATGGTTGAACCTGGCAAAACGCCATATGAAACGGATATTGCACCGGGACTGGAATCCCTGCAGAAGACAGTTGGCGGATACATCCAGGAAGTCTACCCGTTTGATGATCCCGTCGCGATTGTCTGCAACGAGGAAGGAAAACTGATGCATCTTCCGGCGAACCGTGCACTATACGATGAAAATGGCTGTATGTACGATATCCTTGTTGGCAAGTTTCTTGTCGTCGGCCTAGGTGAGGAAAGCTATGCTGATCTTTCTCCTGATCTGATGGAGAAATACAAACGCCATTTCAAAGACCCGGAACGCTTTATGAAAATAGCCGGGCAGATTGTCGCCGTGAAATGTTCGGTGGAAAGAGAGCACAAGCCTCATTCGGTAAAGCTTTCCGTCCCAGAACCAGGCAGATAAGCGTTTGCCAATCCCGTCCGCCGGATGGTATAATAGGCACCCGCACTAAAGCAACTGGAGGTTTACAGTTTGAGCCTTTTTGAGAAGATCAGAAGCTTGTTTGGAAAGAAGAAAGCCGAGCCATCTGTGCCGATCCAGCCGGAGAATAAACGTCTGGAAAAGCCTTGCCTGAAATGCGGGCAGCCTGTTTTTTACTATGAGAACTGGGAACATATACCGAATTACTGTAAAGCCTGCAAAAGGCAGTTCGATAAAGAGAAAGAAAACAAGCAGCGTTCAGGTGCTCCGAGGAAGATTGTCCGCAAGTGTAAGCAGTGCGGGAAATCATTCTCATTCCCGAGTACCATCGCGCATTATCCGAATTACTGCCGTGATTGCAGAGAAAGGTTCAAGGTGGTGAAAAAGGAGAAATGACAGACCCGACCAAACCGTTACAGCAACAGGATGATAAAGAATCATGCGAGCATGATTATCAATATGACCGGGAAGATGTTTTCTTCCGTATCCGATATGCCGTGTATAAATGCACAAAATGCGGGAGAGAAGACTGGAAGGAGCTTGGCCCGATCAAATCTGACGAAACAATTCAACAAGGAGATGATTGATTGCAGGAAGAAATCGAACAGAAAACAATGACACTATCCATTAACGCGACCAAATTCAGCGGACGAGTGCTGAAGGCCGCGATTACCAAATACCTTGCGCATCGCAGCGCAAAGAAGCATGAACGCCAGAGGGAAAAAACTGATGTGATCCCCCATGGGAAACAGAAGGTGAAAGAACTGATCGGCCAGAATGCCGGCGTTGCGAATGTCGATGTGAAGGACGAAGACCTGAAAGGGTTTGAACGGATTGCCCGGAAATACGGTGTAGACTATGCCGTAAAGCGTGTGAAAGGCCAGGATAAATACCTGGTCTTTTTTAAATCCCGCGACGCGGATGCGATCACGAGCGCACTGACGGAATACACACAGAAGAAAACCCGGGATCAGAACCGTCCTTCCCTTAGAAAAATGCTGAACAAGATGCGGATTCTTGGTCAGAAACAGCGGACGAATCCCGAAAAGCACAAACACCAGGAGCGCAGCCGATGAAAGTAAAGAAGATTATTCTGACGAATATTCCGTATTTCTTTATTGGACTGTATGCCTCAAAGCTCTTTGAAGGCTGGCGACTGGCAGAAGGCGCAGATGCGTCACAGAAGTTCCTGCATTATATGCAGGGTTTGGGCAGTGCGTTCGAATCGCCACTGCCCAGCTTTTATCCGACAGACCTGATTCTCGGCCTGTGCCTTGCTTTTCTTTTACGCCTTGCTGTGCATATCAAAGGAAAGAATGCCAAAAAGTTTCGTAAGAACACGGAATACGGTTCTGCCCGATGGGGCACCGCGGAAGACATAAAGCCCTTCATGGATTCTGACTTTCAGAACAACATCATCCTGACGCAAACGGAACGCCTGACCATGAACAGCCGTCCGAAGAATCCGGCGCTTGCCCGAAACAAGAATGTTCTGGTTGTCGGCGGATCAGGCAGCGGTAAAACCCGTTTTTTTCTGAAACCAAACCTGATGCAGATGCACTCGTCCTATGTCGTCACTGACCCCAAAGGCAGTGTGCTCACGGAATGCGGGAAAATGCTGATCCGTAATGGATACCGTGTAAAAGTACTCAATACCATCAATTTCAAGAAATCCATGCACTATAATCCCTTTTCCTATATTCACTCCGAAAAGGATATCCTGAAATTTGTAACCACGCTGATTGCCAATACCAAGGGTGAAGGCAAAAGCGGTGATGATTTCTGGGTGAAAGCGGAAACCCTGCTCTATACGGCGCTGATTGGATATATCCATTACTGTACGCCGGAAAAGGAGCATAACTTCTCTTCCCTGATTGAAATGATCAATTCCATGGAAGTCCGGGAGGACGATGAGGATTTCAAAAACCCTGTGGATCTGCTGTTTGAGCAGCTGCAAAAGAAAGATCCTAACCATTTTGCCGTCCGGCAATACGCGAAGTATCGCCTTGCCGCCGGTAAAACCGCAAAATCCATCCTGATTTCCTGCGGCGCGCGCCTTGCGCCTTTTGATATCCAGGAGCTGCGCGAACTAACATCGTGCGATGATCTGGAACTGGACACAATCGGTGATAAGAAAACAGCTCTGTTTATTATCATGTCAGACACGGACAGTACCTTCAATTTCCTGATCAGCATGTGCTATACGCAGCTTTTCAACCTGCTCTGTGAAAAAGCGGATGACGTATACGGCGGCAGGCTTCCTGTGCATGTGCGCTGCCTGATTGATGAAATGGCAAATATCGGGCAGATCCCGAATCTAGAGAAGCTTGTTGCCACAATCCGAAGCCGGGAGATCTCTGCCTGCCTGATTCTTCAGACACAGAGCCAGCTGAAAGCGATCTACAAGGACAACGCCGATACCATCATTGGCAATATGGACAGTGTACTATTCCTGGGCGGCAAGGAACAGACCACCCTGAAAAGTATGGAGGAAACCCTCGGCAAAGAAACAATAGATACCTTCAATACCGGTGAAAGCCGGGGCCGAGAAGTATCCCATTCCCTGAACTATCAGAAGCTTGGTAAAAGCCTGATGAGCATGGATGAACTCGCTGTTATGGACGGCAGCATGTGTATTCTGCAATTACGCGGTGTGCGTCCGTTTTTCTCGAAGAAGTATGATATCACACAGCATCCTCGGTACCGGGAGCTCTCTGACTATGATAAGAAGAATGCTCTGGATATGGGGCGCTTTCTTTCAACAAACCTGAAGCTCCGTCCCGAAGATGAATACGAAGTGATTGAAATCAATGTGAAAGATGAAGATCTTCCTCTGGAAGAAGAGGAAGAAGATGATGCCTTCGACATCGAACCTCTGGATGAGGAGCTGCTGAGTGATGATGAACCACTCGATTTGAGTGCCGTGTTCTGATTCAAAACATAGTCAGAGCTGAATTCAGACTAATTCAGACATAAACGGGAACCCGACGGGAATAAAGAAGGATATCCGGGGGAACAAAGAAGGATAATGGCGGGCATTGAACGGGATATTTACTATATGATATCTTGTATGCGGTGAGTTTGGGATTGGAGCCCGGCTCACTATTCTTATTTCACTCCGCGGTCATGAACGCGGAGTTTTATCATACAGGTCTTCCCCAGGGCAACCGGCAGACGTGCCGGGAGCCTATGGGTTGACCGGCTCTGTTTACTCCTCGACCGCGCTGTCTTCTGATCAGAGACGGCGCTTTTTTATGCCCATTACACGATCGGAAAGGAGGAATGTGTATTGGAATTTTTCACTAACGCGATCAATGTTCTCCAAACTCTGGTCATCGCGCTTGGTGCGGGCCTTGGCGTCTGGGGTGTCATCAACCTGCTTGAAGGTTATGGCAACGATAACCCCGGTGCCAAGTCTCAGGGTATGAAGCAGCTCATGGCTGGCGCTGGCGTCGCTGTGGTTGGTACCGTCCTGATCCCGCTGCTGAGCAGCCTCTTTTCGACCTGATGAGTTTTCGACATAGATACCACAAACGACTTACCCCGGAGGCTTCCGTTCGGGGAGCCTCCGGAGCTTTCCCTGCTCTCCATAGAAGCAGGGCCGAAAGGAGGGACAATTCCTGATTGAACTTTCTATGGAATAAGATAACCGAATGGCTGAAAGACATGCTCATCAGCGGCATCATGGGAAACCTTGAAGGTCTGTTTGATGGCGTGAATGAAAAGGTTGCTGAGATTGCCGGTACTGTGGGCACAACCCCGCAGGCATGGAACGGCAGCGTGTTCAGTATGATCAAAAACATATCTGAAACCGTAATCATTCCGATTGCCGGCATTATCCTGGCATTCATCATGACCTATGAACTGATCCAGATGATCATCGACAAAAACAGCTTCCACGATTTCGAGACCTTCACGATTTTCAAGTGGGTCTTCAAAACCTTCGTTGCTGTTCTGATTGTGACCAACACCTGGAACATCATCATGGGAATCTTCGATGTAGCGCAGAACGTGGTTAACCGGTCTGCCGGGGTGATTATCAGTAACACAAGCCTTGATCTATCCAATGTTGTCACCAACATGGAGGCAAGCCTGCGGGAAATGGATATCGGCCCGTTGTTCGGGCTGTGGTTCCAGACACTCCTCGTCGGCCTGATTTCCTGGGTGCTGACAATTTGTATCTTCATTGTGATCTATGGCCGGATGATTGAGATCTATCTGGTGACCTCTGTTGCTCCGATTCCTCTGGCTACAATGGCCAACCGGGACTGGGGACAGATGGGGCAGAATTACCTGCGTTCACTGCTTGCACTCGGCTTCCAGGCTTTCCTGATTGTCGTGTGTGTGGCGATTTACGCGGTACTGATCCAGACGATTGCGGTGGATTCGGATGTGATCAAGGCGATCTGGACATGCATCGGATATACGGTGCTACTCTGCTTCACGTTGTTCAAGACCAGCAGCCTGAGCAAATCAATCTTCTCAGCCCACTGAGAATAAAACACAAAGGAGGCCAGCAAAATGGCTTATGTATCCGTACCCAAAGATCTGACCCAGATCAAAACCAAGTTCCTTTTCAACCTGACCAAACGCCAGGTTGTCTGTTTCGGAATCGGCATCCTGATCGGTGTGCCGCTGTTCTTCCTGTTGAAGAACGTTCTCCCCCTGAGTGCAGCCGCGATGATCATGATCGTCGCTATGCTACCGGCTTTCATGTTTGCGATGTTTGAGCGCAACGGACAGCCGCTGGAGAAAATCCTGCACAGCATGATCCAGAGCCGGTTCATCCGGCCCAAGCATCGGATTTACCGTTCCGAAAACTTTTACGCTGCCGTAGCACGGCAATCGAAAATTGATAAAGAGGTGAAGTTAATCTTACATGGCAAACCCCAAGAAAAAAGAAACACAGCGTAAGCTGACCCGTGAAGAGAAGAAACAGCTAAACGCAATCATCGAGCGCACCAATGAAAAGGGCAAAAAGCCCTATACCGCACAGGCGACGATTCCGTATCTGCGGATGTGGCCTGACGGTGTATGCCAGGTGACGGAGAACCACTTCACGAAGACGATTCAGTTCCAGGATATCAACTATCAGCTGGCGCAGAATGAGGACAAGACCGCAATCTTCGAAGGCTGGTGTGATTTTCTCAATTACTTCGATGCGAGCATTCAGTTTCAGTTCTCTTTCCTGAATCTGGCCGCGAATGCGGAAACCTTTGAACAGTCCGTCATGATTCCTTATAAGGAGGACGGTTTCGATAACATCCGCGAGGAATACGCGGATATGCTCCACAATCAGCTGACGAAGGGCAACAACGGGCTGACCAAGACCAAGTTCATTACCTTCGGCATTGATGCTGATTCGATCCGCACGGCAAAGCCCCGGCTGGAACGTGTGGAGATTGACCTGCTGAACAACTTCAAGCGTCTGGGCGTTGCTGCCGAGGCACTGGACGGAAAATCCCGTTTGCAGCTCCTGCACGGGATTTTTCATATGGACACGCAGGAAAAGTTCATGTTTGAGTGGCGCTGGCTCCCTTTGACAGGGCTTTCCACCAAGGATTTCATTGCACCGAGCAGTTTCGACTTCTCCGACAGCCGGTCTTACCGGATGGGAGAAAAGTACGCGACCACAAGCTTTCTGCAGATCATGGCACCGGAACTGAATGACCGGATGCTTGCTGATTTCCTGGCGATGGATTCCAGCCTGATTGCAACCATGCACATCCATTCTATTGATCAGACTGAAGCGATCAAGACGATCAAACGGAAGATCACAGACCTGGACAAGAGCAAGATCGACGAGCAAAAGAAAGCCGTCCGTGCCGGGTATGACATTGATATCATCCCAAGCGATCTGGCAACATACGGCAGTGAAGCCAAGAAACTGCTGGAAGATCTGCAGAGCCGGAATGAACGTATGTTCCTTCTGACCTTCCTGCTCACGAACACCGCTGACACCAAACGGCAGCTGAAGAACATTCTCCTTCAGGCGAAGGGCATTGCGCAGAAATATAACTGCCAGATCACCACGCTGGACTTCCAGCAGGAGGATGCGATGGTATCCTCTCTGCCCCTGGGCCTGAACAAGATTCAGATTCAGCGCGGCCTGACTACTTCCAGCACCGCGATCTTCGTACCCTTCACGACTCAGGAACTGTTCCAATCCGGCGGTGAAAGCCTGTACTACGGGCTGAACGCACTTTCCAATAATCTGATCATGGTGGATCGGAAGAAACTGAAGAACCCCAACGGCCTGATCCTGGGCACTCCCGGTTCCGGTAAATCTTTTGCCGCAAAGCGTGAAATCGCCAATGCCTTCCTGCTGACGGATGATGACATCATTGTCTGTGACCCTGAAGGCGAATACTTCCCGTTGTGTGAGATGTTCAAAGGACAGGTCATCCGGATCTCTCCGACTTCCGGTGACTACATCAATCCCATGGATATGAATCTGAACTATTCAGATGATGAGAATCCGCTTTCCCTGAAATCCGACTTTATCCTGTCACTGTGTGAACTGGTTGTCGGCGGGCGGGACGGTTTACAGCCGATCGAAAAGACGGTCATCGACCGCGCTGTCCGGATGATTTATCAGCCGTATCTGAATGACCCGGTGCCTGAAAATCTGCCGATCCTCGGTGATCTGTATCAGGCGCTTCTGGATCAGGATGAAAAGGAAGCCCATCGTATTGCCACAGCCCTGGAACTGTTCGTTTCCGGTTCCCTGAATGTGTTCAATCACCGGACGAACGTAGATATCAGCAACCGCTTCGTTTGCTTCGATATCAAGGAGCTGGGCAAACAGCTGAAAAAGCTGGGTATGCTGATCGTACAGGATCAGGTATGGGGCCGCGTAACGGAAAACCGTAACGATGGGAAAGCTACCCGGTACTACATGGATGAATTCCACCTTCTGCTTCGTGAAGAGCAGACCGCTGCGTACTCGGTCGAAATCTGGAAGCGGTTCCGTAAATGGGGCGGCATCCCGACTGGTATTACGCAGAACGTGAAAGACCTTCTGGCTAGCCGCGAAATCGAGAACATCTTTGAAAACTCCGATTTCATCTACATGCTGAATCAGGCAGGCGGCGACCGGCAGATTCTTTCCAAACAGCTCAACATTTCTCCGCATCAGCTGTCTTATGTGACGCAGAGCGGTGAAGGTGAAGGGCTGCTTTTTTACGGGAACGTGATTCTTCCATTCCAGGATCATTTCCCGAAGGGAACCCTGATCTACAAAGCAATTACTACCAAACCAAGCGATTTGAAGGAGGCTGGTTAAGAATGAATTGTAATCCTGATATCAAACGTGTCGAGTGCTGGATGTGCCAGCGCAATCCCTATGTTCAGCGTGTACCGCTGACCGTCGCCGGGGGAAATCCTTCCCCCGGCCACCCCGTCCCGCTGAAGATTGACAGGGACGAATGCGAAGTCATCGCGGCTCTGGGCGGCATCGCCAGCGAGCCCGGACTCGCTGATCCGCAGATGATTCTGGGAATGCTTTCTCCGCTGTATAACGGTGAAATCGGAAATGAGAATCTGGAAAAGATCCGGAAGGCCATGGAGAATGTGTCCGGCGGTCCCGGTACTCCTGCCAGCCCTGATAATCCTATCTGCGCCGAGGAGCCTGAAGACAATAAAGAACCGAAAGGAGTGCATATCAATGTCTATCTCTTCTGAGCGTAATCAGTTTCCGCTACCAGGCGAGACCGCGGTTGAAAACTCTGGAACAAATATAGATCTCTTTCCTTCGATCACAGAAGAAAATCACGGATACATGATTGACACTCTTTGGTTGAGTTTCAACTCCCAAACCTCAATCATTCATCAAGCAGTAAATAGTCTGATATTTCTTGCGTTCAATCTGATGGAAACAGATCCGGAAGCAGCCTCCGTGATTGGCCCTATTGTTCAGCAAGTTGATTCCTTCAAAAGAAACTTTACACCTGTCATGATGGATGCACGACGCAAGATTCTGTCTCGAGATTGGACAGCAATCAAGGATATGGAGGTATAAGCAATGCTGCGTATGATCCTGATTATCTTTGGCGCTCTCTTCGTTCTCTTCTGCCTCATCGTATGCTACTGTGCCTGCGTTGTTGCCGGCCGTGAAGACCGGCGTATGGAAGCACTGTACATTGAACATGAGATGAAGCAGCAGGAAGCACAGGCTGAAAAGCCTGAACCTAAAGAAGGGACTGCCGCATGAAGGAAACAGTGAGATCTGCCCCACGGCTGCAATTCACAGATGAAGAGCTGGTCGCCGAAGGGCTGAAAAAGCCGATCGAGCAGGTTCAGAAAGCTACAAAGAAGGCAAATAAAGCACGTCAGAAGCTTTCCGGAAAGATGGTTCTCGAAAAGAACGCTGCTTCGGATCAGCATTCTGCTTCGGATCAGCCTGTTACTGCATCAAAAGCCGAAAAGACGATGCAGAAAACCAAACTCCAGAAACAGCGTGTTGAATCGCTGCGCAGCGAACTGAAACCGGACACACCGGATCTTCCGCAGGAAGAAGTAAAGCCGATCAGCGATAATCTGCTGACACGATCCAAAACAGCTAAAGGAAAGACAACTCCGACGAAAACGGTTCTCAAGCCGGGTGACGCTCCGCAAAAGCCCACCCGGCTTTCCTTTGAGCCGGATCTGAAATCCCCGCACAAAGGTAAAGGCACACAGCCAGTGACACGGGCAATTTCGAATGAAGTGCATAAGGCACTCCGTGAAAACACTGACGGTGATATCGGTGCGGAAGCCGCAGATACATCCCTGCAGACAAGTGAATCGACCCTGCGGTTTGGCAATAACGCACATCACCGGCACGAGCTACGCAAGCACAGGAAAGCAGAGCACGCCGAAAAGCAGGTGGACAAAGCGAACATCCGTTTTCTTCAGAAAAAGGATGAGCTTCAGCGTACTGCTGAGAATGCCGCGCCTCATGCCAGCAATCCGATTTCCCGGGCATGGCAGAAGCGGAAAATCAAAAAAGAGTATGTCGCTGCACGCTATAGCAGGAAAACAGGAAGCACTGCCGCCTACAAGAGCGGAAAGAAAGCAGCGAAGGAAAGTGAAAAGAACACGCGCCGTGTGGTTTCCTTCGTCTCCCGTCATAAAGGTGCGGTCATTGTGCTTGCTCTGGGTGCCCTGCTGGTTTTCTTTGTCCAGGGGCTTTCTTCTCTGGTACCCCTGATGGAAAGCGGCCTGAGTGCGATCACAGCCGGAACTTATCCCGCTGAAGAAGCGGATGTCCGCGCTGCAGAGCGTATGTATGCCCAGAAGGAACGCGAACTCCAGGATGAAATGGATCACTATGAACGCTACCATCCCGGCTATGACGAGTATGTAGTGGATGCCCAGGAGATCTGGCATGATCCCTATGCCCTGATTGCCATCATCTCCGCATACCGTGGCGGTGAGGAATGGACGATAGACGATGCTGTTCCGATCATCAACAAGTATTTCGATTGGCAGTACAAGAAAACGGAGACAATCACCAGTGAGCAGCGTTACCGGACCGTCATTGTGGACGGTGAGGAAACACAGGAATGGTTCACCTATACCACCTGTACGGTGAAGCTGGAAAACAAGATTCTGTCTCATGCTCCGGTCTATACCATGAGCCGCGAAAACATGGGCCTGTACGCCCTGTATATGTCCACGCACGGAAACATGGACGGTATCTTCCGCGGCCCAAACTGCTCCGAACTGAAAGATCCAACGATCTATGAGGTTCCCCAGGAACTGCTGGACGCTGATCCCAACTTTGCCCTTCTGATCGAAGAAGCAAACAAGCGCCTTGGATATCCATACGTCTGGGGCGGGTACACACCGGATACGAGTTTTGACTGCTCCGGTTTTGTGTCCTGGCTGTTCACATCAACCGGCGTACGGAATATCGGTCACGCCGGTGCGAAGGGCCTGTACAGCATGAGCCAGCATATCTCTCCCGAGGAAGCACTCCCCGGTGATGTGATTTTCTTCGCCGGAACCATTGAAGGTGACAGCGGCATCACGCATTGCGGCCTGTATGTCGGAAACGGCTGGATGGTTCACTGTGGATCACCCTG
>Ga0265301_10005507_pt1 | contig 12406 bp, 14 predicted proteins | sample AusTroGonzalo_MG_2_FD_193488 | JGI IMG/M metagenome (GOLD analysis project Ga0265301, IMG submission 193488) | Bovine rumen microbial communities from tropical cattle in Woodstock, Queensland, Australia - Gonzalo_04 | ecosystem: Host-associated > Mammals > Digestive system > Stomach > Rumen ...
ATGGGCATTGCCCAGCATACGCTCGCCTGCGGCACGATCAAGGGCAATAACGCCCTGACCTGCTTCTCGCAGGCGGACAGGCGCGAGGTCGAAACGCCGCACTGCATCCGCTGCGGCAAGTGCCTTGACGTCTGCCCGATGCGCCTGATGCCCCTGCAAATGCACCGGGCGACGCAGAAGGAGGACCTTGCGGCGCTGGACAAATACCATGTCATGGACTGCATCGAATGCGGCTCCTGCGCCTATAACTGCCCCGCGGGCATTCATCTGGTGCAGAGCTTCCGCACGGCGAAGAAGCTGCTGCGCGACGAACAGGCAAGGCAGAAGGCAAAGGAGGCGGTCAAATGAATATCGAAGCGATCCATCTGACCGTTTCCTCCTCCCCGCACGCCCACAGCAGGAATTCCACCGCCGTCATCATGCGCGATGTGTGCATCGCGCTCCTGCCCGCGCTTTTCGCCGCAGTCTGGTTTTTCGGCTGGCGCGCGCTGACGCTGACGATGGTGTCCGTCGCCGGCTGCGTCTTCTTTGAATGGGGCTACCGCAGGCTCCTGAAGAAGGACTGCACCGTGGGCGACTGGTCCGCCGTCGTCACCGGCATGCTGATCGCCTTCGTCTGCCCCGTCTCGCTTCCGTATTGGACGATTCTGGTCGCCGATCTCTTCGCCATCGTTCTGGTCAAGCAGCTCTTCGGCGGCATCGGCATGAACATCGTCAACCCCGCGCTCGCCGCCCGCGCCTTCCTGTTCAGCTGGCCCTCCCTGATGTCCGGCAGCTGGGTGCGCCCCGGCACGAGCATTTCCGTTTTTTCTCCGTCGCTGGACGGTCTGACGACCGCCACCCCGATGGCGGCGCTGGCGGAGAACGCCCTCCCCGCGGAAAGCCTGCTCGATCTCTTCCTCGGAAAAATCGGCGGCTCGCTGGGCGAGGTCAGCGCGGCTGCGCTGCTGCTCGGCGGCGCGTACCTGCTCATCCGCAAGGTCATCTCTCCGCGTATTCCGCTGGCGTACCTCTGCACCGTCGCCGTGCTCGCCGTCGTCTTCCCGCGCGGCGGCAACGACTGCGTCGACTGGATGCTGTATCAGCTCCTGTCCGGCGGTCTGCTGCTCGGTGCGATCTTCATGGCGACCGACTACGCGACCTCCCCCGTCACCCACGCGGGTCAAATTGTCTACGGCGTCGGCTGCGGCGTACTGACGATCCTGTTCCGCTATTTCGGCTCCTATGTGGAGGGCGTGACCTACGCCATTCTGATCATGAACTGCTGCGTCGGCTTCTTTGACAAGCTCGGCGTGCCGAAGCGCTTCGGTCTGGTGAAGGCGAAGAAGGGCGGTGCGGAAAAATGAAGAACCTCAAGTACATCCTCCGGCTGACGCTGACGCTCCTGCTGATCACCGCGGTCGTGGCGGGGCTTTTGGGTCTGGTCAACTACCTGACAGAGGACAAAATCGCCGCACTGACCAAGGCAAAGGCGGAAAACGCCATGCAGGAGGTGCTTCCGGCGGCGCATTATGAGCCGATCGCGCACAGCATGGACGGCGTTGCGGAGGCGTACCGCGCCGACGAGCTCGGCTACGTCGTGCGCGTGAACGTCAACGGCTTCGGCGGCGCGATCGACATGATGGTCGGCGTCGGCACGGACGGCAAGGTCCGCGGCGTGAGCATCATCTCCCATTCGGAAACCGCCTCGCTCGGCGCGAACTGCGTGCGCGAGGACTTCCGCGCGCAGTATATCGGCGCGGACGGCGCGCTTGCCGTCCGGAAGGACGGCGGCACGGTCGACGCGCTGACCGGCGCGACCGTGACCTCCCGCGCCGTGACGAACGGCGTCAATCTCGCGCTTGCCTTTGTAAAGGAGGTGGCAGGATGAACTTCAAAAAGCAGCTCAAGGAAGGGCTTCTGACCAATAACCCCGTGCTGAGTCAGCTCCTCGGCATGTGCTCGACCATGGCGATCACCACGACGCTCTTCAACGGTATCGGCATGGGTTTGAGCGTTACGATCATCCTGATCTGCTCCAACGTCGTCATTTCCGCCCTGCGGAAAATCATTCCCGATAAAATCCGCATTGCGGCGTATATCGTCGTCATCGCAGGCTTCGTCACGATGGTCGATCTGCTGCTGAAAGCATATGTCCCCGCCCTTTCCGACAGCCTCGGCGTGTTCATTCCGCTGATCGTCGTCAACTGTATCATTCTCGGCAGAGCGGAAGCCTTCGCCTCCAAGCACGGCGTGCTCGCCGCGGCGGTCGACGGTCTGACGCAGGGGATCGGCTACACCGCCGCTCTCGTCCTGATGTGCGTCATCCGTGAGCTCCTCGGCAGCGGCACCTTCGGCAAGGGCGTGCTCGGCGCGGACGGCGTGCGCATTCTGCCCGCCCAGTATCCCGCACTGCTCGTCATCCTGCCCGTCGGCGGCTTTCTCACCCTCGGCTGTCTGATCGCGCTGACCCAGTGGGTCAACCGCAGGCTCGCTGAAAAGGAACAGGAAAAGGAGGCGGTCAAATGAGCGCCCTGCTTTCTTTGTTTGCCATCTCTCTCAGCGCCATTCTGGCGGAGAACTTCATACTCGTTAAATTCCTCGGCATCTGCCCGTTCATGGGCGTTTCCAAAAAGACGGATACCGCGCTCGGCATGGGGCTCGCGGTCATCTTCGTCATGGCGCTTGCCTCGGCGGCGACGTGGGCGGTCAATGAATTCCTGCTCGTCAGACTGGGGTTGGAGTACATGCAGACGGTGGTCTTCATCCTCGTCATCGCCGCCCTCGTGCAGTTTGTGGAAATGTTCCTGCAGAAGGCGCTGCCCGCGCTGTATCAGGCGCTCGGCATCTATCTGCCCCTCATCACCACCAACTGCGCCGTCCTCGGCGTCGCCCTGCTGAACATCCAGAACAGCTACACGTTCATCGAGGCCGTGATCTACGGCGTGACCGGCGGCGTCGGCTTCACCCTTGCCATCGTCCTGTTTTCCTCCGTCCGCGAACGGTTGGAGGACTGCGACTGTCCGAAGGCGTTTCGCGGCTTCCCGCTCGCGCTGATCGCCGCCGGTCTGCTGGCGCTGTCCTTCATGGGCTTCTCCGGCTTCAAGGTTTTTTAAGGAGGCGCCGGTATGGAAAAAATTCTCTACGCGATTCTCGTCTTGGCGCTCATGGGCGCGCTGTTCGGCGCGGTGCTGGCGATCGCCTCCAAAATCTTTGCCGTCAAGGTCGACGAGCGCCTGCCGAAGCTGACGGCGGCGCTTCCCGGCGCGAACTGCGGCGGCTGCGGCTACGCCGGCTGTCAGGCGTACGCGCAGGCGGTGCTCGACGGTAAGGCGGCGATCGGTCAATGCGCCGCGGGCGGCGCGGAGGCGGCAAAAGCCATGTCCGCCGTCATGGGCGTGGAAGCCGTGGCGGTCGAAAAGAAGGTCGCCATGGTCAAGTGCCGCGGACAGAACCATCTGCCCAAGGCGCGCTACGACGGCATTTCCGACTGCCGCAGCGCGATGTTCGTCACCGGAAACGGTCCGTCCGCCTGTCCGAACGGCTGTCTCGGCTTCGGCACCTGCACGACCGTCTGTAAATTCGACGCGATCCACTTGGTGGGCGGCGTCGCCCGCGTGGACGCGGACAAATGCACCGGCTGCATGCAGTGCGTCGATATTTGCCCGCGCAAGGTCATCGTCCCCGCCACCTACGACGCCGATATCGTCATCGCCTGCTCCAACCACGACCGCGGCGCAAAGACGCGCAAGATCTGCGACGTCGGCTGCATCGGCTGCCACCTGTGCGAAAAGCAGTGCGAATACGACGCGATCCACGTAATCAACAATTTAGCGACGATCAACTACGACAAGTGCGTCTCCTGCGGGCGGTGCGCTGCGATCTGCCCGCGCCACCTGATTTCCGACTCGAACCTGCGCACCGACATGGATGCAGTGCCGGCAATGCAAAGATAAACAGTTCAGGGCTTCCGCAAATCGCGGAAGCCCTCTGTCTGTCAAAAACTCCCGAAACTGCCAAAACCCGTCGGCTTGTCATTGCAAAAAACATATATCGCCTCTCTCATTTAGTTCCTCTCTGAGGAAGCTATGGCTCACATCCCTCTCTTAGAGGGGGAACGGCGCGGAGTGCCAAGGGAGAGAGGATAGGCATGGCTCCCTCAACGAGAAAGCCATCCTCCGCTGTGTCATTGCCTGATTCCGCATTGCCAGCTTGTGCCGCTTGACTTCCGCGCGGAATTGTGGCACACTATAGTTGTAAAAGGAGGTGGCATTATGCCCGATATGGAATGGATCTGGCTGGCGGCGCTCGTGCTGTTCGCCGTCTTGGAAGCCTCCACCAGCGCGCTGGTGTCCGTATGGTTTATCGGCGGCTCGCTGATCGCCATGATCGCCGCCCTGCTCGACGCGCCGATCTGGCTGCAGCTCGTCCTGTTTTTCGCCGTTTCCGCCGCGCTGCTCCTGCTGCTGCGTCCGATCGCGCGGAAATACATGAAGACCCGCACCGTCGCGACCAACGTCAACAGCAACCTCGGCAAAACCGCCGTCGTCACCGCCCCGATCGACAATCTGCGCGGCACCGGCGCGGTAAAGATCGGCGGCGTGGAATGGTCGGCAAGAAGCGCCGACGACACGCCCATTGAACAGGACGCGGTCGTTCGCGTCACGAAAATCGAAGGCGTCAAGGTCTTCGTCGAACCTGTGAAGGAGGAAGTAAAAGCATGAGCGAATTTTTCAGTGAGAACTCCGGCGTCATCCTGATCGCGCTCGCCGCGGTCATCCTGTTCATCATTCTGATCAAAAACATCTCCATCGTCCAGCAGTCGCGCGCCTTCGTCATCGAGCGGCTCGGCGCGTTCTCAACCGTCTGGGAGGTGGGCATCCATTTCAAGATTCCGTTTATCGAGCGCGTCGCGAAGCGTGTCAGCCTCAAGGAGCAGGTGCTCGACTATCCTCCGCAGCCCGTTATCACGAAGGATAACGTCACCATGCAGATCGACACCGTCGTTTATTTCCAGATCACCGACCCGAAGCTCTACACCTACGGCGTCGAATATCCCATGATGGCGATGGAAAACCTGACCGCGACGACTCTGCGTAACATCATCGGCGATCTTGAGCTCGACCAGACACTGACCTCGCGCGACCTCATTAACACGAACATGCGCTCCATTCTGGACGAAGCGACCGATCCGTGGGGCATCAAGGTCACCCGCGTGGAGCTGAAGAACATCCTGCCGCCGCAGGACATCCAGAACTCCATGGAAAAGCAGATGAAGGCGGAGCGCGACCGCCGTCAGGCGATCCTGCAGGCAGAGGGCACGAAGCACTCGCAGATTCTCGTTGCCGAGGGCGAAAAGGAGTCCGCCATTCTCCGCGCCGATGCGGAAAAGCAGGCGGCGATCCTCCGCGCCCAAGGTCAGGCGGAGGCGATCCTCGCCGTTCAGAAGGCGACGGCGGAGGCGATGCAGATGCTGAACGAGGCGTGCCCGAACGATCAGGTCATCAAGCTCAAGGCGCTGGAGGCGATGCAGAAGATCGCGGACGGTCAGGCAACGAAGATCATCATCCCGTCTGAAATCCAAGGTCTTGCCGGTCTGGCGACCGGTCTGGTGGAGAGCGCGAAGAAATGATCAAAAAACAGTCGTCCTCGTTTCACCGCTTTCTTCGGATCGCGCTCGGCATTACCCTCGGGCTCGCCGCCGCGCTGACGGTCTTTCTGCTGATCGTCCCCGAAAAGGAGGGGCGCTCCGCCGAGGCGCAAGGCGTCCTGCTCTATGCGGACGGTGAGACAAAGCCCTGCGCGGTCAGTCTGCGCGGCGTTATGAATACCTACGCCTTTGAGAAGGACGCGCCGGTCTACGACGGAACGCTCTTGATCGACGGTCGGCAGGTCGACGAGGTCTATCTGACCTTCGACGGCGACTACGCCGCGCCGAAATCGGACGGCGCAAGCGCCGTGCTCTCGAAGGACATGGAGCTTGCCGCGCAGCTTACGCTGGACGGCAGAGACTGTCTCCTGCTCGCGCCAGCGCCCGACGAAGCAGCGGCACAGACGCTGCTCGCGCGGTTCCTCGCGGACGTTCCCTTCGCCCGCAAAATGGCGTGGGAAACATACATACAATAATCAACACCCGCGAAGCTGAAAACAGCTCCGCGGGTTTTTGCCTTAATTCACTATGTTCTGCGGGGTGCCTGCAAGGAACAGGCGGATATTCTCCGCAGTGACGCGGTGCAGGCGCACGCGCGTTTCATACGGCGCCCACGCGATGTGCGGCGTGAGGAAACAGTTGGGCGCGGTCAGCAGCGGATTGTCCGCGGCGATCGGCTCCTTGGATACGACGTCCGCGCCGAAGGCGCCGAGCCTGCCCGTTTTCAGTGCGTCCGCGACCGCCTGCTCGTCCAAAAGACCGCCGCGCGCGGTATTGAGCAGGATCGCGCCGCGTTTCATCTTCGCAAGCGCGTCCGCGTCGATCATGTGCAGATTCTCCGCCGTCTGCGGGCAGTGGAGAGAAACAATATCCGCGTTGCGAAGAAGCGTATCCAAATCGGCAAACGCCGCGCCCTCCGGCACTTCCTTTTTATGCCGCGCCGTGACCAGCAGCTTCATCCCGAAGGCAAGCGCGATCCTTCCGACCGCCTGCCCGATCGCGCCGTAGCCGATCAGCCCCATCGTCTTGCCCGCAAGCTCCGTGAGAGGCTTGCTCCAAAAGCAGAAATCCGGGTTGCTCTGCCAAACGCCGGAGAAAACCGCCGCGGCGTGCAGCCCGACCTGCTGCGTGATTTCCAGTAACAGCGCGAAGGTCATCTGCGCGACCGCGCCTGTGGAATAGGCGGGCACGTTGCAGACCTCACTCCATGTGCGCGCGCCGCCTGCACGTCGACGACGTTATAGCCCGTCGCCAAGACGCTGACAAGCTTCAGCTTCGGGCACGCCTCGAACACGTCCTTGCCGAGCGGCGTCTTGTTGAGCAGGACGATCTCCGCGTCGTCGATCCGTTCGATCACATCCTCCGGCGCGGTGCGATCATAGACCGTCAGCTCGCCGAAGGGGCGCAGCACGTCCCAGCTCAAATCGCCGGGATTGGAGGCATGCCCGTCCAAAATGACGATCTTCATTTACCAGAACTCCTTCGACGCCTTGCGCTGCACGACCATATACCACACGAGAATCCCCGCCGGCACGAAGATGGAGAGGAGATCCGCCCAAAGGGAGCTCTCCTTTATGATCATGGAATAGTAGAAGTAGGCGATGCCGCAGACGATCATCGCAATGCCGAGCAGCAGCAGGCGCGGCTCGATGTAGTCGATAAAACCGTCCACGTCCACGCAGGTCTCCGCCTTGCAGCCGCCCGGATAGAGGAATTTGTTCGGGAACAGCTCACAGGTCCTGCGCAGGCGAAAATAAGTGTAGAGCGCGTAGACTCCGCAGCCGTACAGCATGATAAGCAGGATCAGAGACAGCATGCCGTCCACGGCGAGGGGGTTTGTATTTCCCTGCGCGGCTTCCGTTGCCGCGGCTTCTTCCAATACGGTCAAAAAGCGGTGCATTTTTCGATCCTCCGTTGTTTGATATTGCCATTATAGCAAGTCCGGCCGCGCAATGCAACCGATTTCCGTCTGCGCGCTTGTAATTCCCTGCACTTTGTGATAAAATATTGCGGAAATCCCCGATGAACGGGAGGAATATTATGTCAACCTTACAGCAAGAAATCAATCGCCGCCGCACCTTTGCGATCATCTCGCACCCGGACGCCGGCAAGACGACGCTGACCGAAAAGTTCCTGCTCTACGGCGGCGCAATCGCGCAGGCGGGCGCGGTCAAGGGCAAGAAAAACGCCCGTGCCGCCGTCTCCGACTGGATGGAGATTGAAAAGCAGCGCGGTATTTCCGTCACCTCGTCCGTCATGCAGTTTCAGTACGAGGGCTTCTGCATCAACATCCTCGACACCCCGGGTCACCAGGACTTCTCCGAGGACACCTACCGCACGCTGATGGCGGCGGACTCCGCCGTCATGGTCATCGACGGTGCGAAGGGCGTCGAGCCGCAGACGCGCAAGCTCTTCAAGGTCTGCGCAATGCGTCACATCCCGATTTTTACCTTTATCAACAAGCTCGACCGCGAGACGAAGGACCCCTTCGACCTGCTCGACGAGCTGGAACGCGAGCTCGGCATCGAAACCTACGCGGTCAACTGGCCGATCGGCTGCGGCAAGGAGTTTCAAGGCGTTTACGACCGGCAGAAGGGGCAAATCAACTTCTTCTCCGGCGTGTCGGGCAAGCAGCGCGCGGAAAAGCTGGAGATTGCGCTGGACGACCCCGCCGTCGCCGATCACATCGGCGCGGCGCGCTGGCAGCAGCTCAAGGACGATGTGGAGCTCCTCGGCGCGGGCAGAGAGTTCGACATGGACGAGGTGCGGCAGGGGCAGCTGTCTCCCGTCTTCTTCGGCTCGGCGCTGACGAACTTCGGCGTGGAGCCCTTCCTCGAAGCGTTTTTGCAGATGACCCCGCCGCCCCTGTCCCGCGAGGCAGACTGCGGCGTGATCGACGCGTTCCGACCCGATTTTTCCGCCTTCGTGTTCAAGATTCAGGCGAATATGAACAAGGCGCACCGCGACCGTCTGGCGTTCATGCGCATCTGCTCCGGCAAGTATGAGCGCGAGAGCGAGGTTTACCACGTGCAGGGCAGCAAAAAAATGCGCCTGTCTCAGCCGCAGCAGCTCATGGCGCAGGAGCGCGAGATCATCGACGAAGCGTACGCCGGCGATATCATCGGCGTGTTCGACCCCGGCATTTTCTCGATCGGCGACACGATCTGCATGCCCGGTCAAAAGTTCCGCTTCGCCGGCATCCCTACCTTCGCGCCGGAGCACTTTTGCCGCGTCAGCCCGAAGGACACGATGAAGCGCAAGCAGTTCGTCAAGGGCACGGAGCAGATCGCGCAGGAGGGCGCGATTCAGATCTTCAAGACGCCGAACACCGGCATGGAGGAGGTCATCGTGGGCGTCGTCGGCACGTTGCAGTTCGACGTGTTTCGCTACCGCATGCTCTCGGAGTACGGCGTGGAGCTGCGCATGGAAAAACTGCCCTTCGAGGTCCTGCGCTTCATCACGAAATCGCCCGTGGACGAAAAGGACCTCAATCTCTCCTCCGACGCGGAGCTGCTGGAGGACTACCGCGATCACCGTCTGCTGGTCTTCACGAGCCCGTGGGCGATCGACTTTACCCTCCGCCGCAACCCCGGTCTGGAGCTGTCGGAAACGCTGGATGCGTAAGAAAAAACCGGATGTGCAAGCAACTTGCACATCCGGTTATTATTGCCTCCCTCTTGTGGGCGCCATTATTTCAAGCTTTTGATTGCTTCCGGCAGGGCGGCGGCGAAGGCGAGGATTTCGTCCTCCGTCGTTTCGTCGGAGAGCGAAACGCGGATCGAGCCGTCGATCAGCACGGGCGCGACCTGCATCGCCTCCAGCACGTGGGAGCGGCGCCCCTTGCTGCACGCGGAGCCCGCAGAAACGCAGAAGCCCCGATCCTGCAGGGCGTTGATGAGCCCCTGCGAGCGCAGTCCCGCCACCGCCAGATTGACGATGTGCGGCGCCTCCTGCGCGCCGAGCAGGGTCACGCCGTCGATTTCGCGCAGGCGCTCCTGCAGCAGCGTTTTCAAGCGGTTTTGTTCCGCGATCGCCGCCATGCGGCGCGGCAGCTGCGCGGCGCAGGCGGCGGCAAAGCCGGCGATCATCGGCAGGTTTTCCGTCCCGCTGCGCAGACCGCCCTCCTGCCCGCCGCCGAGAAGCAGCGGCGGCAGCTTCTGCGCCATATACAGCGCGCCGACGCCCTTCGACGCGTGGACCTTATGCCCCGAAACGGAGATCATGTCCGCGCCGAGCGCGGAGGCGCGGAAGGGCGCCTTGAAAAAGCCCTGCACCGCGTCCGTATGGAACAGCGCGTTCGGGCAAACGCGGTGCGTCAGCTTCGCCATCCGCTCGATCGGCATCACCGCGCCGGATTCGTTGTTGACCATCATAATACTGACGAGGATCGTATCGGGGCGCAGCGCCGCCTGTAACGCCTCAACGGTGATATTGCCGAGCGCGTCGGGTCGGAGGTAGGTTACCTCGAAGCCGCGCTGCTCCAGCTTCTGCATCGGGTGCAGGACGGCGTGGTGCTCCACCGCCGTCGTGACGACGTGCTTTCCGCGCTTTCCCATGCGATCCGCCGCGGCGAAGATCGCCCAGTTGTCGCTCTCCGTACCGCCGGAGGTAAAATAGACGCGGTCGGTCGGCGCGCCGAGCGCCTCCGCGACGGTCTGACGGCACTGCCGCAGCAATCGCGCCGCGTCGACGCCGAGGCGATATAGCGCGCTGGGATTGCCCCAGTCTCCGGTCAGCGTTTTGTTGATCGCCTCCACCGCGGCGGCGCAGGGTCTCGTGGTGGCGGCATTGTCCAAGTAGATCATACGGGTTTCCTCTGATAGCAAAAGCGTCTGAATAATAACAGCAAGCGGGCGGCCATTGACCGCCCGCATTACGATCTTGTTTGCGCAATTATTTCTTTGCCAGTGCTTCGCGGATCTTCTCGCAGAGCCCTTCGGGCGTGAGCTTGTACGCCTCCAGCACCGCCGCGGCGGTGCCGCTGCGACCGAACTCGTCGTTGACGCCGTGGCGCACCAGCGGCGTCGGGCACTTCTCGCTCAGACACTCGGCGACCGCGCCGCCCAGACCGCCGATGATGTTATGCTCCTCGGTGGTGACGATACAGCCGGTCTCCTTCGCCGCCTTGAGGACGAGCTCCTCGTCGAGCGGCTTGATCGTGTGCATGTCGATGACGCGGACGGACACGCCCTCCGCCGCCATCATTTCGCGCGCCTTGAGCGCCATCTGGACCATGATGCCGGTGGCGATCACGGCGACGTCCGTGCCGTCCGCCAGCACCGCGCCCTTGTCGAGCTCAAATTTGTAGCCGGGGATCTCGTCGGTGACGATCTCCACCGCGCTGCGGCCAAGACGCATATACGCAGGGCCGTCATAATTCAGCAGCGCCTCGACGGCGAGCTTCATCTCGTTGCCGTCGCAGGGGCAGAGCACCTTCATGCCGGGCACGGCGCGCATGAGCGCAAAGTCCTCGATGCACTGGTGGGTCGCGCCGTCCTCGCCGACGGACAGACCGCCGTGCGAGCCGACGACCTTGACGTTCAGGTGCGGATAGGCGATGGAGTTTCTCACCTGCTCCCACGCTCTGCCGGAGGCAAAGATGGCGAAAGTGTTGGTGAAGGGCTTGAAGCCACAGGTGGAAAGACCTGCCGCAACGCCGGTCATGTTGCACTCGGCGATGCCCATGTCAAAGAAGCGATCGGGATACTTGGCGGCGAAGCCCTTGGTCATCGTTGCGCCTGCCAGATCCGCGTCGAAAACGACCAGCTCCGGGTATTTTTCCGCCAGCTCACAGAGCGCTTCGCCGTAAGCGGCGCGGGTTGCGATCTTGCCTGCCATCTCACTTGCCCTCCAATTCTGCTAATTTGGCTTCGAGCTCGGCCTTCGCCTGCTCGTACTGCTCGTCGTTCGGCGCCTTGCCGTGCCAGCCTGCCTGATTCTCCATGAAGGAGACGCCCTTGCCCTTGACGGTCTTCATCAGCACCGCCGTGGGCTTGCCCTTGCACGCCTTGGCGTCCTCGAACGCCTTAAGCAGCGCGTCGTAATCGTGACCGTCGACCTTGATAACGTTCCAGTTGAACGCCTCAAACTTCTTGTCCAGCGGCTCGGAGGGCATGACGTCCTTCGTCGCGCCGTCGATCTGCAAACCGTTCACGTCCACGACGGCGCAGAGGTTGTCGAGCCCGTACTTCGCTGCGGACATCGCCGCCTCCCAGACCTGCCCCTCGGCGATCTCGCCGTCTCCGAGAACGGCGTAGACGCGGTAGTCCTTCTTGTTGAGCTTGCCGCCCAGCGCCATGCCGACCGCGGCGGAAATGCCCTGACCCAGTGAGCCGGTGGACATATCCACGCCGGGCACGTGCCGCATCTCGGCGTGTCCGGAATAGTGCCCGCGAATGGAGCGGAAGAGCTTCAGATCCTCGATCGGGAAGTAGCCGCGAAGCGCCAGCACCGGATACAGCGCGGGCGTGCAGTGACCTTTCGACAGCACGAAGCGATCGCGGTCGGGATTCTTCGGGTCCTTCGGGTCGACGTTCATCACGCCGAAATACAGGGTCGTGATCGCGTCGATGGCAGACAGGCTGCCGCCGATGTGGCCGGATGCCGCCGTATGCACAGCATCAAGGCCGAGCAGTCTTGCTTTGGTTGCGGTGATTGCTAGGGTCTTGCTTGCAATTTTTTCCATAGTAACCATTCCTTTTCTAAACCGCTTTTCAGCGGTGAATTAACAATTCCGTAGGGAGGCTTTCTTAATCGGCGGTTTCTTCCGTTGGGACG
>Ga0265301_10005514_pt1 | contig 12397 bp, 13 predicted proteins | sample AusTroGonzalo_MG_2_FD_193488 | JGI IMG/M metagenome (GOLD analysis project Ga0265301, IMG submission 193488) | Bovine rumen microbial communities from tropical cattle in Woodstock, Queensland, Australia - Gonzalo_04 | ecosystem: Host-associated > Mammals > Digestive system > Stomach > Rumen ...
GATGCTGCTCGCCCTGCTGCTGATCCTTCTGCTGCCCATGGGCAAGCGGAAAAAGGAGGGCTTTTACGGGCTTGCGGCGTATTCCTACGCGCACCGCGGTCTGCACGATGCTGCGCGCGGGCTGCCGGAAAACTCCCTGCGCGCCTTCCGCCTCGCGGCGGAGTTCGGCTATGGCGCGGAGCTGGACGTGCATCTGAGCAAGGACGGCAGGCTCGTCGTCATGCACGACGAATCCCTGCTCCGTACGGCGGGCGTCGACCGGAATATCTGTGACTGCACGGCGCGGGAGCTGGACGTTCTGCATCTGGAGGGAACGGACGAAAAGATCCCGTATCTGGAGGAGGTTCTGCCGATTTTTGAGGGCAGAACGCCGCTCGTCATTGAAATCAAGGCGTTTGAGAAAAACCATGCCGAACTGACGCAGCGGGTCTGCGCGCTCCTCGACCGCTTCCCGAAGCTGCAATTCTGCGTGGAATCCTTCGACCCGCGCGTGCTGCTGTGGCTGAAAAAGAACCGCCCCACCATCGTTCGCGGGCAGCTTTCCGCGAATTTCCTTAAGGAGCGCAGCGGGCTGCGCCTGCCGACGGCGTTCCTGCTGACCCAGCTTTGCATGAACTTATTGACCCTGCCGCATTTCATCGCTTACAAATATGAGGACAGAGACTGCCTCGGCGCGCGGATCGGCAGGGGACTATGGGGCGTGCAGGAATTCAGCTGGACGCTGCGCACGGCGCAGGACGTGGAGCAAACAAAAAAGAACGGCGCGCTGCCCATCTTTGAGCATTGCCGTCCCGATATTTGAAATGAGGCGTTTTCATGTATGACAAGTTAACCAAAAAGGATATCGCGCTCATGGAGGCGGAGCTGGAAGACCGTCGCCTCCGTCAGCGACCGAAGATCATCGAGGAGGTCAAGCGCACCCGCGAGTTCGGCGACCTGAGCGAAAACTACGAATACAAGGCTGCCAAGCAGGCGCAGCGCCGCAACGACAGCCGTATGCGCTATCTGGAAAATATGATCAAGACCGCGGTCATCATCGACGACGGCGAGGAGAGCGATCCGTCGCAGCTCGGCAGAGTGAAGCTTTACGATCGCGTGACGCTCTACCTTCCGGAGGACGACGAAACGATGACGATTCAGATCTGCTCTGTCGTGCGCGTCGATCCGGACGCCGGCTTTATCAGCATGGAGTCTCCCTTGGGCAAGGCGGTGCTCGGCGCGGCGATCGGCGACGTGGTCAAGGTCAAGGTCAACGACAGCTACAGCTATGAGGTCGAGGTGCAGGCGGTGGAAGCCGCCGAGGACGACGGATCCGCCCCGCTGATGCAGTACTGACGAATGAATTGCGCCTGACGGCGCGTGAATGGACCTTCGGTCATGAATTGCACGTTTGTGCATGAATTGCCCGGTGGGCATAAGAGCAATTCCACTCATGAAGCCAAAGGCTTCCATGCATGCCGCACAAGCGGCAAATCATGACGGCGCACGAAAAAGACGGCTTTGCAGCCGTCTTTTTTTATCCCAGCGTAATGTGCGGATTCTCTTCCGCGCAGTCGCGCAGGAGGCGCGACAAATTGCGCACGTAGCGCTCGCCCAGCGTGCCGATCAACTCCTCCTCGGCGACTGTGATCGTCACGTCCTCGGTCGTCGCCGTCAGACAATCGTGCAGCGCGTCCAGATTCCTGCCGTACCATGCCGGGAAGGACAGCGCCTGCGCGAAGAGATCGTGCAGCGCGCTGCGGGTCGCCGCACCCGATGCGTCCAGCTTCAGTTCGATCATGCTTCGTCGCCTCCGTAAATCAGGGTAAAGCTCTCATAGTGATTGTCTGTATAGTAGATCAGTCCGTCGTTGGAAAAGACGATGCGCTTGGAGCCGCGGGAGTCCGCGCCGAGCGTATCAATGTCGCACTCGGTATAGGTGCGACCCGGCGCTTCGGGCAGCAGTCCCTCATAGTTGCCGAAGCGGTCGCCGCCGATGCACTTGCCGGGGGCGTAAGGCGCCAGAGAGCCGCCCTCCCAGCCGAGCGCCCGCGCTTCGTTCTTCGTGATGTAGTTGCCCGGCAGCTTGCCGTAGGTGCGGAGATAGAGCGCGACGTCCTCCATGGAGGAATAGACGCCGAATTCGTCGATTTCCGGCGCGGATGCCTCGGTTTCCGTCGTATCGGGGAGAAGCGCCGGACCGCTCTGCGAAGAAGCGCCGCCGTAGGGCGTTTGCGGCAGGTCGGCGCCGCGGAACGCGACGAAGGAAACCAGAACGGCGAGCGCCAGTACTGCAAGGATCAGAAGAATCGTTGATTTCTTTTTCATTCGGTCGCCTCCGAAGGGATGTTTCGGCAATAGTATAGCACGCTTCCGCCGATTTGACAAGAATGGACGCCAAGAGAAAAGAATTGTGGACAAATGTTTCCTGATTGTGTATAATGGACGGCAAGGGGAGGGAGAGAACCTTGAAAAAGAAAGAAAAACGACGCTTTGGCGACCGCAGAGACGGCAAGCTCCTGCGCGACCTTGATTCCATGCACTTTATCATGCCGATCATTTTTCCGAACCGCTGCGACAACGAGGCGTATCTGTCCGACCGCATTGATCTGGAGAATATCAACGCTTATCTTGCCAAAAAGAACGCGGACGGTCCCGATTTCAAATACACCCTGTTCCATGTGATTCTGACCGCGATGGCAAAGACCCTCTATCTGCGCCCGAAGATGAACCGCTTCATCTGCAACGGCAATATGTACCAGCGCAACGAGGTCAGCGCGGCGTTCACGATCAAAAAGACCTTTGAGGATGAGTCGGACGAGGCGCTGGCGTTCATCCATACCAAGCCGACCGACACGATCGAAACGGTTCACGATTTCATCCGCGATCAGGTTACGAAGTGCCGCGGCTCGGAGGGCGACGCCGCCACCGACAACATGGATTTCTTCAACAAGCTGCCGCGCTTCCTGTCAAAATGGATCGTGCATATCGTCATGTGGCTGGAACAGCGCGGCAAGGCGCCGAAGTCCCTGAACGAGGGCGATCCGTACTATTCCTCGTGCGTCCTTTCCAACGTCGGCTCGATCAAGCTCAAGTGCGGTTACCACCATCTGACCAACTGGGGCACGACCTCGCTGTTCTGTCTGATCGGCGAGAAGAAGATGACGCCCCGCTTTGACGAGAACGGCAACGCGGAAATGCGCGAAACAGTCGATCTCGGTCTGACGATCGACGAGCGCCTCGCGGACGGCTATTACTATGCAAAGACCTTGCGGCTGATCAAGCACCTGCTGCAACACCCGGAGCTTTTAGAGCTCCCGCTGGAGGAAAAGGTAGAATACTAATGCGGAAGGCGCAGCGTCCCTGTCCGCGTCATTGCGAGGAGCGAAGCGACGCGGCAATCTGTCCGGCGCAGGTATGGTATTTGTACCACGAAACAAAACGGGCGCGCAATGCGCGCCCCTACGCGGATACACAGGATAAATGACCGCCCGCAATTCATAAAACTGCCGTGGAGGATTCCTCCACGGCAGTTTTTGTATCATTATGCGTTTTTCCACTTCGCGCAGCGGCGGGCTTTTTGCCTGCGCTTGCGCACCTTGAAGAAGATCCAGAGGAAGATGAGCAGGGCGATTGCAGCGATCGTCAGAATCAGATAGACCGTCGTGGAATTGTCGGCGGTCTTGACCGTCAGCCACAGGCTGTCCATCTCCTGCGTGCCGCGCTGGGAAAGCGCCTTGAAGGCGGTGCCCATGGCAAGCGTTTCCTCGTCCGGATAGGCGATCGGATTTGAGGCGAAGTCCGGGTCCATAAGCTCCTTGGCTTCGGAGCTCGGCGCGGAATAACCGAGGTATTCCAGATTCTGCGCGCAGATCTCCGGGTCAATCAGAAAGTTGATAAAGGTTTCCGCCGCCTCCTTGTGCTCCGCGCCCTTGGGGATGCAGATCGCGTCGACGAAGAGGTTGAAGCCCTCTTCGGGGAAGCAGAAGGCAAGATCGGGGTTTTCCTCCACCATGAGCAGGTAGTCGCCGGCATAGTAGGGGGCGATCCACGCTTCGCCGCGCTCCATTTTGTCGAAGATTTGGTCCATGACGTACGCCTGCACCAGCGGCTTCTGCTCGCGCAGCTCGTTCGCCGCCAGCGTCAGCAGGGTGGAATCCTCGGTGTTGATGCTGTAGCCGAGCTTCGCCTCCGCGATCGCAAAGGCGTCGCGCGGGTTGTCGAACATGAGAATTTTTCCCGCGTACTTCTCGTTCCACAGCAGCTCCCAGCTGCCGACGTCCGCGGGTTCGACGTACTTCGTGTTGTAGATCAGACCGGCGCAGCCCCACGTGTACGGGACGGAGTAGAGATTGTCGGGATCATAGGCAAGATGCTTAAAGCTGTCGTCAATGTACTGGAAATTCGGAATGTTGGAAAAGTCGATCTGCTCCAGCATATCCTCCTCGATCAGCTTCTGCACCATATAGTCCGACGGGATGATGACGTCGAAGGTGGAGCCGCCCGCCTTGAGCTTGGTGTACATGCTCTCGTTGCTGTCGAAGGTCATGTAGTTGACCTTGATGTTGGGATAGGCTGCCTCGAATTCGTCGATCACGTCGATGCAGTCGTCCGTGCCGTCCGAAATGTACTGACCCCAGTTATAGACGTTAATCGTCACGGTTTCGCCCGCGGCGGAAACGGAGGCGGGCAGCGCGCTGACGAGCAGCAGCGCGGTCAGAAGGAGAGAAACGAGACGTTTCATCTGTGCGCCTCCTTTCTGCGGAGCTTTCTGGAGGTGTCACGCGCCTGAAGAAGATTCATCGTGACCATCAGCAGCAGGATCGCGACGAACATCAGGGTAAACATCGCGTAGACCTTCGGCTGGATGGGCTTCTTCGTGTAGCTGTAAATCTCGACCGGCAGGGTAACGAAGCCGGAGCCGGTGACGAAGTAGGAAATGACGAAATCGTCCAGAGACATCGTGAACGCCATCAGCGCGCCGGAGATAACGCCGGGCATGATCTCATGCAGGACGACCTTGAAGAACGCCTGTACGGGCGTACAGCCGAGGTCGAGCGCCGCCTCCGTCAGATCGGGATCCATCTGTGAAAGCTTCGGCATGACGTTCAGAATGATGTACGGCAGGCTGAAGGTGATGTGGGCGATCAGCAGCGTCCAGAAGCCGAGCACGGAGTTGATCCGCAGCAGAATGCCGACGAAGGCGAACAGCAGGGCGAGAGAGACGCCGGTGACGATGTCGGGGTTGGTCATCGGGATGTTGGTCAGCCCCATGACCGCCGAGCGAAGCCTGCCGCGCATGGAGTGGATGCCGACGGAAGCGATCGTGCCGAGCACGGTGGCGACCGCGCTGGAAATGACGGCGATGATCAGAGAGTTGCCGAGCAGCCGCAGCAGATCGTCGTCGCGGAACAGCTCTTTGTACTGGTTCAGAGTAAAGCCCTGAAACACGGCAATGTCCGTGCCCTTGTTGAAGGACGCGACCGCCAGCACGATCATCGGGATATACAGGAAGAAAAAGACGAGGATGGTGAAGATACGGTTGAATTTTCTCATAACGTCACCATGCTTTCTTCATCGTCGTTCGTGAAGCGGTTCATCACGCCGACGCAGACGAAAATCAGAACCATCAGAACGAGGGACAGGGCGGCGCCCAGATTGGGGTTGTAGGCTGCCTTGAACTGGGACTCGATCACGTCGCCGATCAGAATGGTGCCGGGCGAGCCGAGCTTCTGCGAAATGTAGAAGGTGGATACGGCGGGCACGAAGACCATCGTAATGCCGGAGACGATGCCGGGCACGGACAGCGGGAGGACGACGCGGGAGAAAACCTGACGGCTGTTGCAGCCGAGATCCTCCGCCGCCTCTACCAGACGCGGATCAATCTTCATGAGAACCGTGAACAGGGGCAGGATCATATAGGGCAGGTAGTTATACACCATGCCGAGCACGACCGCGCCGTTGTTGCGGATGAGCGGAAGGGGCTTCAGACCGATCAAAGCAAGGAAGTTGTTGATGATGCCGGTGTCCTCCAGCAGGGCGACCCACGCCAGTGTGCGCAGCAGGAAGCTGATGCACATCGGCAGCATGATCATCATTTGCAGCAGCCGCTGCGTGGAGGGCTTGCAGTGAGCGATGAAGTACGCCACGGGATAGCCGATCAGCAGGCAGATCAGCGTTGCAAGGATGCTCAGCCAGATCGACCGCAGGAAAATCGGCCAGTAGTCGGCGATTTTAACCAGATTGGAGAGGGTGAATTCTCCCGTCATCGAGTCGGTGAGGGCATAGTAGAAGACCACGCCGAGTGGAATCAGGGTAAACAGCACCATCCAAAGGACGTAGGGTCCGGACAGCCATTTACGCTTCATCTTCCGTGCCCTCCGCGTCGGCAATCTCGTCGTATTCCGCGGAATACGAGCTGTAGTCGCCAAACATGCCGGAATACTCGCTCTTGTGCATGATGTGGATGTCTTCCGGATTCAGGCGGATGCCGATATAGGAGCCTTCGGGGCAGAAATCCGTCGTCTGGATCAGCCACTTAAAGCCCTTGAAATCGACGATGGTGTCGTAGTGAACGCCCTTGAAGGTGACGGAGGTGACGGTGCCGCACAGATGACCCGCGTCCGCCGCGACGATGTCGATGTCCTCCGGACGGATGACGACGTCGACCGGCTCGTTCTTCTCAAAGCCCTTGTCCACGCAGGTAAAGGTCCTGCCGAAGAACCGGACCTTACAGTCCTCCAGCATGACGCCGTCGAGAATGTTGGATTCGCCGATAAAGTCCGCGACGAAGGCGTTCTTCGGCTCGTTGTATATATCCTCCGGTCTGCCGATCTGCTGGATCTTGCCCTTGTCCATGACGACGATGGTGTCGGACATGGTAAGCGCCTCCTCCTGATCGTGCGTGACGTAGACGAAGGTGATGCCCATCGCCTGCTGGATGCGCTTGAGCTCGTTCTGCATATCCTTGCGCAGACGCAGATCCAGCGCGCCCAGCGGTTCGTCCAGAAGCAGGACCTTCGGACGGTTGACCAGCGCGCGCGCGATCGCCACGCGCTGCTGCTGCCCGCCGGAGAGGGAAGTGACCTTGCGGTTTTCAAAGCCCTTCAGAGAAACGATCTCCAGCATTTCCGTCACGCGCTCGTCAATCTCCTTTTCATCCAGCTTTGCAATGCGAAGACCGAAGGCGATATTGTCATAGACGTCAAGGTGCGGGAAGAGCGCGTAGCGCTGGAAGACCGTGTTGATTTTACGTTTGTATGCGGGAACCTCGTTCATTCGTTTCCCGTCGAACAGGACATCGCCGGATGTCGGCGTCAAAAAGCCTCCGATGACACGAAGCGTGGTGGTCTTACCGCAGCCGCTCGGACCGAGCAGAGTAAGAAATTCCTTGTCGTTGATGTAAAGATTGATCGAGTCCAATACGCGCTCGCCGTCAAATTCCATCACAAGGTTTGTCAAGCGGATCAGCTCTTGAGACATGTATCCTCCCCCATTTCTTTTCAAGTAGCACAATGCGGTAATTCGCATAATACCCTATATTGCAATATAAAGGCAAAGGACGCGAATGTCAATGCATTTTCTGCGTTTTCCGACAGCTTTTTTCAGTGGTTTCCCCAAAAATTGCATTATTGACGGAAGACTGTGAAAAAACTACTACAGCTTGTGTTTTGCACAGCTGCGGACCACAATAGGAAAGGATATAATTCTTGACTTATGCGTGCCTTAGTGATAAGATATATCTTATCATAGTATATTGGGTCATTATGTGTCACTTTATGTGATTTTTGCATGATTTCGCGTTCACGGAGGATGCTTTCAATGCGTGAAAAGAGAATTCTGCTTTCGTCTCCGACGATGCACGGAGAGGAAATGCAATACATACAGGAGGCGTTCGACACGAACTGGATCGCGCCGCTGGGGAAGAACGTGGACTGTTTTGAGGAGGAAATCTGCGCCTATATCGGCGGCGGACATGCGGCGGCGCTGTCGTCCTGCACGGCTGCGATCCATCTGGCGCTGAAGCTCTGCGGACTGAAACGCGGCGAGCCTGTGCTTTGCTCCGACCTGACCTTCTCCGGCTCCGTCAATCCCGTTTCCTATGAGGGCGGCAGACAGGTTTTCGTCGATTCGGAATATGAAACGTGGAATATGGACCCGCGCGCTTTGGAGCTGGCGTTCGAGCAGTATCCGCAGGCAAGGATCGTCGTCGCCGTCAATCTCTACGGCACGCCGGCAAAGCTCGATGAGATCCGCGCGATCTGCGACCGCCGCGGCGCGATCCTGATCGAGGACGCGGCAGAGTCCCTGTCCGCAACCTACCGCGGCAGACAGACCGGCACCTTCGGCAGCTACAATACCCTCAGCTTCAACGGCAACAAGATCATCACCACCTCCGGCGGCGGCATGCTGCTCTCCGAGGACGAAGCTGCCGTGCGGAAGGCGCGCTTCTGGGCGACGCAGTCGAAGGATCCCGCGCCGTACTATCAGCACAGCGAGATCGGCTATAACTACCGCATGAGCAACATCGTCGCCGGCATCGGCAGAGGACAGCTCCTGCACTTGGACGAGCACCGCGCGCTGAAAAAGAAGATCTATGAGCGCTACCGCGACGGACTTGCGGGACTACCGCTGCAGATGAACCCGCACACAGCGGACGCCGAGCCGAACTACTGGCTCTCCTGCATTCTGATCGACCGCGGTTGTCCGGTCAAGCCGTTCGACATCATGGCGCGGCTGAACGAAAACAATATCGACTCCCGCCCGATCTGGAAGCCGATGCACCTGCAGCCGGTCTTCGCCGACTGCGACTATATCACCCTGCCGGGCGAGAACGTCGGCGAGGACGTGTTTGCCCGCGGACTGTGCCTGCCCAGCGACATCAAGATGACGCCGGAGGAGCAGGACGAGATCATCGGGATCATAAAAGCTATGTTTTGAAGGAATGCTGCCGCATGTACGCGAAATACATAAAAAGAATTCTGGATTTTTTCCTGTCTCTGACGGCTCTGATCGTGCTGTCGCCGCTGTTTCTGGCGCTGACCGTGATCGGCGCGGTGACGATGAAGGGCAATCCCTTCTTTGCGCAGCCGCGTCCGGGCAGAAATGAGAAAATCTTCTGCCTGATCAAATTCCGCAGCATGACGGAGGAATATGACGCGGAGGGCAACCTCCTGCCGGACGCGCAGCGTCTGACGCGCTACGGGCGCTTCCTCCGCGCGACCTCTGCCGACGAGCTGCCGGAGCTTCTGAACATTCTGGCGGGTCAGATGGCGCTCGTCGGACCGCGTCCGCTCGCGGTGCAGTATCTCCCGTATTATACGGAGCGCGAGCGCCTGCGCCATTCCGTGCGCCCCGGTCTGACCGGTCTGGCGCAGGTCAACGGCCGCAACGAGACGACTTGGGAGGATCGCTTCACGTACGATCTGAAATACGTTTCGTCTGTATCGTTCCGGCAGGATCTGAGCATACTGTTCCGGACGGCGGCTGTGACGCTCGGCAGGTCGGGTATCGGCGTGCGCGGCGTGGACAGCCTGCCGGACTTTGATACGTACCGAAAACAACAAACGGAAAAGGAGTACGAGTCCGTATGAATATCTTTGGAGAGCGCGTGCTTCTTCGCGCCATCGAAAGAGAAGACAACGCGTTGCTGCTGCGTCTGATCAACGATCCCGATACCGAGTGCTGGCTCGGCGGCAGCTCGTTCCCCGTTTCCCGCCTTGCGCAGGAGAACTGGACGGAGCAACAGAAAAACGCGGCGAATACCTTGCGCTGCATGATTGCGCTGAAAGAGCAGCCGGAAACGGCGCTCGGTACGGTGATCCTGAGCGACATCGACCAGAAGAACGGCACGGCGCAGATTCATCTGAAGCTGGACGAGCCCGCAAGAGGAAAGGGCTACGGCACGGACGCGGTGAACGCCCTGACGGCATACGCCTTTGATTACCTGCGCCTGCACTGCCTGTACGCAGATATTCTTTCATACAACGCAGCGTCCGAGTCGGTCTTCAAAAAGTGCGGCTATCGGCTCGACGGCGTGCTGCGTTCGCGCGTGTTCAAGAACGGCGATTACGTCGATCTGAAGTCGTATTCCCGCCTGTCGTCCGATCCGAGATGAGGACGGAGATCGGCGGCGAATTCTGGACGGACTGCCAGCCGAGCGGAAGCGGACGGCGCATCCTGCCCGACCTTGACGGTCTGCGCCTCACACTGAGCGGAAGAACGGCGCTCGACTGCGTCCTTTCGGATTATCTGCGCACGAAGCAGGCGGGAAAGGCGCTGCTGCCGTCCTACTGCTGCCATACGATGATCGAGCCGTTTCACGCGCACGGCTTTTCCGTCGACTTCTATGAAGTATATGCCGGCGCGGACGGGATCGAATGCGAGCTGCCTGCCGAAGCGGACTGTGACGTCGTCCTGCTGATGGAGTATTTCGGCTTCGGGAGTCCTGCGATTCGCGGAATTGCGGAGCAGCTGCGAAAAAGCGGGAAAACGGTCGTCTTCGACGCGACGCATTCGCTTATGACACGGGCGTATCGCGCGTTTTCCTTCCCGGCGGATTATATCTACGGCAGCGTCCGCAAGTGGGCGGACGTCAATGCCGGTCTCTGCCTGAAAACGGAGGAGCCGATAATCTGCCCGCCTTTGGAGGCGTGCTCCGAGTATACCGAGCTTCGCAGCCGGGCGTTCGATCTGAAGAACGCCTATATCCGCGAGAAAACGGACGACAAGCAGATGTTTTTGCAGATGTTCTCCGACGCGGAGGCGTATCTGGAGCGGCACTACCGCGAAAAAGCGGCGGACGAGCGGTCGATTGCGCAGCTTGCGCGGCTCGACGCCGACCTGCTTCGCAGCCGGCGCAGGGAAAACGCGCTTGTGCTGACGCGGGCGATCAACGATCTGAAATCGGAGCGGGTGCGATGCCTGTTTCCGACCTTGCAGCCGGACGACTGTCCGCTGTTCGTGCCGCTGATGGTCGCGCCGGCGCTGCGCGACGCGCTGCACGCCCATCTGGTTCAGCGCGGCTTCTACTTTCCGCGGCACTGGCCGCGAACGAGCGAGCATACCTTCCGCGGCAGCCGTACGCCGCTTTTTGATACCGAAATCTCTGCGGTCTGCGATCAGCGGTACACGCCGGACGATATGCGGAGAATTGCAGCAGAAATAGGGAGATTTTTGATTCATGTCTGATATTTGTTTCAGTCCTGCCTACGCCCGCGTCTTTGAAGAAACGGACGGACCGAGCGAGGTCTTTGATTTCAAAAACGAATACGGCGAGATCCGGCATACCTTTCTGCTCCGTGAAATCCCGACAAAGCTCGACGGCAGAACGCTCTACGACATCTCCACGCCCTACGGCTACGGCGGGCCGATCATTCTCGAAAGCACGGACAAGGATCGGCTGATGCAGTGCTTCTCCGAGGCGTTTGCGGACTTCTGCCGGCAGCGCGGTATTGTCTGCGAATTCGTCCGCTTCCACCTGACGGACAATACGGACGTGCGCGAGCGGTACTACGGAACGACGAGATACGTCAAGGACAATATCATCGTCCCGACGGACCGTCCGTATGACGACCTTTGGATGCAATACGAGCACAAGGTGCGGAAAAACGTCAAAAAAGCCCGCGCGTACGGTCTGGACGTTATCATCGAGCAGAATATGGATCACATCGACGACTTCATGCGTATCTACTACGATACCATGAACCGCAACGAGGCGCGGGAATACTTCTATTTTCCCAAGAGCTTTTTTGAGAAAATCGCCTCGTATATTCCGTACAACTATCTGTTTTTCCACGTACTGAAGGACGGCGCGATCATCTCCACGGAGCTCGTTCTGATCTCCGAGCAGTATGTCTACTCCTTCCTCGGCGGCACGGATCAGGAGTTCTACGCCATGCGTCCGAACGATTTTCTGAAGGACGAGGTGATCAAGCTGTGCGTGGATTCCGGCAAAAAAGGCTTCGTCCTCGGCGGCGGCTACCGTGTCGACGACGGCATCTTCCGCTATAAGCGCAGCTTCACGAACGCCGACCCCGTTCCGTTCTACGTCGGCACGATGATCTTCGATCAAAACGCGTATGACCGGCTGGTCGCCGAACGCGTCAGACAGAACGGCGGACCTTCCGGCGATCCGGATTTCTTCCCGCTCTACCGAGCGTAATTCTTTGAAACAGGGCTGTCTATGAATATTCTTTTTCTGACGATGAACGTCTTTACCGACGTTCACATGCACAACATATATTCCGATCTGATGCTGGAGCTGATCGCGCGGGGGCACCGTCCCTTTATCGTTACGCCGCGGCAGAAAAGCACCGGAGAAAAGACGGTCCGCACCGACTATCCGACGCACACGATCCTGACCGTGCAGACGGGGAACACCGTCGGCGTTTCCCTGATCGAGAAGGGAATCTCCACC
>Ga0265301_10005515_pt1 | contig 12395 bp, 19 predicted proteins | sample AusTroGonzalo_MG_2_FD_193488 | JGI IMG/M metagenome (GOLD analysis project Ga0265301, IMG submission 193488) | Bovine rumen microbial communities from tropical cattle in Woodstock, Queensland, Australia - Gonzalo_04 | ecosystem: Host-associated > Mammals > Digestive system > Stomach > Rumen ...
TTGCGGTGGATGGCTCCGTCACCCTCTCGGTGACATCTGCGTCCGCAGAGGTAGACATATAACCCGTATTGTTCCGATCTGGAACGGTTGGCACCTCCGAATATGTGGTGCTTCTCCAGAGGATCACCCCAACCGTTCCGACCGCATAGAAAGCATTTACGTTGCATTCTTGACCTTCTTTGAGATTGCCTGATCCAGCTGCACCAGTTCACCGTTGCCGAGGTCGTAGAGGGTTCTGGTGCCGTCTGTTGCGAACAGTTTGTTAATGAAAACGTTCACCCTTTGCAGATCCCCTCCAGCCATGTCGAGGATGTGCGTCCTCAGCGTGTCTCCCATCGGATCCTGTTTCGCATCCAGTTCCTCCGAGGAGATCTTGTCTGGATCTTCTCCGGTCGGGATCATGAATGTCCTGAGCAGTGCATATTTGAACGCATAGGTCATTGCCTTGCCGGATCCCTTGTCCTGTGTGTCGGATCCCTGCCCAGATGAGGCGATCATGATCTGTTCCTTGGGATCATCCATATTGACCATCATGTATGTCGTGTTGACGGTCGTGATCTGCCCGTCCTTGGAGATCTCCTGCGTCTGCGGATACATCACAAGACCGTGCTTGATCATGGATGTCCGCACTGCGGTGGTGACTTTCTCCTCGCTGATCGCCTTGTATTTCGTGGTACCAAATGAGACCTGGTCATCCTTTGCAAGGTACTGGATGTCCTTCATGACCGCGTTGATCTTCTGATAGAGGTTCATTCCAGTCCCTCCTTTTTTTCGGTAAAATAGGCAATGATCGTCTCCCTGATCCGTTCCATCAGTTCGTCAGCAACCACAGATGCAGGGATCGTGTTCTTTTCTTCTCTCACGGGTTCAGCCATGATGTAATGCGCGACCGGGATGCCGTACATCTGTTCAATCTGGTTCGCAACCGCGATCCGCACCCTGTTCTCCCTGCGGAGGTTCTTGAGGAACGTGGGAGAATATCCCATCTCAACCGAGATTTTGTTCAGATGCTTCTGGGTGACAGCAACGATCATGTCCGTGTATGCAGCACCGTTGATCGTGTAAAACCTTGACTGTGCCATCAATGTTCACCTCCGATCAAAATCTCGCGGATCTCCCTGAGATGCCAGATGATCTCGTTCCAACCCGGATGTTCCACCGTGATGGATGCAACCATGCCGATTGCCCTGATCATTTGTTCTGTGGTAAACTTAGGTGAAAGTTCTTTTGCTTTCGCTGGGATCCTGTCGTTAGTCCCCACTCCGGCAGGATTCTCTTTTTCTTCAAATGTCATCTCGTCTCAACTCCTTTTTCTTTCAGATTTACTTTCCCCATCAGGGTTTTTGCGTTCTCGTAATTCTTTGTCAGTCGTGCCAGTTCCTCGGACATCTGCGCGATCCTCTGGTTCTGTTCCTTTGCCAGTTCGTACCATGCATTGCGCTCATTCTCGAACCTGTCGATCCTCTCGGACTCGCGGATCCGCGCCTCGTTCCTTCTTTCCTCGCGTTTGTTCTTCAGCCAGACAACTGCGACCTGTGATGTGAACACTCCACCGATCACCACCGTTGTGAACAGGACGAACAGTCCGGCAACAAAGATCCGTTCTGCAATGTTCATGTGATCACCTCAGCTGGATGTTGTTGTTCGTGACAAGTTCGGCTCCGAGAACAATCGTGCCGTTCTTGATCGCTGCCTTGATCGCGGACTTGTCGATCTCGGGTTCCTTGTACCTGAGATAGTTGTCAGCGAACGGATCCTTGACGAGTTCGTCATAATCCACACGCACGGACTCCGACTTCCTCCAGCTGACAGAGCACTTGGATGACGAGAATCGGTTCCCCTCTCCCACGACTCCACCGAGGAACTCCGTCAGGTGCTCGGCCTTGTTCTCCAGAGATCTCCTGCGGTCAGCGAGTGCCTTTTCCTCGTTGCGGATCTTAACCGCATCTGCCTCCAGATCCTTGATCCAGCACGCGATATTTTCGATCTTCCTGTCGCGTTCGATCTGGAGTGACTCCAATGCCTCCTCATCGAGACATTCGCCCGTTTCCGGGTCAAACAGTTCCATGATTGCTTGGTCGATTTCGTAAAGTTTCATAGTTTCCTCCTAAATAGTTCTGGGTCAGTTAGTTTCATCAGATCGGATGCCTTTTCCACGAATCCCATAGGCATCGTTTTGGGTCGTTCGTTGTAGTTCGTCCATGTCCGTGAGGAGATCCCACACTTCCGGGTAAACTCCTCAACAGTCCAGCCTCGTTTCCTCCTTTCTGTGTCCAGATTGAACACGATGTCACTGCTTTTCATTCCTCGAACCCAACCGCGCAGAGAACAGGATCCAGATTGTCAGTGGTCAGTCCGTCCTCTTTGACATACATGGTGTCAACAAACAGCTGATAGTTTCCCTCGCTCAGTCCTGTACCTGTGGACATCTCCCATGCGATCTGATCTGCTTCTTCGATGGAATCTGCTTCGATGTACTTAATGCACGGTTCATCCATAACACAGCAGTCGAGCACGCAAATGAATCTGTATTTCTTCATTTCCTTTTTCATAATTGCCTCCTTGCTTTTCTTTCGGTTACTCTGCTATCAGTTCTTCTGGTTCCTGTCCCATGATCTTTGCCAGTCTGATGATCGTTCCGGCATCGATCTTTTCCGGGTTCTTTACCTTGTGCCATGTCTTGAGAGTTCCTGGTTTTATCTCTGCCTCTCTCTCAAGTTCCCTCATGGAAATCCCGTTTTCTTTGCAGAACTCCATGATCTTGTCCTTGATCACTTTTTCACCCCCTACATTCTGTTGTTGCGTGGGGAGTGCAATCACCTTTATAATGGTTTTGTCACTAGATCCATTGCGCTTGGGGATTGCGCTCCCTTCACTATGCTCAATAATAAGGGAGTGTACTCTCCATGTCAAGCATCATTTATGTTTTTTCTATGAATTTTGTGGGGGCAGCTATGACACCGAGAGAAAGACTGCAAGAACTCCTAGATCGTGAAGGGATCACAATCTCAGCACTGGAGAAAAAACTGGGATTTGGTCACAAGACTCTAAGCAACTGGGAAAAATCTGATCCAAAGGCAACGACAATTAAAAAGGTTGCCGATTATTTCTGCGTTACCCCTGAGTACCTGATGGGGTGGGACGATACTGAACAGGAAAGGAATGAACTGCTGGAACACTTGGCAAGAAACTCGGAACTCAAGGCATTCATGATGACCGCATCGAAATGTACACCAGAAGAATTGAAAGCATTGGAAGGAATGATCAGAACGTGGAAGAAATCGTCAGACTAGTTGACCTTCCCTTCGGAGTCGTTGCGCTGACTCTGTTGGACGATGATGGAATTTTCAACATTTACCTGAACGCAAGAATGAGCATCTACATGAGAAGAAAAGGGTACAAACATGAAAAGGAACACATCCGCAGGAATGACTGGGGATCTCCGTTGACCGTGGCAGAGATCGAGGATCAGGTCAGATCCGCGGTGTGAGAAAGGGGATCAGAATGGCAAAAGAGGAAAAGATCACGAAAACTCTCTCAAAATACGGGTTGGAGGATCTGGTTGATGATCGAGACAGATCTGCGGTGTACCAGATCGCGAGAAACCTGTACGGCACCGGGTTGATGGATGCCGGAACACGAATGCAGCTGTTCGCCAAACCGACAGACAAAATGCAAGTGATCTACCAGCGAGCATTGATCGAACAGAACTGGATCATCATCCGTCAGCTGGACAGGATTGCGTCCCTTCTGGAGAGATGAAACCGTACAAACTGCCGTCAGGAAACTGGAGAGTTCAGGTGATGCGTGACCGTGTTACGCATTCCTTTGTCGCGCATAAACAAGAGGATGCGATCAAGATGGCATCTGCTTTTATTGCCGGAGAGGACTACCATAACCGCGAAGGGATCACGGTCGAGGAGGCATTATGGCAGTATGTCGAGTCAAAAAGAAACGTACTTTCCCCCACAACCATCCGGCAATACGAGAGGTATATAGAAAACGGGTTTTCAAGCCTTAAAACCATCCCTGTGAGACGTTTAACCTCTCTGGATGTCCAACAGTCCATTAATGCGGAAACGGGCAGAAAACGCGAACGAGGGGATTCTACGGTGTCCGCAAAATATGTGAAAAACGAGTTCAGTTTTCTCGCAGCTGCGGTGAAACTTGCCCGTCCTGAGTTCGCGCTGCGTGTCACCTATCCCAAACAGGTTAAAACATTCCGGGATCTGCCTGATCCGTCCGAGGTGGTGAAAGCAGTGAAGGGAACCGACATCGAACTACCTGCCCTTTTAGCAATGTGGATGTCCCTGACGGCATCCGAGATCCGTGGGATCAAGGTATCGAGCATCAAAAACGGATTCCTGGTCATAGACGAGACGGTCGTGCAGATCGATGGAAAAGCAGTCCATAAGAAAGCTGGAAAAGCATACGACAGGAACCGCAGACTCAAGATCCCTGCATATCTGATGGATCTGATCAAGGAAACGGACGCATGGAAAGCAGGAGAGGGATACATTGAACCCAGATCCGGCAAGGCACTCTCCTCCCGTTTCACCCGGGTGATGAAAAAAGCAGGATACGAAATGCGGTTCCACGATCTCCGGCATGAGTTCGCATCGATTGGATCAAAACTCCTCATATCACAAAAAACACTCCAAGAAATCGGTGGATGGTCGAACCCTCAGACCCTCACGAACGTATACCAGCATTCGTTCGAGGCAGACCGTCAGAAATCCGAGAAAGCAATCGACAAATATTTCAACTCTCTCCTCGTGTGAAATTTCGTGTGAAATCCGTGTGAAACACATAGGAAATATGTTGCCTTTTTGGGCAATATTTTGCCGATTTTGGGGCAAAATGACCCATAAAATACCCCCAAAACATAAGAAAAACCCCGGATTTACCGGGGTTGGAGCAGGTAACGGGACTCGAACATCTGACCGATGCAGCAATATCAGTGCTTTGCGGTGTGTCCGTGTGAAAACCGTGTGAAAGAGTTCAGATTTTGCCCTCTTTGATGTACCTGATGTCCTGTGCCATCAACTCGATTTTGCTGGACAGATTTGCGAACATTTTCGCGTACTGGTTGTGTTCCTCAACACGTTCAGAGAGGTTCTTGATGTCATCATCGAGTTTCTTGTCGCGTTGTCCTCGGTCATACGCATCCTTCGCGGACTGGTTCCTGACTATGAGCCATTGACCTATGACGGCACACAGTCCTGTTATGAGTGCAACGATCACCGCATCAGACACAGCACCCACCTCCTCAGAAATTTACAGGATCAGTAGGATTGTTGAGCAATCCGAATATGACCATCGCATCCAAAATTCCGCTGATCGCTCCCTTGATGGCATCACCCTGATCAGGCAGAAGAACGTCGCATTGCACGAGTATTGAAAGAATCAGCGAAACAATCGATGACCAAACAACAACACTCTTGAATCTATTTTGTGTTCTTTCCATTTTATCCTCCTAATAGGTTTTTCCGTGTAAATAATGTTCCCATGCACCCAGCGTCTTGTACGACCGGGAGACAAAATCAAAATCTCGCCGTTTATTGGCGAGATCTCTGCCCACGTTGATCAGCTGGCATCCGTATGCTCCACCCTCCCACGATACTGTGTAGGATCCTCCGACATACATCCCAATGTGACCACTTTTGTGTACCAGATCACCCGGAACAAGTTCCGATGCGGTAACGTGCGACCATGTGGAGGTTTGTTTATAGATTCCGTCAGCTGACGCATCCCAGCCAGATTTGACGATCTCTGCGTTCCTGAGCAGTCCAACAACTCCCCCGGAGCAGTCCGCACCGGAGTTCGTATAACCGGATGCCTCGGACGCTGCGAGCATCATTTCTTTCCGTCCGTTGTTGAAATACGGCTGGTAGTCCGATCGTTTGAAGTATGCCTCCAGCCGTGCCTTCGTCATGATGTGCAGCTGCCCGACTCCGTCATACAGATTTGCCCCTCGGATATAGAACGAGTACGGAAAATCAGCCGGGATCTCGGGATCCCAAGCGAACATCAGCGCATTGAGTACCATTGCCTTGCGTCTGGGTGAAATCCCATCCAGCGCACGTTCCAGAACCGCACGAGCCGTGTGTCCGATGTTGGCAGGGATCTCTGGATCCGGGAGAGGTTCAGCTGCAACGATGGCATCCCAGAGAATCTGGTTGATCTCTCCCTGAGGAACATACCTAGACCGGAAATTCTCGACCGCAACATCGGTATCGTTTCCCCACCGATCTGACTTGATCTCTTTGACCGATGGAGGATAGTATCCCTTATCAAACAACTGTCGTTTGATGTACAGTACATCGTCCCCGGAATCTCCGTGATGTAAGATCCTCATTGCTCGTCACCTATGGTTTCTAATACCTTGATGCTCATACGCTCAGATATTCTGCGCCTGAAAGCACAACTCCGAAACAAAATGCGCTTCCGCTTGCTGAATTTGTCACCTTGATCTTCCCTGCTGTTGCTGTGTTGATCGTTATGCTTGATGGAGCAGATCCCAAGGGATAAATATAAGCGCTTGTTGCAGATGCTGTTACCAGATATGCCCCTGTCCTTGTGTCTGCCGTGCCACACAGCGTCAGGATGAATCTTGTTGATCCGCTGACATTAATCGTTATCGTTGAATTGTTCACCGTGCCAAAATTCATGACAATGGCGGCTTCTGTCGCATCAACCAACCTTTTTATGCTAGATACAGTTGATGTTGACGGATTATAATTGAATACATAGTAGTTTCCGTTGCTTGCGAGTGTTCCCCTAGCCTCTGTCGAAGAATATTTAACCACGTGCCCTGTCGATTGATAAACCCCTATCCCGAATATGGAACTCGTAGGAGCTGCACCCAAACCGAACAGAGCAGGGTAATTTAAAGGAAATGAGTTGATGAAGTTATCGAAATTTGTTGCGGAAGATGCATAATACGAACCGCTATACCTCCAACCTCCCCAACTTCCCGTGTATGAGTTGATTATAGGAGGCAAATCCGTCCCGTCGGGAATAATTGAAACGCTTATAACCGTACTGCCTCTTTTCATGATACTGGCCGTTGAGTAAATGTAGCTAGTGTTAGGCAAGTCAACGGCTCCTATGTTTCGCACAGAAACAACAGATGCGCCCAATGGGGCAACATTGAGTGCATAGTCAAGGATCCCGTTAGCATATGATGGGGAATTTATCGTGCTTGATATATCTCCGACAGGAATTTTCCGTGTCCCATTTGACGTATTATCAACAGCAATATAGTCAGTTGATGCTTGTGTCCCGGTTGGTAGTTGTGTGATCCTCAATCAAATCACCTCTTATTCTTCAGTAACAGTATTCGTCCTTCTGTCGTAAATCTTACGCTCAAAGATCCGTCCCGAATCGCCCACGCTCAGAAGCCGTATCTCATGATACGGAATGGTACTCATCTCAGCCGACGCAAGCGTGGTATAATACGCGCTTCTGGCTTCGTGTTCATCAGTATAAAATCTCGGCGGAAGAGCCACCGGGGAACCTTCTGCTTCCAAAATCTGAATCTCGTCAACTTCGTAAAACATTTTTTACCCTCCATTATTTTCTTATGTCAGGATCATCAGGTGGAACCGTCCACCCTTTACTGCCTCGTTTCTTGCCTTTGGTTTCTCCATCAATTTCCTCGATGTAACTCTCCTCCAGCCGTTTGCCGTTGTGATCGAACTGGTGCGCCTTGATCTCCCAGCCGAACCTCAGACCGGGATCTCCACCAACAACAAAATGATCCGTGAGTCTTTCCTCAACCCACAGATCACCTCGTCCGTATTTTGTCAGGAATACTTGGTATCCGTCCAGATCCACCGTCTCCGCAAAGATCGGGTCAATCGGCACCTCGCACGTTCCGTCCTTGCCGATCTCGTTCTCTCCCATGTCGGTGAAGAACGGCTCCGCACCTTCTGTCGCATACAGAACCCTGTTGCCGTAGGACTTGGTTTTGACTCGTCTGTTTTTGCTCCCGTCAACCAGCAGATCCCCGGCAGTGTAAATGCCGTTGTCCGTGGTCAGCATGATGTTATATGCTGATCCACTATGAAACCATAGACCGTTCATCGAGAAAACAGCATAATAATTGTGCTGATGATCTCCACCAGAATACAGACGCAGATAACCGTACTGATCAGTGCTGTCAACGTACATATACGCACCGTATTCTTCGTTTGATACACTTCTCAATATAATGGCACCATTCCCGGCACCACTATTAAGCCTGCCGATTACAACAGCATAATTATTGTTATTCTGAAAATATCCGGCATTCGGTCCAAGCCAGAACCCGTTGTCCTGAATCATTACACCCGGAGTCCTGTCGAATTGTCTCAAGTATAGTGTCGCTTGGTTGTTGCTTCTTAATGCCTCAATATCTATACGGTCAACTCCGTTAGAATCATAAAGACATATTTTCCCCCCAATGATCGAACCATTTTCATATGCGTGTTCGATTGTAACTGTTTTACCACCGTTGGCATACAGTTCCAACGACCCAGAATCCAATTCTAGGTAGTTATTCGCATCAATAGCTGCCTTAAATATGCCGGAGAGGTTGACGTTGGTGGCAGTGAGGTTGATGACCGTCAGGTTCGTTCCGTTAAGTGTGCCTGTCGTGATGAAATCCGCAACGAAATTCCCGTCCAGCGTCCATGCTGTTGAATACGGGCCATTCACACCATTGTGCGAGAATCCGATGCCGTTCACGTTGATCCTGAGCACGTTAACCGCGGTTGACACATCCTCCGTGTCCATGACCAGGATCTCAGTCGGTTTGTCGTTGGCATCCATCACCATGACAACGTGACCGCCGAGAGCACCCGTGATCAGATCTGTCGCGTGCTGGATAGCAGCATCGATGTCTGTCTGATCCTCAACGATCTGGGAGAGTGCTTCATCACTTGCCTGTTGTGAGATCAGTCCGGCATATGTTGCCCTTGCCTCTCCGATCTCGATCTCGTCATATCTTTCGAGGAGAACATTCCAGACAACCCGGATGACTTCTGCTTTGGCATCAACACCCAACTCGGGATAGATGATGGAGACGGTGTCGCACAGTTTCACCCTTTGCAGGAGTGCGTAGTTCTTGTATTCCTCCGTCTGCCACAACGCGACAAAATCGACCGTGATGTTCTGCTTCGGGATCCAAGGTTTGTATGTGTCTAGATAACTGACCGCAGCTGTGTCCAGCTGTGTCTTTGTTGGTTGTGTCTGGAATTGATCGGTCAGGTTGAGTGGAGCAACCTTGATCTTTATGTATGGGAACTCAATCGGTTCGTCACCCTCGGTGCGGATAATCGTTCCGTACTGGTTCGTCCAGAACGTGGTTCTGAATGCCGGAGTTGATCCGATACTCAGATCACCGATCACCGTGGCGAGAGTGGTTGGATCCTGCCAGAACGGGATAACTGCATTGTATGTCCCGTCATCCTCGACAATGTTCTCGATGTCGATCAGGTTTTTTCCGTACCGTATTGTAACATCGTTGTCGTTTCCCCTGTGAAGATGGAGTTTGCAAGTATATTTGTCGTATTCCCATTCTCCTGTGCCGTACACATCAAGAATAGATCCGGCAGATCCTTTGAGTTTTTCCCATACGGATGACGGTACATCAATGGCAAACGTTCCGTTTGTCGATTTATCCGTCCAGAACGTGAACGGGTTAGATGTCAGTGCATTGGATGAGAATCCTGCCAGTGCTGACGCGACATTATTCGCGGAAAACGGTGCAACGATGACATTCTGAAGTTCATACGCGATATGTCGCGCATTAAACGTGACGATACCGTTGATCTGTGCGGATCTGCGGTAGATTCGGAACGGCTGGATGTCTCCAACTTCATCATGAGAGACACCGATGATCATTCCCTCTTGGATCTCGTCATATTTCGCACCCGTGATCGGGTAGGAAAACTCTGCCTCGTATATCCCGTTTCTTTCTTCGGTTACGGTGGCAGAAATAACATCTGAAAGGAACCCCAATCCGTTCGTGGTGAATTCCGTTTCCTCTGCCGAGTAAAGAATAGGTATCATACTCTCCACCACCTCGGAACGATCTCAACCTTGGTGACTGTTGCAGGGAATGTGATATTGTTCGTGCCCGGAAGAAGAACCGGAAAATGCCCGTTTCCGAACCCCACGACGCTGTTGGCATTGTTCGTCCCATAGTAACAGTCACCCAGTTCCGAGTCGATTGTCACAGATGGATAGGCATTCGATACAGAGATTTTCTGTGAACCGACATAGACATCACCATACCCTGTGATAGTGATCTCCGGGAGTGAACTGAACGATGTGGGATTGCTGATCGATGTGCCAGATGTGGTGATCGTTGTTTTCGCCTCTCCAGATGTCAACCACCTCTGCGGTTTACAGATGAATGTGATGTCAAACTCGGCTGCATCAAGTCTCCGTGTTGGTTCCACGTTCAGAATCCCGGTAAAAATTGCTTTCCTGTATTCATCCGTGTTGTAGGTGTCCGTCAGTCTTGCGTAGGTTGATACACTCAGCAGACCAGACCTGAGTTGTTTTATTTTGTTCTGGAAATCTGAAAAGATGAATGCCGGGTATGTGAGTTCAACATTTTCAAACCTGTCCTCACCCCCGATGATTGCTCCGTTCCTCCCGGGAACGGTGATGAAATCAACTGCCCTCTCAGGGGAGTTGAACACACCGGATCCCGAAATATAAACCCCGTATGTCGTGCTCGCAATACTGTTGAATGTGAAATAATTACGCATAAGCTGAAATCCTCTGCTTTTGCAGCTGCGCGAGTCTGTACTGGATTTTGTCCGCGAGCTGGTTCACATTCATGCCCTCTGTGGCATAAACGTTGATCGTTATATCACCCTGGGATGCTGTCGCAATATCTCTAAGCAACTGATCTCTCCCATACACCAGTTCACCGGATCCTCCACCGTCACCGAATCCTCTGTTCCCTATGACAGTTGGAGAAGTGAACAGGTACGGGTTCTCATATGCTTTCTTGTACCAACTGACATTGATCTTGGGCAGGGTAACACCCAGCACCGTTATCCCTGATGATATGGAGAAATGAGGGAGTTTGATCTTCGGAAACTCGAACCTTGCGTGCCCGAATATTCCTGCGATCTTGTTTACTATCGTCTCAACAATGTTCAGCGCAGTGTTCAGCCTGTTGCGGATCCCGTCTGTAATGGAATTGAACTGGAACAGGAATATATTTGCAATTCCGCTGACGATCATGCTCACAGTGTTCCTGATATTGTTCAGAACATTGGTGATCGTGTCCTTTATGCCGTTAAATATCTTTTTAATCTTGTCCCAGAGTTTCTGTGCTGAATCCTTGATCTTGTCCCAGTTCTTGATGATCAGGATCGTTCCTGCGACAACAGCTGCGACAACAGCTGCGATGATCAGCATGGTCGGAGACAGGACGGCCAGGAACAGTCCGATCCCTGTCGTGATCTTCCCGATTATGGAGATCAGAGGCGCGACCGCAGCGACAATCGCAACAATCTTGAGGATCATCTCTGCCTGTTGTGGAGAAAGTTGTGCGATCTTCTGCGAGATGGTTTCAATGATCGGGGTTATCTTCTCAAGAACTGGCAGGAGTGCCTGTGCCAGTGTTGCACCGAGTTGTGCCAGTGCAGCTGCACCCTGTGCTTTTGCGACATCAATCGCATCATTGATCGAGTTGAGATTGTCCAGCGTGTCCTGCGACAGGATCAGACCGAGATCCTCAGCCTGTTTGCCGTATTCCTTGAGCGCTGCACCACCGTCATCAATGATCCCTGCCAGCTGATCAGCAGACTTCCCGAACAGGGTCATTGCGACCTGATCCCGTTCCGTCTCGTTGTCGATCTGTGCCAGCGCAGCTACCACATCATAAAAGACATCGGTCGCATCCCGGAGGGATCCGTCTGCGTTCTTTGTCTCGATGCCCAGATCCTTCAGAGCGGCATTGTCCTCGGTGATCTTCGGCTTGAGTTTCTTCAGAGCACCGGAGATGTCCTCGAACGTGACATCGACCATGTCAGCAGCATACTGCATCTTCTGGATCTCAGCAGTGGTAAACCCTGTCTGCTGTGCCAGCATATTGAGGTCATCCGATGCAGTAACGGATTTATATGCAAGACCGACCAGTCCGGCACCGATCCCGGCAGCTGCGGTGGACAGGGGTTGCAGTTTTTGCCCGACATTGGAGATTTTCCCCCCGAGTTCCTGCATATCCCTGCCGACAGCTTTGAGTTTCTGCTGGGCAATAGATCCGAAATTCTTGTATTCCTTCTCGAGCCGTTCGAGTTCACCCTTGCAGTCAACGATCTCGCGCTCAATCGCGTCCCATTCTGCTGATCCTCTGGTGAACTGGGACTGTGCATCCTTCAACTGCT
>Ga0265301_10005535_pt1 | contig 12371 bp, 6 predicted proteins | sample AusTroGonzalo_MG_2_FD_193488 | JGI IMG/M metagenome (GOLD analysis project Ga0265301, IMG submission 193488) | Bovine rumen microbial communities from tropical cattle in Woodstock, Queensland, Australia - Gonzalo_04 | ecosystem: Host-associated > Mammals > Digestive system > Stomach > Rumen ...
ACTAAAGTCAAACACAGGTCGTTCACCCGGGTAACCGGCATAGACGATACGCCCTTTATTCTCATTGCCGGATTTGATAAGATCAAAAACATAGGTATATACACCGGTGCCGGTAGAAGAAGCAGGCGACATGACCTGATCTGTCGTCAGCAGGTAGGTTCCTCCGCGAAAATACACCGTGTCACCGGCGGACACTTTGGTATAGGCAGCATTGAGGGTAGCAAACGGAGAAGTGATGGTGCCGGAGTTTGCATCACTTCCGTTTGTAGCCACAAAGTAGTTCGTAGCACACAAATTGAAAATTGAAAATTGAAAATTGAAAATTAACAATATGTTCAAAAGTCGTTTCATAGGCTTTTAGAAGGCGAAGATGAGACGATAGATACGTGAGTCTTTGGTGTCAGCATGGAAGAGGTCGGCAGACGAAGATGAATCTTTGCCGGTGAAGGTCCACATGGAGGTGGAAGCCCGCAGGTTGGAAGACCAGTAATAGACCGTCGAACCGCTTGTCCACGCGAAGGGAGCGGCACTCACTTGGGTGAGTGAGGTAGCGATATCCGATTCCGAGGCTTTGATGGAAAGCCATTCACGCAGAGAGGGCACGAACCAGATGGTAGTGGTGTTCGGAAGCGGATGGGCAGCCACATAGGCATCGTAATAGGCTTGAAAACCATCTTTGACAGGTACGATATATCCACCGATGGTGAGGTCAATAGGAACAGATAGCCATGCTCGGGTATATTCGAATCCGACCGATGTGAGGGTTGCTTGGTCAATTTCATCGGCTTTGGTGGTACCTAAGTCTGCAAGACCGAAAACAGTCCACCAGGTCTTCCATCCGGCATTATTCTCGTCGGAAGTTGTGGACCCCTTGGTGCTCCATTTGGCTTTGGTTTCATCAAGTGCAAGCACAAGGGCATGCGTGCAGGACGGGTTCGATGCAGCGATGCTATCGGTGGTACCTATTTGGCATACGATGCCTAGTACATCGGTTGCATTGGGTGTAGTCCCTTTGGCGATGATCGAACCGTCCTTGAGGAAGAAATCGCCTATGTGCAACATGGTGTTGATATCGGTCTTTCCGTTATCGACCGTATAGTATGCGAACTGCCCTGCCGGGATGGCGCTTATATTGGTGATCGACGCATGCTTGGTTTCGGACGAGCGGTTGGTATAGGTGATATCCAATTGTGAGACAGATGCCGGTTTAGTGATGAAGCGATACGACAGTTCGGCAGCATCATAGAAGGCTTTGATGTTCGTTGCATCGGTTTGGAATGCCACAGAAGAAGCGGTCCATTGCACGTAAGGAGCGAGACCTTCATTGGAGAAGACATAACGGATACTTGGCAGTTCGACACAGACCAATGCCATGCGGTGCTGGAGCACGATGTCGAGTGTAGCTTGCGGCGTGAGTTGACCTGCCGCAGAGGTCATGAGATCGGAGGTATGGAATGCCGATTCGGCTGATTGATCTGCTGCCGGTTGGAAAGCTTGGATATACGCTGCAAAGGGTTCCGAAGAAGCCGGGTCGAATGAGACGGCAGCATCGTATGGGAAATATGCATAGAATGCTGCTTCGCGTGTTGAGTCCGCATAGAAAATGTCCGTATCCGATTGCCATAAGCCATTCTCTGTGCGCGTGAGACAGAGGTTATTCACCGAAGCCATGACCGCACCGTTGCGTACTGCGAAGAGTCCAATCTTATCTCCCGGAAGGAAAACTGTTTGCGCAGGATTGCTTGCGTTTGCTGCCGCACGCATAGCGGGTGCTTGGGCACGAACGGACACTTTGTTCGAGGGCTCGTCTGCTATCGGGGTATTACCATCTTTGCATGATGTAACAAGGAGCAAAGAACACAGGATTAAGACTATATTTTTTTTCATATACATCGTCATTTAAGCATTTACTCAGATTCGATATTGGTTCCCATGCCGGAATCCTGCCAATCGGTTGTTTCTTCGGTGTATGCCACACTGGAGCCGTCTGCATCGGCATGGAGGGTGATACGGAGTGCTTGTCCTGCTGTCAGAGTGAGCGCTTCTACCGGAATGGTATATTCACGTTTATCGGTGGTGAGCACGAAAGTGACCTCTGTGGCTTTTTGCGGCAGCAAGTTGAGGGTAAGTGACGAGATGACCTCTGCTGCGAGGGCATACTCTTCGGTTACCTCTGATGTACTCCAAGCAGAGGTATAAAGGTCTAGCACCGCCTGATGGCACAGACCCTGCATTTGCAATTTCTTGACCGTTTCTCCCTCCGTGATATCAAAGGATATTTGTAGTTGAGCGAGTGCATGGTTGAAGGAGAGGGTAAGTTCCCGAGAGGCGGTAGATATAGCCGTTTGCGCCGTGAGATAATCAACGAGTACGGTTTGATCAAGGGTGTTCACAGCGATGACGGTCTCTTCCCCATCCTTTCCTGACACCGGAGCATATGCGTTGAGCATACCAGTTCCTTTGATGTATATCGGCAGGCCACTAAGGGCAGTGAAGGTCTGACCATCCGCTCCGCATACATAGAATCGATTGAGGGATGTATTATCCGTATAAGACGTAGTGAGCGCAATGGTGTCACCAGCCTGCCATTTAAGGGACGGATTGAGCGTTGAAGCAATAACGGAACTTAGTTCCATCTGGACTCCACCGTAGTCCTCGGTGAAGTGACCGCCGAGATAGTTGTCGTTCTTGCATCCGGTGAGCAAGAGTACAGAGTACAGAATACAGAGTACAGACTTATTTACCATTTTAACATTTACCATTTTCTCATTTATTTAGGCATTAATATCCGGGATTTTGTTGGTATAGTCCTTCGCAAACCTGCATCTGCGAGAGGGGGATAGGATAATACATCGACGTGGAGTTAACGCGTGCTGCGTACATCGTATAGACGGACGAGTGGGCTTTGTCGCAGTTATCACGGTAGTACTCAAACTTCGTCTTGTTATCTTGCACATAGGTGTTATGACGCACCTCATCAAACCAACGATGTCCTTCTCCGAGTAGTTCAGCGCGGCGTTCTTCGATCAGTGCCTCTTCGCTGTAAGCAGCCAGCGGAGCCAATCCGGCTCGTTGACGGGTGCGGTTGATGATAGCAAGTCCTTCATTTCCTCCCACACACTCAGCATAGAGGAGAGCGATGTCTTCTATACGGAGCACGGGGAAGTTCTGTGGCCAATAGGTATAGTTGACGATGGTAGCATCCATATTACTAAAACCGAGACTATCGCGTTTCGTTTTATGCTCGAAGAACTTAACGAGGAAATGGTCCACATCGGGATTGTATCCACCGGTTGTTTCTCCGGTCTCTTCATCTTGTTTATATCCCATGTCGAGCGTCCAGTGGCAACGCAAATCTTGATCAGCCATCATCCGTGATTGGAGAGCACGCTCGATATAGAAATGGTTACCGTTCGTCAGGTAGGCATTGCAGTATGCATCTGGTTTGCTATTGGAGGTTCGGCTGAGCGGTGTGACGGGATTACCTTGGTTGGCAGCACATACATATTGGATTTCGAAGATATAGTACTTGTTATCGTTTTCGTGTATCCACATGCGGTTCCATTCGTCCATATCAGCTGACCAATAGCGATTAGACGATTCGGCATAGTCGAGCACCTCTTTGAGGTATGTTTTGGCTTTATCCTTGGTAGGTTGATTGAGCGGGAAACCGGCCATCTGCATATAGACCTTACCTAAAAGTGCTTTGGCTGCTGCCTGTGATGCACGTTCAGAATGGGTATTTCCGTTATAGTCCAGGGCATATTCCCCCAGATGTAGCGCGGCATACTCCAGATCCGGGATGATGGCTTGTTGATAGACCTCAAGTGGTTCAGATTGCGCCAGATGGAAAGCTTCGTCAGCGGAGAGTTGATGAAGCGACACAGGGACACGTCCATAGAAACGCACGAGGTCAAAGTATGACAGCGCGCGTAAGAAACGTGCTTCGGCAATATACTGTTCTTTGGTTATTTTAGACGTTGAGAAATCAATCTCCGGCAGTTTATCAATGAGCGCGTTCGCTGCAGCAATAAGGGTATAATGGTCAGCCCAACAGTTTGCCACGATGTTATCCGAAAGTAAACCGGTTGCATTAAACTGTGCACAATCGGCATAGTCATATTGTTTGGCTTCCTTGGTTTCAAACATATTATCCGAGCGCAGTTCGGACATTGCAAACCAGTACTTGGCGAACGGTTTGAGTGTTCCATAGACACCGGAGAGTGCCCGATCTGCTTCAGCCGGTGATTGGTAGTAGTTATCCGCTCCTATCTGGCTGGTGGGTTCAACGGTGAGGAAGTTGTCGCAACTCATGAAGAATACAGAACACAGAATACAGAATACAGACTTATTTACTATTTTCATTTTCATATATTATGCCCTTTCTTTAGAGTTGAACCTGTAAGCCGAGTGCGTAGGTGCGTGCACTGGGATATGCTCCGTAATCCCACACTTTAACGGACGAAGAAGAGTTATTCGATTCGGGCGAGTAGCCGTTATAGTATTTATCCCACATCCAGACGTTCTCTACAGAGAAGGAGAGTCGGAGCGATTTGACGAACGCTTTTTTTCCGAAATGGAAGCGATAGCCGGCAGTGATATTCTTGATCTTGAAATAATCGGTAGAATAGAGCCAACGTGTGGAGAACTCTTCGGTGCCGCTTGCGCCTGTTGCTGCCGGTATGGATCCGTCGCCCGGATTGGTTATGGACATCCACATATTCTGCCAACGATCGAGACGGTTGATATTCGTTCCTTGATTCATCATATCGAACGCACGTCCGAGTCCCTGCCAAATTCGTCCACCTTCCTGTGCTGTACAAAGGATGCTGATATCCAGATCCTTCCATTTGAAGGTGTTGGTTAGACCGAAAGTCCATGAGGGTTGCGGTTTGCCGCAGTAGGTACGGTCATCTTCGGTGATGACGCCATCGCCATTGATATCGCGGTAACGCACCGAACCGATTCCGGATGTAGCTTGCTTCGGGTATTGAGCCAAGTCCTCTTCATTGCGATAGATGCCATCTGCTATATAGAGGTAATACTCACCCACCGGATGTCCGACTTCGATGATCTGGGTTTTGTTGTCATATCCGGTATAGATGGCCTTGTTCTCGCCAAGGCTGGTTACTTCGTTATAGCTATAGGAAGCTGCAAATTTCGTAGTCCATTTGACCGGTCCGGTGAGGTTCTCGGTTTTGAGTTCCAGTTCGACACCTCGTGTGAGGACGTTACCGATATTCGACCATCGTTTGCTATATCCTACCACAGAAGGCATTGTGACTTGGTAGAGCATGTCGGTGATGTCCTTTTGGTAATAATCGGCAGCGAGTGATACACGGTTGCGCCATAAACCCAGATCCAGACCGATATTCCAGGATGCGGTCTTCTGCCAAGAGAGGTCAGGGTTCGTTGCAGAAGCGGGAATATAACCGGTGATGAGTGTGCCATCTGTGGAGTAATAAGAGGTTGTTAACAACCCGTCCGCTGCGCCTAAAGGAATGGCATTCGATCCGTTCCAACCATAGGAAGCACGCAGTTTGAATTGGTTCACCACCCAATTCTCTCCCCAGAAATGCTCATCGGATATACGCCAAGCAGCAGAAGCGGCAGGGAAAGTACCCCAACGACGGTCGGCGCCGAAGCGAGAAGAGCCATCCCGACGAACGGACACATTAAAGACGTAGCGGTTGTCATAGCCGTATTCTGCGCGAGCAAAATAGGAGATAAGCCGATCTTTCATACCGTAGGAAGCAGTGAAAGAGGTAGGGGTGACATCATTGATGGTCCATCCTTCCAATTTGTTATCGGGGAAATGGGTAGCATCCATGCGATAGGAACTGGTACCGGTTGTGGACTCCAGCGACCAACCGATAACCGCATTGAGGTGATGCTTGTCCACCCAGGTATGGTCATAAGTCGCGAGTGCATGTACCATCCATTTATGGCTACGGTTGCCTTGCCAGGAGGAAGTGGTCTCATAGCCTTCTCCGGATGCCCAGTTACGATGTACAGAGGAGGGGGTGAAGATTTTCCGATCGCGGTTATTGAATATCCAAGAACCCAACACTTCGACGGTAAGTCCTTTGATGATCTCGTATTCCAATTTGAGGTTGGAAGCGATACGAATCTGTTCATCTTTGTAAGTGCGTGCGTTCATGACCGCAACCGGCGAGACGGTTGAACCGGCATACAAATAGCGGTTATACGGTTCAGCACCGGTATTCAATCCGGCTTCATTCTCGGTGACAGGAACTAAGGTCAGCGCCTGCATAGCTGTATTATCCTTACCATCCACGTTTCCTCCGTTGGTAAGGCTGTATTGCGGAGCGATGTCGAGTGTGATTCGCACTTTATCTGCCAAAAGGGTTGTTCCCACCAGTTTACCGGTAAGACGTTGATAATCGGTATTGATGACTATTCCGTCTTGATGCACATAGCCGACCGAAGCGCGGTAGTTAGAGGTCTTGGTACCTTGGGATACGCTGAGGTTATATTGGTGGGCAAACGCAGTACGGAACATCGCTTCCTGCCAATCAATGAGGTTAAGTCCGCCATAACCCGCCATTGTCCAACGGGGGTCATTGACATAGCTGGTGCCGGCGCTGCCGACGATGGACACTTGTTCGATATAACTATCACCCACTTGTGCTCCTCTATTGCCGTATGCATCGATATAGTTCTGATAATTGCTCATTCCCCGCCATGCCATCCATTGCTCAGCACTCATCACGGGGATATAGCGTTCGGGGGTTGAGAGAGAGAAGTTAGTAGAGAACTTAACGTTGATTTTCTCATCGTTTTTACCTTTCTTACTAGTGATCAGGATCACGCCGTTTGCACCACGTGAACCGTAGATAGCCGATGAGCTGGCATCTTTGAGCACTTCGATAGATTCGATATCCTGCGGGTTGAGGTGCTGCATATTAAAGCCCTCATCCATCGGAATACCGTCCACTACAAAGAGCGGATTACTATTCGCATCTTCGTTGATAGAAGTTGCTCCACGCACTTTGATGGAGACATCCGAACCCGGTGCTCCGCTGGTGGAGGTCACTTCAACACCTGCCAGTTCACCTTGCAGTGCAGAAGCGATGTTAGATAGCGGTCGCTCACTTAGTTCATCGCCTTTGATCTTGGCAACGGCATTGGTGATGTCTCCTTTCTTGACCGATCCGTAACCCACAGCCACCACTTCGTTAAGCACATTCACATCCTCATCGAGGCGTGCATCAGCGATGCCGTTTTTCACATTTACCACTTGTGTCTTATATCCGACGTAACTGATCTCCACCTGCGTGATCTGTTCACCTGTCAACTCGTACTTACCGTCCAAATCGGTGATTGTTCCGACGGAAGTGTTCGGAACCCGTACGTTTGCGCCTATCATCGGTTCACCATTTGCATCCCGTACGGTACCGCGGACGGTCGTTTGTGCGATGCTAATGGCTAATGGCAAAAGGCTAATGGCCAAAAGAAATATCCGTTTCATCATTCGTCTGCTTTAATGGTTAATGTATTCCAGTTAGGTGCGGCCTTATAGGCGTCCACTGCCGAAGCCGGCACATAGACAGTTACGTCCGTAGAAGCAAACGCTTGGTTGTACAATTCTCCTGCCAAAGCCGGAGGAGTGGTTGACAGAACATAATAGCCGAGGATATGCGAACTATGTTCAGCGCTATATCCACCAAAGACATCCTTACCGATCGTCTGAACGGAAGCCGGAAGAGTGATGTCTTGCAGTTTGGTGGAACTGCAATCGTAAAATGCCATATCCCTGATGGATGTCAGACCTTCATGAAGGTTGATTTTCTGTATATGGGAGCATCCATAGAAAGCCATTTTGCAGATGGTTTGGATGTTTGCCGGCAGGTCAATACTATCCAAAGAGGAGCATTGGCTGAAGGCGCACAAGGGGAGTTCGGTTACGCCAGACGGGAGGTTGAACGATTTGAGTTTCTTGCATAAGGTAAATGCCCCTTCACCGATAGAATTTACCGATTCCGGCAAGATAACCATCTTGAGACTATCGCAACCCATGAAAGCTTCTTTACCTATTGCTACCACACGGAATGTCTGTCCGTTATAGTTCACAGATGCCGGTACCTCAATGGTGTCTGCGTACGTGCGCACACTGACGGTAGTAGACGTGGGGCTCGCCCAATGAAGCGGGTTCGAACCGTCGAAAGTGAGCGTTGCCGTACCGTCCCCATTATTAAGAAAGAACATTGTCACTGTATGGTCACCTTGCGGTACATCAACTGTGAACTGACCTCGTGAGGTAGTCCAATAGTCCGGATCGCCCGCTATCATACCGTTGTTCTCGCAACTCAATAAGAGTACAGAGCACAGCGCACAAAGTGCAGACTTGATTACAATTTTTCTATTCATAGTATTCTTGTTAAATTCAAATTACTCTATTTCCAATTTGACACAATCCCACATGATGCCGCCATATCCGCGTCGGCGCAATTTGGGCATCTGCAGCGAGAGGATGTTCTCTCCTTTATGCAGCAGGGAAGCAGGGAATACACATTGCATACATTGGTAATATCCACTGCGATTGGCACTGCGATAGACAGACGGGTCGGTATGGCACTCCCAATGCACCCACTCTCCCACTTCGGTACCATTCACCACGATCTTGATAACCGGTAAGTAGGACATTGCTGCTAAAGGAGCGGTCAGATAGACACTGTCACCTTTGACCTGTTTGAGTGCAAAATGAATATCCCAACTACTCTTGGGCCCTTGTACATAGTACCAATCAGCCGGTTCGTTTTTACCTATCGTATAATCGAGATGCATTGGAGAACGTTTGGCATTGCTGTAATCACGCGGCAGTTCCGAACCGCCAAAACCATCGGTCATACGGTCGGCTTCTCCGATTATCCAAAGCAACTTTCCATGCTTTTCCGGAGCCCAATTGATAGTGCCGAGAGTCATCTTATTTTCAGAAACTACTATATTGGGCACTTCGAGATGATCCGTATTTTCTCCACCGAGTGCGCAAGCATGCAGGGCATACGTACCCGGGCGTACATTCTTAATTGTAAACCGTCCTTTTTTGTCGGTTTGCGTCCAATAGATATACCCTGTACCTTGGTTATACACATTTCCTGTATCGGCGAGTATGACTTGCATACGTGCCATAGGCATGTTATTGGTGATGCGAATGGCACCGTTTACTTCTGCACGCTCTACCGGATAGAGATCGTTGTTAAACCAAGTGAACGGCCATGCGATTTCCTGTGCTTCAGCTTCCCGTTTTGCGTCTGCAATCATGTGAGCACGTGTGCCTTTATTTATATAGAGGAAGAAAGGTCCGTATATTTTTTGCGTTCCCTGATTATAGAAAGGCGCAGCCGTACCAAAATGTCCGCTATGCAGCATCTGCAACAAGAGAGTGGACTTAATATCGCTATGCACCAAAATGTCCTGCTTGAGCGGACCTCCGCTTACGTACTCACGACTCACTCCCATCGCCCACACACCGATAGAATCGGAAAGAATACCGTGAAAATGGTCATTATCCAAATAATCGCAGTAGTTATACTTAGTGTAAATCGTGCTATCGGGCAAGTAGAACGTAGCATCCTGGATACTACTCTTCTGAATAGACTGCATCAACTCATGACTCGGCATTTCCCCTTCCCAACCGTTCATATATCCGTAATGGAAAAGTCGGTCATCCATTCGATAAACCATACGGGCCTCGCCCAAACCTTCTTCTTTCTCTGTACCTTCGGCAATGAGATAGGTATAGATTCCGCTTACACCGCGACGCATGATATAACCTTGCGTCCAACGGATTCCCTCCGAATGCTGTTGAGCATACACCACTTCAATCAGCGAATCCGTTTGCGTTTTAATATAAGCAGTACTAGGATTCAGCTCGTGATAACCGTTTGCGTTGTAGGAGAAGTACCATGTACATTTGGGAGTTACCAATTCCACCCCCTCAAAGGTACAACTCTTCACCCGCCCCCGGTTGTCGATCTGCAGGGTCAGTTCATCATTTATCAAGGTGGTTTGGAAAGCCTCATCCATATGTACGTTCCATGTTGCTGCTTGTGCAGCAATCGTGGTCCAAAAAAGCAAGATCAGTGTGCGATTTCTCATGTTTCGATTAAATTTGCAACAAAGGTACACTATTTTTTTGACATAAAATGCACATACTTGTACAAAAAGTGAGAAAATCGTACACAATATTTGGTTATATCAAAAAAAAAGCGTACCTTTGTACCCAAAATTTGGATATTGCCATGAAAAGACGTACAATTTTACTCATTTATCTGTTCACGATCATTTCCTCTCTTGGGGCTGCTTCCTCTCTGCAAATCCAATCCTACACCATCAATGCGAACAATGGATTGCCGGATAACAATGTGCGTTGCATAGCGATGGACAAGAAAGGTTTTTTATGGTTAGGTACGCCAAACGGGTTATACCGCTTTGACGGCTATGCCTACACCTCCTTCCGTCACGAAGGATCATCTGTCGGATTGGTAAATAATCACATCAATGCGCTAATGATGATGGATAACGGTATGTTGCTTATTCGTCAGCAGGAAGCTTTGTATTCCTTGTATGACACGGAGAAGGAAAAGTTCATCGACATTTCCATCAATGGTCAGCAGCCGCTTTTTGGTCGATACAAAGCACAAGGGGACAGTTTATGGTTGTGGAACGAAGGAGGTGCGGCAGTGTGTTATACATGGGATAGTGAGCGGCAGGTAGAGTACTCCATTGCCAATAGCGCGAATGTGCCGGTTAGCGGGGTACAGAATACGGGTTATACGGTTGCGCAGCAGTTGAAGAGCAGTTGGGGAGCGGATAACATCATCTTTGATAATCGGGGCAATCCGTGCGTGGTATTAAAAGACGGTACGTTATGGTGGATAGATAAAGAGACCGGTAAGCGTGTCCGGCTGAAGGTGTTTGACGAGGGTATGAGTCAGCGGACAGATCGACGCAAGTATGTAGTAGCAACGACGAGTGACGGAACGTTGACATGGGTGAGTACTAACGGTTGTGGTCTGACGCTTTACAGTCATACGAGTGGTAAGACGTATACCATCACACACGAGACGGGGTATATAGCGACGAATTACTTGGTAGATATGCTGATGGACGAAGAAGATAATGTGTATGTGGCAAATGAGGAGTTCGGCATCACGTGTCTAAGTCGTCCACGCGACATATTACCTCACATCCTGCTACGTAATCCGGCGAACGACATATTGGATAACCGTATTTCGTTTATGACGTATTGGGGGCAGGACAGCCTGTTAATCATCAACACGCTTGGGGATGTATTCTATGCTGATAGCAGTTTAGTGCCCCACCCGATAAAGTCGTTAGCGAACACAGATGTGCATAGTATAGCTGTGGATCGTTTGGATCGAATGTGGATTGGTTCACGAAAACATGGTCTTCGTGCGCCATCCGGGCGATGGTATAGTCATGAGGCAACAAACCCAAATAGTCCTTCCACAAATCATATCATTCACATGTTGTTCGACGGAAATGAGCGGCTATGGGTAGCTAATTTCCGAGGTGCTTTAGATTGTGTAACAACGGACGGTGATTCGGTAGTGTTCCGTCATTTTTTCCCGGAGTCGAAGGGTTTCCGCGTGTTGTATATGGATTCGGACGGGTACATGTGGGCAGGCGGACGAGGGAGCGTGTGGTATTTCCGTCCGGATGAGTTGATAGTTGATTCAACGCGATATAGGTTGGTATTACGCGATGAAGAGACGCAGTACACGGACATCAGCGATATACACGAGGATACGCATGGTCGTATATGGATCAGCACCTTGGGAAACGGTATATATCGGATTGATGATTCGTCACGTAAAGGATATTGTCATTTCAGTACCAAGGAAGGGTTGATTTCAGATGATGTGCATTCAATAGCAATGCATGCAGACACGGTGTATATTGCTACACAACGTGGCATCACGATGATGACGGACGAAGGAGTGGTTGCGCAGTTGCACGAGCCGCATCGTGCTTTGAATAATATCTATACTGATAACACGGCTATGACCTTATCGGACGGCAGAGTGCTATTGGGTAGTTATAACGGCATTGCAGTGATAGACCATATGCCGCGTGAGCGGCGACAACTTCATCCGGTGCGTGTGACAGAACTGCATGTAAATGGCAGTGCGTTAAAGAGATGGGAATCGATAGAAGAGGGACCTTTGCATCTGTCGTATAAAGAAGATAACCTAACCTTCCGCTTTTCGGCATTTAACTATCCGGATATAGGTAGCACCTTCTATTCGTATTATTTAGAGGGTTACGATAAGGCATGGAATGGTCCGACACCGGTCAGTTTTGCATCGTATCGGGATCTTCCG
>Ga0265301_10005536_pt1 | contig 12370 bp, 13 predicted proteins | sample AusTroGonzalo_MG_2_FD_193488 | JGI IMG/M metagenome (GOLD analysis project Ga0265301, IMG submission 193488) | Bovine rumen microbial communities from tropical cattle in Woodstock, Queensland, Australia - Gonzalo_04 | ecosystem: Host-associated > Mammals > Digestive system > Stomach > Rumen ...
ATCAAAGGGGCCGAAGCAACTGCTGTTGCGATATTCTTGGCCAGAACCGGCAAGTCCAAGGACGAAATTGCAAAATACATCACAGAAAACTATTACGATTGGTGTTCATCTGTGGACGAATTACAGGCCAATTATAGTTGGGATGGCTCTTGCCAGGGAACCGTTCCACCTGCCATGCAGTGTTTTTTTGAATCTGAATCTTTTGAGGACGCAGTCCGAAATGCGATCTCAATCGGTGGCGATTCTGACACTATAGGTGCAATAACAGGTTCTATTGCCGAAGCATATTATGGCATTCCATCCGATATGATTGAAAAAGCAAAAACTTATATTCCAGAAGATTTGCTGTCATTGGTGTTGGATATAGAAAAAAATGACACGAAATAGACTTTCTTTATTTTATATGCTATAATTCCTAATAGACTAAAAGGATTTAATATGGCTAAAGGTTTAGTATATTTTGCACGAAATTCGGCTTTTCAGCATTTAACAAAAATTGGCAAAACGACAAAATTAAATGTGGAAGATCGTGGTTTATCAGCAAGTAATGTACCCGAAGATTTTGACTATTTAATGATTTTAGAGTGTGAGGACTGCGATTGGGTTGAGGAAAAAATTCATGACCAATTCAAACAGTTTAGACATTCCACCGCCTCTGGTAGACGAACTGAATTCTTTTGGAGTGGATGTATTGCCTCTGCTATCAAGTATGCCAAAGATTTGAAAGGTGTCACCGTTGTTACAGATACAGAAACAGAGGAAGCACCTGTAACCATTGATGGAGAGAAACAAACTATCAGACGTCCTAACACCACGTTTGCTATGATTGGTTTGAAGAAAGGCGATAAAATTTTCTTTGAAAACAATCCTAATGATTGGGCAGTGGTGGCAGACGATAAAAATAAAGTTACATATAAAGACGGCAAAAAAACGGCCATATCAACCGTATCCAATGAAAAACTTAACAGACGCACGAACGGTTTCTGGGAATTCTTTTACAATGGAAAACGGTTATTTGAGATGCGACCAGATATGCAGCCAAAATAATTAAAAGGTGCCGTTTGGCACCTTTTTTAACATTCCACATAAGGAGCATGTATACGCACAGGTTCCCGTCCAGCATCACTGAACAGCATATCTCCACAAGGCAACAGTTGTTCGGCCCCATGTTCGCCCAACATATTCATAGAATCGAGCTCACTACGGGCTTGAAAAGATACACGTGTCGGCATATTTGCTTTTATTATCGTTGTTAAAACTTCTTTATCCGGTCTTTGGGTTCCAATTATCAAATGAACGCCAACAGCTCGTGCTTTCTGTGCAATCTGTTGTATACATGCCTCTGTTTGCTTTTTACCAACGTTCATCAATTCTGCGTATTCATCTACCAGAACAACAACATACGGCATATCTTTGTTTTTAATTTTCTTCTTGTATTCATCAATATTTTTAACTTTGTTAGCTTGTAATTGTTCATATCTTTCATCTATAAGTTCGGTCACCTCCTGTAATTTCTGAACCGCAGCATAAGCATCAAGTCTAACCATTGGACACATCAAATGTTTATCAGATTTCCAAGTATCATAATCTACACCCTTTGGATCTATGATTATGAATTTACACTCTGTTGCTGGCACAGCAGACTTTAATGACCTTAATAAAGAATTAAGGAACACCGATTTACCACAACCTGTACGTCCAGTCACAAGCATATGTGGTAATTTTCTTAAATCTTCAATAACAACCTTTCCAAATGTATCAACACCCATGATCATTGGCAAGATCGCACCTGTATTCTTGAACTCTTTGGTTTTCAATAAATTTTTAAGGAATACCGTTTGTCTTGTTTTGTTTGGAACCTGCACATTTATTTGACCGTTTTCATACGAAACCATATAGCTATGTTCTTTCGCAGTCTTCCTAATAGTTGCCAAATTTGAATATTCCCCTGGTTCCAACATAAAATTAAACACCAATGGCCCATCTATGATATCGACTAAGTGACCCTTAGTTACATTTCCTATCTTTTCATAAAAATTCGCAACCATCAGCTGTTCTTTTGTTATTGACATTATTTACTCCTTTTATTTAGCACCATATTCCAAGCCTTTTGTTTGTTTTCTGAAGACCGAGTGTTTGCTCTACTGCTGGATGGCAGCACAACCATTTCGGAATGCTCTAATGCTTTAATTTTCTTTTCCCTCACAGCTCTCTTGTAATACCGATATGCTTTTTGGCCATTAAAAAATATCTTTTTCCCATCTAAACTAGATAACTCATTGTATTTCGGGTTTTTGATACTTTTATCTGAACTATCATCTTTCGGATCACAAGATTTTATAACATCCCACAAACCGATACCTTTGGCTACCAATCTATCATAATTTTGATATTCTATTCCTAATAATTGCCAAAATCGGTTCGTTGGATCAGAATAATATTTTTTTATTTTATCTGATTTTTGACCTGGGTATGTACCCAATATAATAACTTCTGCAGTATCTGTATTGAAAGCTTTCATTGTATACTCTTGATTTGTTCATTATGAATTATACGACATAATATGAAAATATTCAATACGATTATAAAGCACCTACGACCAAAAATGACTGATTTGATTCGATTTTTTATTGCTTTATCAAACACCTTGTATCAAAATAAATACAAAAGGATCCAATTATGCGTAAGACACCAAATTTTGATAAAACAAAAAATGAATACATATCAAAGTTAGAAAAACTTTATTTAGTAAACCCTGTAATTTTCTACGCATTTATAAACTTTTTGATGCAATGCGAATACCTTGTCGGCTATATGGATTTTTCAACAAAAACAGAATGCCTGAAGTTGCCGGAACGAGACAAGATTTATCCTGCAACAATTTTTCATTCTTATTATGAGGTCTTTATTCTGAGCACGCAAAAGGATTTGTTAGATCAAAAGTCCCTGAAAAAATACTTGGACTATATTACCAGCGAAAACCATTTTCCACAAATTATCATCATTGCCTCAGGTGAGAAAAACCGTCAAAAGATACAATCTCTTTTAGAACCAATTTTGCCCAAAAAAACAGATGATTTGAATTATAATTTAGCGGTTGTTACCAGTGCCGAATTCAACAAAGCATTTGATGATCTTAAAGATGTCGCTATCAAAGACACTATCTTTAAGATGAACGACTTACTGAAATAATACGTTATTGTATTCCACATCACTACGAACAAAACGTGATGTGAAAAGTTTCTTTATACACCAGATAAATCTTCCAATACACTTTTTCTGTATTGTTCTTTCGAGATATAACAAGAAAAATGCTTTATTTTAACGATTATAAATTCGCCTTGCAAACATCTAACCAGAGCATTATAAACCTTATCCCCTAATGCAACCAACACTGGTTTTTTTTCAAGCAAAGCTATTTCTTTCTTGAAAGATTTTATATCATCATCTGAAACAAAAACCTTGGTAGAATCCGTTTCTTTTGTAGCATTCAAATCGGTTATATATGCCCCCCAATATTTTGTATCTTTTAGTGCATATCTCAATTTATAATCATTTTGTCTTTTATTATCCAAGCTATGAAAATTACGCCAAGTTTCTTCATTGGTTTCTTGAACAGATGGGTTTAATCCAACAAAGACATAATGCGGATTTAATTTTTTGTATATTTCTTTATCATTAAATATGCTCAAATCGCCAATGTTTGACTTTGGTGTATCACCAGCATCTTCCCAGATCGCCCAACTAGCGGATTTACCATATTTCTTTTTGATCTGTTTATATATCTCTAGATCCAACATAACTTTATTCCTTAAGGATTGCTTGCACCACATCCAACAACCGAACCATTGCCATTGTATCTTGGCCACAATATTCGTGCAAATTTGCCATCATTTCTTTGGTCTGTGTCACTGTCTGTTTTCCTGTCATAAATGCCATGAATTGATCGCTGGCCTCGGTACCATTATGTATTCCAAGATCTGCGTAGGACATTTCCGGCACGAATGCAGGTAGAGTCTTTTTGATCGAAGCACTGCCGTTCTGACATGGACGATACAAACCACGTTCTCTGAATGGCATCAACAAATCTAACATCCTGTCATTTATCGCATTCAATTGTTTTTCATATTCTGGAAAGTCACGAGCCATTTCTGTGTTACGTCCTTGCTCAAATCCTTGGTTGTATACGATTACCGATCCGGTGTCGCCAATTGTTTCTATCAACTTTTTTATCAGCCCTGGTCGTGGGTCTGTGTTCGGATCGTTATGCAGGTATTCGTAATGTTCTAATTCGCCACCTGGGGTCCGCTGCACATGCAGCGAAAATTGAAAACATATTTGCTGGTATGGTCTTGAATTATCAAACATCGGCACTGCCGGCATGATTGATTCATAGTCCAGGTAGTACAATGGCCAGCGCAATTGTTTTGTAAAATTACGGAGGATATCTTTATTGATAACATCAACGTTATCCAGGAATGCCTCTATATCGCCTGGGTGCATTTGTTTTTCACGAACCTCTGCCGGAATGTTGTGCAGGTCTGCCCCATATTCTGAATACACGTCATCTGCCAGCGCACCCTTGAATGCATCAAATACCGAATATTGTGGTATATTCTTCCAACAATGGCATTTATAGCCACATTCATAAAACTTGTTACATTTAGTCTTGGATATTGCGATACTCAGTTCAGGTCCGTCTAGGATTGCACGAATACGAGCTACCTCTGATTGCACTGTTTCTACACTTTGCAATTCATCCGTAACATCGTGTAACGCAAACAGCTCGTCCAAGTCTACATCGCCATGGCGTACGTATTCTGGATTTAGTGTCATTATGAAACATTTGCGGATTTTAATCCCACATTGTGTGAATACATATCTCTGAAATGAGGCATCTATTACGTGATAATCGTGTGGTGATGTGGTTGATTTGACCTCTATAATATCCCAGGTTCCATCATTATTATTCCGCAGAATATCAACTGCACAGTATTCGCCAGTTTCCGTACCGAGTGTTGCTTCATATACGTATGTTTCATTGGCTCTAATTGCATCCTGGGTACGATATATTGCCTCATAATCCCATGGCATAGATGTTATTACTGTGCCACCAGGAAACCTGTTCTGGGCAAGTATTCCTATTTCTGTTCCTCGATCCAGCACCGCCTGGTTCATTTCCGGCTGTAGTTCCTTACGGTATCTTTTAAACCATAAGGCATTGGGGCATTTTATTCCTAAAACATAATCTGACTTTGATATTCTAAACATTTTGTTTTACTCTATGTATGTTAAAAAATCTTATCCAACTGTTGTTCTAACGTACCGTTCTGTGCATAAGGCAAAGCATCAAAATGTCTAAAATTATGATGTTTTATTGTTACATTGTTATCAAACCCTAAAATGTATGCCGTTGCTATCTTATGAATTATCGCCGTTGGTGCTAAACCATATACCTGTTTTTCAAATATATGTTGTAATCGCATCTTATCGTCTGGATATATTTTACGCATTTTCTTGCTTTGATATAACCTTTTTACTATTTCTGTTATATACATACCCGATTTCATATACAAATCTATGAATGTTTTATTTGGATCATCAAAACATCCAGGGTTTTCTTGCTCAAAACGATCAACCATTTCTTTCACTACTTTTTTGGGTGTAAAGATTTGATTGGTCTTTTGTGGTGGTATGTAATCAAAAATATCCTCTTTACTGGATTCATCAAAATAATTGGCCAATTTAGTTTTTAACCTTAGAAATTCTTTTATAGAGTCATTAAAGACTACGGGATCAAATAAGTGTCCATCAAAGTGTTTTGTTTCGCCTGTTTCTGAATCTATATAATCCCCTCCGTCACGTAAGAATCTAAACTGGTCCAATGTGATACTTGTCACATCCTGAAAAACATCATCTGGAATAATTTTATCAAAGTTTTCCAATGTAGTATTTTCATCGCCGTATGCCATCAAGAATGATGGTATAGTTCTTGAAAACCCACGCAAATGTGCACGAACAGATTCTTCTATACCTTCTTTTTCTTTTTTACGTTTTTCTGTTTCAACTGTTCTGACTATGGTTTCGCCGGCTTTTTTTACAACCGTATCCACACTATCTTTGACAGTATCCACAAAATTTTTATGAATCTTTGTTTTCTTAGAATCATACTTCTGATTTATTTTCTCAATTTCATTTTTAGAGTTAGCCGCTGCAATCTCTTTGTTTCGTTCCAATTCGTTTTTATTATTTTCTATTTTATACGAAGAATATGCCTTTACCAATACGCTGTTTGCATCTGACGTAATAGCTTTTGCAACTGCCTGCTGAGCACTTTTGCTCATTTCAGAACCATATGATTCTTTTGCTGTTTCAACCAAAGATGTTGTAACAGTATCAAATGCCGCTTTATACTTTGCAAATTCGTCTGGCTCCCCAGCTTTTTGTTGGGTTATTTCTTCAACTGTATCTAACAAATCTTGGCTAAGCCCATATATCTTATTTCCAAAAACCTCTTTTGCTTGACCTATAACAATATCTTGCGAGACCTCGACATCGCCATCATCGTTAATAGCCAATTTATCTTTTGTTCCCTGGCTTACCAACACTTGTTCTTTTGTTGGCTCTAATTGTTTTATAACATCTATGATTTCCATTGGTGCATTGAATATATTACCAATGTTCTGAAAAAGGAAATTGCTCATAAACCCACGACGCACAACCTCTTGTGAATGTATTTTACGTGGGATAGACAAAACCTTTTCAGCATCCAAGGTTATCATCTCTCCCTCCTCGTCTTCGCCATAGACGGGGAAGAAATTCAACAGTTCATAAACATGTTTCTTTCTAACTGTGGCATCGCCTTTACCAGAAGATGTGTCTGGACTCAGATTGTTTGCAAACTGTTCAACTATAGTCAAAGTTCTGGCCGGATCAAAGTCAAATACATAGGCATTTTCCTTTCTATAAAACTTTTTGCCAGATTTGAACAAACATGGATTTTGAGCTCTAAAAGCTGCCTGCATATAAAGTGCTGGACTTTGGACATTGCTAAGCATTAAAACGGCGGTCCATTCTGGAATCGTTATACCTGTTGTTAATTGTCCAACAGATAAAGTGATCGTTTTATCATGTTTAGCAATTGCCTCTTTCACTCTATCAAATGACTTCTGGTTTTCGTCATCATCATCTATTTTTCCGTTACCTGCCGCCAATACTATTTCATAATTTCCATGGCCAAAGATAGGATGTTCTTTCAACTTAGCTGCCAAAGCTTTAGCACTATCAACTCGGTTCAATAACCAGAATGTGTGTTTTAATTCGTCACGTAATTCTGAGGTTGAAAATGGAAACTTTGGTTTGTTTACCAGCGCATCCAAGAATTTATCCACATCTTCTTCGTACTTAAATGTTCCATCTGATTTTGTGATAAAAAATTCATTCAAATCAAATGCATAATCTTCTGTTTCGCCGTCCGCATTAAAATCTGCGCCGGCTTTCAATTTATCCCTTATGATCTCTGACATTTGATATGTATAAAGATTCAACTGTGGTAAACTTTCATATGGGTTTTCTATTTCCAAATTCTCTTTATTTTCATACCATTCACGTTTCTTACGTTGTTCATCGGCATAGGTCCAATTGAATATAGCATGTTCATCGAACTTGTTATTTGCTAATGCCTTGAACGGTGTTCCAGACAGATGAAGTGTGTATTTACGCCTTATCTGATCAAATGCCATATCGGTTTTGTACGTATCAACACCCTCGTGTGCCTCATCAATAACCAACAAATCCCATTCAAGATCAGCGACCTCTTTTAACTTGTCGTAGCGACCACCAAAAAACACAGAACCTTTCATATCCTGCAATGAGACAAATTCTATACAACCCTTGTGATTTGGATCCGACAGGTGTTTTGTATACTGTTCTCTATTTAGAACATATTTCTTGCCCTTTAACCCATCAACCTGGCTAACAAAATAATATCCGGATTCTGTTCCTAAAAATTTAACATAATCATCATACCAGGAATTTGCTATCGCAGGTCTGTTTGTAACAATCAATACTTTTTGAACACCCAATCTTTTGCACAAGTCGTATGTGGATAAAGTCTTACCAAATCTTGGTTTTGCGTTCCACAAATATTCCGGTTCATCATCTTTGTTAGCATTAAAATATGCCTTGGTATTATCAACTGCTGAATTCTGTTCTTCACGTAATTTATATTCAACAGACCCCATAGATTCCAATATGCCACGATTTGACTTAAATTCTATAAAATGGTCATGTGACGGTTTTGGTAATATATGGAACCATTCTGTCTTTTCTATATGTTCTTGACCATCTGCATCTATGTATTTGTTTGTTCCTCGTTCAATATCGTGCTTTTGCAAATACGCATGAAAATCCGTATCATGAAAAGTATCGCCCGATCCGTCATCATAAATGGCTGTTCCTGTCCATTCTATTTTATATTTAATATCAGCTGTCTGAGTCTGCTGCCGAATACGTGTTTCGACATCCTGTTCTGTAAACCCGATTTTTGTCCACCCTTTATGACGTGCAATTTCCGGAGTCGTGTATGCATAACACATAGGCACAACTTGTTTACTGGTATTGATATTCAGTTTTTTCATCATGCCCTCTTTAGTTTGTTTTTGATTCTATGTATGCTATTTCATCTTCGGTCAACTTATATTTTTTATACAAATCTTTGTCTGACCATGCTTTAGAAAAGTCCTGCATCGGAACGAATTTATAAACATTACGTGCCGCATTTTGAGATTTTTTAATTTGTGATATCAAATACTTATACAGATTTGTGTTCATATAAGATAAAACATTTTCACAGGTTTTCTTATCTTTGAAAGGACCAACGACCAAATATGTTTCGTTACATGCTGTTCCTGGTTCTGCATAAAAAGGCAATCCATTAAAACGAGCCGATATTTCTCCTGCCTTTGATACCATAATTTTATGTTTATCAATCCAATCCGTATGAGAAATTATTTCGTTTCTATCAATGTATGCATACTTACCATCTTCTTTGTTTCTTGAAAATCTGTAAATTTTTATTGAATTCTTATCCGGAGTTGATTTAAACAACGACTTATAATTTCCTACCTTACCATTAGCAAATGGTGAATACGTTGAGACCAAATCCATAAAACTTTCGAAATTTGATTCATACGCACCAATCTTTTCTAAGATCTTATCGGCTTTAGGATCTCTGATAAAGAAAGCTGTTCCATGTTTTGCCATATCCCTTACAGATATTTCTTCGCCAAAAGAATCAATATATGTGTATTTTGTTGCTGCCGTCACTCTTTCATCATAGATGAAATAAGACACTCCGCCCGCTAATGATATATTTGGAAAAACATCTGACGCATTCTCAAAGTCACACATAAAAGAAATATGATTTTTTGTTAACATAAAATTTCTAAACTCATCCAAGCCTGTTCCACTTGTCATCCATAAACTTGGGGTAATCATACACACACTCCCCTTTGTTATAGAAATAGCCTGCTGCACAAAATAATGATAAACAGGATTTGCTTGAGATATAGAACCAGAATTATTTGCTACTAATTCCTGGTATGGCGGATTACCAATACAAAAATCAAATTTCATTCTTCATCCTTTTTTAAATCTGTAAAATATAATTGCAAGTTATTATCCCAGTCAATAACACGACATTGCAAGGGTTCATTACCAAACAAACCCATTTGATAAAAATCATTTGATTCCGAACTAAATGGCGCACAACAGGTTATTCCATCCATTTGCCATATATTCCAAGCAATGATTTGTGCTATCATATTCTGCTTTTTAGCACTGGGTTTTTTATTAAATTTTAATTCATAATTGTCAATAAACGTCCAAAGTAAATTTTCACGAGCCAATAGTAAATTATCCCCTTGATACTCATAGCCATATATACTTTTATATGCCTCTTGTACCCATTTCCACCAAGTTTCCTCTGTATTCGTATTCTCATTAACTACTCGTAATTTACGATCCAACATACCTATACGCTGCATTACCGGAATAATATGCCCTGTGGTTGCATCGTATGGCGAAACTAAATACGGAGCCTCACCACATGTAACCTCAATGCGTTTTGAACGAACATAGGATCGCCATTTATTTGAATTTACAGGGAACACTGGTTCTGTAGTTGCCTGCCAAGTATGATCTGGATTTACAGTATTAAAAACATTTGAACGACCAAACCACTCTGTATCACAACAATTATTCATTTCATTACATATCCATGACGGTGTAAAAACCTCCGCATGAGTACGTGTACGTTCCTTTTGATAACATTTTTCTTTCAAAATACGTGGTTGAATAATATTTTTATTGTTTTTTCTCGTTATTAAATCTCTTGTGATTGGACAACCAGCTTTGTATTTATTACCATATTGCATGTATTCATCACATGCCCACAATATATTACGCCCTGTCGTCATGTCTTTTAATAGAATATCCAGAAGTTTTCTTGGCAAACTGCGTTCAATAATATCTATATTCGCAATACCACAATCTACATCCATTTGTGGGATTTTTACTTTTTTTCTAGAAACAACGACATTTTTCCTTTTACTCATGCTGAGTATTATACCATATGGGTTAAAAATCTCAATGAAAATATATAAAAAGGGGCCATAAATAACGAGTCTACAACCCACCTACGACCATTATTGTCGCTGTTATTGATATTGTACAACCAATTACTTGCAAAAAAACAGTGAAATGGTATACTCATAGATATGAAAGTTATGTGGGGACGTTTAGTTTTTTGCCTATGTTTAGCAGTTATAATATCTGCTTGTGGTTGTAATAACAAAAAAACAGTTTCAGAACCAGTAGACAATGGCAATGTAAAAGTATTTTTTACCCCAAGTACAGATTGTGAAAAAAACATTGTTAAGGCCATCAATGGCGCAAACAAAATGGATATTGCGGTTTATTCAATCACAAACCCAGCTATCACGAATTCTCTTATTGCAGCACATAATCGTGGTGCCACAATCCGGATCGTAACAGATAGGACTCAAGCTAAAGGAAAAGGTTCTTTAATCTCAAAAATAAAGGCAGCCGGTATTCCGGTCCTTACTAATCACAAACATAAAATCGAACACAACAAGTTTGCTGTGTTTGACGACAAACACATTGTGTCCGGTTCATATAACTGGACCACCAATGCCAGTAAATATAACAGTGAAAATTGCATATTCTTTGACCAGTCGGAAAAAGAATTTACCCACAGGTTTGAGTACCTGTGGGATTTATACAGTGAATAATTATTTGCACAGTTCTTCATATGCGATGTTGTTCTGGTCTATCTGTTGGATTGTTTCTGCGGTATCGTTTTCATAGTCCGCATAAACTGGTCGGTACAGATAGCAGAAATCATTTGCGGCGGTATTTATTGTGCAGCTTGCTAACAGTATTATTATCAGCAAGAGTATGCCGAGCTTTATCAGCCCTTTGTATGTTCGCCAAAAGTGTATTATTTTGATGTGCTTTTTCATCTTTTTTACCTCTTCGTATTCCTAAAAAATAAGCCAGCGCAACTGCACCGGCTGCTATTGCCAACGCATATTGTTTCAGTTTGCTTAACATTGTAGTGCCGCCTCTATTTCTTCGTCTGTGTATGGTTGTTTGCCGTTCTCGTGTTTGATGATCGCTTTCATCAATTTGACCAGGACTGCATTGCTTTCCAGATTCAATTGTGTGTGTGGATCGTATCCGGTACTGGCCGCCACAGATTTTATGTACGCATCTGTTTGGTTTTCCGTTGCCGGTGCAAACCGTTTGATGATGCCGTTGATTGTGCGTATTCCATAGTACCGGTTGTAGTTCCGCAGTAATTTACCCAGCGCACGCAATCCATATCTTGCCTCTGTAAAAACGCAGAAAACGCCATCGCTTGGTGGTACCGATAGTCCGGCCCAGTTGATGCCGTTGTACTTTATGTTTCCTGGGTTGTTGTTTCTGATTCCTCGTGGTTCTTTGTTCATCATTTATCCTTTTCGAATATGCTTGCTATGTTTTCGCCAAGTGCCGCAGCCACAAAGACCGCAACCACATCTACGGTGTAATGGCAAAATGCCAATATCACTGCCGTTATCCCAAATATCGCACACGCAAATCTCTTTGCAGATGGATATCCAGCCCTGTCGCTGAACAGGTCATACAGGTATTTCAGTATTCGCTTAATCATTCTTTATCCCCTTTAGTAGTATTTTCATGTCGCCTTTGATTTCATACAGGCTGTCTTTGATGGATTTTAAATCGGCCTCTAACGTGTCGGTTCGCCTTTCCAACTGCAACAGCCTGGTGTCTATTGCCGCACTGT
>Ga0265301_10005544_pt1 | contig 12357 bp, 12 predicted proteins | sample AusTroGonzalo_MG_2_FD_193488 | JGI IMG/M metagenome (GOLD analysis project Ga0265301, IMG submission 193488) | Bovine rumen microbial communities from tropical cattle in Woodstock, Queensland, Australia - Gonzalo_04 | ecosystem: Host-associated > Mammals > Digestive system > Stomach > Rumen ...
AGCAGTACTCCTTGGCGGGATGTACACCCACTTGCGCGCTCGTACCTATTAATAATGGGCGGATATAAAGCGTGGCACCGCTCTCGTAGGTGGGAATCCACTCTTGGTTCAAGCGGACAACCTTCTTCACCATCTCGGTGAACAGCTCAGTAGAGACCTCGGGCATCATGATGCCGCGACAAGTGCTCTGCAGGCGGGCGGCATTCTCGTCGACACGGAACACGCGCACCTTGCCGTCAGGACAGCGATAGGCCTTCAGGCCCTCGAAAGCCTCCTGACCGTAGTGCAGACACGTAGCAGCCATGTGCAGTTTCAGATACTCGTCGGAGCAGACCTCAATCTCGCCCCATTTTCCGTCGCGATAGTAGCAACGCACGTTGTAGTCGGTCTTCATGTAGCCGAACGACAGACTACCCCAATCCAGATTCTTCATTCTTATACTTTTTAATGATTTGAGCTTATTTTGCTTGCAAAAGTAATCAAAATCTTGCGTTTGAGCAACAAAAAAGCGTAAAAATAGCGTTTTCCATACGATTATTTTGATTTTCCACCGACAATCACAACCTTTGCAAACATGAAAACGGCGTATAAGAATAGCCTTCATCGGCATCATTGTCTTCTGGATTGCGATATGGTATTTCAACCCCACAACCCCACTGTTTCTTCGGAAACGTCCTGTGGATGGGCGTTTGGAGATGAGGGGTTGAAGTCGTTCAACCCCACTTGAACCCCACTTGAACCCCTCATGTGACCCCATGAAGTGTACCCCCCGATAAAAGACACTATAAATGTAATGGCTTGCTGGCTATTTACAAAATGATAGTACAGATGAAGGCTTCCGATAAGATTCGAGAGTGGGGGGGAAGTGGGGTTGGAGTGGGGGTGAAAGCTTTCACCCCCACTCCGTGATACCCTTTGTATAAAGGTGTTTCCGAAGAAAATGTGGGGTTGTGGGGTTATGTGTAATGTTTGAGTATTTTCAAATAGAGGCTGGGAAATTTTCAAGAGGGGCCGACTATTTTGAAATACTCATGGAGTATTGCGAAATAGTCATTGACTATTTCATAAAAGTCGTGCCCTTTTGGGAATTTCTTGTGGCCCCTATGAAAACGGCGCTCGCTTTGTAAATATTCTTCCAAGTCATCGCAAGCAAGACTCAACGAGATTCGATTCTATCTCCCCAAAACACGATGTTTATCTCAACGAGATACGGTTCTATCTCATGGAGATACGCAGCTAACTCATTGAGATACGCTCGAAAGTCGTGCCCTTAATCCTGAAAAAGTTGACATTAAATTGTTGCAGTAAAGACAAGTAAAATTGTATAATGTTAAGAATCAGCAACTTAAAATTTCAGGTAGTATTGTTGCAGTGAAACAATGCAACAATTTGTTTGTTAATCCTTGGCGTATTCAGAATAAATCGCTATCTTTGTGGGCAGAAACCTAAAACGATGTGAAAGAGATTACGAAACGAAATCTATGAAGAGACTGTTTTTAATGCTGGCGATGATGCTGTGCCTTGGTGGTGCTGAGGCTCAGACGATACGTAATGCTAACAATTCAACCCTCGCAACAATTGAGAGGGACGGAACGGTTAGGAATAGTAACAATAGCACCGTGGGAAAAATCAACGGTAACGGAGATATTCGTGACTCTAACAATAGGCTGATAGGTAAGCTGGACGGTAATACCGTGCGTAACTCTAACAACTCTGTACTGGGCCGTATTGATAGCGACGGAACGGTGAGAAACAGCAACAACTCCGTTCTGGGCAGAATAGATAGCAGCGGTACTGTTAGGGATGCGAACAATAGCGTGATGGGCTATGCTAAAGGCGTTCCCGTGAAGTACGCTGCCATCTATTTCTTCTTTAACATGTTCTGAAATTTAGACGTGCAGGTTCAGCACGAAGCGGACGCCCTTGGTGAACTGCGGATCGACCTCGAGGTCGCCGTTCATCTTTAGGGCCATCTGCTTGCAGATGGGCAGTCCCAGACCATCGCCCTTGGTGAGGTCGCGAATTTCGCGGAAAGGCTTGAAGATGTCCTCACGTAGCTCCTCGGGCAGGCTCTCGCCAGTGTTAGAGACGAGGAACTGGATGGACTGCGGACCACGCTTTTTGAACTCCAGGCTGATGGTACCGCCTTCGGCTGTATATTCGGCAGCATTGGCGAGCAGGTGGCGCAGGATGTGCGACACATATTCCTTATTGATAGAGGCGCTCATCTTCTGGGCAGTCACCGTCAGGTTGACGTCCTTCTTCACCTTCTGGCGTATTTCGTCTATCAAACTTTCGCAGTAAGTCGTCATCGGCGTGTCTGTCAGTTCTATGGTGTCTTCTTTCGAATTCTCAATCTCCGACAGCGTCTGAATGTGGCTGGAGAAGTCGAGCAGGGCCTTTACCTCGGGCTGCTTGCTGTCCAGCTTCTGCAGGGTAGGCTCCAGCTGGGCCGAGATGTTGCTGATGAACTTGGCCTTCAGGGCATTGCTCTCGTTAGCGAGGTTGATGGTCTTCTTCTGCTTGCGTGTCAAGACGATGTAGCGCAGCAACATGATGGCACCTACGGCCAAGGCTACAGCCAGTGCACCAGCGAGGATGCAGAGACCGACGATAAACACCATGCGTGTGGTCAGGGAGCTGTCTTTCTCGGCTATGGAGGCCTCGTTGTCGGCAATCTGCTTCTTCAGGGCGTTGATTTCGTCGGCATGTTTCATGGCGCTGGTGGAGTCTTTCCATGCAATGTAGTTGCTGTACGACTGAGCCACCATGCTGGCATTGTTACTGCGACGGCCGTTGGCAATCAGCGTCTTGTAAACCTCGTCAACCTTATCGTAGTCTTTCGCTGCCGTCAGCTTGTCGGCCATTTCCTTGAAGACGGCGTTGCCCTGAGCGTTCATGCCGAAGGAATAGTAGTAGATGGCCTTGGCGTAAAGCAGGTCGTTCCTGATGGCCTCGTCGGCAGAGCGGGTAGCCAGGATCTCCATCTTGTTGAGCTGCTCCTTGGTGCTCTCGCCCTTCTTCAGCTTCAGGTACATCTGCATGCGCTCCTTCGTCGTAAGGTAGAACAGACCTGCCTTCTTGGCGTCTGAAAGCTGCTTGTCGGCGTTGATAGCCTGTTCTATGCGATGCAGGAACTCGAATGCCTCTTTATAGAGGTTTTCCTTGTAATATAGGGCTGTAGCCTTGACGGCACACTCCACACCGGGGGCAGTCTGCCCCTTGTTGATGTAGTCATTGAAGGCATGAATGTAGAGTGAACGTGCCTGTGGCACATTCCTGCTTTGGTCGGTGGTTTCTGCCTTTTGTTGGAGCTCACTCTTGCTTGTCTCTTGTGCGTTGATGCCGCAGCAGAAGAGAATGCCCAAGAGGAAGAAAAACACATTCCTTTTCATAATGTATTATTGTTTTGTAGGGTTATTTGGGGCAAAGATAGTGTTTTTCTGTGAAATGCACAAACATTTTGGCAGCAATTATGCTTCTGCCAGAATTTTCTTGATTTCCTCGTCGGTTTTCGTTAGTCTGTCCTTGCAGAGTTTGATGAGTTGATGGGCACGCTTGAGTTGTGTGGATAACTGGTCAATATCAAGCTCATCGTTCTCCATGCGATGGACGATGGATTGCAACTCCAGTAAAGCTTCTTCGTATTTGGGTTCTTTAGACATAAGCACTGTTTTGGATTTGAATAATTTTTATAATATGGGTACACGAGTACGATTAAGTGACAATGGAATGGATGGTGCCCTTTTCCAGTCGAGTTTCTATTTTGTCGCCACTGCTTAGTTGCTGTGGGTCACGGACGATGCAGCCGTCTTTGAGGGTAATGCTGTAGCCACGACGTAGCAGTAGGGTGGGGTCGAGGGCTTTCGCTTTCTCCTCCAGAAGTTGTATGCAGTGATGCTCGGCAGTGATTCGACGTTCTAATAGTAATGGTATTTGTTGGCTGAGGGTGTCGATGCGGGCTTCTTGGCGGGTTCTGAAGACAGAGAACAGGCTGATAGGCGGCTCTGCACGTTCTCAATGGTATCGAGTATTTGTTGCAGACGGTCAATGAGAAAAGCAGCTGCTGCCGTTGGGGTTTTTACCCTGATGTGTGAGACCATGTCGAGTATGCACTCGTCGCGTTCATGGCCGATGCCGGTAATAATAGGTAACGGGAAATTTGCAACATTTTCAGCCAATGCCAGTGTGTCGAAGCCTGAGAGGTCACTTGTGGCACCACCGCCGCGGATGATGACGACGCAGTCAAATGCCCCGTCATTCTTATCACTTTCATAATTCCTATATATATTCTCGAGCGTTGCAATAATACTCTGCTCAACCCCCTCGCCCTGCATGATGGCTGGAAACAACTGGGTGCGGAAGGAAAAGGGAGAATCGGCCAGTTGGTTGCAGAAGTCACCATAGCCTGCAGCCGTTTCGCTGCTGATGACGGCAATATGCTGACAGAACAATGGTAAACGCAGGCTCTTTTGGAGGTCGAAGACCCCCTTTTCTTTCAGTTGGCGAATAATCTCTTGACGCCGACGGGCTTGGTCGCCGAGGGTGTAGGTGGGGTCAATGTCGCTGACAATCCATGAGAAACCATAAGCCTCGTGGAACTGGGGTGTGACACGGAGGAGAACCTTCATACCGGCCGTGAGGTGTTGCCCTGTAATATGTTCAAAGTGAGGACGTATCATCGCCCAGCGTGATGCCCAACACTTGGCAGAGGCACGAGCAATGGGAGTAGCGTTCTCGTCGTTGCGCTCGATGAGTTCCATGTAGCAGTGACCGCGACTTTCACGGCACTCGGAGAGCTCGGCCTCCACCCAATACTGATGGGGCATCTCGCACTCTATTACTTCTCGTACCAGACTGTTCAGTTGGTAGAGTGTCAGTCGCTGTTCACTCGTGTTCATGTTGCAAAGGTACGAATAATTGAGCGAAATGCAAAACGAAAACGTTTTCTTTTGCATTTCCGAGATAAAGTACCTATGATGAAATCAAAGGTAAACGTTTTTTATAAACGACCAAATGTGTTAGTAATTATTTGGTTGTATCGAAAAAAATGTGTACCTTTGCCGTCAGTTATGGATAATAGACAAGCAACACTCGAACTAGGACAGAAACCTGTTGGTCGGCTGCTGTGGCAGTATGCCCTTCCGGCCATCGTGGCGATGACCGCTTCGAGTCTGTATAATATCATCGACCGGGCTATGATTGGTCAGATGGTTGGACCGGAGGCCATTGCCGGTTTGGGCATCACTTTCCCTTTTATGAATCTCAGTGCAGCTTTCGGTGCTGCCGTGGGTGTGGGTGCCTCGACGTGTATCTCTGTAAAGCTTGGACAGCGTGACTATAAAACGGCTGAGCACCTGCTGGGTAACACGGTGACTTTGAATCTTATCATTGGATTCCTCTTCATGGTGGTTTGCATGATTTTCCTGAATCCCGTCCTGCGCTTCTTCGGCGCCTCAGACGTTACATTGCCGTATGCCCGTGAGTTCATGGAGGTCATCCTGGCAGGTAATATTGTGACACACATGTATTTCGGCATGAATGCGGTGCTGAGGGCGGCTGGCAAACCGCGTCACGCAATGTATGCCACGCTCTTCACGGTGGGAATGAACATCCTGCTGGTCGTGGCCTTCGTGTGGTGGCTGCAATGGGGCATACGCGGTGCGGCATTGGCAACGGTGTCGTCGCAGTCGATGGCGCTTTGCTGGCAGATGTGGATATTGTCTGACAAGCGCGAGCTGCTGCACCTGAAACGGGGCATCTTCCGGCTGAAGGCCGACCTGGTGCGAAACATCATGGCTATTGGCGTGTCGCCCTTCTTGATGCAGACCACTTCATGCGTCATTGTCATCTTCATGAACAACCAGTTTGTGCGCTATGGCGGCGATATGGCCGTGGGAGCCTATTCGATAGCCAACTCTATGGTCATGGTGTTCTTCATGTTCGTCATGGGTGTCACCCAGGGTATGCAGCCCATCGTCGGCTACAACTTCGGTGCCGAGAAGTTTGACCGCATGCTGCGCTGTCTGTGGCTCGCCATTGCCGTGGGTACTGCCATCTTGTTGGTTGGCTGGTCGCTGGCCATGCTCTTCCCGCAGCAGATTGCCCGTATCTTCACGGCTGACCCGACGCTGATAGAGATGTCGGCTCGTGGCATCAGGCTCGATATGCTGGTATTCCCCATCATTGCCTCGCAGGCTGTGATTACGAATTTCTTCCAGTGCATTGGTAAGGTGAAAATATCTATCTTCCTGTCGCTGACGCGTCAGCTCATCATGCTGCTGCCGTTGGCCTATATACTGCCGATGTTCTGGCAGCTCGATGGCGTGTGGTATGCAATGCCTGCAAGCGACTTTGGCTCATTTGTAATGACCATACCGCTGCTGATGTGGTACTTGAAACGACTAAAAACGACACAATCATGAATAGCATGAATAAGAATGTCATCATCAATGTGGGACGTCAGGTGTGTGCCGGCGGATTGGAAATCGGAAGACTGTTGGCCGATGAGTTCCAGGCAAAATACTATGACCGTGAGTTGCTGAACCTGGCTGCCAAGGAAAGCGGATTCTCTGAAGAGTACTTCAAGGAGAACGATGAACGTAAAGGTTTTCTGCGCTCTTTCCTCCACTTGCCATACAGCAACAACTGGGGAGGCAGTAGTAACTTGTATCAGAATAACTTCTCGCAGGAGAGCCTTTTCAAGTTCCAGAGCGATGCCATTATCAAGGCTGCTCAGGAAGGGTCGTGTGTTTTCGTAGGACGATGTGCCGACTATGTGCTCCGCGACTTCCCCAACGTAGTCAATGTGTTCATCACGGCTCCCATCGAAAAGCGTGCTGAGCTCTTCATGAAGGAGAAGAATGTGTCGAAGGAAGATGCCATCAAGCGCATACAGCATGTGGAGAGTCGCCGTGCCTCCTATTACAATTATTATACGGGGAAACATTGGGGACAGGCTGATAGTTACGACCTTTGTATTGACTCTGGTGTTATTGGCGCGGCAGAAACAGCCAGGCTTATTGCCGAGTTTGTGAGAAAGAAGCTCCATCTGTAACCCATTGCGCCTATTAATTCTGTAAAACTCATTATATATGAAGAGAATCGGCATTATCAGCGACACTCATAGCTATTGGGATGAAAAGTACCTGCACTACTTCGAGTCGTGCGATGAGATATGGCATGCCGGCGATATTGGGAGTGTTGAAGTGGCTGAGAAATTGGCGGCTTTCAGACCGTTACGGGCTGTCTGTGGCAACTGCGATGGTGGAGACCTGCGGCTGATGTATCGCGAACTGAATCGTTTTAAGTGCGAGGATGTGGATGTGTTAATCAAGCATATAGGCGGCTATCCCGGCAATTATGACTTCTCTGTGCGTTCGACGCTTTTTGCCAATCCGCCGCAACTCTTCGTAGCAGGTCACTCACATATTCTCAAAGTGAAGTATGATAAGACGCTCGGTCTCCTGCATATCAATCCCGGTGCTGCTGGAATTCAAGGCTGGCACAAGGAGCGTACCCTTGTGCGTCTGACTATCGATGGTAAGGAATTCAAGGATTTGGAAGTCATTACCCTTAGTTAGCATTGCTTATTAATCCCTTTCGACCCATAAAAAAAGAAATATGAAAAGAACAATTGTTATAACTGGTGGCGCAGGCTTTATTGGAAGCCATGTGGTGCGTTTGTTTGTGAACAAATACCCTGATTATCATATTATTAATCTGGATAAACTGACTTATGCGGGGAACTTGGCTAATCTCAAGGACGTTGAGAATAAGCCCAACTACGAGTTTGTGAAGATGGACATCTGTGACTTCGAAGCCTTCTACCAGCTGATGCAGGATAAGAAGGTGGATGGTATCATCCATCTGGCAGCCGAGAGCCACGTGGACCGTTCCATAAAGGACCCGTTTACGTTTGCCAAGACTAATGTGATGGGTACGCTCTCATTGTTGCAGGCTGCTAAGCTCTACTGGGAGTCTCTGCCGGAGAAGTACGAGGGGAAACGTTTCTATCACATCTCTACCGATGAGGTCTATGGCGCATTGGAACTGACACATCCTGAAGGCATTGAACCACCGTTCACTACGACGGCTTCTTCTTCAGAGCACCATCTGGCCTACGGCGATAAGTTCTTCCTGGAAACCACGAAGTACAATCCGCACTCGCCGTACAGTGCCGCCAAGGCATCGAGCGACCACTTCGTCCGTGCCTACCACGATACATACGGTATGCCCGTTGTCGTGACCAACTGCTCGAACAACTACGGCCCGTATCAGTTCCCGGAAAAGCTGATACCGCTGTTCATCAATAACATCCGTCACCGTAAGCCGTTGCCGGTCTATGGCAAGGGCGAGAATGTTCGCGACTGGCTTTACGTTGAAGACCACGCTCGTGCCATCGACGTGATTTTCCATGAGGGAAAGATTGCCGATACCTATAATATCGGTGGCTTCAACGAGTGGAAGAATATTGATATCATTAAGGTGGTCATCAATACCGTCGACCGTCTGTTGGGGCGTAAGGAGGGGGAGGACATGGACCTCATCACCTTTGTCACCGACCGTGCCGGCCACGACCTGCGTTACGCCATCGACAGCTCGAAACTCCAGAAGGAATTGGGTTGGGAACCCTCGCTCCAGTTTGAGGAGGGAATTGAGAAGACCGTCCGCTGGTATCTCGACAATCAGGAGTGGCTCGACAACGTCACCTCTGGCGACTACCAGAAATACTACGAGAAAATGTATAACAACCGCTAAACAGCCCGAATGGTAACCTCCCAATTAAATAAAAGGTATGTGTGGCAGACACTTGGTCTTATTGCACTTGGTGTCTTGTCTCTGTGCGGTACTTCCTTGATACGGAAGGACCCGTCCCTGCCTTTATTGGTTTGGGCTGCGTTTACATTGCTTTTCTCTTTGTTCTACCTGGCTTCCTTAAAGCGAATTACTGTTTTTCCCGATGGGTTAGAGGTTCGGAACCTGTTATTATCCTTCAAGAAACGGTTTTACCGATTCGCTGAGTTTGACTATGCCCAAAGTGAGTATAAGAAAAATGGTGAGGTGCTGAGATTGATAAAGAACGGAGAACGGCTGGTGAGCATAGCTTCTTATATTTTCTTGAATTTCGAAGAGATAAAAGGGGCTATTGCGGTGAAGGATAAGCGTAGTTTCTCTGTAAGAGATAATGCTGAAGTTATATCGGAATACAAAAAGACGCGATTGTGCGGTATTTCGCTTTTAATGCTGTTCTTTGTGCTTGTTGGAGTCGCAACCTCTCTTTCACACCTGATAGATGGTGATTCGGTACGGTGGGGGATGGTTGTACTAGGCGCAGTGGAGGTATTGCTCTTTGGAGGTCTGCTACTCATTTACCTTCTTTCATACAAAAGGATTTCAATCTGGCGTGGACAAGTGGAGGTGAGTAGACTGATGTGGCCTTTTAAGGTTCGGAACTATGCCATATCTGGTTTTGACGGATTCTATTATGTATTGGAGAAATCCAATGGACAGCTCGGGGCAAAAGACGAGGAATCCTTCTGGCTCGTGAAGGACGACAAACTGGCCGTATGTGTTGATGAAACGATGTATAGAAACTATGAGGAACTGAAAACAGCGTTTCAGACTGTCCGTTGTATGGGAAGATTAGAATTCACGGGCTTCCAATCGTTAAAATATCATTTGGGTAAAAAATTAAGTTGGAAATGAAGAAAATATTGCTTTTAGGCTCAGGCGAACTGGGCAAGGAGTTTGTGATTGCCGCCATGAGGGCTGGCCAGTATGTGATTGCCTGCGACCGTTATGACAACGCACCGGCTATGCAGGTGGCCGACGAGCGCGAGGTGTTCTCAATGCTCGATGGTGATGCCCTTGAGGCTGTAGTGAAGAAGCACCAGCCCGACATCATCGTGCCCGAGATTGAGGCCATCCGCACGGAACGACTCTTTAAGTTCGAGGAACAGGGCATTCAGGTGGTACCCTCGGCTCGTGCCGTCAACTATACGATGAACCGCCGCGCCATACGCGACCTCGCTTCCAAGGAACTGGGGTTGCGCACGGCAAAGTATTTCTATGCCAAGACCTTCGATGAGTTCAAGGCTGCTGCCGACGAGATTGGCTTCCCCTGTGTGGTTAAGCCGTTGATGTCGTCCTCTGGTCACGGTCAGAGCTATGTGCATAATGACTCTGAACTGGAACAGGCTTTCCGTGAGGCTATGGAGGAGGGCCGTGGCGATGTGAAGGAAGTCATCATTGAGGAATTCATTGATTTCGACTCGGAGTTCACGCTGCTCACCGTTACCCAACAGCATGGCTGGCCGACGCTGTTCTGTCCGCCTATCGGTCATGTGCAGAAAGGTGGGGACTATCGTGAGTCGTGGCAGCCTTACAAGATTAGCGATGAGGCACTGAAGCAGGCTCAGATGATGGCCGGCAAGGTGACAGAGGCGCTGACGGGTGCCGGTATCTGGGGCGTCGAGTTCTTCCTGACGAAGCAGGGCGAGGTCATCTTCTCGGAACTGTCGCCGCGTCCGCATGACACAGGTATGGTGACACTGGGCCATACGACGAACCTCTCTGAGTTCGAATTGCATTTCCGTGCAGTCATGGGACTGCCTATCGCTGGCATTCATCTGGAGCATGCAGGAGCATCGGCGGTTATTCTGTCGCCGAAAGAGGCCTCTACGCCCGTTGACCGCTCGCTGCTCGACTATAATCTGGAGGAGGCTCTCAAGGAGGACCGTACACGTATCCGCATCTTCGGTAAGCCCGAGGCTCACAAGGGCCGTCGTATGGGTGTGGTATTATGCTATGGCGAAGTTGGCGATGATGTAGATGCACTTCGTGCCAAGGCTAAGCGACTCGCTAAGACCGTTTTAGGAACAGACCCCTATGAAGACCTTAGACATTAATTTAATCGATTTGCCGAAAATCGTTGACCCGCGTGGCAACCTGACTGTGGCGGAGGAAAACAACTTGGTTCCCTTCGATATCAAACGTGCCTATTGGGTTTACGACGTGCCGGCTGGCGAGAGTCGTGGAGGGCATGCTCATAAGCAACTTCGTCAGCTAGTCATAGCTCTCAGTGGCTCGTTTACGGTAACACTTGATAATGGCTATGAGCGTAAAACGGTCCTGCTGAACCATCCTTGGCAGGGGCTGCTTATCGATACAAACATATGGCGTACGCTTGACGATTTCTCTTCGGGGGCTGTTTGTCTCGTCCTCGCATCAGAACATTTCTCCGAGGGCGATTATATTTATGACTACAACGAGTTCTTGAAGTATATAGGATGTTCGAAATAAGAAGGTATTCGGCAGATCGGACCAGCGAATGGAATCTCTTCGTGGCTTCGTCGAAGAATGGTACGTTTCTCTTCGACCGTAACTATATGGACTATCATGCCGACCGCTTCACGGACCATTCGCTGATGTTCTATCGCGATAACCGTCTTTACGCTCTTCTCCCTGCCAACGAGAAAGAGCATACACTCTATTCTCACCAGGGGCTGACCTATGGAGGATTGGTGATGGGTATGGATGCAACAACCGTCCATATAATGGAAATCTTTGAATGCATGAATGCCTATCTGCGAAGACAGCATATCCAGCGTGTGGTCTACAAGGCCGTTCCGTGGATTTATCATCTGGTGCCGGCCGAGGAACCGCTCTATGCCATGCACCTGAAGTGCCGTTATCGTCTGCTGGAACGCGATGTCTCGTCGACAATCGTTATAGACCGTCAGCTTAAATGGAAAAAGGACCGCCGGCACGGATTGCGGCAGGCACATGATAATGGGGTGGAGACGCGATTCTCGGAAGATTTTGATGCTTTCTGGCCAATACTTGAAGAGAATCTGCTGCAGAATCATCAGGCCAGCCCCGTTCATTCCTTGGCAGAGATTAAACTCTTGCATAGCCGTTTTCCGAAGAATATCTTGCTGATGGAGGCGAGAAAGGCGGGCGAGATGCTTGGAGGCAGTGTCGTTTATTTGACGCAACAGACTGTTCATACGCAGTATATCTCTGCGACGCCAGAGGGAAAACGATTGGGTGTTGTTGATGCCATTGTCGATGAGTTGTTACACTCGTTTCCAAAATGTGTCTATATGGACTTTGGTAAATCAACAGAAGCCCATAGCGACATGCTCAATGAGAACCTCATCTATCAGAAAGAGGGTTTTGGCGCCAGGGCTCTTTGCTATGACACTTACGAGTGGGTTTTATAATAAAAGGTATAATATAAACAATAAAAAAGAAATGGATTACGAAGAAATGACTAATGTGTACTCCCGTGACCGGGAGTTGGAAATGTCCACGGCCTTCCCGATTCTTATGCGGAAGGTCTATATGTGGATG
>Ga0265301_10005547_pt1 | contig 12355 bp, 13 predicted proteins | sample AusTroGonzalo_MG_2_FD_193488 | JGI IMG/M metagenome (GOLD analysis project Ga0265301, IMG submission 193488) | Bovine rumen microbial communities from tropical cattle in Woodstock, Queensland, Australia - Gonzalo_04 | ecosystem: Host-associated > Mammals > Digestive system > Stomach > Rumen ...
CTGCTTCGTGGTGGTCGATTACTAATACATCAATTCCATGTTCTTTAAGAACTTTATGCATTTCATAATCATTACTGCTTGCGTCGGGGGCGATCACCAAACCAACATTATTATCTATACAATATGGAATAATTTTTTCAATTAAACCATGTTGTTTACCTTCATGCATACGATATAAAATATTATTTTGCACAAAAGCAGGAAACAAACAGTTTAAATAATTAATTAATAGAGCTGCTGATGTCATTCCATCACAATCACTATCAACTTGAATTAATACTTTATCATTAGAATAAATATGTTTAACCAACATTCTTGCTCCATCATTAATATAAGCAATTAATTTTGGATCTAAAATATCATCATCAGTAGTTGAAAGATAGTGAGGGATATCTTCAAGAGCAATTCCTCTATTAGTTAGTACCCTTTCGACCGCTGTTAAATTTTGTTGCGGGAGACGGGGTGGAACTAATTGATAACTCATAGGGTGTTATCCTCCTTTCATCTGGAGATCACACCCTTGATATAAAAATCAAAAAATTTAGTATACTCTTCTGTTATTGGTTCTATAGCTGCATGAATTTTATCTTCATATTCATTATACAGCTCTTCATATTCTGTTCTATTTGTGTTTGGAGCTATTCTATATAAGCAAGTGCTACAATCACTATCTGCATCACAGGCTCCACATTCCCACCAAAAACAACTATATTCTGTCATAATATTATTCTTTCTTTAAATAATTTATAAAAAGTATCTTTACCTTTATCAATTGGGCTATCTTTATAATCTGTAATTTTATTTTTATCAAAGATAAAACTAATTAATACATTATTTTTATATTTTTTATTAAGTGTAGTTAAATTTCTTGTTAAATGTTTAAATTCTTCATCGCCTATGTCTTTAAATTGCCTATCAAAGGCGACTATAATTTCACTTGCGCCTGCCTCTTGTAGAAGTTGTATTTGGTATGCTGAAATATTACTTCCACAACAAGCAACTGTTATATCAGATTCATTTCCAAAATAGGATTGATATAAAAGACAAGATTTTTCACCTTCAAAAACTATTGCTTTACCAACTTTTTGAATATTGTCTTTAGAATTATTTAAATTATATAAATTCATTCCAAGAGGATGATTATATAAAACATTATTAATTTTCATAGGACGATATTTTCCATATCGCTCTGCATCCTCTTTCACTAAAGTGCGGCCACGGAGTCCTATGAATCGATTATTCTGGTCAAAATGTGGTATTGTAATCTGCCACTGACCAGGATAAAAACCTATATCATTAAAATCAATTACTTCTTGAGTAATACCTTCATCAATCCATGGCTGAATAATTACATTATAGTTAAATTTATCTAAAATATTAACGTCATATTCTTTAAGAACTATATGTTTAGTGTCAATTTCAATATTTTGGATTCGCTCATAATCAGCTAGTCTTTTCCAGTCGACTAAATCTTCGTGTTCTGGCGCATTCTCTTCTGTACCAGCGAATCCAAATCTTTTTGCGATCCATCTTACAGCATCATTCAAATCATATTCAACATCATGCTGTATTTTCTGAATCTTAATTACTAATTCAAAAATATCAAAGTAAGACTCAGGGCAGCCTGTATAACATTTAAATAAGCCAGAATTACTATAGTAGTATAGTTTTTTAGACCCCTCGCCGGGAGGATTGTGACATATAGTATGACACAAGATACCAAAGTCGCTATATTCAGGATCGCCACCAAACTCTTGAAGTAACTCAAAGATATTCTCCATTGTTAAGGCATCTTTTATAGTGCCTTTATCATAAACTAACATTAGTAATCATCTTCTCCAATATTAAAAGCGGATTCTTCTTCAATCTTAATTCTAATATCATCAATAGAGATTAATTCATAACTATAATCTGTCGCAAACATCGGTTTAATGCGGCAGCAGCCTAAATCTGCTTTACACCAGAGATATATTCCTTTATATCTGCCACGACGATTTTTATAAATAGACATTTTAATTGTTGGTCTATCAAACAAATTTGAACTTAAAATTGGTTCAAGTTTTACCAAATCATCATCACGAACATTTAAGAGAATTGCACCATAGTCAATCTTATCTGCGATAGCTTTTGCACCACGAAGTAAGTTCTGATCTGGTGTTTCACTCTGCTGATAATCACCGTTCAACTGAGTCGCTGACATTATAAAAATACCATATTTATTACAAATATCTTTTAATCGTGTTGACAACATAAATAGAACATTATCTTCACGAAGTTTAATGCCACCGCTGCGACGAGTTATCTCTTCAAGAATCTTTAATGAGGTATGAATATAATCATGAAACACATATTTTATATCGTGGTCACGAAGATTTTTCTTAATTCTATCTTCTACATCTTTTAATGAAAAGTCTGGAAGTTCTTCGACATATAATGGTGCTTCAGATATGATTGCGGCGGCCTGCTTAACCCGTTCTTCTTCATCCCCATTATATTCTCCATTAAGGATATGTTCTTCATTAACACCAGCTATAAATGCCAGCATCATCGTTTGAATTTCTTCCAATTCCTGCTCAGTTGTAATAAACAAAGTTGGTTGACACATTCCAGTTCCAATCCAACCGAAAGCATCATCATATATTTTATTACAAGCAATATAACAGGCATCTGCGATCATCGATCTCGTTTTTCCGACACCAGTAGCCGCCGACCGCAGATAAAATTTCTTTAATCTCGCTCCACGAGTAACAGTATTGATAAGTGGACCATAAAGAGGAACTCCTACTTCTGGATGTTCTTTAAACTTTTCAATAAGTTCTAAAATACCATCAGCTGCCTGAGTTGCTTCACCCCAAGTATCATCAACATATTGTAATCTGATACCAGAGATTTTATTATCAACCCTGTCTGCTATTTGTTCAAGAGTAGAGTTATCTAGCATCTCCTCCTGGACTTCTTTTTTCTTTGTATCTAATATATTATCTGGGTCATAAATATCATCTACATTAATTCCATAATTATCATATGCTCTTAATAATGTAAATTTCTTTAATCTTCCATAATAATAATCAAAAGCAGAAGACATACAGGTTTCAGAAACTTTTAATAACCACTCTTCGCCCTTATTTTGTTTATAAGTTGCTAAAGATTTTGGTCTTGAACTTAAAAAGTCACTAATACCTTCTAAAGTAATTTCTTTTGCTCCCAATTCATGTAATTTATAAATTGCACCAAAGACAATTCTATGAAACTCATCTGGAAAATCTTCATCAGTAACTGTATATTTATCAGTTTGATCCAATAGATAAGGAGAATTATATACACAACCTATTACTTGCATAATGGCTGTTGAGTCTACATATTTACTTGCCATTACTCCTCCTCATCTAAAAATGTGAATAATTTTCTAGTTTTAACTTGTCTTTGTGGGTTTGGAATCACAACTTCTTTTACTTTAGGAACATACATTGCGATTTCTTTTGTTTCATTCTTTTGTTGCGCTTGCCACAAAGCATAATAATAATCATGTGCCCGTTTATAAATATATGGCAAAATACCTATTCCACCATTTGATTTTTCTAATGAATTTCCTTTAATTTCATAGAAATAAATCAATGCTTTCCGCATACCAGAATAAGTAAAGTTATATTCTTCATGATACTGTTTAATTTGCTTTTGGATACGAGCATCTACATAATCAATATTAAATAATTTCATTATGTAGGCTTCTAACTCTTCTTTATCCTTAACTTCTTGGAACTCTGATTTTTGAGCACCATCTGCGCAACTTTTATGAGCATACCTGCGAGTGGACACAAGAACAAAAGGTTCTTTGTCACGATCGAAGGTCTTACCACAATAGTAACACTTAACTCGGTGTGCCACTCTTATATACTCCTTTCATACCATATATAATTATTATACAATAAAATTAATAAAAAATCAACTCATGGCGCTTCCACCATGAGTTGACATTTATATTTCATTTTTTACATTAACTCAGCCTTAATATCATCTACAATTAAAGCAACGAGTTCAGCCTGTTCGGGAGAAGCATCAGAAACTTTCTTTCCTTTGCCAAGATATTTATCTACAATTGCAGTAATCTTATAAGCATTACTCTGATTATCAGCCATAAGTTTAGATACAACTGCATTAAATTCCTTCATTAATCCATCAAAGTCATATGTGGTTTCCTGAACTATAGTTGTCTGACGTTCATTCGTCATAGCTGAAGAACCACGTTCCTGCTCTTCCTTATTAATAGCATCCTTAATAGCAGTTTCAAGTGCATTATAAGAAAAGTCTACTCTAGGAGGCATATATTTAATACGACTCTTACATTCAATAAAATCATCAGCATCTCTAATAACAAGACTGCGGACACCACCTGAGATGGTAGCATAAGTCTCAATATCTACAAGATTTCTAACAATTTCATTATAAGTATTCGGACAAGCTGGGGCAATCTGATTATAATCACTACCATCTTTTCTCTTAATCACCTTTTCTTTGGCATGAGAAATGAAGAATAATGTATAACCCTTCATCTGGATAGTATTAAGAACAGATTCCCATTCCTTTTTCACCTTGGCCCAGCCATTTACAGCCCAGCCACCATCACCAATATTTTCAATACCTAACTGATTACATACATACTTTTCGCAAAGAGCAGCAGCCTTATCAACAGTATCGAAAATAATTGTATGATATTTCTCTTTAATTTCTGGATCATCAAGCTGACGAAGAAGTCCTCTTACATCTGCCCAAGAAGTAATATCTACAGGCATTTCAACATTCAGAGAACCATATCCATGTTCAAAAGCGAACAGAATAGAATTCGGGATTTCACAGGCGAAAGTAGTTTTACCTACTCCGCCTGGGCCATACATATAAATTGTATAACTTGTTAGATCCTTACTAATTTTATGTGGTTTGATTGCTTTTAAATTAATTGCCATTTTAGCACTTCCTTTCGTTAATACTAAAATTTGTCAATTAGAAATCAAACTTCTGTCCACCTGCGGGCGCTGCTGCGCTCTGGGAGTTTTTATATTCACTCCATCTCTGCTTCACACCGGCAAGATAAGTTTCACGATTTGCCATTGCTTCAGTCAGCTCGGCCGCAGTAATAGTTTCTTCGCTATCCCATTCATATGGTTCCTTAGATGCGCCAGTAATGACCCAATCCTTATGAGAAGTCGGAACTTCTCTAACCTTTACTTCACCAAATGCGGACTCTTCTTCAATCTTTCTTACACCCTGCTCAGCAACCTGGCGTCCCCAAACCTTGGTAAATACAGGATTCTTGCTAGATGCTTCCAGACTTTCGAAATAAGTCATCGCAGCTGGGTTTACTGCACTGAACTCAACAGGAAGGAGTGCCTTTCTGAAATCAAAAACTGCTCCCTTTACGACTACCTTTTCAGGCAGCTTTCTCTCTTCATTCGCATCAACATGAGTTACCTTAGTGATAATCATATCTGCTTCAAAAGTGTTGCGAGTCTTTTCATCTTCAGCTAGGACATCGATCTTATGAACGAAACCACCTTCATTTCTCTTTGCAGAGACGAGTTCTTCTTCACCATTACGATCAGTATAGAAATCATTCAGACCAATAGCAGAATCAATTCTAACCTTGATTGCCTTATCCTTGCCATCTCTCATGCAAGTTCCAAAAGTGCCATTAATAATGTTCTGAAGAACTGTGAAGGTCGCGTTCGGAGTTCCCTTCTGAGTTGTTGCAGTTACATATGTGAAATGAACTGGAACGATATTTACACAAGCTTCATCTGTTGCGATCTGGATTTCACCAGAAATAAAAGTTGTGCCAGGGTTCTTGGAAGTAGAACCAGAAACCTTCTGTTCCAGCTTATTAATATCATAAAGCAGACCCTCAATGTGAGTTCTATTAATCATTGTCTTCATAATTATTCATTCTCCTTATTTTCTTCAATAATCGTTAAATCTGCTGTCTTACCTTTATCTGTAATCGTATAAATAACAGGGTCTTGACCTACTTTTTCAACATAACCATCAGTTACAAGTTTTCTCATAGCTCCACTTACTGCGCGAGAACTAATAAACAGACCTTCTCCAATATCCTTTGCTTTCCACATAATCTGCTTTGGATTATTCTGCAGATACTCAAGAATTAATCTACCATTTTCGGTAAATTCTGCTTTATTCATTTCTTTTCCTTTAAACGCTTCAAAATAAGCTAGTACATCTTCACTTGGCTTAATCTGTGGAGCGGCTACCATTAATTCATCAATAAAATTAATAAATTCCTGTTTCTTCGTCATTTGTTAATTACTCATTTCTTAAAACTATTTAAAACTTTATTTTATATAAATATTATATCATTTTTAATTAACAAAATCAATCTTTAGAAACTTTAATAGTAACTGTGCCATCGCCGTACTTATAGTCAGAGCTGTTTATACAAACTGTATCTGAGGTTGGATTATTTGCTCCACAAGTAATAGTGCATTCATCACTTGCGTTTGAAGCTGTAGTGGTAGTATAGGTGGTGCCATACCAACTTGGAGTTCCAGTATAATATGGAGAAGTCCAAGTCCAATAGTTATGACTATATTTACCATCATAATAACCAGCATTATATGCTTCATTAAGTAATTTTTCTAATTCGTCTTGAGTAAATTCGATCTTATTATTTTTATTAAATTTAAATACTTTTACCATCATTTTTATTCCTCATTTGTTAATGTATAACCATCAATATTCGGAGCTACTGCTTTAAGGAATTTATCAATTTCATCTATATATAAAGGTTGTTTGCTATTTGGAATATTTCCTTCTACTAAATCTTCATATGAAGAGATATCTATACCAGTTATCCCATAACGGTCAGCTTTATATTTCATCGCATCAGGATTACTACAAATAACACGACCATTATTTTCCTTAGCAGCGAGCATAAGGCGAGAGGTCTTTCCGGTTCCTCTACCGTCTATAATACGATGCATAAAGTACTCCTTTATTTAATACTATAACCAAATTCTTTTGCTTTAAAATATTCTTGCCAGTAATCTTCTCGTTCATTTAATTTAGAACGATCGCATTCTTCAATAATTTCAAAAGTAAAATTTTCTGGTCCAATAGCATACATTGCTGGATAAAGTTTATTGCGGCCGCCCGATTCGGCTCCACAACCACGCTTGATATGTGTTTTCCATCTATCTGCTATATCAACCGCTTGCCCAACATAGCACATTCCATTTTCTATATTAGTTAATTTATAAATTCCAGTTTTTGTTTTATTACCAACAACTCGTCCTATTAAATCAGTATATGGTTTTTCGTAATATACTTTCCAAACTACCTTATTAAGAGCTTCAGGGTCTCTTAACTTAGGTATTACTTCTCTTAAAACTTTAATTTCTTTTACATCAGACTCTGGGACTTGTAATCTGTAAAATTCAACTTTATTCTTATCTTCAAGATCTCTTTTATGAGCTTCAACGGCCGCATGAACCGAAGCCCGCAATGTATTTAAAGTATCTGTCAGTTGGTCTATTTCCAACTTTTTATCCATAACTTCGTTTGCAAATGCTTCAGCACTTTCTTTAATTGTTTTTAAATATTCATCTTGATATTCTTGTTCATCTTGCTGATATTTTTCTGCGGCTCGCTCTAATGATGTATTTAATCTTTCAGTTGCTAATTCTAAATTTTTTTGATAATATTCATCAGCATAGTCTTGTAAGTCTTTTACAGAATTTTTTAGTTCTTGCTTTTGGCTAGTTAGTTGGGAAATAGCAAGATTTAAAGTCGTTTGCTCTTTTTGTAATTCTTGATTTTTTAGAGCGATTTCATCATTTATGGTTTGTGTTACTTTTAATTTTTTCCGTAAACACAAATATATTATCCCCGCTCCTAGGATAATTCCAATTAGAATTGGTACTAAATAAGCAGGCATAATTTTACTTATAAAAAAGGGGTAGAATATTTAATTCTACCCCATCAAATATATGCTTCGATTACTCTTCAGTTGCGTCGGGATCGAATGCCATACCAGCTGGAGTAAGAGACAGGAACTTAACCTGTGCATGAGTTCCATCAGCAAGCTCAATCTCAGCAGGAGTACGAACACCAAGGCCCTTTCTCTGAATAGCGCTGGTGAAGATGCCATCAACACTTCTCTTCTCAAGTCCAAGAGCATCAGCTACATCTGCAGCGGTAACATTAGTACCATTGATCTCCTTGAGATAATTAAGAACCTTCTTAGAATTTTCCTTCATTGCCATAGTTATAATCTCCTTATTAAACTATTAAATATTATATGTTTTATATTTACTGTAAATATTATATGAAAAATTTTTTTTAAAATCAAGATTTTTTTAACATTTCTTGTAGTAATTCATCAAGATACAATAGATCAAATATGTCTAATTGACTCGAAAGTGAAATAATCTCGTCTTGGGCTTTCGTCACAGCATCTTCATCTATATTTTCTTGAATAATTTTCTCATTTCTTGCTATTTCATTTGCTATTTTACGCAATTGTTTATGAGTCATTAGTTTTTCCTTATTTAATATTTACAAGTATATTATAGAAAAAATTTTTTTAAAAGTCAATCATTTCCATTAATTTTTCTTCAGAAATAATTGAAATACCAAGTTTCTTTGCGGTCATATTTTTAGAAGAAGTAGAGTTAGCATCATTATTGATTAAATAACTAGTTTTACTACTTACTGAACTAGATACAGTTCCACCATTAAGTTCAATTTTATGTATTAACTCATCACGATTTTTAAAATGATGTAATTTTCCTGTAATAACAAAAGTCATATTTTTTAACTTATCCGCAGCTTCTACTTCTACACTATTTTCTTCATTTAATAAAACAAACTTTGATGCTTCATCGGCTTCTGTATAGTCAAAATTCATTATTGCAGAATGTTTTTCTGGACCAAATCCTTCCCATTCAGAAAAATCAAATCCATCTTTAATTAATTGTCTAAATTCTGCATAATAATTATTTGGATTTTTTAGATGTTTTACTAATTTTTTTGCTAAAGTTTGTCCTATCATTGGAATTCCAATAGCAGAGATAAAGTCTACTTCATTCCAATGTCTAGCTTCATAAATCGCATCTAATATTTTATTAACTGATTTTTCACCAAATCCAGGCTGTTTAATCCATTCTTCTTTATGAAAATCCAGTTTAAAAATATCTGATAATTCATTAATCCAACCCCAAGCAATTAATTTTTCTAAAGTAGCTTTTGAAAGCCCTTTAATATCTAAACCTTTCTTTCCACAGAAATGGTCTAATCTATTAATTAATTTACCTTCACAGTTTGGATTTGTACAAATCATATTAATTATTCCATTATCAGAAAGCACCATTTTTGCAGGTTTTCCACAAACAGGACAAATCTTTGGATAATCAATATAATTTTTAGTAGTTTCATCATCTTCCTCAGCCCATTCGATTTGAGGAATAATCATATTAGCTTTAAAAACGCGTATTTTTTGACCAACCCAAGGCATTTTACCTAAAGTTTCCTTCATAATACTTACATTATGAAGGCTCGCGCGCTCCACAGTAGAACCCTCTAACTCAACTGGTTCAAATATTGCAACTGGCGTTAAAACTCCAGTTCTACCCATACCCCACTCAATATTAATTAATTTAGTTTCTACAGATTCATCATAAAATTTATATGCAATAGCATTTTTAAAATGATGAGTTGTTTCTCCTTGCATTTTACCATATGCTATATTATCAAACTTAAAAACAATACCATCAATAGGATAACGATAACCGTCTCCAAGTCGTTTAACTAAATCAACAATATCATCTTGAAAAATACCTTGATATGTTACAAATGGGACAATTGTGAAACCTAAATTTTGTAAATATTTTAGTTTATCAGATAATAATTCTAATTCATCAATACCTTGAATAACTTCCCAAGCTACAAATGTAAGATTGCGGTTTCTGCATTCTCTAGAATCAAGAAGTCTAATACTACCAGCCGCAAAATTGCGAGGATTTTTAAATACTTCACTAAAATTCTTGAAATTATCATAATCACAGATAATTTCACCATCAATAACCAAATCAGTTTTTAATGCAATTCTATTTGGAACATTAGGTAATACTTTAATATTATGAGTTATATCTTCACCTACTAAGCCATTGCCACGGGTTTCCGCAGATACTAATTTACCATCTTTATAATGTAACGAACAAGTTAACCCATCCATTTTACACATTACAATACATGGTTGTTCTTTAATATATGCATTAACAACTTCTAAACTTTTAGTTTTATCAAGTGAAAGCATTTTATGATTATGCTCTACTTTTGGAAGTTCATTTCTAACTTCATAGTATATTGTTTGAGTTGGAGAATCTGGTAGAATTACTCCTGTTTGATTTTCAGTTTGTTGAAGAATAAAATATAAATTATCCCACTCTTCATCAGTCATAAATGGATGTCCTTCGTCATATGCTTTAGTTGCATCATTTAATTGTTTTATTAAATCAGACATCTTTAATTTAATTTCTTCCATTATTTTCTCCCATTTATATTTATATATAAATATTATAACATAAAAAAAAAGAAAGGTCAATATGACCTTTCTTATACCTTACTAACAGATTTTACTTTTTTAGCTTTTATTAATTGATTACCTATTGAAGTTCTACTTAATAATGGAATATCTTTACCACTTAAACAGATAGAAGTTTTATCTCCAACAATTAATATCATATCATCATTTGTAATTAATGCGGCTGCCGCAATTTGTCCAGTTACATCTGTTGATTTATGTCCTATAATACCTTTACCAGAACGCTTTTGAATTGGAAATTCTGATAAAAGAACTTTTTTACCTAATCCATTAGTTGTAAATAATGCTAAATCATCTGAATCATGACGAACTACAAGAGTTGTTACTACTTCATCACCAGGATTAAGATTAATTCCCTTTACCCCAGAAGTTGCTCTTCCAGAAGCAGAAATCTCATTTGAATTAAATCTTATTACATTACCATTTTTACTTACAATAATAATTGGTTCATCTTTTATAAGATTAATATTCTTTAAACTATCTCCTTCACGAATAGTAATTGCGGCAATGCCAGTTGATTTCTTTGTTTTTACATATTCATCAAGAGAGGTCTTTTTTACTAAACCATTTTTAGTTGTAAAGAGAATATAATTAGCATCTGTATCACGATAAATTGAATATATAATACTTGGTTTTTCATCAGGCTCCATTGTAATAAGAGACTTAATTGGAACTCCATCAGTACTATTTGTACCAGCTGGAATTTTATCTACTAAAAGACGATACATCTTACCTTGATCTGTGAAAACCATAAGCTGATCAATGGTATTGGTGCGAATTACACAAGACGTAATATCATTTTGTGTTTTAATACCTTTACCATTTCTCTTTTGAGTGCGGAAGCTCGCTGTCGGGATCCTCTTAATCAGACCACTTTCTGTCATAACAACGACTACCTTCTCTGGTTCTACATATTCAATTTCTTTTTCTTCTTTCTTAACTTCAATTTGCGCAAGCTCGGTTCTCCGATCGTCTCCATACTTATCTACAAGATCCTTAAGACGAATTCTTAATTCAGCCTGTGGATTTTCACAAATCTTCTGAAGTTTAATAAGAAGTGCTTCTAATTCAGTTTTTTCAGTTTCAAGTTCTTCCTTTTCAAGTTTAGCAAGTCTTGAAAGTTTCATATCAAGAATTGCTTTAGCCTGAGCTTCAGAGAACTTATACTGGGTAATCAGTGTCTGCTTAGCGACTGCCGCAGATGCTGACTTTTTAATCATAACAATAATTTCATCAATAATATCTATTGCTTTGATTAATCCATTTATAATATGAAGTCTATCTTGAGTTTTCTTTATATCAAACTGTGCTTCTCTAATTATACAATTAGAATTATAATCAATATATACCTTAATACATTGTTTAAGATTTAACTCTGTAGGAGTTTTATCAATAAGAGCAACTTGATTATATGAAAAACTCGTTTGTAAATTAGTTTTACTAAATAATTTATTTAAAATTGTAGTTAATGGAGCATTTTTCTCACATGCAATTACAAGTCTAAATCCTTTTTTATTACTTTCATTACGAATATCTTCAATTCCAGTAATTTCACCAGCATCACAGGCCTCACCGATCTGTGTCATTACTGCTTCAGTTCCAACTCCATAAGGAAGTTCAGTAAATACTATATTATCTTTTTCAAATGTATATTTACCACGAACTTTTACAGAACCATGCCCCGTCCGCATAATAGATGGAATATCATTTTTATTGATAATTACTCCACCTGTTGGAAAATCAGGA
>Ga0265301_10005549_pt1 | contig 12352 bp, 10 predicted proteins | sample AusTroGonzalo_MG_2_FD_193488 | JGI IMG/M metagenome (GOLD analysis project Ga0265301, IMG submission 193488) | Bovine rumen microbial communities from tropical cattle in Woodstock, Queensland, Australia - Gonzalo_04 | ecosystem: Host-associated > Mammals > Digestive system > Stomach > Rumen ...
GTTTCCATCCTCGTTAAGCTCAAGTACACCTATATTATTAAGTTCGAATCGGCCTTCGTTCTGCAGATGCTGCATCAGTTCGTTCACTTCGTCGTCGATACGCTGGATGGCCTCTGGATAGCTGATATCGTAAGCCTCGATATACGACTGGGCCAGAAGTGAATCGTTAATCTTAAGTTGAGGGTTAAAACCTAATGTACGGAGTGGGGGGAGGAAAGCCTGTTCGTCTTCCTCGTATCTTGCCTCAACATGATGCGCCATAAAGCCTCCGAGATTGGGCACAATCACGCAGTCGTTGTTGAGCAACAATATCTCAATATGTCTATTCAATTCTATCACGGCTGCAAAATTACTGCAAATTTTCGACATAAACAAATAAAAGAAACTTAAAATGCTTGGGAAATTAAAAAATTAATGTACCTTTGCACAAAATTTAGTGTTTAGGTATATATAATAGGTAGATGAGGAATCTTTTGGCGTTATCACTTTTGGCGATTATACTGGTGGCTTGTAACCAGAATAACTCTTCTGTTTTACCAGACGACAAGGAGGCTAAGGATATGCTTCAAGGCGTTTGGGTAGACGGAGAGAGTGGTGATGTGTCGTTCCGTGTGAAAGGTGATACCATCTACTTTGCCGATGCTACCAGCATGCCTACCTATTTCCGTATCTATGAAGATTCGCTATATCTGGCCTCTGGCACAGCTTATGGTATTGTTAAGCATACAGAGCATCTGTTCTGGTTTAATAATCAGAACGGCGACCTGCTGAAGCTGAAGAAGAGTGAGGATGAAGACGATAATCAGGAGCAATCGGCTCCTAGCGTGTTGACCTATACTCATCAGGTAAAGATCGACTCTGTGGTATCATACAAGAATAACCGTTACCATTGGTATATAGCTATCAATCCTACAAAGTATAAGGTGACCAAGCGTTCGTATAATGATGACGGACTGGAGGTGGAAAACGTGTATTACGACAATATCATGCACGTAAGCGTTTTCCAGGGAGCCACAAAGATATTCTCGAGCGACTTCCACAAGCAGCAGTATAATGGCTTGGTGCCTGAGGCATTTCTGGATGAAGCTATCCTGGCCAATATGGAGTTTAGCCATATTGATGCTGATGGCCTGCACTTTAATGCCACACTATGTATCCCTGATGGCGCTACTTGCTATATGGTAGAGTCGACCATCAGTTATACTGGTGTACCTTCGATGAAGCTTGTTGAGTATTAATCCTTCTGCTCAATCCAGGCATCAAGCAGCATTCTTGCTATCGAGAGTTTTTCTGGAATAGTAGGCAGGTTATCCTTGCGGAACCAGCCTCCCTTAGCTATCTCGCTTTTCTGCAGATGGATATCGCCTGAAACGTAATCGGCATTGAAACCTACCATCAGTCCGCAAGGGTAGGGCCAAGGCTGCGAACCAAAGTAGCGGATATTTGTAATCCTTACGCCAGTCTCCTCGAATGCCTCGCGAGCAACGGCTTCTTCGAGTGTTTCACCAGTCTCGACAAATCCAGCTACAAGGCCGTAGAAATCAGTACGGAAGTTCTTGGCTCGAACCAGCAATACCTCATCGCCTTTATGTATCAGCACGATAATTGCTGTGGCCAGTTGTGGCCAAATCTCTTTGCCGCACTCTGTGCATTTCTTCGAGATTTCTGTATCCATCTTCATTGGAGCACCACACACACCACAGTATTTGGTGTTTGCGTCCCAATATAGTAGCTCCTGGCATTTGCCTGCTTTCTGATAGAGCGATTTTTCAAGCTTGTAATATGATTGGCGCAATCCGCACATCTCGTATCGAGGGTCGTCGCATACTGGATGATCTATCTTATATGTCTTTACCTCGATACCATCAAGAGGTGTTACGCTCATCACGTTGGTCCAAGGTTTTACCTCCGTAGGAGGCTCTTCCTGAAATGGTATGGTATACCCGCCGTCAGGAGTCTTCTCTAACAGCAGGTCTTCTTTGCAGAATACGAAATAATGTTGTTTCATTTTCCGAACAGTTGTTTACGGTCTCTCTCAAGCGCTGGCTTTACCCATGCCTCAGGGATGAATTTCCAGTTATTGTTCTTTTGTGGATCTATGGTTCCAAGACGCTTGATTTCTTCTGTGAGATAGTGGCGCTGGTCAAGTTCGGTGTGGAAGAGTACACGACTCTCAAGCGAATCCTGAGGGATGCCAGCACCACGAGTAAGCAACTCGCCACCACCATTGGCACGATAGCTGTTCATCACTACCTTATACCATTTCTTCTCATCAAATGGTTCGCCATTCGACATGCGCAGAATCTTAACTTTCTGCCCGTCGGGCTTGGTCACATCTACCAGATAATCGATGCCACAAGCTGAGTCGAAATTGAATGTATAGTATTGAAAACCAGTGCGTTGCTGGTCTTCCTTAGAATCGTCGTTTAATCTGAGTACGTGGTCGCTTGGCGACTTCATTGTATTGGTCCACATGTCGTACGAGAACTCCAGATGCTTCCTTATTTCCTCGCCTGTCATGCGGAGAACAAAGAGCAGATTTTCGAATCTGTACAGCTTGAACATATCGGCCTGAGTAACCTCGCCGGCATCGATAGTAGTATCGAAAGCCAATGGGGCATTGAACGAAATATCGGCCTTAGAGATGCTCATCTGCAGATTGTGAATCAGGTCGGTAAATGCCGAGTTGCCAAAGAAACTCTCACGAGTATAGATGGGCTGCTTGAAGTAGCCGATTCGCTGACTAACATAATCCTTTACCTCGTCGATGGTAGGCTGGAAGTGCGCAAGCATCTTCTTGTCAATCCTCTCGTCGAGCACATTGATGATGTTGCCCTTAATCTGTTTCTTTGACAGTTTACCATCCTTATAAGTAAGTGTAATCTCGGCCTCAGCCACATTGGCTACATAGCACGAAGGGTCTATGCACAAAACCTTCTCGCCAAGCTTGTTGGTAATCCACATGTTGTGAACCTGATGGTCGTGACCAAAGAAGATAACATCAAAACCAGGAACCTCGCGGGCTACTGATTCTGTAGCATCTTCCTCGTATTCATCAGTCTTGATACCACCATTAAGTCCAGAGTGGAAGAGTCCGAAAATCAGGTCGGGCTTTTCATTCTCCTTCACGTACTTTATCCATTTCTTGGCGCACGATGTCATCTCTTCGAACTCAAGACCTTTCCAGATAGACTTGTTGAGCCAGTGAGGAATGGCTGGGGTAAGCATGCCGATTACTACTATCTTTACGCCATCCTTGTAGTGGACAGAGTAGGGCTTTAGTCCTGTGTAGATGTTCTCAGGACGTGCAGCTGCATTCTTATACTCCTCTTTTACGATGTTGGCACCCAGCAATGGGCAGCGAACCTCGCGAATCCACTTGTCGTATACCTTATGACCAGGCTCGATATCGTGATTGCCTACGGTTTCGGCATCATACTTCATATAATTGATGACCGAAGCAGCGATATTCTCGTTCTCAGGCATCACATAGTTCGACCAATATACGCATGGCTGTCCTTGCAGTATGTCGCCATTGTCAATCAGCAGGAAGTGGTTTTCGCCATACTTCTTGCGTTGCTGTTTGATATAGCTGTTGGCACGGGTAAGTGTACCCTTGATAGGCTTCTTCTCCATAAAGTCGTAGGGGAAGAAATGACCATGCACATCGCTAGTCTCTATGACCTTGATCTTTACGGTCTTAGAGTTCTTTGCCTCTATTGTAGAAACTGATAACAGTGTGGAAATCAGTAGGATATATATCTTATTCATTTACGTTATATTGTTTCGTGTGCAAAATTACATAATAAAATTGATATACCAAAACTTTTTTTAGATTATTTTCGCTTGCAAGCTGGCACATTTTTTGCAGTGAAACTTGTAAAAGAAATAGGAGGGTACTATTATGGCATTCATTGATTATTACAAGATTTTAGGCGTAGACAAGACTATACCGCAGAAAGATGTAAAGAAGGCGTATCTGAAACGTGCCAAGCAGTTTCATCCTGATTTGCATCCAGATGATCCTAAGGCTCAGGCCAAATTCCAGGCTTTGCAGGAGGCTTATGATGTGATAGGCGATCCTGAGAAGCGCAAGAAGTATGACCAATATGGTGAGAAATGGCGCGAGGCCGAACAGTTCCAAGGCTTTGGCGGAGGTCAGGGCGGAGGCAATCCGTTTAGCGGATTCGACTTCAGTAGCTTCCAAGGTGGAGGTGGATTCTCTTCGTTCTTCCAAGACCTGTTCGGACGCAAAGGTCAACCAGGAGGTGGCTTTGGTGGATTCCAAGGTTTTGGTGGTGGTCGACAGACTAGAACGCATAGCGGCGAGATGAACGCTAACGTTACGATAGATCTTTACACCGCACTGCTTGGTGGAGAGGTGATAGTGACACTATCGAATGGTTCGAAGTTGAAGCTGAAAATCAAGCCTGAAACACAGCCTGGCACTAAGGTTAGACTGCGTGGTAAGGGATATGACAGGGGAGACGGGACCTTTGGCGATCTCATCATTACCTATCAAGTAAAACTTCCGACAAATCTGACTGAACGTCAGAAGGATTTGTTACGCCAAGTGCTTCAGTAGGAATTCCTCTGCACGGGTCAGATCCTCTGGTGTGTCGATACCTACTGTTTCGATATCAGTCATACCCACACGGATGCGATAGCCATTTTGCAGCCAACGTAATTGCTCCAGACTCTCTGCTTTTTCCAGACTGCTCTGGGGCAGTTTTGTTACTTCGGCCAAAACCTCGCGTCGATATGCATATACACCAAGATGCTTAAGGAATGGGTACTCGCCAAACCACTCGTTGCGCTCCTTACCTCTAATATAAGGTATTACGCTACGACTGAAGTAAAGAGCGAATCCGCGATTATCTGTAACAATCTTTGGTGAATTGGGATTCTCGATAGCCTCGATCGACTCGAAAAGTTTACCAAGTGTTCCTATCTGGGTTTCTGGTGTGTCGAAGAGATGCATCAGGTTCTCAATCTGAGAGGGCTGGATGAATGGCTCGTCGCCCTGAACGTTGATGATAACATCGGCATCATGGCCGATCTTCTCGGCTGCCTCTTCTATGCGGTCGGTACCACTCTTATGGTCGGCACGGGTCATTACAGCCTTTCCACCGAAAGATACGACAGCATCAAAAATGCGCTGGTCGTCGGTAGCCACATATACATCATCGAGCACGCTTTTAACCTGCTCGTAAACTCTCTGAATTACTGTTTTTCCGCCCAGTATTGCAAGCGGCTTGCCCGGATATCTTGTAGAAGCATAACGGGCAGGAATAATAGCCATAAACTTCATAACGGGTGCAAAGGTACGAATAAAAAGTGAAAAGTGGAAAGTGAAAAGTGAAAAATTATATTAATATATAGGTAAGTAATTTGCGCACCTCGATTATTTTGTTTAAATTTGCACTCTAAAAAGGATTATTATCAAAAATGAATATAAATAAACTATCGATTATAGCACTAACATTGCTCCTGTCATTTACTGCAGAGGCACAGAAGATAACACTAGGTTCGACCACAACTAAGGATGGTGGCGAGTATCAAGGCGAAACGGTTATGGGTAAACCTCATGGCAAGGGTAAGGCCGTGTATAAAAACGGCAACTGGTATGAGGGAGAATACGTTAAGGGTAAGCGTCAGGGCTTTGGTATCTACTCATTCTTTGATGGCGAGAAATACGAGGGCGAATGGTTTCAGGATCAGCAGCACGGCAAAGGTACTTATTATTTCCTGAACAACAATCGTTATGATGGCTTGTGGTTCCGCGATTATCAGCAGGGACATGGCATTATGTACTATTATAATGGCGATAAGTATGATGGCGAATGGAAACAGGACAAGCGTTCTGGATATGGAATCTATACCTTTGCCAGTGGCGCATATTATAAAGGTTACTGGCAGAACGACAAGAAAAACGGAAAAGGCCTTTATGATTGGGGCGACGGCTCTGTGTATGATGGCGATTGGAAAGACAATATGCGTTCGGGCAAGGGTACATTCAAGTATTCCGGAGGTGACGAATATATTGGTCCCTGGGTTGACGACGAGATGAACGGCCGAGGCATATATAGGTTCCAGAATGGCGATGTTTACGAGGGTGACTATGTAAAGGGCGAACGTACTGGTCAGGGTATTTTTAAGTATGCCAATGGCGATAAGTATACAGGTCAGTTCTTCAAGGGTGACAAGCAAGGTCAGGGTACTTTCGTATGGCAGAATGGCGATACCTATGTGGGCCAGTGGAAGGCCGACAGACAGGAAGGTCGCGGCAAACTTACCAAGAAGAGTGGCGACACCGTTGAGGGAACTTTCAAGGCTGGTCAGCCTAATGGCGAATGCGTTGTTCGTTTCTCTGACGGATCAAAGTTCAAGGGCATCTTTAAGAATGGTCGACGTAATGGTGCTGCTATCGAGGAAGATAAGGATGGCAATCGTTTCGAAGGATCATATCAGGACGATGTTCGTGACGGCAACTTTGTAGAGAAAGACCGCAACGGCAAGGTTACTGCACAAGGCACCTATACCCGAGGACACAGACAGACAAAATAACAAACAACTTAAATATTTACCAATTATGATTATTGATACTATTGAAAATCTCGGCAAGTACACAACGCTCAATCCGTTGTTTGCCGATGTGGTAGAGTTTTTGAAGAACCATAATCTTCAGACTATGGAAACTGGCAAATATCCTATTAAGGATAAGGACTTGTTCGTAAATCTTCAGGTGGCAAATCAACGTACAAAGGATACTGCTTTCCTTGAGACGCATATTGATATGATAGATATACAGATTCCTGTGACATGTGCTGAGACATTCGGCTATACACCACTTTGTGATCTTCCTGCATTCGAGTATAATGCTGAGAAGGATATCACAAAGTATGGTGACACCAAACCTCAGACTTATGTAACTGTAAATCCTGGACAGTTCGTCATCTTCTTCCCACAAGATGGTCATGCTCCATGCATTATCGAGGAGAGTGAAATCAAGAAAGCTATTTTCAAAGTAAAAGCATAATACAACTATGGAAACGAAGAAAAAATCGGTAAAGAAGCCTGCTGCAAAGAAGGCTAAGACAGTTAAAAAGACTGCTCCTGCACAGCCTGAACATATCGGATTGGTACGTAACGACTCTTGGTTGGAACCTTTCGAAGGAGCTATCCGTGGTCGTCATGACCATGCTGTGTGGAAGATTAACCAACTAACACAGAATGGCAAGAAGACTCTTAGTCAGTTTGCTTCAGGACATATGTATTTCGGTCTTCACAAGTTGTCAAAAGGCTGGGTGTTCCGTGAGTGGGCACCTAATGCTACGGATATCTATCTGATTGGTGATTTTAATAATTGGCAGGAGGACGAGAAGTACCGTTGCAAGCGTATTGAGGGCACTGGCAACTGGGAACTGAAACTTAGCGAAAAAGCCCTGAAGCACGGCCAACTTTACAAGATGAAGGTAAAGTGGAATGGGGGAGAAGGCGAGCGTATCCCAGCTTGGTGCCGTCGTGTAGTTCAGGACGATAATACCAAGATATTCTCTGCTCAGGTTTGGAATCCAGAGGAGAAATATGAGTTCAAGAAGAAGAACTTCAAACCCAAGAAGAACCCATTGCTCATATATGAGTGCCATGTAGGAATGGGGCAGGATGCCGAGAAGGTAGGCTCATATAAGGAGTTTAAGGATAATGTATTGCCACGCGTAATCAAGGATGGCTATAACTGTATCCAGGTAATGGCTATTCAGGAGCATCCTTATTATGGCTCGTTCGGATATCACGTATCGTCGTTCTTTGCACCTTCAAGCCGTTTCGGTACCCCTGAGGAACTTAAGGAACTTATTGATACAGCTCATAAGAATGGCGTGGCTGTAATCATGGATATCGTACATTCGCATGCCGTAAAGAACGAGGTTGAGGGTCTTGGCAATCTGGCTGGCGATCCTAACCAGTTCTTCTATCCTGGCGATCGTCATGAGCATCCGGCATGGGATTCGCTCTGTTTCGATTACGGCAAGGACGACGTGTTACACTTCCTGCTTTCTAACTGTAAGTACTGGCTCGAGGAGTTTAAGTTTGATGGCTTCCGTTTTGACGGTGTAACATCTATGCTATATTACTCTCACGGACTGGGCGAGGCATTTGGTGGATATGGCGACTACTTTAATGGTCATGAGGATGATAATGCAATCTGCTATCTTACCTTGGCCAACAAGCTGATTCATGAGGTTAATCCTGATGCAATAACTATTGCCGAGGAAGTATCGGGTATGCCAGGTCTTGCTGCTAAGTTTGAGGATGGTGGATATGGCTTCGACTATCGTATGGCAATGAACATACCTGATTACTGGATCAAGACTATTAAAGAGGTACGCGATGAGGATATCAATGTATGCTCTATATTCTGGGAGGTAAAGAATCGTCGTCCTGACGAGAAGACAATCTCTTACTGCGAGAGTCACGACCAGGCACTTGTGGGTGATAAGACTATCATATTCCGCCTGATTGATGCCGATATGTATTGGCACTTTGCCAAAAAGGACGTGAATGATATCGCTCAGCGTGGTATCGCCCTGCATAAGATGATTCGTCTGGTTACTGCCGCAGCCATCAATGGTGGCTACCTGAACTTTATGGGTAACGAGTTCGGACACCCAGAGTGGATCGACTTCCCTCGCGAGGGTAATGGATGGAGCTACAAGTATGCCCGTCGCCAGTGGAATCTGGTCGATAATAAAGATCTGTGCTATCACTGGTTGGGCGACTTCGATCGTGAGATGTTGAAGGTAATCAAGAGTGTTCGTAATTTCCAGAACACGCCTGTAACAGAGATTTGGCACGATGATGGTGATCAGGTACTCTGCTTTATGCGTGGCGACTTGGTATTTGTATTCAACTTCTCGCCCACACGCAGTTATACTGATTATGGATTCCTGGTTCCAACAGGTACGTACAAGGTGGTGCTTAATACCGATTCGAAGGACTTTGGCGGAAATGGATTTGCTGATGATACAGTAACTCACTTCACTAATTATGACCCTCTGTATGTTGGTGATCATAAGGAGTGGCTTAAACTCTATATCCCGGCTCGTTCTGCCGTTGTATTGAAGAAAATTTAAATATGAATTATCGTAAAAAGAAACAGAATGATAGCGCAACGACCGTACGAGTGGTCTGCGCTATCGTTTTTATACTCTTCTCGTGGTGCTGGCTGTATTACTTTCAGTTCGACTTGCTGACAATGGCCCAGCATGTTTTAAGTCATGGACTTACTCATTACAACCGCTTGGCAGGTGCCGTGGTTGTAACTGTGGTATTGTTGCTGCTACAGAATTTTGTGTATAAGATTACTCGTATTGGTAAGAGTTTCTATGCACTGACCTTCTTCCCATCGATGTTGTTGCTGGGCATGCTTACTAACATAGTGCCCGATCCTGATGGAGGAATAAACCACGAGTTCTCTGGTTGGATGGCCATCCTGATACTTATCGCATGGGGTGGGGTTTCATACGTATTTAACAAACTACAGGAACTGGATGATGCTCCTAATCCCAACATCTTTTCGCGAACGATGTGGGTGAATCTGCTCATCATGGTGTTTATGATGATGAGTGTTGCCGGTATAGGTAATACCAACGCGGTATTTCATTATCGCATGAGAGCAGAGCGAAGTCTGCTTGATGGTGATATTGAAGGCGCTCTCTCGGCAGGCAAGGAATCGCTGGAGTGCGATGAGAATCTTGTTATGCTCCGTATGCATGCTCTGGCTCGTCAGGGAACACTTGGCGAAAAGCTGTTCGAATATAAGGTGTGTGGCTCGAGCAAGACCATTCTTCCCACTGATAGTGCTTCTGTATTGTTGTTATATCCCAAGGATAGCATTTACAAGTTTATAGGTGCTGTACCTGCATATAAGATGGAGCCTATGCATTATCTGAAGTTGGTTCAGCACAGAGATTCTGTTCCAAGAAAGGTGGTAACGGATTATCTGCTCTCGGGCTATCTTATAGATAAGGAGATTGATACTTTCGCTCGTGAGGTGAAAAAACATTATGCGCTAAACGATAGTCTGCCCAAGCATTATCGTGAGGCGTTGGTGCTGTATGATCATCTTCGCTCAAAGCCTGTTGCTGTTTACCACAATACAGTGATGGATGAGGATTACGACAATTTCAGAGATTTGCGTAATAAGTATCCGCAGAAGATGGAACAGAAAGGCAAAATGGCCGAGCAATATTTTGGAACCTATTGGTTCTACTATTGGTATGAGTAAAAAATAAAGCCTCTCGGAAATCCGGGAGGCTTTTATAATGATTATTTGTAGAGATATCGTTTAATACTCTTCTTTGGAGTTTTCTCGAACTCTTCCATGTGAATCTCTATTTCTGAGATTTTCTCGTATGCTGGTATAAGTTCGTTGAGGCCATTGCGGTTCTGCTCCATGATGTTCTTAAGGTCTTCCTCTGAGAATCCCATGTTTTTAGCTTCGTCCATATCAGGGTGAACCAAAGCTACAAGCTTGTTGTCGCGCTGTACCACGATGCTCTCAATTACCATTGTCATCGAGTTCAGCTTGTCCTCGATTTCCTCAGGATAAATGTTCTGTCCGTTAGGACCGAGCAACATATTCTTAGAACGTCCATTGATAAATACGTTGCCATCGGCGTCCATTGTTCCAAGGTCGCCTGTGTGGTACCAACCGTCTCGGTCAATAGTTTCGGCTGTAGCCTCAGGGTTCTTATAGTAACCCAACATTACATTCGGACCTTTGGTAAGGATCTCGCCTGGGATGCGCTGTGGATCGGGTGATACAATCTTTACTTCCTGATGCAATGCTGCGCAACCACACGAACCTGGTGCAAATGTATGCCAGTCGCGATAGCAGATGATTGGTGCACACTCTGTAGCACCGTAACCTACTGTGTATGGGAAGTCGATACGCTTCAGGAAACGTTCTACCTCCTGATTAAGCGCTGCACCACCTATGATTACCTCGTACATGTTGCCACCAAAGGCTTTGAGCACCTCCTGACATATCATCTCGCGTACCTTCTTTGAGATGACTGGCATCTGGAGCAACAAGCGCATACGGTTGTTCTGTATCTTTGGGAATACCTTCTTACGGATAATCTTCTCGATAATCAGCGGAACGGCAATCACAATTCTTGGACGTATTTCGGCCAATGCCTGTGCAATAATAGCTGGCGAAGGAACACGATTCAAATAGTAAACATGACAACCATGCAGGAATTCGAAGATGAACTCGAACGCCATTCCGTACATGTGAGCCATTGGCAGCATCGAGATAACCTTATCGCCTGCTTTGATAGTATTGCCAAGCACACTCATTGCGAAATCGAAGTTTGACCAAAGTGCACGATAGGGCAGCATTACGCCTTTTGAGAATCCTGTTGTTCCACTGGTGTAGTTGATTACAGCCAGTTCTTCAGGACTCTGTTCCTGATAGTAGCTTACGTGTTCCTTACGGAAGTATTTAGGGAATTTCTTTCCGTACAACTCGTTCAGATGCTCACGGGCATAGGTAAGCTTGTCGGTGCGTGATATCATCAGTGAGTAGTCGGGATTGTTGATGATACCTTCGAGTGTAGGCATAGCCTGGGGATCGATAATTGTAGCCACATGGTCACCCACAAAGAGCAGTCTGGCCTCTGAGTGGTTTACGATGTTGTGCACCTGTTCGGCATTGAACTCGTGCAGAATGGGCACAGCGATAGCGCCGTAGGTAAGTGTGGCCAGGAAAGCCACTGCCCATTGTGATGAATTGCGTCCGCAGAGAGCAATCTTGTCGCCCTTCTTAATTCCGCTGTTTTCGAAAAGTATATGCAACTTCTCGATTTTTCTGGCTACGTCATGAAACTGCAGCGTCTGGCCCTTGAAATCAGTCAGGGCATCGCGATCCCAATTGTCGATGATACTTTTCTGTATCAGAGCGTTAAAACTAGGTATATGTTCCATAAGCTATTAGTTATTCTTATATAGGTAGCGTTTTATACTCTTCTTTGGCGTCTTTGCAAATTCTTCGTCCTGAAGTTCAATTGCCGAGATGCGACTATAAGCTGGCAGAATGTTGTTCAGTTCCTGACGGTTCTGCTCCATGATGTCTTCCAACTCCTCACGGGTGAAACTTACAACCTCGTCCTTGTCGGGGTGAACGAGTGCAACAAGCTTATCGCCACGCTGAACTATCAGGCTCTCGGAAACCATAGCCATAGCATTCAGCTTGTCTTCGATTTCTTCAGGATATACATTCTGACCATTAGCGCCAAGCAGCATATTCTTTGAACGTCCGCGAATAAAGATGTGACCAGTTTCGGCC
>Ga0265301_10005553_pt1 | contig 12346 bp, 4 predicted proteins | sample AusTroGonzalo_MG_2_FD_193488 | JGI IMG/M metagenome (GOLD analysis project Ga0265301, IMG submission 193488) | Bovine rumen microbial communities from tropical cattle in Woodstock, Queensland, Australia - Gonzalo_04 | ecosystem: Host-associated > Mammals > Digestive system > Stomach > Rumen ...
GATGATGTGAAGGATCAGTTCGTCGGCGACATGGCGCTCGTCTGGGACAAGAACGCGTTCGCTTCCTTCTCGAAGGCTGCTGCTGCCGTCACCGGCACGAACACGCTCAACATCGAAGGCGGCTCCTCCTCCGAGGCTATCGCTCTCGCAGGCAAGAACGACGTTGTCGTCAGCGCGACCACTGCCGCTACCGCGGTTGGAGCTCTCTCCAGCAACGGCGGCGTGCTCACGGTCAACAACGACTTCACCGCGGAATCCGTCTCCGGCTTCTCCGGCATCGTCGCCAAGGCTGACGCCATGACCGTCACCGGCGGCATCACGCTCGCCGAAGGCGGCACGATCACGATCGACATGACCGGCCACGTGCAGGATACCTCCGACGCGGCGATCCTCGTCACCGGCACCGGCATCGCCGACATCACCGATGAACAGATCGTCCTCACCGGCGAAGGCTCCGGCGCGTACTATGGTTACTACAACCATACCGACAACAGCGTCCACGCGCTGCGCGTCGACAACTTCTACGTCGACGTCGCGTACGGCACTGCCGGCGAACTCATCCCCGAAGGCGCGGTCAACCCGATCACCGGCGAAACCCTGCTCTGGGGCGTGAATGCGTTCTACTACCTGACCGATGCTATCAACAAGATGGCTCCGGGCCAGAACCTGTACATCAACGGCCGCATCGGCAACAACATTGATGTCCACGATCAGATGGCCAACATCTATCTGACCGGCAGCACGGTTCCGGTCCTCATCAACGGCTACACCACCGGCGATCAGAGCTACGTCGGCGATGTCTGGCTGACGGTCAAGGACAGCCAGATCGCTACTGCGAACGGCAGCTTCCTGTTCGGTACTGTGACCATGGGCGAAGCCTGGAACCACAACCAGCGCATCTTCGGCAACATGACGATCGATGTGATCGGTTCGACGATCGGCGGCGACACCGCTGCCATCCTCGTCACCGGCTTCAGCTTCGTGAACGTCTACGGCACCGAAGAAAATCCGGCCACCGTCACGATGAACTTCGTTGATACGATCATCAACGACGACTTCGACTTCGTCGGCGACTCCCCGTTCGGCAAGCCCGCTGAGATCAGCGGTCAGACCTACTACGGCGCGAACCTCGTTCTCAACTTTGACAATGTCATCGTTCCGAACGACAAGTGGTGGAGAATCCAGGACGGCGACCAGGAATCCACTGGTACTGTCACGGTCAATATCAAGGACAGCACGATCGGTCGTGGCGACGGAAGCATGCGCTTCTCGCTCGGCAGCTGGCAGTATGGCAATCCTCGCTCCCACCAGCAGTTCGAGTTCAACCTCGAGAACTCCCAGATCATCGGTTACCTGCAGTCTTCGATGCACGATGACGGCGATCACGCTGAACTGGCGGGCTACGATGGTCTGAAGGTCGTCAACCTGACCGGCGACAACTACATCCGCTTCACGTACTGGTTCGACGAGATCAACCTTGCCTCCGATGCGACCTTCACCGGCGATACGCTCCGTATGGCCAGCAAGGGCGGCTCGATCAACATCGACGTCACCGGCTACACCGGATCCAGCAAGGTCTTCATCGCCATGGACAACGCCTTCGAGAACGTCACGCTTGCCGACATCACCGTGACTGGCCTCGATCCTGAAGCTCCGGCCTACACGATCGTCACCGATTATGATCCGGAAGCCGAAGCTCCGGCCCTCACGACTGTCGTCCTGAAGGGCGCTGTGAAGGACATCTACGTGAACAGCGAGTACAACGCTGAAGATCTCAAGCTCGGCACCTCCTACAACGGAGAAGCCCTGTTCTTCGGCGAAAACGCGTTCGGCACGATCGACGAAGGCATCGCGGCTCTCACGGTCGAAGGCGCTGGTCTCTATGTGACCGGCGGCAAGGTCAAGACCGCTGTCCTCCCGACCAACAGCCTCACCATCGATGCTTCCGCTCAGCTGACCTACGGTGGCAACACCGCGATCACGATCGACGGCACCCTCGACAACGCCGGTACCCTCCTGATCCAGTCTGCCGGATTCATCCCGGCGGAAGGTGAAAGACCCTCCGACGTTCTCGTCCTGACCGCGACCGCGATCACCGGCGAAGGCACGTTCAGAACCGACAACAGCGCCTACTCGCTGACCCTCGTCAACGACAACGAACTCCACCTGATCATGAAGAAGCTCGACGTCTTCGTGAACACCGCCTGGTCCGAACTCGAACCCGGCACGGAAGTTCAGATCAGCGAGGGCGTCACCGCCATCGTCGGCGAAGACGCGTTTGCCACTGCTGATGCTGCCGCCAATGCGGTTTCCAACGACGGCTCCATCACGATCCTCGCCAGCGACGTCTCGTTCACGAACGCCATCGTCCGTACCGTCATCGCCACCGCCGACTCTATCGTCACCGGCGCGAACATCGGTACCGGCACGGTTGTCGGCTCCCTGACGCTCCAGAGCGGCGCGACTGCGGTTGGCGCCTCTGTCCGCGGCAAGGGCGTCCTCACGGTCGAAGCCGGCGCTACGGTCACCGGCGGCCTCGGAATGCTCACCGGCGCGCAGGTCACCTTCGCTGAAGGCTCCACGCTGGACATCGACATCTCCAAGCAGACTGCCGGCGAAAGCGCTTCCGTGACGAACTACTCGATCCTCCAGGGCGCTCCGAACATCACGATCACGATCGCGGCCGGCCAGGCCGACGGCACCTACGCTCTCGCGACCGATGCCGCTGCCTTCGCCAGCAACGCTGTCCTGCAGACCTCTGCGGGCAAGGTCGGCGACCTCGTGTTCGGTCAGACCACCCAGATCGACGGCATCGACTACACGCTCGCTGTTGATGAGAACAACGTCCTCAACCTGACCAAGCAGGTCTACGTCGCCCCGATCACTGTCACCTACGTGAACAGCGAATGGGCCAGCCTCGCGGACGGCACGGTCGTTTCCGGCGCCACCATCGGTTACGACGGATTCGCGACCGGCGATGCCGCCTACGATGCAGTCGTTGCCTACGGCGAAGTCAAGGTCCTCGCGGGCGATGTCTCCTTCACGAACGCCATCGAGAAGACCGTCACGGTCAACTCCGGCGCGACCCTGACCGGCAAGGCCACGATCGCCACCGCGATCACGGTCAACGGCACCATCGCGTTCGACACGCAGTTCGCCACCGCCGAAGCGGCCCAGTTCGCTGGTCTGTCCTTCGTCTCCGGCACTGCGGCCTACACGCTGACCGGCGCCTCCACCGTTGGCAACTACCTGCTCGCCACCGATGCCGGCGCGTTCGCGTCCGACATTGCGTACGGCAACGTCACGCTGAAGGTCGGCGAAACGGTCATCGTCAACGACGCGCTCGCCTACACGCTCACCCTCTCGGATGGCACGCTCGCCCTGAACGTCGCGGAATACATTCCGCCGACGCCGGATACCCCGATCCTGGCCTTCGTGAACAGCGAATGGGCTGGCCAGCCGGCCGGTACCGTCGTTGCGGAAGGCGCGACCATCGGCTACAATGCGTTCGCGGCTCTGGCTCCGGCCATCGCGGGCGTCACGCCTGACGGATCCGTCGAAGTGGTTGGCGGCGAAATCTCCTTCGCCGACGGCTACAGCAAGACCATCACGGTCGACGGCGGCGTCACGGTCGTTGGCAAGGCCACGTTCACCGCTCCGATCACGATCAACGGCACCATCGCGTTCAACACCGCCGATGCCACCGACACTGCGGCTCAGTTCAAGAGCTTCTCCAATGTCTCCGGCGATGCGGCCTACACGCTGACTGCTGAAGCCGTCGCGGGCACCTACCTGCTCGCCTCCGGCGTTGCCACCTTCGCGTCCGACATCGCGTTCGGCGAATACCTGCTGACGGTCGGCGGCGAAGCCGTCACCATCGGCGACTTCACCTACGCGGTCTCCCTGAACGAAGGCAACCTCGCTCTCGTGATCGAGTCCGTCGGTCCTGGTCCGGGACCCGAACCGCTCACCCTGGCTTACGTCAACAGCGAATGGGCTGGCCAGCCGGCCGGTACCGTCGTCGCTGAAGGCGCGACCATCGGTTACAACGCGTTCGCGGCTCTGTCCGGCGCCGAAGCGGCTGTCACGGACGACGGCGCGGTCCAGGTTGTCGGCGGCGAAATCTCCTTCGCTGACGGCTACACCAAGGCCATCACCGTCAATGCCGGCGCCAAGGTCATCGGCAAGGCCACGTTCGACAAGGCCATCACGATCAACGGCGAAATCGCGTTCGACACCGTCAGTGCGACGGCTGAAGCGGCCCAGTTCGGCGGCTTCTCCTTCGTCTCCGGCGCTGCGACCTACACCCTGAGCGTTGCTGCTCCGGCCGCGGGCACCTACCTGCTCGCCACCGACGCTGCCGCGTTCAACAGCTCCGTCGCCTTCGGCACCACTACGCTGACGGTCGGCGCTCCTGCGGTCCTCGTTGGCGACTACGAGTACGCGCTCACCCTGACCGAAGGCACTCTCGCCCTCGCGGTCACCGAGTACGTCCCGCCGACCCCGACCTACGATCTGGTCTATGTGAACAGCGAATGGGCTGCTCTCCCGGCCGGTACGGAAGTCACAGTTGGCGACAAGACCGCCACGATCGGCACGAACGCCTTCGCGTCCGGCGACCTCGGCATTGCGAACGTCACGGACGACGGCACGGTCGAAGTGGTTGGCGGCGAAGTCTCCTTCACCAAGGATATCGCCAAGGCTGTCGTGATCGACGGCGGCGCCACGCTGGTTGGCAATGCCGTGTTCACCACCACCATCACGATCAACGGCACGGTTGCGTTCGACACCGCGTTCGCGGCTAACGGCGCGCAGTTCGGCGGTTTCCAGTATGTGACTGGCGACACGACCTACACGCTGACCGCTGCTGCTGTCGCTGGCACCTGGACGCTCGCTTCCGACGCCATGACGTTCGATTCCGACGTCGTGTTCGGCGATGTCGTGCTGAAGGTCGGCGATGAAGCCACCGTGATCGGCGACTTCTCCTATCAGCTCAAGATCATGGAAGGCGTTGACCTCGTCCTCACCATCGCTTCCGTTGGTCCGGTCCCGCCGACCCCGACCACCCCGACCAAGGCCTTCGTGAACAGCGAATGGGCCGACCTCGCGGATGGCACGGTCGTCGCCGGCGCCACCATCGGCTACGACGGATTCGCGACTCTGGCTCCGGCCGAAGCTGCGATCACTGCTGACGGCACCATCGAAGTCGTTGGCGGCGAGATCTCCTTCGCCAATGGCTACAGCAAGGCCATCACGGTCGACGCTGGCGTCACGGTCTTCGGCAAGGCCACGTTCGACAAGGCCATCACGATCAACGGTACCATCGCGTTCAACACCGCCGATGCGACCGCGACCGCGGCCCAGTTCAACGGCTTCTCGTTCGTCTCCGGCGCTGCTTCCTACACGCTGACCGCTTCCGCGGTTGCGGGCACCTACCTGCTCGCCTCCGACGCCGCCACGTTCAACAGCAATGTTGCGTTCGGCGACTACACGCTGGCAGTTGGCGCTGAAGCCGTCACCATCGGCGACTTCAAGTATGCGCTCGGCATCACGAACAACAACGACCTCGCTCTCGTGATCGAGGAAGTCGGACCGGTTCCGCCGACCCCGACCACCCCGACCCTCGCGTATGTCAACAGCGCCTGGTCCACCGTCGAAGCCGGCACGGTCGTCTTCGAAGGCGCCACCGTTGGTTACAACGCGTTCGCGGCTCTGGCCCCGGCCATCGCGGCTGTCACCGATGACGGCTCCATCGAAGTTGTCGGCGGCGACATCTCCTTCGCTGACGGCTACAGCAAGACCATCACGGTCGACGCCGAAGCCACCATCGTTGGAAAGGCCACGTTCGACAAGGCCATCACGGTCAACGGCACGTTCGCGTTCGACCTCGCCAACGCCTCCGCGACGGAAGCTCAGTTCAAGGGCTTCTCCTTCGTCTCCGGCGCTGCGAAGTACACGCTGACCGCCGCTGCTCCGGCCGCGGGCACCTACCTGCTCGCCTCCGGCCTCAACGGCGACTTCACCAGCACGGTCAAGTTCGGCGACGTCACGCTGGCAGTTGGCGCCACGGCTCTCGTGGGCAACTTCCTCTACACGCTCGGCTACACGACCAACAACGAGCTCGCTCTGACGATCGAAGCGAAGCCCGAACCGATCAACGGTCCGGACAGCGGTCTCAACGACTACGCCTACGACAAGAAGAAAGGTCTCAACCCGCACATCGACGAGCTCGTGGCGAACGTCCTCGACGAAGCCGGCCAGGAGATCTTCCTCGACGATCTCGGAACGATCGACTTCAACGATCGTCACAACTTCGTCGGTCGCAAGGGTACGGATGACCTCTCCGACTTCGCGAAGATCACGCTCGACAGCTCGGCTGCGGTGAAGTTCGTCGTCGACTCCAACGTCGACGGCAGCCTGAGCCTCATCAACGCCGCGACGAACAAGGCCGTGAAGTTCGGTTCCGCCGCTACGCAGACCGTCAAGGCCGACAACGTTACGAAGTCCACCACGAAGAAGGCCGTCCTCCTCGAGGCCGGTACCTACTACATCGGCATGACCACGAAGGTCGGCAAGAAGATCACTGAGCTCAACGGGTTCTACAACGTTGCTCTCACGTCCGACAGCCAGTTCTTCACGGATGCCGACAACGGCTGGAACAACAGCGCGTTCGTCCTCGATGCCAAGGGCAAGGAAGTCAAGACGCAGCTCAACCCGGCGCTCGTCGAAGACGAAATCGTCGTCGACCGCTACACGGAAGAGATCGTCCTCGACGACAACGTCTCCGGCGACTATGCCAACTGGGCTGGCTTCGGCGATGCCAAGGATTACAAGATGTTCAGGCTTGAATCCGCGGCGAACCTGAGCTTCACTCTCCAGACGACCGCCAAGGCGAAACTCACGCTGTGGGCTGTCTCCTACAAGAACGGCAAGTACTCCGTGGCCAGCAAGGGCACGCTCACCGTCACCAGCGGCTCCGGCACCATGAAGACGCCGAAGCTGGTGGAAGCGGGCGACTACTTCGTGTCCGTCGAAGCTACGGATGCGAAGAAGGGCAGCAGCGCCTACTACAACGTCGGCATCTCCACTGACACCGTGTTCTTCGACAGCGCGGACTACAGCACGAAGACCACCGGCAACGGCTGGTGCTATGACAAGAAGACCGGCATCAATCAGGATCTGATGATGAACGAGGTCTGGGAGTCCGGCACCTACAGCGTCTACCTCGACAACAACGAGATGACTGTTGAAGGCTTCGACAACTTCGTCGGCCACAATGACAAAGACGACTATGCTCGCTTCGTCATGACCAACGAAGGCACCGCTACCTTCAAGGTCACCGCGAAGACTGCGGGTACGTTCACGGTCTACCAGCTCAACGAGGCCAAGGGCAAGCTCGTCAAGCTCGACACGATCAAGGTCGCGGCGGGCCAGACCCTCGGCGGCAAGACGCTCAGTCTTACCGCGGGCGAGTACTTCATCTCGATGGGTACTGCGAAGACGACAGCCAAGGACAACTGCTACTACAACGTCGAAGTCACGACGGTCCTCAAGGATTCGCCGGCCTTCGCGCTCGACATGCCCGAAGCTTCCGTCTCCGACGCTGTTGACAGCCTGAACTTCGCTCAGAGCTCCGCTGACACGCTGGCCCTCGGTTCCGCGTTCGGCCTGACCGATGATTACCAGCTGGACGACAAGTCCTCCTGGCAGTCCATCGCCAAGCTGGCGTAAGCCATACGGCACAGTTGGTCTAACAACAACCAACAACGGCCCCCGCATCCGCCTCAAACGGATGCGGGGGCTTTTTTAATTCCGCATTGCGGCAGAATCGCGCTGCGGCAAATAAAAGGGAAACGGAGCGGGAAAGCGGAGATCGATCGGCTTTCAGACTGCGCAGACAAAGAGGGAAGGGGGCAGGCGGACACACTGTCGGCACATCGTTTGCGCCCCGTTCGACGGTCGATTTTGTTCGACAGTTTGATCCTTCCTATGGGGCTTGTCTAGGACGTCTAGGACGTATAGGACGTATAGGACGTATAGGATGTATAGGATGTATAGGACGTATAGGACGTATAGGACGTATCGGACGTATCGGTCGTATTTGCCCTGTTCTCCGGTTTGTTCGCGTTTTCCTGCATGATTTCCGGGATATGCGGACAAAAAAACTCCGCCCCGGATGAAGGGGACGGAGTTCGGAGTTCAGCTTGTTTGCCTGTCCGGGCGATTATGATGTACGATCAGGCATCCTTGCGGTCGGGGATGTAGGTCGCGCCGGAAGTGGGGGATTCGCAGACGCGGACGCGGTCGAGCTTGACGCCGGGGATATGGATGGCGGCGTTGAGTTTTTCGAAGAGGATGCGCGCGATGTTCTCGCTGGTGGGGTTGATGCCCTGGAAATCGGGAAGCTCGTTGAGATATTTGTGGTCGTAGTCGGCGAGGACGGCGGTCAGTTCGCGCTTGATGACGGTGAAATCGGCTGCGATGCCGATCCCGTCGAGCTTTTCGGCGCGGATGAAGACCTGGACGGTCCAGTTGTGACCGTGAAGCTCCGAACAGAGGCCGTTGTATCCGACGAGCCTGTGCGCGGCGGAGAAATCGCGTGTGATGTCGAGTTCAAACATAGTGGCAGGAACGAGGTTGTGTCAGGCGTTTGCGATGCGGGAGACGGCGCGTTTGCGGGCGAGCTCGAACGCGGCGGTAAGGCTGCCGACGGAGGCGGCGCCCTTCCAGGCGATCTCGAAAGCCGTGCCGTGGTCGACGCTGGTGCGGATGACGGGGAGCCCGAGCGTGGAGTTCACGCCGCGGTCGAACGCGAGCATTTTGAACGGGATGTGGCCCTGATCGTGGTACATGGAGACGATGCCGTCGAACTGCGTGCGGATGCTCTCGATGAAAAGCGTGTCGGGCGGGAAGGGGCCCTGAATGAGCATTCCCTCGTGCGCGAGCGCGCGCACGGCGGGCTTCACCACGTCCTCGTCCTCGCGGCCCATGTTGCCGTTTTCGCCGGCGTGCGGATTGAGCGCGGCGATGGCGATCTTCGGGTGGGCGATGCCTTCGGCGACGATGGCGTCGCGGAGCAGGTGCGTGACGGTCACGATGCGGTCGAAGGTGACGGCGGACGGGACCTGCGCCAGCGCAATGTGCGTGGTGGCGAAGACGACCCGCAGATCGCCGGCGGACTGCATCATCACGAAATCGCGGACGCCGCAGAGCGAGGCGAGAAGCTCGGTGTGGCCCGTGAACGGGATCCCGGCCAGATTGACCGCCGCCTTGTTGATCGGGCAGGTCACGATGGCGTCGACCTTGCCCGCGATGGCGTCGAGCGTGGCCGTGCGGAAACATTCGAGCGCGGCGAGCCCGCAGCGCGCATCCAGTTTGCCGGGATGTATCTGCGAGAATTTGAGGTCGGAACAGGAGACGATCCGGGGGCAGAAACCGGGGGTGAACCGCCGGACGGCCTCGTCAATGACGTTGGGCGCGCCGTAGAGAAGGATTTCCGCCGGGGAAGTCTTTCCCGCATCGACGGCCCGGGCGAGCCGGACGGCGATTTCAGGGCCGATGCCCGCCGGATCGCCCATGGTCAGGGCGATTCGCGGGAGTCTCATGGTGATTCGAAAAAAGTCGGATTACTTGGAGAAGAAAGCTTTTTTCTTGTCTTCGAGAATAAGGCCGACGCGGTCGGTGTCGATCGGGAAATAGCCTTTTTCCTCGATTTCGCGGAGGAAGTTCAGCCAGTCGGTGTGATTCCAGGCACCGTTGTGGGCTTTCACGAAGTTCATCGCGAGCGGGGTCTTGGCGAAACGCTTGATATTTTCTTCCGGATCGTTGGTGTTCACGGGAGCGGCTTTCGGAGCGGCCTTCGGAGCAACAGCCTTGACGGCTTTCGGAGCGGCGGCTTTCGCGGCCTTCGGAGCAACAGCCTTGACGGCTTTCGGAGCGGCTTTCGAAGCAGCCTTCGGAGCGGTTTTCGCGGCGGTTTCTTTCTTGACGGTTTTCTTAGCAGTAGCCATTCTGATACCTCACAAAATTTTAAGATTAACGGGTTATGTGAAGGATGTTTTCAAGAATTGAAATATTAATATACACCCGGAAAAGGAAAAAATCAACTATTTCTATCGCGAAAACGCATCTTTTTCGGCAAAAAATTCTAAACAGCAGGATGTTTGTTCGTTACATTTCGATGTTTTAACGTCAATTCGGAAAAATGACGTTCCGGTTCGCTGCACAAAACAGATTTTCCGGCAGAACGCCCGCGGTCGGGTCCGCATCCTTTTTCAGGGAAATAAGATTTGTTTTATAAACTATAAGGTTGAAAAACGCCCCGGAGGATGTAAATTAAATCCGTCATTTAAGAAAAAACGTCTCATCCCCGCGGCGGCGGGACGGATTTTCCCGCGGGCGTCCGCGTGTTCGTCGTTTTTCCGCCGTCCGCCCGATCCCATGCCCGACCCCAAACGAACAAAAAAACGATCCAGACTGCGCAGATTCCTGAGGGCCGTCTTCCTGACGGCGGGAATCCTTGCGCTTGTATGCGTGCTCCTTTCCCTCGTCGCTCTGCTGACCGTCGATAAATGGATCGTGCCGGTCGGAGCACGGATCGCGGGCGTGGAGATCGAGGGGACGCCCGGCGTGATGGTGTCGATCCCGAACCGCACGATCATCCTGACGGACCTGATCGTGAAAAGGCCGGAAGGGCGGATCAAACTGAAATCCTGCGGACTGAAACTGGATGATTGGAAGCTGGAAAACCGAGAGCTGAGGGAATTGCGAGTGTCGCAGGTCCATGCCGAAGGGGTTCGCGCCGAGCTGGATTTCGCCCGTTTCTCCGACACTGCGAACGAACCGGGGACAGATATGATTTCGGGCGAGAAGGTCCGCGATCTATCCCACACGCTCTGGAACAAGGCGTCGAAACTGCTTGTGCGCATATCGGACCTGGCTCTGCTTGACGCGGAGGTCAGCTGGAAGTCCGGCGCGGTGCAGAGCCTGATCTCCGTTTCCGACCTGAACGCAACGTTCGAGGACGGTCTCCTGACGCGTCCGCAGCTGATTTGCGGCATGAATTATCGACTGAGCGATCCGCAGCGGTCCATCCAGCTCGGCGCGCGCATCAAGGCCGTGTCCGCCCGCGACGGCGGGAGCGTCATCGTGTCCGCGTCCGGAGAGGGACCGCTGGTGATCGATCTGCCGGATTCGCACCTGGAATTTCCGGCGATGGAGTCGACGGACATGATCGTGCAGTACGAGCCGGAGTCGGACGCGCTGCGTTTCGGTGGCGAATGGAGCAACCCGGACCGCTGGGAATACGATCCGCTTGACCTGAGCATGGAGGACCTGCTGCTTGAAGTGTTCGGGACGCTCGCGCTCGACGGCGAGAAGCTGCGTCTGCGGTTCGGTACGAGCGCCAAAGGCTCGGACATCCTCTGCCGCAATCACGGGATTCCGGGCGGGATGATCATCGAGGCGAAATGCAACGTCGATTTCGACCTGGCGACAGGCGGCGTGACGCTGGATTCGCTGTCGGGGTATCTGACGGGTCCGAACGGCGGTCGGATCACGCTCGGCACGTCCGGCGTGTTCGAGTTCCTGCGGCACGAGGACGCGACATACACGCTCGAACCGCGTGCGGCGCGCCTGTCGGTCGAAACCGCGAAACCCCTCGACCTTGCCCCGTTCGATCCCGTTCTGCCGTTCGACGCCGCGGACAAGACGCTGGCCGGAGAATATTTCATCGAGCTCGATCCGGAAACGGTCCGCCTGCACGGCGGCGCGGAAGTCGTGATCCGAGACGAGAAGACACGGTCGCGCGTGTTTGACGCGAACGCGGTGTTCGAGACGGACGGCGTGACCCGGATCAGCTCGTTCAATGTGTCGCATTGCGAGGCGGATATTTATGACGAGGAAGACCGTATCTGCCACGCGCTGTTCACGGGGAAATACAACATCCGCACCGCCCTGCTCAATGGAGACGTGAATTATTATCCGTACCGGATGATCGAATCGTTCGGGGGCGGAGACCTGGCCGACATGTGCCTGTATCTGGACGACGCCAATCTGCGCGACGCCGAACATGCGGCGGTCGCCGAATTGGAACTCGATCTGGTCAACATGGCGGCGAAACTCCACAAGGAATCGCAGCTCTCGCACCTGGCTTTGACCGGGTCGAACGGAAAAAGCCTGGAGCTGGAAGCGGTCGGCGACGCCGATTTCCGTCTCGCGCCGGACGACCGGGGCTGGCAGCTGCAATTCGGGCTGGAGCTGAAGGCCGGAAACGATTTCCATTCCTGGCTGAATGCGTCCGGCGGCAGCGATACGGCCGTTTCCGGCCATGTGGAGGTCGACCAGC
>Ga0265301_10005557_pt1 | contig 12344 bp, 3 predicted proteins | sample AusTroGonzalo_MG_2_FD_193488 | JGI IMG/M metagenome (GOLD analysis project Ga0265301, IMG submission 193488) | Bovine rumen microbial communities from tropical cattle in Woodstock, Queensland, Australia - Gonzalo_04 | ecosystem: Host-associated > Mammals > Digestive system > Stomach > Rumen ...
CATGGTCATGGGCGCCGACGACATGCAGGACAGGACGATTGTCCTGACCCCGGAAAACGGCATTACGCGCGCAACGCACGCCGGACATCATTCGAAGTTCGAGGACACGCGTAGTCGCATCCACACCATCCTCCATAATCCCTCCTCGCTCCTGTCCGCACTGACCGGGAGCGGCAAGCGCGACGTGGGTGCGAAGATCGAGGGACTGGACCATCACCGCACACGCGAGGAAGTCGGCCGGATCGATGAAAGCCAGACGCATCTGACCGACCTGGATGACCGTTACGAGATCGAACGCAAGCTCGCCGAAGGATCCCGCTACGTCGTGTCGATCGGACAGGATCTCGGGCTCGAACGTCAGGTGGCGGTGTACTCGCTGCGCGACGAAAAGCTCCTGGACCCGGCCGAGCGCGCCAATTTCGTGGCCGAGGCGGAGATTTCGGCCCAGCTGGACCATCCGTCGGTCCTGCCCGTCTACAGCATCAACAGCGACTACCGAGGCGGCCTGCATTCCGCCGTGAAGCTGACCGACGGCACCGACCTCCGCAAATACCTGAACAAACTCACCTCGCATTACCGCAGCGGCGGATTCCATGCCGCGGCGGAAGCCGCCTCGCTGGCGTTCCGCCTCGAACTCATCCTCGGCATTTCCGACGGTCTGGTCTACGCCCACAGCCGCGGCATCGCGCACGCAAACCTGCATCCGCAGAACATCATGATCGGCGAGTACCACGAAGTCTATATCAAGGGCTGGGGGTACGCGCAGGTCCTTTCCGACGGGAAAACGGAAGCCGGGGAGAAACGCAAGATACCCGAGATCCCCGATGCCCGCTTCGTCGCGCCCGAACTCATCGCAGGCGCGGCGCCGTCCGTCCGGTCCGACGTCTACGCGCTCGGCATGATGCTGTACGAGCTCGTCACGCTGCATCCGCCCTTCCCCGACGCATCCCAGCCGGAAATCCTGGAAAATATCCGTAACGGCGTCACCCCGACCATTGAGCACCGTTTCGGGGGAGCCATCGACCCGGACATGCGGGCGATCATCCAGAAGGCCATCGAGCCCGATCCGGAGAATCGCTACGCCACCGTGAACGACCTGGCCGAGGACATCCGCCACTTCCTGCATTCGGAGGAGGTCTCCGTACGCAAGATCAGCCCCTCGAAACGTTTCGCCAAGCTCATCCGGGCGCATCACCGCGGCATGTTCCTCGGCTTCCTGACGCTGATCATCCTGGTCGGCGCGCTCTTCGCCTACAACATCATCAACGACGTCCGGCTGGCCAACAGCTCCTACCTGGACGACCATGTGCTCGGCAAGGCGCAGGCGTCCTGCCGGAAGACCGCGCACGAATTCAATCTCCAGGCCGAAAAGTTCAACGACATGCTCGAATCCATCAAGTTCGAATCCGAAATCCTGCTTTCCGGCCATGCCGGATTCAGAGACGACGGCACGCAGTACATAGCCCCGCCGGACGACAAGGCCGTCGCGGGCAGCGACGGAATCCGGACCGAATACTCCCCGGGCTACGGCGACTCCGTGAGCTTCCGCACGATCGAATCCGGCCGCGCCGCCGACCTGGACAAGCCGGATTTCACGCGCCTCGGGATGCTTCAGCCTACGCTGTTCCGCTACATGCTCCAGGCCCCGCTGAACGCCTACGTCACCAAGGAGACCCCGGACCGCCAGATCCACCGCCTGACGCAGAACATCAGCCCGATCTACCGCATCCAGATCATGCTGGCGGACGGCGCGTCCCTGCATTATCCGTACACAGTGAACGACGACTCCTCGATCTCCGGCAAGAGCGACTGGTACTTCCAATCCCTGTCCCTGCACAACGCAAAGCCCTTCTGGAATATTCCCGCCAGGCTTGAAGACTCCGCCCCCGGGGCGGAACGCGTTGTCCTGCCGGTTTCGATCCTGCTGGGGCCCCCGACCGACCCCATCGGCGCGGCGGCGATCCTGGTCTCCGGCCGCTACATCGATCAGATTTTGAAAAACGCGGAAAACCTCCCGTGCGGCCTGGAAGCGCAGTGTTTCATCCGGACCGACGGCCAGATCAAGATGGAACGCATCAACAACGGCCCGGACAAGCCCCCGACCGTGAATCTGGAGAAAGGACCGTATCCCGACCCGTGGCTGATGGAATGGCTGAAGGGAAAGGACTTCGGAGCCGTCATCCGCAGGGAAGCCGGCAGCAGAAGCCCGGTCATCTACTGCTGCGCATTCGTCCCCGCCATGGAGGAATGGTACGTGGAGAAGATCCGCCTGAACGATTTTCTGCGGAGCATCGACCCGAAGAAGAAAGGAGCCCTGAAATGAGCCGCGGCGCCACCTCCGGGAAAGTTCATACCGTCACCTCGATCGCGGTCGGCCTGAAGGACCTCATCCATGCACAGGACTCCACGGTCACGTTCACGCACGTGGACCACTCCGACGTGAAATTCGACGACCAGCTGGACGTGAAGCTGGAAAAGCTCGAATCGGAATACCGTCCCGGCAAGGTCTTCGCCGAGGGCGGACAGGGCATCATCCGCGAGGGCATGGACCTCAATCTGCGCCGCCTCGTGGCCATCAAAACGCTGAAGGCGGAGGCCGGGGACCAGTTCACGCGCGGACAGTTCCTCCAGGAGGCGCGCGTCACCGCCCAGCTCAGCCACCCCGCGATCATTCCGATCTACTCGCTGAACACCGACGACGAGGACGGACTCCACCTCGTGATGAAGCTCGTCGACGGCAAGACGCTGAAAAGCTACCTCGACCAGCTCGACCACGAATACGAAACGTCCGGCATCGAACAGTTCGACGAGCGCAAATCCCTCATGTACCGCCTGGAGGTCATTCTCCGCGTCTGCGACGCCCTGGACTACGCCCACAGCCGCAACATCATGCACTGCGACCTCAAGCCGGAAAACATCCTCATCGGCGAATTCCGCGAGACCTACATCATGGACTGGGGCATCGCACACCAGATCATGGAGCCCGGATACGATCCCGCCACCTGGGTGAAGCCGAGCACCATCTCCGGCACCCCGCGTTTCCTCTCCCCGGAAGCCATCCACGGCGAACATACCGACCAGCGCGCAGACATCTACGCCCTCGGACTCATCCTCTTCGAGGTCGTCACCCTCCGCGAAGCCTACATGGCCCGATCCAGCGCCGAAGTCGTCTCCCTCATCCGCGAGGGACGCATCGCGGAAACCCGCCACAAATACGGCGTGAAGATCGACCCCGACCTGAAGGCCATCATCGCCAAGGCCACCGCATACGACCGCGAAAACCGCTACCAGACCGTCCGCGAGCTCGCCTCCGACCTCCGCCTCTACATGGGCGGCGAGGAGACCACCGCGAACCCGTACAGCATGTTCGGGAAAATCTCCGCGTTCGCCGTCCATCACAAGCGATTCTCCTTCGCATTTGCGGTCGTCTGCATCCTCACCCTGCTCTTCTCGCTCGGCATGACCTGCTACCGCCGCATCAGCCAGATCACCGCCATCCACAACTACAGCCGCGAACTTGGCGAGGCGCTCATCCAGTCCACCGCATGCGCAGACTACATCGAAACCAACATCGCCCGCAACGCGCAGTTCCTGTCCGCCGTGACCTCCGAATACATCTTCCTCTACGGCGCCGACTTGGGCGAAGAGAAAAACGACGAGGAGGGCGAGGATTGCATGATGCCGGTCTCCGCACTCCGGACCGACGCGGAAAATCCCCCCGCCTCGCTGCTCTATTCCTCTGTCTACCACCGCAAGATCGACTTCGCGCATTTCGCGCACAAGACCATCCACGGGGACAAGCTCACCGACATCGAGAAACACCGTCTGCACATCCTGACGCATCTCAAAGACACCATCATGAGCGTCTTCACCGAGCGCCTCCCCAGCGAGATCGCGGACGCCTCCCCAGCCGAACAGAACGAATTCCTCCGCCTGAAGGGCATCCCCCTCCATCTGCTGCTCTTCGGATTCCCGGACGGCCAGTACGTCGTCTACCCCGGCAGCGGCTCCTACGCCCCGACATACGACCCGCGCGGCCGCCACTGGTACAAGACCGCCCAGGAGGGCGACGGCGGATTCGCCTGGACCAAGCCTTACCCCGGCAACACCGCTGCCGCGGGCTATCTGCTTTCCTGCGACGTCCCGATGCTGGACACCGCGGGCAATTTCCTCGGCGTCGCCGGCTTCGACCTGAGCCTGAACATCATCATCCGCGAACTGAAGACGCACGGCAACACCGGAAGCAACGTCCTGGAAAAGACCCTGATTGACAATTCCGGCCTCATCCTGCTCTCCACCGGCGGCAGATTCGCCGGCGCCATGGAGACGAACAAGGAAGACCACCTGACCATTCATTTCGACGATCCCGACCTTTTCCGCCAGTTCACGGAACTCAAATACGGCACCATCACCCGCAGGGAAAACGACCGCAACATCATCTATTGCGTGAACTACCTCCCCAGCCAGGACTGGTACTACATCGAAAAGATCGATATCACCGCCACTTCGCCCGACCTCTGATCCGCACGATCCCCAGACACGTTCCAACCGCTTTCCGCCTCGAAAAGCATGCGAAATAACGGGGAGGAATCGGGAACTGCAGCCTCGTCCGCAGGGCAGCTGGTCGGGAGAAATTGTTTTCAGCGCAAACCGCCCGGAATCAGGGCAAAAAAAATGGAGCCAGCGATCGGAATCGAACCGATGACCTGTTCATTACGAGTGAACAGTTTTTGAACTTATTTTCGACTTTTTGTAGACGTATGGTAGACGTATCGCGGATTATGTGCTATATTGAAAGAAAAATCCCGCAGAAACGAAAAAAGTAAGAAAAGGACTCAAGACCATGGCGAGCAAGACCGCATCCAAACGCAGGGAAAAAGGCGCGGGTTCCATTTATAAACGGAAACAGCACTTCTACCTCAAAATCCGAATCAACGACAAAGACAAGACCACAATCCTCCGCAATCCTGACGGATCGCCCTGCACGACGAGAGAAGAAGCCATGAAGGCATCCGGGGACTATCGGCAGATGCTTCTGGCGAAGAGCAAGGAGACAATAGCCGTTCATATTGCCGAGGCAAAGAAGTTGAAACGCCACTCTCTGCTCAAAGTGGAGGATGCCTGGGATACGTTTCTGAAGCAGCCGGGCCGCCCTGACTGCTCGGAGAGATCGTTTGACCGCTATGCGCTGGCGTTCCGGCAATTCATGGAATGGCTCAGGAACGAACACCCCGAAGTGGACAACGTGGCTTCCATCGACCATTCCATCGCCTTGGAGTATTTTGGTGCGGTGTGGTCAAGAGGCGTCTCCGCCGCGACCTACAACATCTATCTTCAGGCGTTGCGCCTGATTTTCCGGAATCTTATGGAACCTGCTGCGCTTGATGTGAATCCGTTCGAAGGTATTCAGAACAAGAGCAAGGAGGTTTTCAGCAGGAAAGAGTTTTCGCTTGAACAGGTTCAGGCTATCTTCAACGGTTTCAAAAACGGGTTCTTCTATGAAGTGGAAAGGGAACGCTTCACAACGGGACGTGAACGGGAACGGGTTGTAAAGCAACTGGAATTCAAGCCGAAGTTCAAGGATGAAATGCGCGTCCTGCTCAATCTCTGTTGCTGGACCGGATGTCGCGGCGAGGACGGATGCCAGATGACTTGGGATAACGTGGATCTTGAAGCCGCTTTGATTTCATATATCCCGCGCAAAACGGCCAAACGGACGGGGTATCATGCCGTGACGCTTCCGCTTGCGCCGCCTCTGCGTGATGCTTTGCAGGACGCGCTGACGTGGCGATTCCAGAACCCTGAAGGCAAAGACTATATAATCCCACACGTCGCTGAACGCTTTCTCCGGAACCCCAGCGGAGTACAGAAGGATGTCATGAAGATCATCCACTGCGCGACCGGATTGGAAACGACCGCATCCGAGGCCGAAACGTTTGGACGGCGCAAGATCGCGGCGAACGCTTACAGTCTTCATTCCTTCCGGCACACGTTCGTTTCCTTCTGCGCCAACACGGGGGTGCCGTTTGCAGTTGTCGCGGAAATCGTCGGACACGGCAACCCGGCCATGACCGAACACTACAGCCATATCAGCACCGCCGCGAAACAGGAGGCGATCAACGCACTCCCCGCTCTCAAAGAGATTCCGATGCCTGCGGGGACGCAACTCTCCTCAACAGGAGAAATGGATGGTGTAGATGACAACGGAGTCATTTCTACCACGGTAAGCATCATACCAGCGGAGCCCGTTGATCCGCTGGCGGAATTGCGCCGGAAAGCAATAGACGGAATCAAGAAAGCGAAGAAGCGGACGTTGCAGAAAATCCTGGCTCTGCTTGGATGAGGTTCGTTGTCGTTTGTCTCTGCGCTGCCGGATCACGGTTTGAGCATGGTAATCGGCACGACGTACACTCCATCCGGGCGCTGGTACGCTGCGTTGCTGAGACCGCAGACCACGACCAGCTGCGATGCGGGATTGCCCTTTGATGCGCCGATAGCCGAATTGATCCGCAGGAGGTTTTCCGCCGCCGCATCAATCTGGTTTGCACCCAACTTGACTTCGATGCCGCACCAATGTCTGTCGGACAGTTCGATCACAGCGTCGAACTCCTGATTCTTGTAGTCCTGATAATGGTACAGTTCTGCCCCGAACGAATTGGCGTAGACACGCAAATCCCGAACGCACATCGCCTCGAAGAGCAGACCGAACGTTTCCAGATCATTGACCAGGCCCTGCGGCGTCAGTTTGAGCAACGCACAGGCAAGAGACAGGTCGGCGAGATGGTGCTTCTCAGCCTGTTTGATTCGCAGAGACGAACGGGTCGCCGGGGCAAAAGGCTGTTGATTATCCAGGATGAACAGCCGCCTCAGTACGTCCAGATATGCCGTAATCGTGTCGTCGTCAACATTTTCTCCATCAACTCCGCTGATGTCCTTTTTCAGCACAGCGACGGAGGCTGTAGTGCTCTCGTTCCGCGCCAGAGAGCGCAGGAGCAGATGCATCTTGTGTGCATCGCGTTTCTTTTCATCCAGACGGCTGACGTCGTTTTCCAGCAGAGCCTTGATGTATTCATTCGCGATGATTCCTGCTGCGGAAACCGGGGTTGTGAGGTTTCCCGGCCAGCCGCCGCGCACAATCAGTTCCGCTAAATGCTGAAGCGAAATCTCCCCGTTCAGACATGGCTTGAAATCTCCCCTGCAGAGCGCAGAGAGGGAGACTTTGCCGGAGGAATCGCCTGATTCGTACAGCGTCATCGGGCGCATCCGTATTCTGCCGATCCGTCCCGCACCGCTGTGGAGTATCCCCTTGCGGTTCGGGGTAGCGGACCCGGTCAGAATGAACTGTCCCTTTGCATTGCGCTTATCCACCTCGGCGCGGACTGCATCCCAAAGAGCAGGGACTTCCTGCCACTCGTCCAGCATACGCGGCGTTTCTCCGGCCAATACGGTTTCCGGAGAGAGCTCCGCCAAATGCTTGTTTTGAAAATTGCCCTCTGCACTTCCCGTCATGAATTCGCTTCGGCAGTGCTGCGAAGACGTCCAAGTCTTGCCGCACCATTTAGGCCCCTCAATGACAACTGCCCCAAGAGCCGCCAAATACTCATCAACCAGCCGGTCGACCAGACGAGGCTTGTAATCATCCCGATGCATGGTTCGTTCCTTTCGTTCTTCGTTGTGTCCCATGCACTAATATAACACAATCGGTAAGATTTTCAAGTTCCATTCGGTAATATTTTCAATTTTCATTCGGTAGTATTTCCGACATGCGCCTTGATGACGGACAGGATTTCTTTGTAGATCGGGGAGGGGGATGACGCGTTCAATTCCTCCGCAAGCCGGGGCGCGGGTTGTTTTTTTCCGCACCATGCCCACCAAAGATTTGTCCCGTCTGGGGCGAATTATGTCCATATCTTACTATTGAACTACGGGATTCTCCAAGCCGGAATCGGAACAAATCGGCGAAAACCTGAAAAGCCGCGCCTCACCGCTCGTTGCAGAGAGATGAGGCGCGGATTGTGTTTGTGGTTGATGTTTACAGGCTGGCGAGCAGGCCGCCGTTGGATTCGCCGAAGAGCTTGTCCGGAGCGGAATTGAGGCAGGCATCGACCGATGACAGCGAAGTCTCATGAAGAGTGTCCAGTCCGGTGAAGAGTTCGTCCTGCATGGAAATGCCGGATGCGGAACCCGCGCAGGTCTCGGCAAAACCGAGGTCCAGTTCGGACTCCGGTTCAGGCAGCGCACACATGTCCACGGCACTCCGCACCCCGGTTCCAGTGGCATAGTCATCGCCGTAGTAGAACTCGGAGGCCTCCATATTGAGACTGACCCTGTATGCCGCGTTGCCGCCCTTCTTCGCGTTCGTGGATTCCATGCTGAAATAGTACTCGCCTGCAGTGAGCTTGACCGCCTTGGTCGTCGCCGAGTTCCCGTTCAGCTTCACGGATGCCAGCGACTTCAGCGAGTAGTTCGGCACCTGCGTCTTGCTGTATTTCGCATCCAGCCGCCAGACCGTGAACTTCGCGGCATCTCCGGCGGAGACTTCGAAGCTCAGCGTCGCGTCCGTATCCAGCGTGAATTTCTTGTAGTCGATCACATCGCCATAGCCCACCCAGTCGTCAAGGATGACGCCGATGTCCTCGTAGATTTCGCCGACGTCGCCGACCATGCCGTCCGGGCCGTACTTCTTCATGTCGCCCCAGTCGTCGCTGTTGTCGCCTCGGGTGAAGAATACGCAGTTGCCGGTGGAGACCGTGTAATCGGCGTCGGCTCCCTTCTTCGCGTTCGTGGACTCCATGCTGAAATAATACGTGCCCGCATCAAGCAGGAGCTCCTTCGTCGTCGCCGTAACATCAGCTTTGATCGTGGTCGCCTGCAGCGATTTCAGCGAATACGTCGATTTCTTGTTCTTGTCGTATTTTGCGTTCAATTTCCAGATCGTGAACTTCGAGGCGTCCCCCGCCTCGAGTTTGAACGTCAGTTTCGCGGCGGAATTGAGCTTGAACCGCTTGTAGTCGATCGCGTCACCGGTTCCGACCCAGTCCGACAGAACCTTCTTATTCGAGGCATTGATCACGCCTGCATTGCCGACCATGCCGTAGCCGCCATTCTCCTTCATGTCGGTCCAGTCGTCGCTGTTGTCGCCCTTGGTGTAGAACACGCTCCCGGCGATCATTACTTCGTAATCCGCACCGCCGCCCTTCGCCGCGTTCGTGGATTCCACGCTGAAATAATACGTGCCCGCGTCGAGCATGAGCCCCTTCGAATCCGCGAAGGTGTACCCCGGAGCTTTGAGCGTGGAGGACTGAAGCGACTTCAGCGAATACGTCGTCACGCCCTTCTTGTCTGTCTTGCTGTTCAGCTGCCAGACCGTGAACTTCACCGGGCCGTTCGATGTAACGAGGAAGCAGAGCTTCGTCGCCTTTGCGAGCTTGAACTGTCGGTAGTCCACCACGTCGCCGGTCCCGACCCACTCGCCTGAGACCACGGCCACGCCGTCCTCGGAGAGTGTTCCGAGCTTGCCGAAATGTCCCGCCGCGCCCTTTTCCTTCATGTCGGTCCAGTCGTCGCTATTGTCGCCCCTGGTGTAGAATTCGGAACGCGTCTCGTCCACATGGATCGAGCAATATCCCTCCTTCGCCTTCTTCGGATTGGTCGACTCCAGGGAGACGTAATAATCCCCCGCGTCCAGCAGGAGCGGCTTATTGCTCGTGTCGGCGTGAACGTTCTTCACGGTGATCGACATGAGCGACTTCATCGTGTACGTCGTTGCGCCGGTCTTCTTGTCGGTCCCCTCGACCAGTGTCCACACCGTGAACTTCGCCGCGGTCGTAACGCTGACCAGAAAACTGAGCTTCGCCGCGCTGTTCAGACGGATTTTCGTGTAGTCTGCCGGGTCGATCGTGCCGTACTCCGCGCTCTTTCCGATGAATCCGTGCATTTCGCCGTATTCGATCATGCCCGGCGCGTCCAGCAGGATCTCTTCGTCTCCCTTCGCGATGACCTGCGGCGCGAGCCGGTACACCTTGTCGTTCAGCGTTTTCGTCTTCGAGTCGTACAGGTAATCGTTCCAGCCGTCGTCCGCGGGATCGGGTTCTTCGAGCAGGATGTTCGTCACGTTGTAGCAGACAGTTTCGGACATGTTCCCCGCCGCGTCGGTTCCGCGGAAATACACGGATCCGTTCTCCTGAAAATTGATCGCGCCGGAATAGTTCTTCCACGTCTTCCCGTCGAGGCTGTATTCCTTCTTCACGGAATCCGCGCTGAACTCAGCGCTCACGTTTACGGGGTAGATGCTCGGCTTCACGATGTCGGCGGTGGCCTTCGGGGCCGCTGGCGGGATCCGGTCGATGTTCGTGACCTTGTAGCTCGCGGGCGCAGATACGTTTCCGGCCGCGTCGATCGCCTTGAAATAAACCGTTGTGTTTTCGTCGACCGTCACGCCGGACTTGTAGTCGGTCCAGTCGCCGTCCTCTCCGATCCGGTACAGCGACTGCGCCAGCTTCACGTCGTCCGCGAACGTCGCCGTGACCGTGACCGTCAGGTTCGTCGGCGTGGTTGGCGTCGCCTTGATGTTCGAGACCGTCGGCGCGACCTTGTCGGCAATGCCGACCGTGAGCGCGAGCTTGCTGCCGGACAGCGACAGCGCGTACTCCGTGTCGCCGATCTCGACCGATTTCCCGACCGTGAGCCATTTGCCCGTTTCGCTGCCGTCGGCGTTCAGGACCGTGATCGTGCCGCCGAATCCGGTCGCGCCGTCCGCGAGCGTGTAGACGCCCTTCGCCTGCGAAGCAGAGACCGTGAGCGTGTAAAGCGGCACGCCCTTGATGAGCGACAGGTTGTTGACCCGCGCCGCCGCCCCCGGCGACAGCTTCGAGATATCGAAGTTGAGCTCGGCTGCATCGTTCATGGAAACGACCGCGCTGGTCTCGAAGACCATCCGCCCGGTCAGTGTACCGCTTTCCGTTTCGCAAATGACCAGGCTGCCGCCGGACTTGACGGTAACATTGGATGCCGTGCCGCCTGCATAGCCTTTAAATACCGAACCCGTGGAAAAGATCATTGTGCCGCCGGAATCGACAATAGTGCTGTTCGCCGTACCGCAGTTCAGGATATACATGCTGCCGAGCGCATTGACCGTGGTGCTGTTTGCGATGCCGCCATAGGAGACGATCATATCGCTGTAATTCTTAACCGTTGTTCGATTCGCTGTTCCGCAAGCGCTTATCGCAAAAGAACCATCATAAGAAAGCGTGACATCATTTGCTGTGCCATCTAAATAGAAAGTACCACTGAGGACCGTGGTGCTGTTTGCTGTACCGCCGGAACAAATACACAAGGTGCCGTTTCTGTTGACCATAGTGCTGTTCGCCGTGCCGCCCGAGGAAAGAGTTACTCTACCACCACCGGCAATTGAAGTGCTGTTTATGACGCCGCCATTATAAACCGAAACAAAAAGATTCGGTTCGGTGACCGAAGTGTTGTTCGCCGTGCCGCCGGAGGATACATGGATAAATCCCATTACGCCACTGGTATCAGTCGCCGTGCCGCCGGACATCACATACATGTAGTAATAGCCAGAATAGTCATTGAACATCTTTATTCCGTTCATTGTCATGGCGTGGGAAAGAAGCTCGCCCTCCGAACCGAAGTAGACGCCGGAATACTTGCTAGCAAACGTGATGGTTCCTCCGTCCCCGCAGGTGACCCGGCCTGCACACGGTGTCCATACGACATTTGTCGCGGTTCCGCCGCTCCTAACGAAAAGTCCTCCGCCGGTTTTGACTTCGACATTGTTCGCCACGCCGCCTGAAATGACACTCGCGGCCCCGCTGGAGTTGACCGTAACGCTGTTCACCGTGCCGTTGTAGAAAACGTCAAGTCCTCCACTGGAATTGACCGTGACGTTATTCGCCGTGCCGCTGGAAACACATAAGCTGCCTCCGGAATTGATCGTAGTGTTATTTGCCGTGCCGCCGGAGCAAAAAAGGTAACCGTGGAAACTGAGCGCAGTGTTATTTACCATGCCGCCGGAGTAAACCAATAAATCACCGTTGAAGACCGTGGTGTCGTTTGCCGTGCCATTGTTCATCACACACATGCTGCAGGAATTTTCAAACGTCCTGCCGTTCATGGCCGTGGCGCTGGAAAGCAGTTTCCCGCCCGAACCGAAATAGACGCCGGAATACTTGCTGACGAATGAGGCTGTACCCCCAAACTCGACTCTGACATGGCCCTCGCATGGAGTCCAGACAACATTCGTGGCCGTGCCGCCGCTCCTAACATAAAGTCTTCCGCCGGATTCGACCGTGACGCTGTCCGCCACGCCGTCGCTGCCGACACCAAGC
>Ga0265301_10005558_pt1 | contig 12343 bp, 9 predicted proteins | sample AusTroGonzalo_MG_2_FD_193488 | JGI IMG/M metagenome (GOLD analysis project Ga0265301, IMG submission 193488) | Bovine rumen microbial communities from tropical cattle in Woodstock, Queensland, Australia - Gonzalo_04 | ecosystem: Host-associated > Mammals > Digestive system > Stomach > Rumen ...
TACGTTTTTTTCGCAAAATATTTTGCTGTTACTCGGATTTTTCCTATCTTTGTGGCTGATTTTACCTGACAGACTTAGAACATGATTGCAATAGTTGTCATCTGCATCCTCACCATTATCCTTTTGATACTCTACCGCAGAGACTACAAACGCAGGTTGGGGCAAAAGGAGATTGAGGTGGACAAATGCAACAAGGAACTCGCCACATTGTTGCAGCAAGGCCACATGCTGCTTTGGATCTACGACATCACCACCGGCACCTATGGCTGGATGGATGACGTGCGCGCCCAGATGAAGACACTGCAGCCCAAGGACTTTGCCGCACGCTACCCACAGAAGGTGTTCCAGCACATCAATCAGGCCATTCAGGATCTCATACGCGGCGAGGTGGAAACCAAGACGCTGCGCTTTGCACGAACCGCGAAGGACGGCACCAAGCGCTACTATGCCCTCGACATGTCGGTCGTCCGTCGCCACCAGCACAGTACGCCCCACATGATAGCCGTCTTCCAGAACGACATCACGGAGGTCTATCGTCGCGAGATGCGCGACAAGGAGGCACGCGACCGCTATGAGTCGGTGTTCAACTCGGCCATGGCCGACATGGCGTACTACGACGGGCAGGGACGCATCAACAACATGAATAAACGTGCCTGCGAGACCTTCGGCATGGACCTGGAGACAGCCAAGCGGATAGGCGTCAGCTTGGAGACGGCAGTGAACGAGCCCGGTTTCGACCATCACAACTTCGACACGTTCCACGCCACACAGTTCCGCGAATCGACACTGGCAGAGACCCATGCCAAGTCGGAGAAGCTGCAGGACAAGATGTGCTACGAGCTTCAGGTGACACCCGTCTACAATGCCCGTCACCGACTCGTCTGCGCCTACGGCTCCGGTCTGGACGTCACCGAGACTGCCGACACCTGTTACGCCATGCAGGAGGCCATCCGCAAGACACAGGAGGCCAACGAGGCACTGGCCAACTACGTGCGAAACATCGACTTCGCCATGAAGGTAGGCGGCATCAGAATCGTCGAGTATTCGCTGGACAAGCGTACATTAACCATCTACAAGGGAACGAACACCGTCCAGATGACCATCACGGCAGAGCGTGCCATGCACTTCGTTGACGACACGTCGAGGAACATCGTACAGCACATGTTCGACAGCATGGACAACCACACGTCGAACCCCTTCAACGGTCAGGTGAAGACCAACATCCCACAGCCCGGAGGACAGGCACTGCACCTCTACATCTACTTCATGCCGACCTACAACCGGCAGAAGGAGATTTCAGGCTATTTCGGCATGATGCGCGACTTCACCGAGGCCAAACTCATGGAGCGCCAGTTGGCTAACGCCACCATCCGCGCCCGCCAGGAAGAGACACAGAAGAATAATTTCATGCGTAACATGAGTTTCGAGATACGCACGCTCCTGAATGGTGTCGTGGGCTTTGCCGACCTGTTCCAGCAGGAGCACTCGGCCGACGATGAGAATGTGTATATCGACCAGCTCAAGGACAATGGCGCCCGACTGCTCGAACTGGTCAACAGCATCCTGCTCCTGTCGCGTCTCAATGCAGGCATGATTGAGTCCGTCCCACGCCATGCCGACCTTGCCCTGATGCTCGACAACTGGTGCGAAGCCGGCTACGGAGAGCACTGGAAGGAGGGCGTCAAGTACATCGTGGAACACCCCTACGAGCATTTCGTTGCCGACATCGACACCATCAACCTCGGCATTGTCATCACACAACTCTGCAGCAACGGTGCCCGTCTGACCCATAAGGGTTGCGTGCGAACCTATTATAATTATGCAGACGGACAACTATCCATCAGCATCGAGAGCCACGGCAAAGGACTGACATCCAAGCAGTTAGAAAGCATTTTCGAGCACTTCGGAAGTGCCATGGAGACAGGCACGGGCCTGTCGCTCCCCATCTGCCACGGCATCATGGAACTGCTGGGTGGCAGCATCGACGTCAAGTCGGTAGTAGGCCACGAGACCACCATCACCGTCACCCTGCCCTGCCAGCCCGTCGAAATGGTTCCGTCGGAGCCTCAACCCTCTAACCCCAAGAAGTCATGAAGGAGACCATACGGAGAATCTGGAACGAATACTGCCAACCGGCCATGATCAGGACAATGGCAGATTTGGCTGACAGTCAGGCACTGAAGCAGAGGGCCAAGACCGTCGGCGAGGAGTATGCCCGGCGACGCCAGATAAAGGTCACGGAAGACGGAGAGCTCAGCAACAAATTCCGTAAGCTCTTCGACAATAGCCTGGTGGCCATGTCGTTCTACAACAAGGAAGGACACCTCGTCGACTTCAACGACAGGATGCGCGAGCTGTGCGCCCTCGACCTCACGGGTGAGGAATTCTTCAAGAACACACGCCTGTTCGACGCGCCAGGCTTCCTTGGCGACTATCTCCCTGGCAGCAAGGAGCCATTCTACACCTGCCAGCATATGTACTACCCCGAGCTGGACATCGACCGTTACATCGAGGTACGCATACGACCCACCATCGACGCCAAGGGACAGGTGAAGTACTATGTCGTCACGACACGCGACATTACCCATGAGCGGCTCATCTACATGGAGCAGGAGAAGAAAGAGAAGGAACTGGAGCGTGTGGGCGCCATTGCAAGCGACTACGAGCAGAGGCTGAACTACCTGCTGCGAAGCAGCAACATGTATGTATGGTGGTTCGACCCCAAGACACACATCATCTCCTACACGCGCTCCCTGAAGAGGCAAGACTTCTCACAGACCATCGAGGAGTATCTGGAGGGTATGTATGAGGACGAGCGACAGGAAGCCCTTGAGCGCGTTGCAGAGCTGATGAAGAACCCGCAATCCTTCAACATCAAGCACCACTTCCGCTACACGCCCACCAACCCGAATCCACAGTGGATTTACATCAACGGACAGCCTGTCATGGACGAGCGAGGACAGCTTACAGGCTTCTTCGGACTCCTGCGCGACGTCACGGCCATGATGGAAATCCAGTACCAGCTACAGAAAGAGACGCGACGCGCAGAGGCATCAGGCATCATGAAGAGTGCCTTCCTGGCCAACATGAGCCACGAGATACGCACACCACTGAACGCCATCGTGGGCTTCAGCGACCTGCTGCACGTCGTCGACGAACCGTCTGAGCGTCAGGAGTTCATACGCATCATACGCAACAACTGCGACATGCTGCTGCGACTCATCAACGATATTCTCGAGGCCTCCGACATGGTGCAGGCACTAGCCATCGAACCCAGCGACATCGACTTCGCACAGGTCTTCGACGACATCTGCCAGACCGTTGCACAACGTGTGCAGGAAGCTGGCGTCGAGTTCCAGAAGGACAACCCTTACCCCACCTATCCGACAACACTCGACAAGGGACGCGTGCAGCAGATTATCACCAACTTCGTCTCGAACGCCATCAAATACACCCACGAAGGACATATCAAGGTGGGCTACCGTTGTGAAGAGCGCGACAACAAGAACGGGCTCTACATCTACTGCGAGGACACCGGTGCCGGCATACCCAAGGAGAAGCAGGACAGCGTCTTTGAGCGCTTCGTCAAACTGAACGACCACGTACAGGGAACCGGTCTCGGACTCAGCATCTGTAAGAACATTGTCGACCATTGCGACGGACAGATTGGCGTCACCAGCGAAGGTCCGGGCCACGGCACCACCTTCTGGTTCTGGCTCCCCTGCCCGTCACCCCTAGTCTCCACACACTAAGACACACTAAGACTATGCAAATCAGTAAATACATGCTCGCCAGTGAGCGCGACCTCCTATGGGGTCTCACCGTCACCACCATCGGCTACGAAGAGATAGCACCTGGTGACGAGTATCCTACCCACGGCCATGCCGACGGCTACTACTTCAACCTGGAGAGTGGTCGCGAACTCAATGAGTACCAGCTGCTCTACATCGCTGAGGGACGTGGCACCTTCCATAGCCATACAGTGCCCACAGCACAACTGCGCGAGGGCGACCTGTTCCTGCTCTTCCCTGGAGAATGGCACAGCTACAGCCCGTCGCCCACCACAGGATGGAAAAGCTACTGGATAGGCTTCAAGGGGCGCAACATGGACGACCGTGTGCGTGCAGGCTTCCTCACGCCGACGAAGCCCATCTACCACGTGGGATTCTCTGACGACATCGTACACCTCTACAAGGAAGCCTACGAAACGGCACTCTGCGAGGCTGCCTACTCGCAACAGGTACTGGCAGGACTGGTCAACCACATCATCGGAGTCATGTACTCGCTGGAGCGTAACATCGAGCTGAACCGCAACCAGGCACATGTCGATATGGTGAACCGTGCCCGTCTGGAGATACGCGAACATCTGGAATCGTCGCTCACCATCCAGCAGGTGGCACAGGACCTTGGCGTCAGCTACTCGAACTTCAGAAAGCTCTTCAAGGAGTACACAGGCATCTCGCCTGCCACCTACCAGCAGGACCTGCGCCTCCAGCGTGCCAAGGAACTGCTCTCGACAACGGACATGAGCGTAAAAGAAATAGCCTACCGACTCAACTTCGAGTCGCCAGACTATTTCTCTGCAAAGTTCAAGGCCAAGACAGGTCGCAGGCCCAGTGAACTGAGGGGATAGCTAAAGGGCTATAGGCCTACTGTTACAGGCCTATAACCGACTTCTCCATCCAATAGATAAGGATACCAGCCAGATAGCCTACAAAGGCTATCCAGGTAATCTTCTTCATGTACCAACCGAAGGTAATCTTCTCCAGGCCCATGACGACAACACCAGCTGCTGAACCGATAATCAGCATGGAGCCACCCACACCTGCACAGTAGGCCAGCAACTGCCAGAAGATGCCGTCGATGGCCATCGCACCATCAGGAGCCACAGGATACATACCCATGCAGCCAGCCACCAGAGGCACGTTGTCGACGATGGACGACAACACACCGATGATGCCGTTTATCAGGTAGTAGTTGCCTGCGAAGGCCTCGTTCAGACTCTCGCCAAGAGCTGTCAGCACACCGACCTCCTGCAGCACAGCCACAGCCATCAGAATGCCCAGGAAGAACATGATGGTCGACAGGTCAATCTTCGACAACAGGTCGCTGACACGCTTGGCCATGGTGTCATCCTCTGCCGTATTGTAATGGAAAATCTCCGTCACAGTCCACAGCACGCCCAGCACCAGCAGGATACCCATGAACGGTGGCAGGTGCGTCAGCGTCTTAAAGACCGGCACAAAGCACAGACCACCCACGCCAAGCCAGAAGATAATGTCGCGCTGCGTCTTCGTGAACTGGCTTACGTCAGCCTTAGGCAGGTTCTGCTCCTTGTCGAACTTACCCTTCAGCGACAGGCTCAGGATGGTAGCAGGCACAAGCATAGACACCAGCGAGGGCACGAAAATCTCTGTCAGCACACCCTGCGTCGTGATGACGCCCTTGATCCACAGCATGATGGTGGTCACGTCGCCAATGGGCGAGAAGGCGCCACCGGAGTTGGCAGAGATGACGACCAGAGCAGCATAGATAAGCCTGTCCTCACGACTCTGCACCAGTTTCCTCAGCACCATAATCATCACGATGGATGTCGTCAGGTTGTCGAGAATGGCTGAGAGGAAGAACGTCATGAAAGCCACACGCCACATCAGCTTGCGCTTCGAACGCGTCTTCATCGTGTCACGCACGAAGTTGAAGCCTCCGTTGGAGTCGACAATCTCGACAATCGTCATCGCACCCATCAAGAAGAACAGCGTTCCTGCTGCATCGCCCAGATGATGCTCAATGACCTCAGCAACGTGGTGGAGCACATTGTCGCCTGCCACCTCAGGATAATACGCGCCAGGACCCAGCATCAGCAAGGTCCAGCACAACACACACATCAGCAGCGCTATCGCTGCCTTGTTCACTCGTGTCACGCTCTCCAGGGCTATACACAGATAGCCTACGACGAAGACCGTTACAATCAAAATTGTTAATGTAGCCATATTTTGTAATTACCTTTTTGAATATTGCTCTCGTTTCAGCCTGCAAAGGTACTCAATTAAATCAAAAAAACAAGTGAGAAAATCAAAATATGATGCCACCACCGTGTTTTTCTGTCTATCTTTGCAGTCGGAAAACTATAAACGGCTAACAGTAACAGCTAAAACACATGGAAAAACCATCATATTTCTTTGCCGTCGACCTTGGTGCAACAAGTGGACGCACGATTATCGGCTGCATAGATGACAATCGCTTGAAACTGGAGGAGCTGACGCGCTTCCCCAATAATCTCATTGAGCAGGGCGGTCACTACTACTGGGACATCCATGCCCTGTACTTCGAGATGATACGCGGACTGAAGGAGGTGGCACGCAAGGGACTGAATATCATGTCGATAGGTATCGACACGTGGGGCGTCGACTTCGTCTGCATAGGCGATGACAATGCTATATTAAGGAACCCGCGCGCATACCGGGACCCCATCACCTTCGAGGCCATGGGCGACTATCTGAGCCATGTCGTCCTCCAGCGTGAGGTTTACAACATCACAGGCATACAGTTCCTGAACTTCAACTCGCTGTTCCAGTTCTACGCCATGCAGCGCGAAGGGAACACGGCACTGAAGCATGCCAAGAAGATTCTGTTCGTGCCCGATGCCCTGTCGTGGATGCTGACGGGCGAGATGGTGTGCGAATATACCATCGCCTCGACGTCGCAGATGCTTGACCCACGTACCAAGGAGCTTGACGAGCGCCTGCTACAGTCGGTAGGTCTCAGTCGCGACATGTTTGGTCGCATGGTACAGCCAGGCACCGTCATTGGCACGCTGACGGAGGAGGTACAACGACTGACCGGACTGGGACCCGTGCCCGTGGTTGCCGTTGCCGGTCACGACACAGGCTCAGCTGTGGCTGCCGTACCTGCCAAGGACGAGCACTTCGCCTACCTGTCGAGTGGCACATGGTCGCTGATGGGCATTGAGACAAAGGATGCCATCATCAGTGACCTCTCGTATGAGCGCAACTTCACCAACGAGGGTGGCATCGAGGGCACCACACGTTTTTTGAAGAACATCTGTGGCATGTGGCTCTACGAACGTTGCCGACTGGAGTGGCCTGAAGAGGTCAGACGCCTGCCCCACCCCGAACTTCAGGGTAGCGCCATGACCGTCGAACCGTTCCGTAGCCTCATCAATCCCGACGACCCGATGTTTGCAGCCCCCAAGAGTATGATTGGGGCCATCCAGCAGTATTGTCGTGACACCCAGCAGCCCGTGCCTGAGACACCAGCAGAGATCTGTCGCTGCATCTTCGACTCGCTGGCCCTGCGCTATCGCCAGGTCTTCGAATGGCTACAGGAGTTCAAGAGCCCGACAGAGAATTGTCAGGAACAGAAACCCGTGCTGCACATTATCGGTGGCGGTTCGCTGAACAAGTACCTGAACCAGTTTACTGCCAACTCCACAGGAGCCACCGTACTGGCTGGTCCACAGGAGTGCACAGCCATCGGTAACATCATGATGCAGGCCAAAGCCATGAATCAGGTGGGCGACATCTGGGAGATGCGCAGCATCATTGCCCAGAGCACGGAAATGGTAAAATACGAACCTCAAGACAAGGACATTTGGGACAAAGCATACAACAAATATCTAAATATCATTAAGAAATGAAAGCAGAACTGATTGAAAAAGCCTATGCCGTAGCGAAGGACCGCTACGCAGCCATTGGCGTCGACACCGATGCCGCCCTTGACCAGCTCCAGAAACAGCAGATTTCGCTGCACTGCTGGCAGACCGACGATGTGGTCGGCTTCGAGCGCAACGACGCCCTCTCCGGTGGCATCCAAACTACTGGTAACTACCCCGGACGTGCCCGTAACATTGACGAAGTGCGTCAGGACATTGAATTTGTGAAGACTTTGCTGGGCGGTAACCACCGTCTGAACCTGCATGAGATATATGGTGACTTCGGTGGCACATTCGTCGACCGCGACCAGGTGGAGGTGAAGCATTTTGAGAGCTGGATCCAGTGGGCAAAGGAGAACAACATGAAACTCGATTTCAACTCCACTTCGTTCTCCCACCCCAAGAGCGGTGAGCTGACGCTGTCGAATCCCGACAAGTCGATTCGCAACTTCTGGATTGAGCACACCAAGCGTTGCCGTCGCATCGCAGACGCCATGGGTAAGGCTCAGAACGACCCCTGTATCATGAACATCTGGGTACACGATGGTTCGAAGGACGTGCCCGTGCAGCGCAAGAAGTATCGCGAGATTCTGGCTGCATCGCTCGACGAAATCATGGCCGAGCGTCTTGACGGTGTGAAGAACTGCTTCGAAGCCAAGCTCTTCGGCATTGGCCTGGAGTCGTACACTGTCGGTTCACACGACTTCTATACGGCCTACTGCGCCACTCGCAAGCAGATGTACACACTGGACACCGGTCACTACGAGCAGACGGAGAACGTCTCTGACTTCGTATCGACACTGCTGATGTACGTGCCTGAGCTGATGCTGCACGTCAGCCGTCCCGTGCGCTGGGACTCCGACCACGTGACCATCATGAACGACCAGACGCTGGACCTTTTCAAGGAGCTCGTACGCAGCGACGCCCTGGACCGTGCCCATGTGGGACTGGACTACTTCGATGCCTCCATCAACCGTATCGGTGCATATATTATAGGTACGCGTGCCACACAGAAGTGCATTCTGCAGGCTCTGCTCGAGCCAAAGCAGAAACTGCGCGAGTATGAGGACAACGGCCAGTACTTCGAGCGTCTCGCCCTGATGGAAGAGGCCAAGTCAATGCCTTTCGGTGCCGTCTACGACTACTTCAACCTGAAGAACAATGTGCCTGTCGGCGAGGAGTTCATTCAGTGCATCCAGCAGTACGAGAAGGACGTTACGTCGAAGCGCTAATGCCTGAGTAATCGGAAAATTCGGAATAATCAGAATAATCAGAAAATTCGGAATAACGAAAAATGGCAAAGAAGTCTTCCCTGAAGAGCACCCTGGCGGTGTCTCTCAATAATTACCTGGATGCTGGCGCCATTGTCGCTGGTTCCAGTGGTATCACCCTGTGGCAGAACTATCTGGGGCTGTCGGAGATGCACTTGGGCTGGCTCAACGCCCTCAGTGCCAACGCTCTGGGCGCAGCCATCGGTGCCATCATCGGTGGTTTCCTGGCTGACAAATTCGGACGTAAGTTCATCTTCACCTACAACCTGCTGGTCTACATGCTGGGCGTGCTCATCGTCATGCTGTCGTGCAGCTATCCCATGCTGCTGGCTGGTTTCCTCGTCACAGGCATTAGCGTAGGCATTGGTGTTCCTGCCTCGTGGACGTACATCTCTGAGTCGTCGGAGGTACACAACCGTGGTCGTAACATCTGCATCTCGCAGATGTCGTGGGGACTTGGTCCGATGTTCATTCTCTTCTTCGGTATGTTGCTCGCTCCCGGTGGACTGCTCTATGGTCCTGTCGAGTCGCTGGCCAACGCCATTATCGGTGCTGATGCGGCAAAGGCTGCTATCGAAGTCTTCTCGTCGCGTGTCGTCTTCTTCACGCTGTTCGTCGTGGCCCTCGTGGCGTGGACACTGCAGCGCCAGCTCGAGGAGAGTGCCGAGTTTACAGCCAAGCAGGCTGAGGACAAGAGTAGCAGTATCGTTGACAACATCAAGCTGCTGTTCACCAACAAGACGGCTGTCAAGACCGTTGCCTTCCTGGCCACCATCTACCTGACATGGAACCTCGTGGCCTCCGTCATGGGCTTCTTCATGCCCCATGTCTATGAGACAGCAGGCGGACTGAGCAACGAGGATGCCAATATGCTGAGTTGCGTCAGCTGGGTGTTCGTCGTCGTCACCACGTTTATCATCTCGTTCTTCGTCGACAAGGTGGCTCACCGTCTGTTCTACGTCTTCGGACTGGTAGCAGCACTGACCGCCTGGATACTCGTCATCGGTGGCAGCATTACCAACATCGCAGGCATCTGGGTGTTCACGATTCTCTGGGGTATTAACAACGGTAGCTCCGTACAGGTGTTCTACGCCCTCTGGGGTTCAGAGCTATTCCCTGCCAAGTTTCGTGCCGGAGCCCAGGGACTGATGTTCTTCATCGTCCGTGGCCTGTCTGCCGTCTGGGGCCTTGTCTTCACGTTTATCTATGGTGAGAACGGCGAAGGCTTCACGCTGGCAGCCTATTGCATGATAGCACTGCTGCTCGTTGCCCTCGTGGTCGGTCTGCTGGGTATGCCCAACACCCGTGGTCGTTCACTCGACGACATTACCCGCGAACGCTACGGCGAGAATTACTAAGGAGTTTTGTAATTCAAAATAGAAGGAAAATAAAAGCTCCGGCGCTTCCCAGCGCCGGAGTTTGTTTTAGTAGCCGTTTGTTGTAGTTATATATGTTGTGTCGTCAATTTTGTTGTCATCTTGGCAGGTTGAAGGCGACAGTCATCTCCTTCATCTGTTCGTCGCTCATGCCTTCGGGTTCAAAGCCCATGCACTTCGCGTCGATATAAATCTTAGCCGACTTCGAGAGCACGTCAATCTGGTCGAAGGCATCCATCACGTCCTTACCCTTGGCAAAGACGCCATGCTTCTCCCACATGACGACATCGTAGTCCTCGAGTTCCTTCAGCGTAGCCTCAGCCAACGCATTGGAACCTGGCAGAGTGTAAGGCACGATGCCTAATCCCAACGGACAGAAAGCCTTCGTCTCAGGAATCATCGACCACAGAATCTTCGTCAGCACATCCTTGCCCAAGAAGGCACGGTTATGGCTCATGGCGACAAGCTCAATGGGATGAGTATGAACGGTGGCCTTATAACCGCTTCCCGTCTCTATCTGACGGGCATGGACGGTGAGGTGCGAAGGCAGCTCACTGGTAGGCATGACAGGCTCGTCGGCAATGATGACATAGGAGGCACAGTCGTCGAGGATGCGAATGACGCTTCCATTCTGCATCGGCTCACGGGCCAGATCGCGCATACGCTTGCCGGTGCCCTTGCAATAGAAGTAACAGCCTTTCAGTGCAGGCAGGGTGACGCCAATCTGCTTGACATCGCTGATGGCAGGCAACTGACGGATCTCATCGTCGATATACTCAGTGATGTTCACGGTGATGTTGCCACCGTTGCGTTCGGCCCAACCGTTCTGCCACAGGTAACCTGCGACCTCTGCAATCTTATAGACTTCCTCTTTCAGGGCAGGACGACCCTCTAAGATACTCTTCATCATCATTATTGTTTTATTGACTGCAAAGGTAGACCTATTTCCCCATTTCATCCCCTGAAAAATGATATTTACGCCTAGAATTATGATTTTACAGGTTTTTCTTTTGTATTTCGCGCACTTATTTGTACCTTTGTCCTCGTGAAACAATTCAAAGAAAATGTAATACTGGCCGATGCTGACTACGTGGACCGCGTAGCCTTCGACCTGACGGTGAACTTCGAACGCATGATAGGCCGACAGATTCCAAAGGCCGATATGGCCCGATGGGCTGACTGCGTGGCGCTGGACGGTGGTCTGCGCGAAGGTAACAACGAGATTCAGGTGGTGCTGATACACGACAAGCAGCAGACGGCGATGAAGAACTTCGTGCCGTCCGACTACGAGAAGGAGCTCAGCGGACAGGCCTTCAAGGACCATCTGGGCGAGTTCGTGTTTGAGGCTCACCCCGTAGAGACGATGGTCAGCAAGGGCGACTTCCTGGCCGATGCCCTGCAGATGATTTGCAGCGAGCCGACGGTCAAGCGTGTGATGGTGATTCCCGACAGCGAGGACCCCATTATATATAATAAGGTGGCACAAGTTCTCCGTCAGGCCGACGACGGCGAGAAGCGCATCACCCTCTTCGCCATGCAGCCACTGACAGGTTGTCAGTGCCGACAGGAGATTTTAGGCTACTCGCTGATGGCAGCCTTGGGCATTCGCAGTGACGAGATAAAGGAATAACAAAACAACGGAACAACGAAAAAAAGAAATAAAACTATGGCACGAGTATTAATGATTGGCGCCGGTGGCGTCGCTACAGTAGCAGCGTTCAAGATTGCACAGAACGCTGACGTGTTTACAGAGTTTATGATTGCAAGCCGGCGTAAGGCAAAATGCGACAAGATTGTGGAGGACATCCACAAGGCAGGCTACAAGCTGGACATCAAGACAGCACAGGTGGATGCCGACGACGTAGAGCAGCTGAAGGCACTCTTCAACGACTACAAGCCCGAGCTCGTCGTGAACCTCGCCCTGCCCTATCAGGACCTGACGATCATGGACGCCTGCCTGGCCTGTGGCTGCTCATATCTGGACACAGCCAACTACGAGCCTAAGGACGAGGCACACTTCGAGT